>Ga0207668_10000704_pt1 | contig 20478 bp, 23 predicted proteins | sample KBSS43metaG_FD_184323 | JGI IMG/M metagenome (GOLD analysis project Ga0207668, IMG submission 184323) | Switchgrass rhizosphere microbial communities from Kellogg Biological Station, Michigan, USA - KBS S4-3 metaG (SPAdes) (version 2) | ecosystem: Host-associated > Plants > Roots > Rhizosphere... | reverse complement strand
CGGGGTCAAGCCGGAGCAGTTCACCCTCGCCGACGTTTCGCCGGACGAGAAGTCGCTCGGTACCTTGGGCATCGCGATCGCCGACCTCAACGGCGCCGGCCGGCCGACCGGCCCGCTGGAAGCCGGATGGTGGCACAAGCTGTCCGGCCCGCTGTCCTCGGTGCTGATGCCGTTGCTGGGCGCGGTCGCCGCCTTCGGCCTCGCCCGATCGGGCCGCTTGTTCGTCCGCGCAGTGATCGGCATGGCCCTGGGCTTCGCTTATTTCGTCGCCGACAATTTCGCGCTCGCTATGGGCAATCTCGGCGCCTACCCGCCGTTCCTTGCCGCCTGGGCACCGTTCATCCTGTTCCTGTTGATCGGCGAGGCGGTCCTCATCCGCTCCGAGGAATGAGTCCGCGCAAGGACGGCGTCGCCACCCATCGCGACGTCGCCCGCGGCGCCGGTGCGGCGTTCCTGTCGCGGTTGGGATCGGTCGTCGAGGTTGTCGCCCAGCCGGCCTATGTCTGGATGTTCGGGCTGGCCACCTACGGCCTCTACACCGTGCTCTGGTCGGCGGTGAACCTGATCGAGAACATCGCCGATCTCGGCATGACCTCGGCGCTGCAGCGCGTCGTCCCGCAATCCGCCAGCGAGGAGGAGGCTGTCGCCGCACTCCGCGCCGCCCTGGTCTTCGCGCTGGTGCCGTGCCTGCTGATCGCGCTTCTCGCCAGCCTCGGCGCGCCGCTGGTCGCGAGCGTCATCAACGTCGCCGCGGCCGACCGGCCGGCGCTGGTGCCGGCGGTCGCGTTGTTCGCCTGGGCACTGCCGCTCTGGGCGCTGGTCGAGGTCGCGACCTCGGCGTTGCGCGCGCGCCACGCCTTCGGGCCGGAGATCCGGCTGCGGATCATGTGGGAGCAGATCATCCGCCTGATCGCCGCCGGGATCCTGTGGGCGGCCGGCGTCTCGACACTGGGCATGATCGTCGCACATCTCATCTCGCTGACGATCACGGCGCTGCTCAGCGTCCGCCTGCTCGCCCGCTATTACGACCTCCGCCTGCTGTTCAGCGCCGCGCCGAATCCGCGGATGCGGCGCGACACCCTGCTCGCCGGCCTGTCGGTTCTGCCGTCCAACATCGTCGGCCGTATCTTCGGCGATGCCCCGCCGGTGATCCTCAACCTGTGGATCCCGGGTGCGGGCGGCGCGGCAGCGGCGGGCCTCTACGGCATCGTCCGCAAGCTCTCCAGCCTCGTCCAGATGGTGCGGATCGCGCTCGGCTATGTCGTCGGCCCGCTGGTCTCGGCAACGGTCCGCCACGATCGCGGCGAGGTGCAGACGCTCTATTCCTTCGCCACCCGTCTCGCCACCGCGCTGGCGCTGCCAATCGCGACCCTGCTCATTGCCGGATCGGAGCCGATCCTCAGCCTGTTCGGCTCCGACGCAGTGGCAGCGGCGCCGCTGCTCGCTCCGCTGATCCTCGCCCGGCTGGTCGATGCGATGACCGGGCCCGGCGGCGCGATCCAGCAGGTTGCCGCCGCGCGCCATCTGCCCCTCGTGACCAGCGCCGCCTCGCTGGCCGTCGCCGCGGTGCTGGCGGTGATGCTGACCGGACCGCTCGGCGCGCTCGGCATGGCGCTCGCCGTGTCGGCGGGGCTGATGGTGTCCTCGCTCGTCACCGTTGCCCTGCTCTGGTGGCAGGAAGGTCTGACCCCGTTCGAGCCGCCGTTCCTGCGGGTCGCGGTCTCGTCGGCGCTGGTCTGCGCGCTCGGCGCCGGGGCCGTGCTGCTGCTCGCCCCGCGCCATGGCTGGGCCGAGGGCGTGGTACTCGTTGCCGCACTCCTCGCGACTTTGTGGCTGTCCGTCCGCTTCGCCCTGCCCGCCGCCGATCGCGCCACCTTCGGCAGGGTCGGACGCAAACTGGGGCTGAGCCCGACGCTGCCGGTCAGCCGTGGGCCGGCTTGAGACCAGCGGGAGCGCGCTCGTCGCCACGACTCTCGCCGCCGCCGCCGCGGCGGTAATGGTCCAGCAAAGTGACGTACATGCTCATGCAGCGGTCGAGGCTGAAGCGCCGCGCCGCCGCCCGCTGCATCTCGGGATCGCGGGGGTGGCGCAGCTCGTAACGGATCGCCAGCGCCAGCGCGGCCGGATCGTCGACCGGCGCGAGCACGCCATTTGCGCCATAGGAGAGGATTTCGCGATTGCCCCCCGGGCAATCGGTGGCGACGATCGACATGCCGCAGGCGAGCGCCTCGAGCAGCGCGTTGCTCGCCCCTTCCCAGCGCGAGGGCAGCACGAAGACATCGGCGCGTGCCGCCAGAGCGAAGGGTTCGGCAAGGAAGCCGACGAGGTCGACGCGGTCGGCAATGCCGAGTGTGCGGGCCAGGCCGATCAGATGGTCGCGATAGGCCTCGTCGCCCTTCCCGACGACGATGAGGCGCAGATCTTCAAGATCGCGGAGCTCGGCCATTCCGCGGATCAGCGTCTCGTACCCCTTTTGCGGATCGAGGCGGCCGACTGAGGCGATGACCCGGAGATTGGCGGCATCGAGCCAGGGATGGGCGAGCGGATGGTCGACGGCGCTCTGGACCCGGGCGAGGTCGACGCCGTTGGGCACGCAATGGACCCGCCCCCGCGCCGGGCCGAGCTTGGCAGCGACCTCGCGCTCGATGGCCTTCGACACCGCGATGACGAGGTCCATCCCGCCGTATTTCATCCGATAGAAGAAGTCCGCGATCCGCTCGCGGATCAGGCCGCGGCCGGGCCGGACGCCGGTGTTGCTGGCACGGCCGGCAAAGGCAGTGACGTCGCGCCGACCCGATAGGGCAAGGCCGGCGCGCGCGATCAGGTGGAAATGCTTGCCGCCCGACAGCAGCAGCCCCGGACGCCGTGCCCGGATGGCTCGGGCAAGCGCGAAGGCGAGACCCGGTGCGGTGCGGTCCAACAGTGATCCATCGGCGAAGGCAACGATCGGGATGCCCGCCGGCACCGTGTCGGCAAGCGCACCGCCACCCCGCGCCGCCCAGATTTCGACCGGCACCCCGGCGTGGCGCAGCGCGATAGCGATTTCGATCGACTTGCGGACGGTGCCGGTGGCGCCGAGCGTGCGATTGACGATCGCCACCGCGCCGCTGTCAGCGGTCGCCGAGTGAGGCCGCAGGGCACGTCCATCGTCCAGATTCACGTCAATCCCGATCCAAAGCCGGTTATCGGACCATCCCGTTGTGAAGCAACGCTTCTGAACGCGGCATTTATTGTCCAACGCACGACCCCGGCCGCGGCTCCCGCGCGGCTCCGGGGCGATGCCCCGTCCAAAATCCGCCATATTGCACGGCCATTTGCGCGGCCCATATCGTCGGGCACTGCGCGCCCGCCGCGCCGACTATCGAGGGTCCTGATCAGGTGAACACAGCTTCCGCCCCGCGCGCCGGTTTCTGGAACCGCTCCCACCATCTCGACCGCATGACCCTGAAAGAGCTGTGGATCGCCTATTTCCAGTATCCGGCGATCATCGCCTATCTGACCATCGCGGCGATCGCCTTTGCCGGCTGGGTGTGGCGGCCGGCCTCGCTGCTGGCGAGCGCCGCCGCGATCATCGCCGCGATCCTGATCTACCCGCTCGCCTGGTACTGCCTGCATCGCTGGCTCCTGCATTCGAAGTGGATGTGGAAGTCTAAGACGCTCGCGTCGACCTGGAAGCGCATCCATTACGACCATCATCAGGATCCGAATCACCTGGAGGTGCTGTTCGGCGGGCTGCACACCACCCTGCCGACGATCCTGATCGTCACCGCGCCGGTCGGCTACCTGATCGGCGGTTTCGGGGCGGCATGCATCGCCACCACCACCGGCCTGATCACGACCTGCGTCTACGAGTTCTTCCACTGCATCCAGCACCTCGGCTACAAGCCGAAGAACAAATGGGTGGCTTCGATCAAGCAACGCCATCTCGCCCACCATTTCCACAACGAGAACGGCAACTACGGGATCACCAATTATCTCTGGGATCGCGTGTTCGGCACGTATTACGAGAAGCTGGGTGAGCGGAAGAAGAGCCCAACCGTGTTCAACATCGGCTACACCAAGGAAGTCGCAGAACGTTACCCCTATGTCGCCGATCTGTCGGGCGGGGTGACCACCGACAATCCAGGACAGCGCCGGGCGGTCAAGTGAGCGTGGTCGGGGTCCGGCCAGTCGCCGGCAAGGCGGACCGCAAGGCCTTCGTCGACTTCGCCTTTCGCCATTACGCCGACGACCCGAACTGGGTGCCACCGCTGCGCACAGAGGCGATGGAACTCATCACGCCGGGCAAGAACCCGTTCTACGAGCATGCCGACCAGCAGCTCTTCCTTGCCGAGCGCGACGGCAAGCTGGTCGGCCGCATCTCCGCCCATATCGACCGTCTGGTGCTGACGATGCCGGCCGAGCAGGGCGGCGGGCCCGGTGTCGGCCAGTGGGGCCTGTTCGACGCCACCGACGAGGCGGTCGCGGCCGCGTTGATCGCCGCCGCGGAGGACTGGCTGCGCGGCCGCGGCATGAGCCGGGTGATGGCGCCGATCAGCGCCTCGATCTGGGAGGAGCCGGGCCTGCTCGTCCAGGGCCACGATCATCCGCCGACGGTGATGATGGGCCACCACAAGGCCGCCTATCAGCCGTGGATCGAAGGTCTCGGCTATGCCGGTATCAAGGACCTGCTGACCTACGAACTCGACATCACCAAGCCGTTTCCGCCGCTGGTTCAGCGAATCATCTCGTCGGGCGAGAAGAACCCGCGGATCAAGGTCCGCCGGGTCGACAAGTCGAAGTTCGATGCCGAGGCGGCGCTGATCCTGTCGATCCTCAACGACGCCTGGTCGGACAATTGGGGCTTCGTGCCGATCACCGATGCGGAGATCGCCTATACCGGCAAGAAGCTGAAGCCGATCGTCTTCGAGGACCTGATCCGCGTCGCCGAGGTCGAGGGCGAGCCGGTCGCCTTCATGATGACCTGGCCCGATCTGAACGAACTGACCGCCGATCTGGACGGCAAGCTGTTCCCCTTTGGCTTCGCGAAGCTACTCTGGCGGCTGAACGGCGGCTTCTCCGGCCATCCGCAGGTGCGGACGATGCGGGTGCCGCTGATGGGCGTGAAGAAAAAGCTGCAGTCGAGCCGCCTCGCCAGCCAGCTCGCCTTCATGATGATCGAGTATATCCGCCGCGATTCGGTGGCGAAATATGGCGCCACGCGCAGTGAGATCGGCTGGATCCTCGACGACAATCAAGGGATGCGCTCGATCGCCGAGACGATCGATAGCCGGGTCAACAAGGTCTACCGGATCTACGCCAAGGCCCTGTGAGGCAGAGTGAGGCGGAGGGCGCCGGCCCTCCGCCTCACTCCGTTTCCTCACGCGGCCTTGCTGACCTCGGCCACGATCTTCTTCGCGGCATCGCCAAGATCGTTGGCGGCGACGATCGGCAGGCCGGAATTGGCAAGGATTTCCTTGCCCTGCTCGACATTGGTGCCCTCTAGGCGGACGACCAGCGGCACCGAGAGGTTCACTTCCTTCGCCGCGGCGATGATGCCCTCGGCGATGATGTCGCAGCGCATGATGCCGCCGAAGATATTCACGAGGATGCCCTCGACCGCCGGGTCGCTGAGGATCAGCTTGAACGCCGCGGTCACCTTCTCCTTGCTGGCGCCGCCGCCGACGTCGAGGAAGTTGGCCGGGAAGGCGCCGTTGAGCTTGATGATGTCCATCGTCGCCATGGCAAGGCCGGCACCGTTGACGAGGCAGCCGATCGTGCCGTCCAGCTTGATATAGGCGAGGTCGTACTTCGACGCCTCGACCTCGGCCGGATCCTCCTCGGTCTCGTCGCGGAGCGCCTGGACGTCCTTGTGACGGTACAGACTGTTCGAGTCGAACGAGACCTTGGCGTCGAGGACCAGGAGCTTGCCGTCCGTGGTCTCGACCAGCGGATTGACCTCCAGCATCGACATGTCGGTGCCGACGAAGGCGTTGTAGAGCTGGTTCGCGATGGTACCGGCCTGCTTGGCGAGATCACCCGACAGCTTCAGCGCGGCGGCCACGGCGCGGCCGTGATGCGGCATGAAGCCCTCGGCAGGATCGACCGAGAAGGTCTCGATCTTTTCGGGCGTGTCGTGGGCGACCGCTTCGATGTCCATGCCGCCCTCGGTCGAGACGACGAAGGCGATGCGGCTGGTGGCGCGATCGACCAGGATCGACAGATAGTATTCCTTGGCGATGTCGGCGCCGTCGGTGATGTAGAGGCGGTTGACCTGCTTGCCGGCTTCGCCGGTCTGGATGGTGACCAGCGTATTGCCGAGCATGTCGGTGGCGTTGGCCTTGACCTCGTCCAGCGACTTGGAGAGGCGGACGCCGCCCTTCGCGTCCGGGCCGAGTTCCTTGAACTTGCCCTTGCCGCGGCCACCGGCATGGATCTGCGACTTCACGACGTAGAGCGGCCCGGGCAGCTTGCCCGCGGCCTCGACGGCTTCGTCCACGCTCATCGCGGCATATCCCGCGGGGATCGCGACGCCGAACTTCGCGAGCAGTTCCTTGGCCTGATATTCGTGGATGTTCATAAAAGACGGATCCCCGGCTAATGAGTCGGCTGGGCTTAAGCACAGCGCGACAGCGATTGCCAGCGTGACGCGATGCAGCATCCCAGACCGCGCCTCATTCGGATAGAGGCGACGCGGGGGCCGGGGAACGCTATACCGCGGGCATGACCTGGCCTGCCGGCACTGCCATCTTCCTCGCCACCGTGATCTTCATGGAAGGCTTCGCCTATGTCATGCACCGCTGGGTGATGCATGGCCCGGGCTGGTTCCTCCACGCCAGTCACCACCGCCCGCGCCCCGGCCGGTTCGAGCTGAACGACCTCTACGCGGTGATCTTCGCACTGCCGTCGATCCTGCTGCTCTACGGCGGCGTGCAGCTCGGCTGGTGGCCGGGGACGACATGGATCGGCGCGGGCATTGCTGCCTATGGTGCGATCTATTTCGGCTTCCACGATTGGCTGGTCCATCGCCGCCTGCCGCACCGCATCGTGCCGCGATCGCCCTATCTGAAGCGGATCATGCAGGCGCACCGGCTCCACCATGCGGTCGAGACCAAGGCCGGCACGGTCTCCTTCGGCTTCCTCTGGGCGCCGCCCCCCGAGGTGCTGAAGGCCGAACTCGCCCGGCGCGGGCGGGCGGGGGTGCGCGCGCCCGCTACTGCTGGCAGGTGACCGTCGAGGTGATCTGGTAGGTGCCGCTGCGAAAGCCTTGGGTGTTCACCACCCTGGCGTTGATCGTGACGGTGTCGAGCAAGGTGCCGAGCTGGATGACCGCACCACTGCTCGTGTAGCCCGAGTTGATCCCGCTCAGAGTGCTGAACGCCATCGAGGTGACGCTCGTCCCGCTATTGCCGGGGCCGGAGAGCTGCGGGGCGGAGAAGGTGAGCGACGGCCTGGTCCCGACCGCGACGACCGTCATCAGCGCCGCGCCGCCGCCCGTCTCCTGCGACCCGAGCGTGTTGCCCTGCATCGACATTTTGAGCGTGCCGGTCGTCGACAGGGTCAAGGTGCAGCTGTCGCCCAGCCCGGCATGGGCGCGCGGGGGCATGACCACGGCGACAACCGCCGTGAGTGTGAGCATGGCGAGGGGGACTCTCATCCCGCAACCTTGCGCCTTGATAGTTAACGGCCCGTTAGACTTCGTTGCGACGCCTTAACGGGTGAAGTTTAACCACAAGGACAGCCCCGACGGTGTCGCCGCCGGTGCTGCTGCCGTCGCGACTCGCACCGCATCGGCGCGGGCGCGCGCAAGGATCGACTCGGGGACGTCAGGCGCATGGAAGACCCGGTCGGCGCGGCCGAGCAGGCGCGCGGCGCGGAGGGTCAGGTCATCGGGATCAGGCGAGGTCAGCGCGATTGCGACGAGCCCGCTTTCCGCGCGGGGCGAGACCCGCGTGAGCCAGCCGGCGACATCGCCCGGCTCCGCGAAGGGATCCAGTGGCTCGCCGGCTTCGAGTGCGGCGTCGATCGCGCGGCGGCGGTCGGCGGCATCGGGCCAGCGCCGGCGGATCGCCGGCCGCGCTGCGTACAGGGCCTCGGCGAGCGCGCCGAGGCGTGCCGGCAGCAGCGCCTCGAAACGCTGGCGCAGTGCCTTGGCGAGACCGGCGCTGCGTCCCGCCGTGCCGATCGCGATCAGCACGGGGTCGCGGTCAACGATCGCCGGCAGGGTGAAATCGCAGAGATCGGGCCGGTCGACCGCATTGACGAGAATGCCCCGGGCACGGAGACGGGCCACCGCTGCCTCGGGATCGCCGAGGGCGACGATGGCGAGGCGGGCGTCGCTCTCCTCCCCGGTCGCGATTCCGCCGGCGCGAGCGACCAGCCGGCGCTTGGCCTCGGCGGCCTCGCCTTCGCCCAGCACGATGATCGGGCGGCAGGCGAGGTTCAGGAAGACGGGGAGACTCTGCACCCGGGTATTGTCGCGCGGGGCGAGGGAGAGGGCAACGGGCCGCTTAGCGGCTCCCCCTCCGACACGCGGAGGGAAAAAACTTACAGCCCGGCGATGAACGCCCTCACCTGCGGCCCGACATCCTCGCGCTCCAGCGCGAGCGCGATGTTGGCCTGGATGAAGCCGGCCTTGTCGCCGCAATCATGGCGGGTGCCGTCGAAGGTCCAGGCGTGGAACGGCTGCCGGCCGATCAGCTTGGCGAGTGCGTCGGTGAGCTGGATCTCGCCGCCTGCACCCTTCTCGCCGCCTTCGAGGATGGCGAGCACCTCGGGCTGGAGGATGTAGCGGCCGACTGCCGCGAGCCGCGAGGGGGCGGTGCCGAGCTTCGGCTTCTCGACGAAGCCCTTCACCTCGGTAACCCGGCCGTCGACCGCGCCGGGATCGACGATACCGTAGCGGTTGGTGTGCTCCTCGGGCACTTCCAGCACCGAGATGACGTTGCCGCCCTTGGCCGCGTAGGTCGCCGCCATCTGCGCCAGGCAGGGATTGGCGCGGTTCCACAGCAGCTCGTCGGGCAAGATCACCGCGAAGGGCTCGTCGCCGATCAGGTCGCGCGCGCACCAGACGGCATGGCCGAGGCCCGCCATCTCCTGCTGGCGGACGAAGGCGGCGCGGCCCGGCGCGAGGCGGGTCGCCCGGACGTCGGCGAGGATGTCGAGCTTGCCCTTGGCCTCGAGATCGGTCTCGATCTCGAACGCCTTGTCGAAATAATCCTCGATCGCGCCCTTGTTGCGCCCGGTGACGAAGATCATCTCCTCGATGCCGGCGGCCAGCGCCTCATCGACGGCATACTGGATCAACGGGCGGTCGACGACCGGCAGCAGCTCCTTCGGCACCGCCTTGGTCGCGGGCAGGAAACGGGTGCCGAAGCCGGCGACCGGGAACACGCATTTGCGAAGTTTCTTCATCTAGTCCCCCTGTGAGAGCCACTTCGGCACGCTGTCCAGAGCGATCAGCGCAGCGATCGGCTGACGGGCACGGACCACCGCATAGTCGCCACCCTTGGCGAGGACCTCGGCGGTCAGCGGCCGCGAATTATAGGTGCTGGCCATGGTCGCGCCATAGGCGCCGGCGGTCATGAACAACGCGAGATCACCCTCTTCCAGGGTATCGAGATCGCGATTGCTGGCAAAGGTATCGCCGGTCTCGCAGACCGGGCCGACCACATTGGCGGTCATCCGCGATCCGCGCGGCGCCACCGCGCGCACATCGTGCCAGGCATCGTAGAGGCTGGGGCGGAGCAGGTCGTTCATCGCCGCATCGACGACGACGAAGCGCTCGGCAGCCCCCGTCTTCACCCGCACCACGCGGGTCAGCAGCACACCGGCGTTGGCGACGATCAGCCGGCCGGGCTCGAAGATCAGCCGGACGTTCCAGTCGCGGGTGACCTCGGCCACCATCGCGCCATAGTCAGCCGGAACGGGCGGCGCCGGCAGCGCCGGATCATAGGGGACGCCGAGCCCGCCGCCGAGATCGGCGGTGCGGATGTCGTGGCCGTCGGCGCGCAGATCGGCGATCAGCGCGCCGATCTTGGCAAAGGCGCCGGCGAGCGGGGCGAGATCGGTGAGCTGGCTGCCGATATGGACGGCGACGCCGACCACGTCGATGCCCGGCAGCGCCGCGGCGGCGGCGTAGCTCGCCCGCGCTCGATCAATCGGAACGCCAAATTTGTTCTCGGCCTTGCCGGTCGAGATCTTGGCGTGGGTACCGGCGTCGACATCGGGGTTGATGCGGAAGGCGATGCGGGCGGTGGTGCCGAGGCTGGTCGCAACCCGCGACAGCGTTTCGGCCTCGGGCTCCGACTCGACGTTGAACTGGGCGATGCCGGCCCGGAGCGCGCTCGCCATCTCGTCGGCGGTCTTGCCGACGCCGGAGAAGACGATGCGATCGGCCGGCACGCCGGCGTGGAGCGCGCGCAGCATCTCGCCTTCCGAAACGACATCGGCGCCAAGGCCGAAGCGGGCGAGGGTGGCGAGTACGCCGGCATTCGGATTGGCCTTCACCGCGAAGGCGACCAGCGGTCCCTCCGGCCCCGAGGCGACGCCGGCGATCGCCTCGCGGAAGACGCGGGCATGTCGCTCGATCGTCGCCGTCGAATAGACGTAGGTGGGGGTGCCGACCGCCTCCGCGATCGCGGTCAACGGCACGTCCTCGACGTGCATCACGCCGTCGCGAAGATCGAAATGGTCCATTGGGTCAGTCCGGAGGCGGCAGCGAGAAGGGATCGTCGGCGCGGCGATCGGCGGCGGCGGGCTCGTCGATGCGGTTGGGGCGGGCCTGGCTGCTCGGCTTGATCAGCTGGTCTGCGGTGCGCGGCGTTGACACGCCGCGCGGTGCCGGCGGCAGTGCGGCCCCCGCTGCCGGCTCCAGCGACTGGCTCTTGCCGCAGGCGGCGAGTGCCATGGTCATCAGCAGGATCGTGGCGCGACGCGTCATGCCAGCCTCCCTTTCGCCTCGGCGACGCGCAGCCGCACCTGATCGGGCGCGGTGCCGCCATGGCTCTTGCGCGCCGCGACCGAGGCGTCCACCGACAGCGCGGCATAGACCCGCTCGTCGATGCGCGCGTCGATTGCCTTGAGGACGTCGATCGGCAGCGCGGAGAGCGCGACCTTGTCGGTCTCGGCGCGCTTCACCGCAGCGCCGGTTATGTGATGTGCCTCGCGGAACGGGATGTCGGCGACGCGGACCAGCCAATCGGCGAGGTCGGTTGCGGTCGAATAGCCGGCCTCGGCGGCGGCGCGCATCCGGTCGGGCAAGAAGCGCGCGGTCTCGACCATGCCGGTCATCGCCGCAATCGACAGAGCGAGCAGGTCGTGCGCCTCGAACACCGGCGGCTTGTCGTCCTGCATGTCCTTCGAATAGGCGAGCGGCAGGCCTTTCATGGTGATGACGAGCGACGTCATCGCCCCCGCAATCCGCCCGGCATGGCCGCGCACGAGTTCGGCGGCGTCGGGGTTGCGCTTCTGCGGCATGATCGACGAGCCGGTCGAATAGGCATCGGGCAGCGCCACGAAGCCATAGGGCTGGCTCGCCCAGATCACGAACTCCTCGGCGAGGCGCGACAGGTGCAGCGCGCACTGCGTCGCCGCCATCAGGTAGTCGAGCGCGAAGTCACGGTCGCTGACCGAATCGAGCGAATTGTCGGTCGGCTTGGCGAAGCCGAGCGCGGCGGCGGTCGCCGACCGGTCGATCGGGAAGCCGGTGCCGGCCAGCGCCGCCGCGCCGAGCGGGCATTCGTTGAGCCGGGCCCGCCCGTCGGCGAAGCGCGAGCGATCACGGCGAATCATCTCGAAATAGGCCATCAGGTGATGGCCGAGCGTCACCGGCTGAGCGACCTGGAGATGGGTGAAGCCCGGCATGACCGTCGCGGCATGTTCCTCGGCGCGGGCGACCAGCGCCTGCTGCAGCGCCAGCAGCCCGGCATCGACCGCATCGATCGCGTCGCGGACCCACAGGCGGAAGTCGGTGGCGACCTGGTCGTTGCGCGAGCGCGCGGTGTGGAGGCGGCCTGCGGCCGGCCCGATCATCGCGGCCAGCTTGCTCTCGGTCGCCATGTGGATGTCTTCGAGGGCGAGGTCGCCGGGCAGGTCGCCGGTCGCATATTCCTCGGCGATGCGGCCGAGACCCGCGTCGATCGCGGCGACATCGGCCGGGGCGACGATGCCCTGTGCGCCAAGCATCGCGACATGCGCACGCGATCCTGCAATATCCTGCCGCCAAAGCCGTTTGTCGAACGGCAGCGAGGCGTTTATCTCGCGCATGATTGCGGCCGGGCCTTCGGCGAAGCGCCCGCCCCACATCGCATTGGAGCCTTCGTTGCGATCAGCCATCGCCCCCGCTTTCGCCCTTTTCCTCGGTGTCGCGCTTGGCGGCTGCGATAGGAACAACGCGCCCGAACCGCAATCGAAAGCGGAGGCGCCGGCCACGAAGCCCACTGCAAAGGTCGACCGCAGCCATAAGGGCGAGGCCGCGCCAGCGGTGCCCTTCCTCGGCCCCGATGGCGAACCCGCCACCCTCGCCAGCTTCCGGGGCAAGCCGCTGGTGGTCAATCTCTGGGCGACGTGGTGCGCGCCGTGCATCCGGGAGATGCCGCAGCTCGACGCGCTGGCCGGCGATGCCGGCGACCGCTTCCGGCTGATCGTGGTCAGCCAGGACATGGCCGGCAAGCGCGACGTCGACCCGTTCTTCGCCAAGCAGGGGTTCAAGGCGCTCAAGCCCTATCTCGACAAGCAGAACGTTCTGATGGAGGCGCTCAAGGCGGAAACCCTGCCGATGACCGTCCTCTACGACGCCAGGGGCAAGGAACTCTGGCGCGTGGTCGGCGCGTTCGACTGGGCCGGCGACGAAGCGAAGGCGCTGATCGACGAGGGCGCCGGCGCCTGAGAAACGGAGGCGCCTCAGGCGCGGGCGCAGATCGCGAAGATGGCGCCGAGCATCTTGAAGAACGAACTGCGAGACATTGCGGCGACCCCCGTTGCCTGATCCGGACACCGTAGCAGCAAAGGCTTTCGGTCGGGTTACGCTAAGATGACGATCTCACGACGACCCACGATCCTCTGGTAGGAGGATCTTGTCGGCCGTGACGATCCGCTCCATTCCCCGCTGATGCGCACGATTTCCGACGATGTCCCGGTCCGGCTCTATCATCTGGACGAAGAGGGCGGGGTGGCGACGACGATAGTATACGGGACGCTGAGCGCGGCACTCGCCATGGCCGCAGCCGAGTCGGAGGAGGTCCAGGCCGGGCTGTATCTCCAGACCAGCAACGATGTGGTCTCGTATCTGGATTATATCGAGGGGTAGGAAGGCCGCCGCGAAGCGAGCCTCCCCCTCCCGACCCGATCAGGCGACCGCGAAACGCCGCGGGACGGTGCGCAGCGCGCCGCCGACCAGGCCGAAGCCCGCGATCATCATCGCCCAGCTCGCCGGCTCCGGCACCGCCGCGGCGAGCGCACCCGCGAAGCGGACCTCCGAGAGGCCGACCGAGGTAAAGTTGGTGTACGGGTCGGTCGCATAGTTGTTGAGCAGGTTCACCTGCACGTAGCGCGCGCCGCCGGCGAGAGCGAAGCGCTGCGCGTCGAGCGCATCGCCGGTGCCGCGCAGCAGCGTGCTGGCGAGGACCTGGGTGTAGCTCACGCCGTCGCTGGACAGGGCGACGGTGAAGTCCTTGGCGCCGCGGTCGAGCAGCGAGGCGAAGCCCGGATCGCCGAAATTATAGTTCCAGATGTCGACGCCGGTCAGCACGTAGCTGCCGCCGAGGTCGAAGGTCAGCGTGGCCGCCTGCACCGACTGGTCGGTCATCCACATATTGACGTAATCGTCGTCATGCCGACCGCCGCTGAGGCCGCTGCCGTCGATCAGGTTCTCGGGTTTGTACTGGCCGAAGAACGGGAAGGTGTCCGACGCGGTGACAGCAACCGGGGTGATGGTGCCGGCGAGAGCGGGCGTGGCACTCGCGAGGGCGGCGCAGAGCGTGAAGGCAAGCTTTTCAGTCATGGTGAATCCTCGGTGAATGAACCGCAGGGAGCCATGACGGCGTTCTTTTGCTCGGGCGCGGCGTGCGGATGACGCGACGGCGTCACCCGCATGACCGTTTCAGTCGCGCAGCAGCTCGTTGATGCCGGTCTTGGCGCGGGTCTGCGCGTCGACTCGCTTGACGATCACCGCGCAGTAGAGGCCGGGACCTCCATCCTTGCCGGGCAGCGTGCCGGGAACGACAACGGCAAAGGGCGGCACCCGGCCGATGAAGACCTCGCCGGTGGCGCGATCGACGATCTTGGTCGACGCGCCGAGATAGACGCCCATCGAGAGCACCGCGCCCTCGCCGACGATCACGCCCTCCGCCACCTCGGAGCGCGCGCCGATGAAGGCGCCGTCCTCGATGATCACCGGATTGGCCTGCAGCGGCTCCAGCACGCCACCGATGCCGACGCCGCCGGACAGATGCACGTTGCGGCCGATCTGCGCGCAGGAGCCGACGGTGGTCCAGGTGTCGACCATCGTCCCCTCGGCGACATAGGCGCCGATGTTGACGAAGCTGGGCATCAGCACCGCGCCCCTGGCGATGAAGCTGCCGCGCCGGGCGACCGCGCCGGGGACGACGCGGAAGCCGGCAGCGCGGAACGCCGCATCGTCCCAGCCGGTGAATTTCGAAGGTACCTTGTCGAAGGCCGGCGCGCCACCGGCACCGCCTTCGATCACGACATTGTCGTTGAGGCGGAACGAGAGCAGCACCGCCTTCTTGAGCCACTGGTGAACGACCCAGTCGCCGTCGACCTTCTCGGCGACGCGGGCGGTGCCGGCATCAAGCAGACCAAGCGCGGTGTCGACCGCATCGCGCACGGCGCCGGTGGTGGCGAAGCCGAGGCCCTCGCGCGCGTCCCAGGCATCCTCGATCGTCTTCTGCAGTTCCGCGCTCATCCGTCCCTCGTGATCTCTTCCAGCCATTCGCCGACCTCGGCGATCTCGTAATCGATGTAGGAGGCGCAGGCCTCGTGATTGCCGCGCTCCGACCCGTTGTTGACCCAGACGGTCGTCATGCCGATCGCCTTGGCAGGCCTCAGGTTGCGGGCCATGTCCTCGACGAACAGCGCCTTCTCCGGATCGACGGCGAGCGCCGTGCACATCCCCGCATAGGCCCGCGGATCGGGCTTGGGCAGGTAGCCGCAGGCGTGGATGTCGTGCAGCCCGTCGAAGGCGCTGCCGAGGCCGAGCCGGGCGAGCACGCGCTCGGCATAGGCCTTGTCGCCATTGGTGAAGACGAACTTGCGGCCGGGCAACAGCGCCATCGCCGCCACCGTGCGCGCATCCTCGATCACCGCATCCATGGGGATGTCGTGAACGAAGGCGAGGAATTCGTGCGGATCGATCGCGTGGCGGTCCATCAGCCCGCGCAAGGTCGTGCCGTGGCTGTGAAAATAATCCTTCTGGACGCGCCGCGCCTCGACCGGATCGACGTCCAGCAGACGCTGGATGTACTGGCCCATCCGCACGTCGATGTGCGCGAACAGGTCGGTCGACGCCGGATACAGCGTGTTGTCGAGATCGAAGATCCAGCTTTCGATATGGGCGAGGTCGGCGCGCATCCGGGCGGCTGGTTAGAGGCGGTGGACGCGGGTGTCGACCCCGCGTGAAGTTCCGCCCTGGCCGGATGGGCTCGTCAGGTCAGACCGTGAAACTTTCCCCGCACCCGCAGGTCCCCTTGGCGTTGGGGTTGTTGAACACGAAACCGGCGGTGAAATCGTCCTCGACCCAGTCCATCGTCGAGCCGATCAGGTAGAGGATCGAGCCGCCATCGACGAACAGGGTGCCGCCCTGAGTCTCGATCCGCTCGTCGAACGGATCAGCGGTCGTCACGTAATCGACCGAATAGGCGAGGCCCGAGCAGCCGCGGCGCGGAGTCGAGAGCTTGACGCCGATCGCCCCCTCCGGCGCGTCGGCCATCAGCGCGGCGATGCGTGCCTCGGCCGAGGCGGTGAGGTTGAGCGCGGCGGGGCGGGCGCGAGTCGTCGTGGTCATGTCAGAGCATCCCGAGTTCGAGCTTGGCCTCGTCAGACATCTTCTGCGGATCCCAGGGCGGATCCCAGACGAGGTTGACCTCGGCGGTACCGACGCCGGGCACCGCCCCGACCCGCATCTCCACCTCGCCCGGCATCGATTCGGCGACGGGGCAGTGCGGCGTGGTGAGCGTCATGGTGACGACGACATGGCCGGCCTCGGTCACGTCGACGCCGTAGATCAGGCCGAGGTCGTAGATGTTCACCGGAATCTCGGGATCGTAGATCTCCTTCAGCGCCTCGATGACGCCGTCATAGACCGACCCGCCCGGCTCGCCGGCTGCGTGCTCCGCGGGCTTCTGCGCGAGGAAACCTTCGAGATAGTCGCGCGGCCGGCCGGCATCCTCGACGCGCGCGCGCGGCGCCGCGGCGGCGGTCTCGACCTCCTCGACCTCGAACTTCGGTTCCTCGCTCACGCCTGTATCCCCATCATCCAAAGATCCGCGTCACCCGCTCGATGCCGCGCGCCAGTGCCGCCACGTCGGCGGCGGAATTGTAGACGCCGAAGCTGGCGCGGGCGGTGGCGGGCACTCCGAGCATATCCATCAGCGGCTGGGCGCAGTGATGACCGGCGCGGATCGCCACATGCCCCTCGTCCAATATGGTGCCGATATCGTGGGGATGCACCCCTTCGACCGCGAAACTGACGATTCCGGCCGAGTCTTCCGGACCGAACAGCCGGACCGAATTGATCGCCGACAGGCTCTCCCGCGCGAGGCGCACCAAAGCGGTCTCATGGGCATGGATCGCATCCAGTCCGATGCCTTCGACATAGTCGATCGCGGCATGAAGGCCGAGCGCGCCGACGATATGCGGCGTGCCGGCCTCGAACCGGCCGGGTGGCGGCGCATAGGTGGTCTTTGAGAAGGTCACCCGGTCGATCATCGATCCGCCGCCCTGCCAGGGCGGCATCGCGTCGAGCAGCGCGGGCCGCGCCCACAGGCAGCCGATCCCGGTCGGCCCGTAGAGCTTGTGCCCCGAGAACACGTAGAAGTCGCAATCGAGCGCGGCAACGTCGACCGCGACCCGCGGCACCGCCTGGCAGCCGTCGACCAGCAGCTTCGCACCGATGCCATGCGCCAGCGCCGCGGCGCGCGCGACGTCGAGGACCGAGCCGAGCACGTTCGAGACATGGGCGAGTGCCACCAGCCGGTGGGCCGGGGTCAGCATCATCGCCAGCGCGTCGAGGTCGATGCGGCCGTCTTCGGTCAGCGGGCAGACGTCGATCTCGATGCCGATGCGGTCGCGCAGCAACTGCCACGGGACGATGTTCGAATGATGCTCCAGCTGCGACAGCATGATGCGGTCGCCGGCTTTGAGATGCGTACCGCCCCAGCTCTGCGCGACGAGATTGATCGCCTCGGTAGCGCCGCGAACGAAGACGATCTCGTTCTCCGACCCCGCGCCGATGAACTGCGCCACACGGCGCCGCGCCGCCTCGAAGGCAAGGGTCATGTCGGCCGAGCGCTGGTAGACGCCGCGATGGACGGTCGCATAGGTCTCGCCATAGGCGCGCGCGATCGCGTCGAGCACCGGCTGCGGCTTCTGCGCGGTGGCGGCGGTATCGAGATAGGCCCAACCCGCCGGGATCGCCGGGAAGTCGGCGAGGACGTCGAGCGGGCGGGTATCGGCGAGGACGCTCATACGCCGTCTCCAAGCCAGGCATCGGCGTCGGCCATGAACGCATCGCGTACCGCCGCATCGCCGATCCGGCCGATCGCGTCGGCGACGAAGGCGCGGGTGACAAGCGCTTTGGCCTCGACCGGCGGGATGCCACGCTGGGCGAGGTAGAACAGGGCGTTACGGTCGAGTTCGCCGACGGTGGCGCCATGTGCGCATTTCACGTCGTCGGCGAAGATCTCCAGCTCGGGCTTGGCGTTGATCGTCGCGGTGCGGGCGAGCAGCAGGCCTTTCAGCGACTGCTCGGCATCGGTCTTCTGCGCGTCGCGTGCGACCTCGACGCGCGCCGCGACCGAGGCGGTGGCACGGTCCGCGGCGACGGAACGCCAGACCTGCCGGCTCGTCCCGCCGGGCTCGGCATGATGGAGGACGAGCGCGGCCTCCTTGCCGGTCGTATCGCGCGCCAGCAGCGCGCCGGACAGCTCGGCATAGGCACCCGGCCCGGCGAGCGTCACCTGCGCCTCGATCCGGCAACCGGCATCTCCGGCGCCGAGCACCACGGTGACGAGGCTGGCGCCTTGACCGACCGCGGCATGGTGGTTCAGCGAGACGAAGCCGCCGTCCTGCACGATGCGGATCGAATGCATCAGCCGTGCCGAACGACCCAGGCCGATCTCGGTCATGCGATGCGTCCAGCCGCCGGGCCCGGCATAGGTCTCGATGACCGAAGCGACCGCATCGTCGACGAGGCCGATACGCGCGGGGACGTGGTTGCGCCGTCCGGTCGAGAGGTGGACCACCTGCACCGGATCACCGGCATGGTCGGGGCCGAGGAACAGCGCCCAGCCTTCACCCTCGGTCGGAATGCCGACGGGAACGGCGCTGTCGACGCGCTTGTTCTCGCCGACGAAGACCGTGCGGGGGTCGCTCGCGGCGGGATCGAAGACGCCGTCGACGAAGACGAGACGCGGGCCGTCGACGGGCAGGAACCAGGCCGCCGGATCCGGTGCGGCGGCCGGCGCCATGCGGGCCGCGGCCTTGAGTGCATCGAAATCGAACCAGCGATGCGCCTCGTCCTTCGGTCGCTCGAGGGTATCCAGATCGAGGGCGTGGATCACGCCGCCACCTGCGCGTAGCCTTCGCGCTCCAGCTCCAGCGCGAGCTCCGGCCCGCCCGAGCGGACGATGCGGCCGCCGGCGAGCACATGGACGAAGTCCGGCTTCACATAGTCGAGCAGCCGCTGGTAGTGCGTGATCAGCAGCACCGCCTTGTCGGGCTTGCGCATGATCGTGTTGATGCCGTGGCCGACGGTGCGCAGCGCGTCGATGTCGAGGCCGCTGTCGGTCTCGTCCAGGATAGCGAGCTTCGGGTCGATGATCCCCATCTGCACCATCTCGTTGCGCTTCTTCTCGCCGCCCGAGAAGCCGACGTTCACCGGCCGCTTGAGCATCTCCATGTCGAGGCCGAGCGCATCGGCCTGCGCGCGGGCGACCTTGAGGAACTCGCCACCCGACAGCTCCGCCTGCCCGCGCAGCCGCCGCTGGGCGTTGAGCGCGGTGCGCAGGAACTGGAGGTTGGAGACGCCCGGGATCTCGACCGGATACTGGAAGCCGAGGAACAGGCCGGCGGCGGCGCGCTCATGCGGCTCCTTGTCGAGCAGGTCCTCGCCCATGAAGGCGACCGAGCCGCCGGTCACCGCGTAACCAGGGCGGCCGGAGAGCGTGTAGCCGAGCGTCGACTTGCCGGCGCCGTTCGGCCCCATGATCGCATGGATCTCGCCCGCATTCAGTGTCAGCGACAGGCCCTTGAGGATCGGCTTGCCGTCGATTTCGGCGTGGAGGTTCTCGATGGTGAGCATGGGTTCCAACGTCAGATCCGGTTGTTGAGGGCCGCCGCGTCGAGAACGGCAAGCCCCTCCCCTTCAGGGGAGGGGTTGGGGTGGGGGCTGTGCCAACGATCAGGCGCGCCGGCCAGAATGGTACCCAGCGCCGTCAGCACGCTCTCGACGTTGCCGATCACGTCGGCATTGCTGAAGCGTACGACGCGAAACCCCCGCGCACCCAGCCAGGCGTCGCGGCGGTCGTCGGCAACGGGATCATGGGTGTCGCCATCGACCTCGACGACCAGCGCCCTCTGCGCGCAGAGGAAGTCGGTGATATACGGCCCGATCACGGCCTGCCGACGGAACTTGTGGCCGCCGAGTTGGCTGTTCGACAAGTGGCGCCACAGGCGCTTTTCCGGCTCGGTCGGATTGCGGCGCATGTTGCCGGCGCGCTCCTGCAACTGATCGATTCGCCCGGCGGACAGCCCCCACCCCAAACCCCTCCCCTGAAGGGGAGGGGCTTCAGGTCGCCACCCCTTGTCCGGGAGGTCGCTCATCCCACCGAGCCCTCCAGCGAGATCCCCAGCAGCTTCTGCGCTTCCACCGCGAACTCCATCGGCAGCTGCTGCAGCACCTCCTTGGCGAAGCCGTTGACGATCAGCGCGACGGCGTCCTCCTGGGTGAGGCCGCGCTGCATCGCGTAGAACAGCTGGTCGTCGCTGATCTTGCTGGTGGTCGCCTCGTGCTCGATCTGGGCGCTGGGGTTGCGGACCTCGATATACGGCACGGTGTGGGCGCCACAGTCATGGCCGAGCAGCAGCGAATCGCACTGGGTGAAGTTGCGCACGCCCTCTGCGGTCGGGCCGACGCGGACGAGACCGCGATAGGTGTTGTTCGACTTGCCCGCGCTGATCCCCTTGGAAACGATCGTCGAGCGCGATCCCTTGCCGAGATGGATCATCTTCGTGCCAGTATCGGCCTGCTGGCGATTGTTG
>Ga0207668_10000701_pt1 | contig 20543 bp, 23 predicted proteins | sample KBSS43metaG_FD_184323 | JGI IMG/M metagenome (GOLD analysis project Ga0207668, IMG submission 184323) | Switchgrass rhizosphere microbial communities from Kellogg Biological Station, Michigan, USA - KBS S4-3 metaG (SPAdes) (version 2) | ecosystem: Host-associated > Plants > Roots > Rhizosphere... | reverse complement strand
ACCTTCACCCCGGCAAGGGGTCCCATGTTGTTCACTTGCCCTTCTTGACCTTCAGCACCTGCTTGCGCAGGCCGTCGGTGGCGGTCTCCATGCCGCCCTTCAGGGTGCGCTTCAGCAGGAAGCCTGGCATCGGTATCGACAGGTCGATGGCCATGTCGAACTTGACCTTGGTCTTGTCGCCGTCGGGGGTCAGCGTGTAGCTCGCGTCCTGCGCCTTGAGTTGACCCGACGACACCAGCGTCCAACTCACGCTGCTGTCGGTCCAGGTGTATTCGATCACCTGGGCGTCGGTCAGCCCCGCGGCCTTGACCGTCATCTTGACCTGCTTCGGCCGCCCGTCGGGGTAGCTCTCCAGGATCTCGGCCTTCTGGTATTGCGGCGACCACGAGGGCGTCGACTCGACGTCGGCGATGACGTCGAGGATCTCGCCGGGGGTTGCTTCGATGACCACTTCACGCGAATCACTGGTTGCCATGCCGCGACATTAGCGATTGTGTCGTTTGTCGCGGCAGCTACTCGCGAGATTGACGTCAGGCAACACGCCACTCGCACTTTCGTTGTCTGGCTTCAATCTCGCGCGGTCGGTCCAGTCAGCCCGGCGGCGCCAGCATCGACTGCCACGTCTTGTTGGCGGGGTGGGCGAGGTCGGCTTGGGTGTAGGTCCGACCGTCGGGGCCGACGTAGGTTCCGGTCGCCGGGTCATACGGCACCACGGCGACGGGGGGCGCGGCAGGCGCGGGCACGCCCGCCGCCGAGGGGCCCGGCCACGGGACACCGGGCGCGAACTGCGGGACGCCCTGACCCGACAGCGTCGCGTTGGGGTCGCCCTTCCAGTTGTTGCCGTCGTTCAGCGGCACGTACTGCTCGTCGCTCTCGCACAGCTCGACCGTCGGCGCGCGCTTGGCGGGATCGTTCTCGCACGGAATGTTGCGCACGCCACGGACATTCATCGCCGAATCCTGCGGAAGCCGGCAGTACAACTCACCGGTGGTGCGATCGGGAGCGTCGGTGTCCGACGGTGAGCGCTGCTGCTGGACCGGCAGGAACCCGGTGTTGCATGGCGGCGGCAGGTTCAGGTTGAGGTTGAAGTCGAGGTAGATGCCCCGATAGGCCTGTTTGGTGTCTGCGTTCGGCAGCGCGATCGCGGACATGACGGCCGTACCCTGCGGGAAGAGCACCAGCAGCTGTTCGATGTCGGATCGATAGGTCACCGCGATCTCGCCAAGGCTGACGATGTTGGCCAGCAGCACGGGCAACGCGGGCGCGACCCTGTCGAACAGCGCCTTGCCTTCGTTCAGGGCAGGCGCGCCCTGGTCGAGCAGATTTGAAAAGGCCGCGTCCTGCGCTGCGAACTGCCCGGTGATCGACGCCATGTGCTGAGCCCAGGCAGCGATCGAATCCGCCGTCTGCACTTGCGAATTCAGCACGGGCGGCGACTGGTCGATCAACTGCGTAAGCGGGTCCTTGACCTTGTCCGCCTCGATCGCGAGCGACGTCGATCCGTCAACGATGCGGGACAGCTCCGGACCCAGTCCGGCGACGGCCTTGGCCGCCTCGTCGACGACGGTGTGAAGGTCGTCCTGCGGAATCGCCTTCAGCGCCGTGTTGGTGGCGTCGAGCAGGCTGCCGATGTCGGCCGGAATCTGTGCGGCGCCAACGCCGATGACGTCGCCGTCGCTCAGCAGCTTCGTGGTGTCACCGTCGGCCCGCGGCGTCAGTTCGAGGAACTGCTCGCCGACGGCGGAGCGGCTGTGCACCGCTGCGGTGACGTCGGACGGAATCTTGATGTCGGAGTCGAGCACGAGCACGGCACGGGCACCGTCGTGGGTGACGTCGACCGACTCGACCCGACCGATCTCGGTTCCGCGGTAGGTCACCACCGACGTCGGATACAAGCCTCCGGTGGCGGGCAAGTCGACGGTGACGGTGTAGCGGCCGACGCCCAGCAATGCTGGGACGTTGACGAAGCCGAATGCCATGACGCTGCAGGCGATCACGGTGACTGCCGCGAGGATCGTGAGCTGTGTCCACACGGCCCGGGGTAGGCGCACCACGTCAGTACGCTCCCCACCGGTACGGGGCGATCAGCGGGTTGCCCGCGGTGTACGGGCTCGGCATTTGGCCGATCGTGCGGCCCCATTGCAGCTCGAGTTGGGTGAGGTCGCCCTCCCACCGGGTACCGGTGAACAGGCCGCTGTCGAGCCGGCTCAGCGTCAGGTCGATCACCAGGGTGATGTTGGCGAAGTCACCGCGAAACCAGTTGGCGACGGTGCTCTTCACCCACGGGTACGTCGACAGGAAGTCCAATCCCCTGGTGAGCGCGGGCCCGGCGTTGGCGAGCTCGCGGAACACCGGCGCGATGTTGCGCAGGTTGCTGACGAACGACTCCTTGGTCTGGTTGACCGTCGAGGTGGCGATGGCACTGAACTTGCCGAGCGCGTCGATGGCGTTGGCTAGCTTCGTGCGCGAATCCGCAAGCACGGCAAGCGCTTGCGGGATCGTGGTGAGCGCACGGTCGACCGTCTGATCGTTGGCCGCCACCTGCCCGGCCAACGAGTTGAGCCGCTCGGTGGCGGTGATGATGTCGTCGGTCTGAGCGTTCAGTTGCGCGATGAAGGTGTCGAGCTGGGTCAGCAGGCTGCGCATGTCGTTCTCGCGGCCGGCCAACGCTTTCGCGAACGTCTGGTTGATCTCCTGAAGCTGAGCCAACCCACCTCCGTTGAGCAGAATCGACACCGACGCCAGCGTCTGCTCGGTGGTCGGATACGTGCTCGCCGACGACAGCGGGATCACCGAGCCGTCCTTGAGTTCGCCCTGCGGCGGTGCGTCGGTGGGTGGCGCGAGCTCGATGTGCATCGAGCCCAGCAGGCTGGTCTGCCCTACCTTGGCGGTGCTGTTCGCCGGCAGGTGCACGGTGCCGTCGATGCGCATGGTGACCAGCGCATGCCAGTCCTGCACTTCGATCTTGGTCACGTTGCCGACGTTGACGTCGGCCACCCGCACTCGGGTGTTCTGCTGAATGACGACGACGTCCGGCAGCTGCGCTTGGATGGTGTACGAACCGTCGTCGCCGCCTGCGGTTCCCGGCAGGCTCAGCGAATTGAGCCCGCGCCATTCACATCCCGGGATCGCGAGCAGGCACGCGACGGCCAACGCCGTCGCCACCAGACGCCTCACGGCGTCCCCCCGGGCACCATGAGCCCGGCCAGTCCCGCATTGGGGTCGGTGGGTGTCCCGGCTACCTCGGCGGCCAGCGGGGCTGGCACATCGAGCGGCGGCGCGGGCGGCAGGTGTGGATTCAGCCGGTCCTCGCTGTAGGTGATCTCGTTGGGCCGCGCGGACGCACCGACGAACGGGTTGACGCCCAGCGGCGGGTAGTTGATCTGCCGGTTCTTGATGATCGGCGCCAGGTATTGGATGCACAGCTTCGACGCCTGCTCGTAGCCCTCACGCGCCGCGGCTTGAATTGCGCTGCAGACGAATTGGACGGTATTGGCGAAGTTGACGGGTGCCAGGATGCCGGTCACGGCACTCTGGGCGGGCTGATATATGTTCATGAAGTTCTGGAACACCGTCGGCGTGATGTGCAGGACCTGTTTGACGTCGCCACGGCTGTCGTTGAGTGCGGTGGTGATGGCATTGAGCCGGTCGACGGTGACGCCGATCCCCTCGGTGTTGTCGGCGAGGAAACCGCGCAAGTCGGTCACCGCGCCGTCCAGTCCCTTGGTTGCGTTGGCCACTTCATTGGGCGTGTTGGACAGCACGGTGCTGACGTCGGCGAGGTTGGTGTTGAACGCTTCGAGCAGGTCGCTGCTCGACGACAGCGCCGACACGAGCAATTGCAGGTTCTTCACCGTGCTGAAGATGTCGGTGCTGTGATCGCCGAGCGCCGAGACTGCCTGCGAGAGCTTCACGACGGTGTCGTGGGCGGTCTCGCCCTGACCGCGGAGGTTGGCCGCGGCGGTGGTGACGAACTCTCCGACCGCGCTTGGCCCACCGGGGGTGGTTGGCTGAAGGGAGTCGGTCAGCTTCTCCAGCTGTCCGCGGAAGTCGTCCCATTCGACCGGAACCGCGGTGCGCTCCTGCGGAATGGTCGCGCCCGCAGCGAGTTTCGGGCCACCGGAGTAGGCGGGAACCAGCTGGATGGCCCGCGCGCTGACCAGGGACGGCGACAGGATCGCGGCCTTGACGTCGGCGGGCACCGGGTACTGCGCATCAACGGAGAAGGTGACCTTCGACGTGTTGGGCTGCGGCTCGATCTTCTCCACGGTTCCGACCTCGACGCCGAGGATGCGGACCTCGTCGCCGGTGTAGAGACCGTTGGTGTTGGGGAAGTAGGTGACGAAGGTGTCCTTGCCGACGTCCTTCCACCACGGCGTCGCAACCATGGTGATGGCGACGGCGAGGATCACGACGAGACCGGCCGCGGTGGCGATGCGCGGCACGCGGGAGTTCTTGGCCACGGTCACTGCCCCGCTTCCGCGGGCGGCGTCACGGGGAACGGCACCTCGCCGGGCGCTGGCACGTAGATCGGGGGTTCCTTCTGCTCGGGCTTGACGTCCGCGGGCGGCCCAGGCGGCGGACCCCCTGGCGGCGGCGCGGGCAACGGTTCGCGATACGGGTAGCAGCCGGTCGGGCCGGGCAATGGCACGCCGGGCGGACCACACCCCGGATCGCCGGGGTTGCCCGTGATGGCGTCCGGCAGAGTCAGATTCGGGTCGCCGCCCTGCCCGGTCCGTGGGAACGGCACGGGCAGTGGCGGGGTGCCCGGTTGGCCCACCCCAGGGTCGACCAGTTGCGACGGCAGCAGCACGTTGGGGTCCAGCCCCAGATCGGAGAACGCCGAGTCGATGAACGGCTGGCTGAACTGGCCGGGCGCAAGGTTGACCACAGACGCCTTGAAGAACGGCCCCGAGCCCAACACTTCACCGAAGGACATGGCGTAGCGCCGCAGCAGCCCGAGGGTCTTCTGTAGTTCCTGTTTGCGGTTGTCCAGAATCCCGAGTACGCCGTTGAGCTTGTCCAGCGCGGGCTTCAATTGCGTTCGGTTCTCGGCGACCAGCCCGGACAGCTGGCGCGAGACCGCCGTCAAGTTGTTCATCAGCGCGTCGACCGAAGCACGTTGCGCGAGAAGCTCGTTCAATAGCGCGTTGGCGTTCACGACCAGGCTGGCGATCTGGTCGCTGCGTTTCGCCAGCACCCCGGTGACCTTGTCGGCGTCGGCCAGCAGCTTACGCAGCTGCGCGTCACGCGTGTTGAGGGTGTCGGAGAACCGGGCCACCCCGTCAAGTGCGAGCTTGAACTCCGGTGGGGTGTCTTGGAACGTCTGCGCCAGCGTGGTGAGGGATTCGGAAAGCTGAGTGGTGTCCAGTCCACTGATGGTCGTGGTGAGGTCGCCGAGCGCGTCAGGCAGGTCGTAGGGGGACGTGGTGCGCTCGAGCGGGATGGCGCCGCTGAGCGTGCCCTCGCCGCGCGGGGTCAGCTCGAGCATCTTGGCCCCGAGCACGGTCTCGGTCTTGATGGCCGCCTCGGTGCGGTCCCCCAGGTCGACCCCGTCGTTGACGGTGAAATCGACCCGCACCTGGGTGCCCTCCAGATGGATGTCGGAGACCCGGCCGACGGACATCCCCGATACCCGCACGTCGCTGCCAGGCTTGATACCGCCCGCCTCGGCGAAGTAGGCGGAGTAGTCGCCGGTGCCCTTGATGAACGGGATCTTGTCGTACGAGAAGGAAGCGACGACCACGGCCGCCAGGAATGCGATGCCGACGACGCCGACCACGAGCCTGTTGCGCTCGGCCAGCGGCTTGATCGTCGGTCGCTTGAACTTCGTTGAGAGACGTGTCATTTGGGTGTGCACCGTCCCGTGTCCTGGCCTGCGACCTTGACGAACACCGGCTGGCCGCCCTTGCCGTTGAGCTTCAGGATCGCGTCGCAGAGATAGAAGCCGAAGTAGTCGCCGTAGAGGCCCTGCCGGGCCAGCACCTGATACGCGTCGGGCAGTGTCTTCACCAGGTCATCGACGTACTCGTGGTCGGCCTCGAGCTGGCCCGCGAATCGGTCGGTCTGAACCACGGCTTCCTTGATGGGCTGGCGCGCCTCGGTCAACAGGTCGGTGACCGACGCCGCGGCGGCGTTGATGTACGCCACCCCGTTGGCGATGTCGGTCTTGCGCTCGGTGAGTCCCTGGACGAGTTGCGAAAGCTTGTCGAGACCTTCGGCGAACTGGCCGTCGCGGGCGGCGAACGTGCCGAGCACCGTGTTGAGGTTGGTGATCACCTGGCCGATCATCTCGTCGCGGCCCGCCAGCGTCGTGGTGAGTGCCGACGTCTGGCTCAGCACCGACGCGATGGTGCCGCCCTGACCCTGGAAGACCTTGAGCAGCTCGCCGCTCAACGCGTTCACCTGGTCGGGATCCAACGCGCGAAAGAGCGGCCGGAAGCCCCCGATCAGCGCGTCGACGTCGAGCGCCGGCGACGTCCGCTGCAACGGAATCGTCTGCCCCGGTTGGAGTTTGCGCACCGGTCCGGGCCCGTTCTCCAACGCCAGGTAGCGGTCCCCGATGAGGTTCTCGTACCGCACCGCGGCCGTGGTGCCCTCCGTCAGCGGCAGCCCCTTGTCGATGTCGAAGACGACCGTCACGGTGCCGTCCTCGTGCAGGGTCATGTCCTTGACCTTGCCGACCTCGACGCCGGCGATGCGGACGAAGTTCCCGCCCTTGAGCCCCGACACGTTGGTGAACACCGCGCTGTAGCTGACGCGGGAGTCGAAGCGGAACTGCCCGAACACGGTCACAAGGGCGAACACGAACACCAGGCACACCGCGGTGAACAGCACCACCCGGATGAGGTTTCCCACCGTTCTGCTTCTCATGGTGGTCCCTCACCCGGTGGTGGCGGATAGAGCGGGGTGCCGTCGGGAGCGAATTCCGGTGCGCCGTAGGCAGGTGCGCCTGGGTACGGCGGCAACGGCCCCGGCGCCGGGGGGCCCGGATAGCGGATCTTGGGCGGCTCGGGCACCGCCTTGGTGGCGGGGAAGTAGTTGGCGAAGCCGGGGAAGCCGATGCCGGGGTTGGGCCGCAGGTCCAGACCGGTGCCGAACCCGGTGTCGGTGACGAGGTACTTCACCGGGTAGTTCTTGCTGATGTCGGGCAGCGAGCCGCAGCTCGGCTTGCCGCCGGGGCCGCCCCTTGCGTTGACCACCGGCAGGTTGTCGGGATAGCGGTAGGGATCGTCGCCCATCAGCAGGGCCGCGTCCATGATCACCGACTTGCCGTTGCCGCCGAGCGCATCTCGGCCACCGTGTTCTAGGAACCACTGCGCGCCCTGGAACAGGCAGGTGTAGGTAGGCGAGTACTTCATGAGCAGCGCGGTCGTCGGATCCAGGATGTTCATGGCGCGCACCAGGTTCGGCTGATTGCCGCCGAGCACGTTGACACCCGACTGGGCGAATCCGACGGCCGATAGCAGCACACGGTCGAGCGCACTGGCGTGGTTGGCGATCGTCGTACTGGTGGTGGAGAACGAATCGAGGATCGACACGATGTGCTGCGCCGCATCCGAATACGCCTGAGCCGTCTGGCCGAACAGCCGCCAGTCCTGTTGCACGGCCGGCATCCGGGGATTCACCGCGAGCAGCACGTCGTTGGAGTCGGTGATGGCCTGACCGATGACGTCACCCTTGCCTCGCACGGCTTCCGCCACGGCCGACAACACCGAGTTCAGCTTCGCCGGGTCGACCGACTGCACCACCGACTGCAGGTTCTGAAAGACGGTGTTGACTTCGACGGTCACGTTGCGGGACTGCAGCACCGCGCCAGGCTTGAGTGGCTGGGAGCTTCCGCCTCCGGCGGGCACCACGAGGTCGACGTACTTGGCGCCGAATGCGGTGCTGGACTTGATCTCCGCCTCGACGTCGCTTGGCAGGAACTGGAAGTCCGACGGGTAGATCTTCAGCGTGAGCTTGGAGAGGTCTCCTCCCGCTGCGGCGGCTTCGGTGCCGATCGATTCGACTTCGCCGATCTGCACCCCGCGCAACTTCACCTTCGCGCCGTTCTCCATGACGAGGCCGGACCTGTCGGAAACCAACGTGAGCCGCTCGAAGGAGCGCCCCGCTCCCGAGAAGAGCACTGCGGTAAGCACACTCAGCGCGATGACGACGAGAAACAGCACGGGTGCCCACCAGATGGGGTCGATGCCTCCCCGCCGCGACGAATTCTCCATACCCGTCACCCCGACAGGTGGAAGTTGCCGGACTGCCCGTACACCGACAGCGTGATGGTCAAGAGAATGAAGACGCCCGCGGTGATCGACGTGCGCACCGCGCGGCCGACCGCCTCGCCGACGCCCGCCGGGCCGCCCGTCGCGGTGAAGCCGTAGTACGTGTGCACCGCCATGACGGCGGCGGCCATCGCCAGCGCCTCGGTGAACGACCACAGCAGATCGGTCGGCTGCAGGAACGTGGAGAAGTAGTGGTCGTAGACGCCGCGCGACTGTCCGTAGATGATCGTGGTGCCGAAGCGGGTCGCCAGGAACGACATCAGGACGGCGACGGTGTAGATCGGGATGACGGCGATGATCCCGGCGACGATGCGCGTGGACGCCAGGTAGGTGACGGCCCGGATGCCCATCACCTCGAGCGCGTCGATCTCCTCGTTGATGCGCATGGCGCCGAGTTGCGCGGTCGCACCCGCACCGATGGTTGCGGCCAGCGCGACGCCCGCCGTCGCGGGCGCGATGAAGCGCACGTTGAGGAACGCGCCGAGGAATCCGGTGAGCGCCTCGATCCCGACGTTGGACAGCGTGTTGTAGCCCTGGACGGCGATCAGCGCGCCGGTCGACAGCGTGAGGAAGCCGACGATGACGACGGTTCCGCCGATGACGGCCAGCGCCCCGGTGCCCATCCCCATCACCGCGATCAACCGCAGCACTTCGCCTGGGTAGCGCCGGATCGCGTCGGCCGTGGACGCCAGCGCCTGGCCGTAGAACGCGGTCTGCTCACCCAGCCTGCGCGTCGTGTTGACCGCCTTGTTCAGCGCCTCGGCGCTGCGAGGTGCGTCGGCCGCGGTCATTGACGGTTCGCTCGCAAGCTCGCTCACGGCGCCACCTTCACACCGAACGCCGTCGCCAGGATGTTGATGAGGAACAGGGCCATGAACGCGAACACGACCGTCTCGTTGACCGCGTTGCCGACCGCCGTCGGCCCGCCCCCGACGTGCAGGCCCTTGTAGCAGGCGATCAGCCCGGCGGAGAGCCCGAACAGCAGCGCCTTGACCAGGGAGACGATGACCTGCGGCAGGCCGGTCAGCAACGTCAGCCCGGCAGCGAAGGCGCCCGGCGTCACGTTCTGGACGAACACGACGAAGAAGTAGCTTCCGGACAGCCCGACGACGGCCACCACCGAGTAGAGCATCAGCGCGACGAACGTCGCTGCGATGACCCGCGGCACCACGAGCGCCTGAATTGGGTTGACCCCGATGACCTTCATGGCGTCTAACTCTTCGCGGATCGTGCGGGCGCCCAGGTCGGCACACATCGCGGTGGCGCCCGCGCCGGAGACGACGATCGCCGTGACGACGGGGCCCACCTGGGTCACCGATGCCAGCGCCGCACCGGCGCCGGACAGGTCGCCCGCGCCGACTTCGATCAGCACGATGTTCAGCGTGAAGACGATCAGCACCGTGTAGGGAATCGACAACACCAGCGTGGGCACGATCGACACCCTGGCGACGAACCAGATCTGGTCGAGCAGCTCACGCCAGGCGAAGGGCCTGCGGAACAACGCGGCGAACGTCTCGCCGGCGAGCACGACGAAATCGCCCATCGCGAACGCCGGTTTGGTCCAGGCGGTCCCGTTCACGGACGACCCCCGAGAGAATGCTGCATCGGATCAACGACTTCGTCGTGGAGAGCACTCGATTGCGGATACCACGTGCAGTCCCATCGTCGTCAGGTTGGGCCGGACGTTAAGAGAACGGCGATTAGCCGTCAAAGCGAACATTCCAGCAAACGTCGACGTCAATTGCCGAACATGCAGGTCCCCTGTCCGTCGCTACTTTCGCTCAGATTGATCTGATTTCACCGATTCAAAGGGTTGCGAACCCGATTCGACGGCCGCCACTAGGCTCGACCCCATGAGCGATGCGATCGACCCGGAGGTCCCACCGAGCGGTACCGGGTGCGTTGAGTGCGACGCCGTCAATGGCTGGTGGGTGCACCTGCGTCGCTGCGCGGCGTGTGGTCACGTCGGCTGTTGTGACGACTCACTCGCCCGGCACGCGGCAGCGCACTGGCGCGCGACCGGCCATCCGATCATCCAGTCCTTCGAACCCGGCGAGGACTGGTTCTGGAACTACGACGCCAACGAGTACTACGACGGACCGGAACTGGCTGCGCCGCAAAGCCATCCCGCCGACGAGACCGTCCCCGGCCCGCGCGGCCGCGTGCCCCAGGACTGGATGGCACAACTACGCCAGCGCGAGCAATGACCACGCCAACTACCACCCGCGAGCAGACACATAAGGCCCTCAATCCGGCCGAATGAGGGCCTTATGCGTCTGCTCGCCGGGATGGCCGTTGGGTTAGGCGTCGGCGAGCGCAGCCTTGGCGGCGTTGTAGCCCGGGATGAAGGTGATGCCAGGTCCGCCGTGGCATCCCGCACTCCCCAGGTAGAGTCCCTCGATCGGAATCGGTTGGTCGACATAGCCCTTCGGCCCCGGGCGGTTGATCCCGATCTGATCGGGATGGATCAGCCCGTGGCAGTAGTCTCCGCCCGGCGCGCCGAACATGGTGCCCATGTGCTTGGGCGTGAAGGTGGTGTGCCGGATGATCAGGCTTTCGAAGTTCGGCGCTAGCCGGGTGATCTTCTCGATCACGCGGCGCCCCATCTCGACCTTCATGTCGCCGTAGCTCGACTGCGTGTCCTCGACGGGGAACCACAGCGAGAACGCCGACGCCGCATGCTTTCCCGGCGGCGCAAGGCCGGGATCGTTGACCGACGGGATCTGCAGCGCGATGGCCGGGTCGGCGGGCACGATGCCGTGTCGGCAGTCCTCCCACTGCTGCTGCAACTCCTCAGGCGTGCTGAAGATCCCGATGTTCGACTGCATCGCCGGGTCGTTGAGTAGTTCGTACGGCGCTGCGAACTCCGGGACACCGTCGAGTGCGAAGTGCATCTGCAGGTAGCTGCCGCGATGGTCGATGCGGGAGAACCGTTCACGGACGTCGTCGGGCACCGCCGACGGTGCGACGAGCTGGTTGAGCGTGAAGTCCGGAGCCACCGCGGAGACGACGACGGGCGCGGTGATCAGCGCGCCGTCCTCGAGCCGGACACCGGTGACGCGGCCGTCGGCGACGGTGATCTCCTCCACCTTGCTGCGCAGCCGTAGCTCACCACCGCCTGCCGTGAACACGTCGACGAGGTGGGCTGTCAGCGCGCCGATGCCGCCCTTCAACTTCTTGACGAGCAAGGCATTCTCGTCGGGCACGGCGAACCCGTACGCCAACGCGGCCGCGGTGCCAGGCGTGGCGGGGCCGCGATAGGTGGTGTTGACGGCCAGCAGCGAGAGCATGCCTCGCAGCGCGCCGTGCTTCTCCTTGTCCGGTAGGTACCGGTCGAGCACGTCGGTGACCGATCCGAACAGCAGATCGGTGATGGTCGATCGCTCGAATTCGTTTGTCGCGCAGGCATACATCTCGTCGATCGACTTCGGCGGCTTGCCTGCTTCGAACCGCCCGAGGGCCCGGGTCGGCGCCTGACACCAGGCCATCAGCCCGGCCATTCCGTTGACCGCCTCTGCGCCGTGCACCTCGTTGATGTGCGTCATGAGCTTCATCGGGTCGGTGTAGTACACGAGGGGCTCGTCGCCCACTCCGCGCAGCGACACCGACATCACGTCGAGCTCGACGGTGGGCAGTTCGTCGAGCCCAAGCTCGCGGCTCACCGTGGCGGACGTGGGGATCTGGACCGACCCCGCGATCTCGAACTTGAAACCGTCGAAAAGCTCGACGGTGGAGGCCATCCCGCCGGGGTACAGCTTGGAATCCAGGCACAGCGTCCGGAGTCCGGCCCGTTGAAGCAGGGTGGCAGCGGTCAATCCGTTGTGGCCCGCACCGATGACAATCGCGTCGAAATCCGCCATGTGCCGAGGCTGGCACGCCGCTAAAGTTTTGTCAATAATGACGAAACTTTAGCGGCGATTCGTCTCGAGTCCCTCGGCCACCGTGTCCAGCGCCATGCGGCACAGCCGGGCGAGTTCGGGCAGCGACCGATTGGGGTCGAGCATCCACACCTCCATCGCACCGAACACCGCGGCGGCGATGCAGCGGGCCGTGACGGTGATGCGCAGCCGCTCGTCGGTACCTGCGAGTGGAGCGGCGTCGCGCGTCAAGTACTCCTCGACCGCCTCCGCGAAATCCGTTTCCACCGCCCGGATGTGGCGAACGATGCGTCCCGCGTCCAGTTCCCTGGCGCGAAGTTCGGCGATCTTCGAAACGGCTTCGACGTCGTACGGGGCGGACATCACCGCCGCGTGTACCGAGTCGATGAGCGACTTCTCGCCAGACTGTTCGGCCAGCGCGGCGCGGAACCACTCCACGCCGGCGTCGTAGTCGGCGAACAGGAGGTCGTGCTTCGAGGTGAAGTGCCGGTAGAACGTCCGAAGCGATACCCCCGCATCCGCGGCGATCTGTTCCGCCGAGGTCTCCTCGACGCCCTGGCCAAGGAAACGAACCAGCGCAGCCTGACGCAGCGCGTCGCGGGTTCGCTCGCTGCGCGCCGTCTGCGCGGGCCGCACCATATCGGTAAGTTACCTCAGTCCCAGCCGAGGTCAGCTCACCCGATGCCGATCCCGACCCCGAGGTCGAAATGCGAGTCGCCGTCGTGATTCGGGCACGACACGTCGACGTAGACCGTCGTGAACTCCTCGACGGGCCCGCCGGCGCGGTTGGGATTGTGCACACCGAGGACGGCGCACTCGGACAGCGGCCTGCTGCTGACTCCACTCACCCAGTTGATCTCGACGTTGTAGCCCTCGTCGGTCAGCTGCTGGATGACCGCGGCGGCCGACTGGTCCAGATTCGGCTCGGCGCACACCGTCGGTGCAGCGGCCAACGTCGCACCGGCAGCCAGCATCACGGCGGCGATCCAATTCCGTGCGTGCGACACACCTCGATCATCCTCCTCGAGAGGAGTCAGCCGGGCATCTTCGATTCGATCGCCTCGGCGATGTCCACCGCCGACGTGATGGGCGTCGGCTGCTGCGGCTTGCATGCCTGGACGTCGATGATCACGTTGGCCGCCACCGCGAGAACACGCTGGCAAGAACGAATCTGGTCGCCCTCGCCACGCGTATAGGGCATGGCCAGCCGGGTGTCCGTCTTGGTGAGCTCACCGCTGAACCACTTGGGCAACGCGCCGCCGTTCAGGCTGATGTTGACGTGGTGGTTCGTGCACTTCGACCAGCGGTCGGCGGAGTCGTCGAAGAACATCCGAGCCCCGTCCGCGGTGCGATACGACACGACGGACTGCACCGCCAAGTAGTCCCACTGGTCGACATCCGGGACGCGAAGTAACTGCTGCCGCAACGTCTTCCAGTGGCTGGGGTCGTAGATCGGCGCTTGCGTGACCTGCCAGACGCCCAGGCAGTTGAGATTCGGGAGCAGGTTCCGGTTGTCGCCCATCGAGGTGACGACCTGACTCCGTGGGGTCATCCCCGACGTGCCCATGATGGCGTTCACCTCGTCGGCGGACAGCAGCAGCCCGGCGAGCGCAGAATCCGCCACCAGCTTCGGCGCCGCCGATCGACCCTCCGTCGCCTTTCCGGCACACCCGGCGAGCAACAGCCCAACCACGAGCGCCGCGATGGCGCTTTTTCTCACGAACGACTCAGGCGTGAGTGCCGGCAGCGGCACACGCCATCTGGACCTTCTCGGCGTTTGCGTTCATCCCCGTCGCGGTGGTGTTCAGACTCTCGCCGGGAATCCGCAGGCCCATCTTGACCAGTAGTGCCGTGGCTCCCAACGACCACGCGCGCATCGGATCCGCGATGTCGGGCGCAACGCCAGGCGTGTTCGCCGCCTCTAATGCGACGCCCGCGGCCTGCCGCAGTGCGAGCCGCCCGACGCTGTTGCTGCTGTCGACGGCAGGATCCGAATAGTCGGAGCCCTCGAGCGAGTCCGCGAAGTCGCCGTAGTACATCGCCGTTCCGTCCAAAGCGTTGGCAAACGCACCGCACGCCGTCACCGCGGCGGGAGTGGCGTCGTCCCCGATCGGCGCGGCCTCCACCAACATCGGCGCCGGGCCCGGCGCCGGGGCGGGTGCAGGCTCCGGGTCAGCGATGGCCAGCGGCGTGAACGCGAGTGCCGTGCCCACTGCGATGAGCGAGGCGGCAAGCGCCCGGCCACAGTTCTGGGGTGATCTCAAGGGTTCCTCCAATGTCGTCGGCCCCGTCAGACCGCCTGACGCTCCGCCACTCAAAACCAGCACCTCTGGTGGGCGTCAGCTGAAGCTACCGTGTTCGGATAAAGCGTCGGAATGGTGAACGACGAGCCAACACTAGGTGGCCGGACGCCGTCCATTCGGTAGCTCGAACCTGTGAGTTCTCTTGGGAATCAAGATGATTCGAAACCGGTTCACCGATGGCCCGCTGGATGACTGTAGGGCCGACATTGTTGGTCGCCCGTTCACCGATTGGCAACCTGGCCATTGGATGCTCCGACGCGACAGATCCGCACGCCCGACCACGAGAGGCGCCAATACCACCATGTTGAACCGTTTTGCCGCTATGGCAGCAGTCTGCATCGCTATTCCGGCAGGGACTGCGCCCCTCGCCTTGGCCGACCCGCCGCCGGAGCCGCCCGTGGTGCCGGTGAACGCCACCAACCCACTGCCGCCCGAGGGTGCCGTCCCGTCGGGCCCTCCCGGAGTGCTCAACACCCCGGACGGCTGGACGCTCACCGTCGTGGGCAGCAATGAGACGCAACTTCCGGTGGCTCCGCTAACCACCGCCATCTCGTCGCGTGAGTACCTGATCGCAGGCACCTTCACCGGCACCATCACGGGCAAGGGCAAGACGAAGCTGACCGGCGGCTCGCTGGAGGCCGGCGAGCAGATCGGCTGCGGCATCGTCTCCGACGAGGTCGAGATCAACCCCGGCGCCAGCCTCACCCCCGGTTTCGGCAGCATGGGCCTTCCGACTCTCAGCGCCGGTATCAGCCTGCAGGGCAAGGTCTATCTGAAGCCCGGCACCGTGGCCACCGTTGCGCTCGACAAGAAGAAGTTCAAGGGCACCTCCACGCGGGTCACCATCACCGGTGTTCGCGTCAAGACCGACCAGTGCGCCGGCCAGTCGTTCATCCGTTCGTACGCGACGCTGACGTCCTCGACCGACAACACCGACGACGTCATCACCTACATCGGCGTCACCAAGTCCGTCTAACCCCCCCCAGTCGACTTCGAACGAGAGAACACAATGAACCGCTTCGCTCTGATGGCCGTCGCCGCGTGCATGGCCATTCCCTTCGCAGCCACCTCCCCCCTCGCCATGGCGGAACCGCCGGTGGACCCGGTCGGTGACGCCGGTCCCCCACCCGACAACGGCATCGTCGCCTCCGCCGAGCCCGGCATCGTGACGAGCCCCGACGGCTGGACGCTGACCGTCGCCGCCAGCAACGAGTCGCAGCTGCCCGTCGCACCGCTGACCACCTCGCTCGCTCAGCGTGAGTACTTGGTCGGTGGCACGTTCACCGGAACGGTCACGGGCAAGGGCAAGACGTCGCTGAGCGGCGGAACGCTGGAGGCCGGTTACCAGATCGGTTGCGGCATCGAGCTCGGCCAGGTGCGGCTCATCGGCCAGGCCGGCGTCCAGGTGGGTACCAGCTTCCCCTTGAATGGCTTCGGCGTGACGAGCTTGACGTTCCCGCTGTCGGGCACCCTCGAGATCCACCCGAAGCCCGGTACGGTCACCCAGGTCGCCGTGAACAAGAAGGAGTTCAAGGCGGCACCGGTTCGCGTGACGCTCAAGGACACTCACATCAAGGTCGACGGTTGCGTCGGTCAGTCGTTCATTCGGTCGTACGCGACGCTGACGAGCTCGACGACGGACACCGACGACATCGTCGCCTACTACGGTGTGACCAAGTCCGTCTGACGTCAATCGCAGTGCAAACCGGGCAACCACACCGAAAGCGAGTCAGTTGGTCATGATTGACCGAAATCGCATCACTGCCACGGCATTCGGCTTGCTCGCGCTCGGAGCGGCGGTCGCCTACCCGGCGACCGCCGCTGCCGACCCGCCTCCCGAACCGCTGCCGCTTCCGGCGGAGCCCGCTCCGCCACCGGATCCAGGTCCCGTCGTTCCGTTCATGGGTCCGATTGGGCCGACAGGGTTCAACGTGTTGGCGCAGAACGGAGTTCCTCCCGCTGACGTTCCGGGCACGCTCGGCGCACCGAACGTCGTCGGACTGGACAGGGACAGCGTCCTTGGGCAGAACTTGACCCCCTCCGCACCAAACGGGGGCACGGGGATCGTCCCGAACCTCAACGTGTTCAACAACGCGTACGGCCTGCCCCAGCACGTCGTGCCGTCCGCGCCGGGTGGCGAACAGTTCGACGTCGCTCCGGGCCACGAGAACGACGACGTCATCAAGAGGGAGTGGTTCGGCCGCTTCATCGACATGCAGCGCGACGGGCGGACCTACGGCGGCCTAGGCCAGGCTCCGCCGGAATCACTCGGCCAGCCGCTACCTGGCACCGCGCCACTACCCGGGACGAATATCCCGCCCGGGCTCGTCCAGTTCCTTCCGGAGCCGGTCGACCCCAACGCACCACCCCCGCCACCACCGGCACCCTGAGCTCCTTGATTCGATTGGGCCGCAACGTCACGTGACGTTGGGGCCCAATCGGTTCTGCTGTATAACGCCGATGACGAGGTGCCTCGGCATTGAACGATGTGCGTGATGAATGATCATTCCGGTGCGCTTGTCCCACATCGCATTTCCTCTTCGTCGTATGTCGGCGTGGCGCATCTCGCGGACGCTCGGGCGGGTGGGCTCAGCACGCTTCAGGGACGGGTTTACCCCGATTGGGATTGTGGCGAAACGGCCCTCGTCCGACTCAGGCATCGGGCCGCTATGGCCAGCGGTCATCGGTCGCGGTGGTGTCAGGTGATCGAGCCGGGTGTGCCGTCGTCGCGGACAACCGGTTGGCCAGCCTGCGACCACGCGATCATTCCTCCGTCGAGGTTGTAGACGCTCAGGCCCGCGCCGTGCAGCACGGTGGCGGCCTGATGAGATCGCTTGCCCGAGCGGCACATCAGGACGATCGTGTCGGTGCCGGCGTAGTCACGGGGGTCGATCAGGCCGAGCGGTCGATGCTCTGCATGTGGCGCGTGTCCAGCGTGCCACTCGTCGTCTTCGCGCACGTCGAGCAGCCTTGCCCCCCGTTGGAGCATGCCGAGTACTTGAGCGACGTCCACATGCGGTGGTTCGGTGGCCATTACGATCTCCTGGCGTAGTCGTTGGACAGACTCGTCATGGAATCGGTCATCGGCGCCACCATCGTCGGGTGCGATCGGGCGGCGGCCCGGCGGTCGGGTCGTTGGTGCAGGTGCAGCGCTGGGTGGGGGGCACCGAGCGCATCACGTCGTCGACGTGCCGGCCGCAACCGGCCCAGCCGGTTCTTCCACATCGGGGACACTTCTGAGGGTTGCACATGACATCTCCTGCGCGGGTTAGGATTTCGGGTTCGATCAGGAATTTGCGGCAGCGATCTTGGCGCGCACCTCGGCCATGTCGAGTGCCTCGACTCTGGTGATGAGGTCTTCGAGCGCGGGTGCCGGCATCGCTCCGGCCTGGCGGTAGACGAGCACGCCGTCGCGGAACGCCATGATTGTGGGAATCGACTGGATCTGCAGTGCGCCGGCAAGTTGCGACTGGGCTTCCGTGTCGACCTTGGCGTGCACGACCTCTGGGTGCGTTACCGAAGAGCGGTCGAAGACCGGGGCGAAGGCGCGGCACGGACCGCACCACGACGCCCAGAAGTCGACGAGCACGATGGGATTCTCGGCGATGGTCGACTCGAAGTCGGCGGCGGACAGATGGCGGATTGTCATTGCGGTGTCCTTTCCTTGGGGCGCCTGGTCGCACCTCTACACGTATATCAAGTACCCCAGGGGGTATCTTATTCCCGCCCGTTAATACCTATGGGGGTATATGCATCATCTACTCGAACATACCCCCATCGGTATACATGGTCTGGAGGCTTTCGTCACTGCCGACCTGCCGAAAGGATGGCACTCACCACGACCAGTCGCCGATGGCGCCACCGACGTAAACGGTTCAGACTCAGCCGAAGACGCGTTCGACGAAGGCCTCCGTGCCTTGTTTCCAGGCGATGACGAAGTTGCCGACTTCGTCGCGGCTGATGGCCAGCCCGGGGCAAAACCAGCTGCCGCCGTCGTCGGTGAAGAAGTGGGGCGAGCCGATCACGCCACGGGCGCGCCCCTCGTCCCAATCGGCGCATACCGCTGCGGACGTGGCCTCGGCGTCGAGCGGTGTGAGGCCGAAGCGCTCGGCAATCGGATCGACGATCTCGGGCCGCCCGAGGTCGAGGCCTTCCTCGAACACTGCGTTGCGGACTGCCAGGCCGACTTCCTCGATCAGCACAGGATCGCCGGTGAGATCCGCCGCGGCCGTCAGTGCGAACGCGGCCATCGACGTGTTTGGCCAGGCATCGACCGAGAAGCCCGCGAATAGGTCGGGGCGCACCGACGCGCGGAGCGCCGATACTTCCGCGTCGATGTGGTGTGGGTCGAGCGGTTTGCCGTTGATCAGCTCGAGCGGCCAGGCCCGGATGCGCAGGCGCGGTTCGGTGAGCCCGTGACGCCTGCGCCGGTCGAGAAGTGTACGGAGTCCGACGTGGGTGAACGGACACAGAACGTCGGCGAAGACCTCCACGGTGCCACTGGCCGTCACGTCGACTGACCCTCGCTGGCATCGGCGAATTCGCAAAACGCCGTGAAGGCACGCGCGCCATAGATGGTGGCTGGCCCGCCATGCATCATGACGCTGACACCGATCGCCTCGGCCGCCTCCTGCTTGGTGGCACCAGCGTGGACCGCACCTCGCGCGTGTGAAGCGATGCAGCCGTCGCAGCCCTCGACGACTCCGATCACCATCGCGATGAGTTCCTTGATCCTGGCATCGAGCGCTCCAGTGCCCAGTGCCGCGCGGCTCAGCGCGCCGAAGCCGTCGTACACCTCGGGAATCATCTGCCGCAACGCGCGGTGCTGAGGTTGGAGCTCGGTGAGCACAACAGAGTGGTGATCGTGATCTGCCATGTGCAAAACCTATGTCGCAAGGTGCATCACGCAGGAGAGGCTTTCGGCCCTCGTGTGGACGAAGGACAGGAATTGCAGCGCGCCGCCGCAGAACGGCACGTCCAACAGTGCCGGTCCGCGATCGGAGACGCGAAGGCAACTCGGCCCGTGCGGCGTCTGAGACGTTCGCGTTCAGGCGCCCGGGCATGGATCTCGGTACTCAATGACAAACGGTCTACGTGTTCGGGGACCAATGACTCCTGCGCAGGGCAGGCGGCAGTCCATAGCGTTGGTGACCGACGAGACCCCACCGCCTCGCCCTGGTGCGGTGCGCGCGGTTTCGGAACCGGTACCGACCAATCGACGAAAGGCACGGTATGACACTGCATCTAGGAGACGACGCACCGGACTTCACCGCTGACACCACACGGGGAGTCATCAATTTCTACGATTGGTTGGGCAACGACTGGGGAGTGCTATTCAGTCACCCCGGCGACTTCACCCCGGTGTGCACCACGGAACTCGGCACCGTGGCCCGGCTCAAAGACGAGTTCGACCGGAGAAACACCAAGGTCATCGGGTTGTCCGTGGATTCCGTTGAAATGCATGAGAAGTGGGAGCGCGACATCGGCGAGACGCAAGGCACGGAGGTCAACTTCCCGATGATCGCCGACACGGACCACAAGGTATCCATGCTCTATGACATGATCCACCCCAATGCCAGCGAGACCAGCACCATCCGCTCGGTGTTCGTGATCAGCCCGGACAAGAAGATCAGCCTCAATCTGACCTATCCGATGGCCACCGGCCGCAACTTCCCCGAGATCCTGCGCGCCATCGACAGCCTTCAGCTCACCGCGGCCCAACCGGTGGCAACACCAGCCGACTGGCAGCCCGGGGATGACGTCATCATCGCTTTGACCGTCTCCGATGCCGATGCCGCGCAAAGGTTTCCCGGCTACAGGACCGTCAAGCCCTATCTGCGCCTCACTGAAGATCCGAAGGCGTAAGCACGACGAGCGGCCAGCTAGTCTGGCGTCCCACCAGGACGCCCGTCGCCCGCCCCTCTACCAGTGCTCTTCATCGGCCGCTCAGCGCGCCGCCCGGCCACCTTCAGGAACAGCGCCCAACTATCCTGACCACCCCGCGCCCCTATAGCTCAGTTGGTAGAGCTGCGGACTCTTATCCGCAGGTCCCAGGTTCGAGCACTGGTGGGGGCACTGGGCCA
>Ga0207668_10000699_pt1 | contig 20558 bp, 18 predicted proteins | sample KBSS43metaG_FD_184323 | JGI IMG/M metagenome (GOLD analysis project Ga0207668, IMG submission 184323) | Switchgrass rhizosphere microbial communities from Kellogg Biological Station, Michigan, USA - KBS S4-3 metaG (SPAdes) (version 2) | ecosystem: Host-associated > Plants > Roots > Rhizosphere... | reverse complement strand
CGGCTCGCGACGCCCCGTGCGGTGGCGAGGTCCTCACCCGACACGTAGCCGGCGAGACCGTACTCGGTGTCGTTGGCGATCGCGACCGCGTCGTCGAGATCGTCGTAACCGATCACCACGAGCACGGGGCCGAAGATCTCTTCGCGAGCGATGGTCATGTCGTTCGTGACGTCGGCGAACACCGTCGGCTTGACGTAGTACCCGGTCTCCAGTCCGTCGGGCCTGCCGGTACCGCCGGCGACCAGGGTGGCGCCCTCGTCGATGCCCTTCTTGATCAACGCCTGGATCTTCTCGTACTGCGTGCCTGACACGACGGGGCCGACGGTGGCACCGCCGTTCGGGTCGCCGACGACGACGGATGCCGCAGCGGCGGCTGCAATCTCCTTCGCCTCTGCCATCCGGCTGGCGGGTACGAGCATTCGCGAAGGCGCACTACAGGTTTGGCCCGAGTTGCCCATCATGGTGACAACTCCCGTCGAGACGCTGTCCGCGAAGGCATCGTCGTCGAGCACGATGTTCGGGCTCTTGCCACCGAGCTCCTGGGCGACCCGCTTGACGGTCGGCGCGGCGTTGCGAGCCACCTCGATGCCCGCCCGGGTGGAGCCCGTGAACGACACCATGTCGATGTCCGGATGGCTGGCCAGTGCCACGCCGACACCGGGACCGTCGCCCTGGATCAGGTTGAACACACCGGCGGGAACGCCTGCCGTGTCGAGGATCTCGGCGAAGGTTTGCGCCGAGAACGGCGCCACCTCCGAAGGTTTGAGCACGGACGTGCAGCCTGTCGCCAAGGCTGGGAACACCTTGACCGCGATCTGGTTCAACGGCCAGTTCCACGGCGTGATGAGCCCACACACGCCGATCGGTTCCTTGACGATGGTGGTGTCACCGCGTTCCTCGGTGAAGCTGAAGTTCTTCAGCGATTCGATGGCCGTCGTGAGGTGACCGAACAGCAGCCCCACCTGGGGCCCCGATGCCAGACCTGCGGGCGCGCCCATCTCTTCGGTGACGGCCTCGGCGAGCTCGGCTGCCCTATTCTGCGCCTCGGCGAGGATCGCGTTCAGTACGTCGAGCCGCTCCTCCACAGTCGTCACCGACCACGTTGCGAAGGCCCGTCGGGCGGCCTTCACTGCCTTGTCCACGTCGGCGGCCGAGCCGATCGAGATGTGGCCCGCCACCTGCTCGGTGGCCGGGTTCTCGATGTCGGCGGTCCGCGGCTCGACCGGATCCACCCACTGGCCGTCGATGTAGAACTTCAGATACTCACGCATCGTCATTGTGTCCCTTCTGCGTACCAGGTACGGAACTCGTCGTAGCTCGGCATCTCCTCCGAGTTGACCTTGGGGTCGATTGGCACGTGGATGACGGTGACCTTTCCACTCGCATAGGCCCGTTCGATGGCCGGCCCGAGTTCCTCGGGTTTGTCGACGTACTCCCCGCGGCACCCGAAGCCCTCGGCGATCTTGTCGAATCGCACGTCCTTGCTCCAGTGCACGCCCGTCTCCAGGGAGCCCTGGCCGAACGTGCGTTTGTAGACGCCGACCTCGAGGCCCCACTGGTTGTCGACGCCGACCACGCATACCAGCGGAAGGTTCAGCCGCGCAGCGGTTTCCAACTCGGCGATGGCGAACATGAACGACGAGTCGCTGGTCAGCAGCATCACCGGCTTCTTGCGTCCGTCGGCCACCGACGCGCCGACCGCATACGGCAGGCCGGTCCCGATGTGCCCAAAGTTCTGGTTCCACACCACGTCGTGGGGCTTGGCCTGCGAGTAGGTCCACTGGAAGATCACCGTCGCGCCGCCGTCGCGGACCATGATGCCGTCTTCGGGAAGTGCCGCAAAGGCCCGAGTGGCCTCGACTACGAACCGCGCGGTGTGCAAAGGCGTTCCGCCAGGGGCATTCTCGGCGAGTTCAGCGATCCGGGCCGCGTCGTCGGCGATCCACCCCGCGAGCTCGGGGGTGGCCGCTCGCGGCGAGTCCTTCAGCGCGTCGACGAGCTGCGGCACGATCGCGCGCAGGTCGCCGACGAGCGGCACGTCGATGCGCCGGTTGACGCCGATGGCGGTGGGGTCGAGTTCGATGCTGATCCACTTGCGGTTGGCCTCGTTCGCCAGCCAGTGCCTGCCCTTGCCGTAGTGCACGGGTTCACCGAGTTCGGTGCCGATCGCGACGACGAGATCGGACTTCACGACCGCGTCGACCGCCGACGGCGAGAACCCGTAGGGAAAGGTGCGGTCCTCGAGGCCCTTGATGAACGACGTGCCGCCGGAGGTCTGAACCACCGGGCAGTTCACCAGCTTCGCCAACGCCTCGACGGATTCGCCTGCCCTGTTGGTGTGCACGGCGTGCCCGACCAGCAGGATCGGCTGCTCGGCCTTGCGGATGAGTTCGGTTGCGCGCTCGATCATCTGCGCGCTGGCGCCCTGGTTCACCAGCCGATAGGCCTCGGGCGGCAGCGGCTCGGGAACGTCGAGCTCTTCGAGGATGACGTGCGACGGGTACTCGATGTAGGCCGGACCTGGGGTGCCGGTCTGTGCGATGCGCAGTGCGTTGCGCACGATCTCGTCGGTCTGGTCGGCGTACTCGATGCTCGACGAGTACTTCACCGACGGCGCCAGCAGCGGCGCCTGGGAGACGAACTGGATGCGGCCGCGGCGGACGCGTTGTTCGGTGATGCGGGCGCGCTGGCCACCCAGGAAGATCACCGGCGAGTTCTCCACCTTGGCGCACATGATGGCGCCGGCGAGGTTGGCCAGCCCGGGCCCGAGCGTGCCGATCGCCAGCCCGGGCTTGCCGGTCATACGCGACACGGCCTCGGCCATGAAGCCTGCGTTCTCCTCGTGGTGCGGCGCCACGACGGTCCAGCCGCGCTCCTCCGCGGCATGGAACATGTGGACGAAGTTCGGGTCGGGGATGCCGAACAGCGTGTTGATGCCCTCCGCCTCGAACAGCTGCAGGATTCGCTCGTAAACCTTGACGGCCACTGGGGACTTTCTCCAATTTCTCTCTTGCCGCGATCACTCGCGCCGGTGCCCGTTGGTCCACAATTGTCCGGACAAGATAGTGATGTGCACCATTTGGAGAGCATGATTCTCCACAGGCAAGCTGCACGTCAAGGGCCGACGCATATTCGGTCGAACTTATTGTCTGGACCAATCGGAGTTGCTATCGTGCCAGCGATGACGACCGGCACGCACCAGAGCCGCTACGCCGCTACCCAGGAGCCGGAGGCGGCCGACGGCTGGCATCTCGAACGCCTGACCGCGCCAAGCAGGCTGTTCGGAGCCAACGGCCTGCGTACCGGCCCCGACGGTCGCATCTACATCGCGCAGGTCACGGGCAGCCAGATCAGCGCGCTCGACGTCGACACCGGTGCCGTCGAGACCATCAGCGCCAAGGGCGGCGACATCATCGCCCCCGATGACGTCGCCTTCGACTCCCGCGGCAACCTCGTCGTGACGGAAGTCATGGACGGACGCGTCAGCCTGCGCGATACGACGGGCCGCACCCGGGTGCTGCGAGACGACGTCCCTTCGGCCAACGGCATCACGTTCCACCGGGACCGACTGTTCATCGGCGAGTGCCGGGAGGGCGGGCGGCTCATGGAGTTCGACTTGGGCGGCGGGCCGCCGCGCATCCTTGCCGAGAACCTGCCGTCGCCCAATGCGATGGAGGTCGGACCCGACGGGTTGCTCTACTTCCCCGTGATGGGCGCCAACGAGATCTGGCGCATCGACCCCGATTTAAAGAACCCGAGCGTTCCAGAGACCGTCGCCACCGGACTCGGGGTCCCCGACTCGGTCAAGTTCGACGCCGAGGGTTTCATCGTCTCCACCCAGGTGGCCAGCGGTCAGGTGCTTCGCATCGATCCTCGTACCGGCGAGCAGCGGGTGATGGCTCAGTTGAATCCAGGACTGGACAACTGCACCTTCGTCGACGGACGGCTCTTCGTCTCCAACTTCACCGGCGAGATCACCGAGCTCGTCGGTGTCGGTGCCACGAGCACGACGCTGCCCGGCGCGCTCAACTGGCCGCTAGACCTCGCGGTCGGTCACGATGGCCGGCTGTACGTGGCGGATGGCACCTACTTCTACGCGGTGGCCCAGGACGGTGCGCTGGAGACCGTCGGAATGCTGTTCTCGCCCGGCTATCCGGGCTTCTTACGCGGACTGGTGCCGTCGGGGCCCGGCGAGTTCGTGGTCACCACCTCCGGTGGACAAATCGGCCGGTACCGGCCAGGTCCCGACGAAACCGACGTCCTGGCAGACGGATTGGACCAGCTGTACGGAGTCGCCATCGCGCCAAGCGGCATCGTCGCCGCCGAACAGGGCACCGGGCGGGTGGTGTCCGTCAACGCCAGCGGCCACGTCGACGTGCTCGCCACCGGCCTCGCCGACCCGGTGGGAGTGACCGTCACTGCTGACGGCGACGTGCTGGTCGCGGAATCCGGTGCGGGCCGGGTGGTTCGGGTGGCGTCATCGGGCGTCGAGCCCGTCGTCGACGGGTTGGGCCGCCCGCAGGGCATCCTGGCCTTCGGCGGGCAGGAGCGAAGCGACTCGGGAATCGGACCCGGCGGGGCGCTGTTCATCGTCGACGCCGGCGAGAAGGCCGTCATCGCCTTCGATCCGGCCACCGGTTCACGCACCACCCTCGCGTCTGGGCTGCCCGTTGGTCCGCCGCCCGGCGTGGTACCCAAACCGCTGAAGGGTATGCCGCCGTTCTCCGGACCGCAGGGTCCGTTCGCGGGCATCGCCGCGGGACCGGATGGCACACTGTACGTTTCGGCGGACGGAGAGGGCAGCGTGCTCGCACTGCGACGGGTGACGGCGACGTGACGGCAGAGTTGGGGACCCCCGCGGATCATCGCTACCTGCAAGTGGCGCGAATCCTGCGCAAGGACATCGTCGACGGGGTCTATCCGGTCGGCACGCAGCTGCCCACCGAGCACGAGTTGTGCGAGCGTTTCGGCGTCAGCCGCTACACCGTCCGGGAGGCCCTGCGCAGGCTGCGCGACGACAACCTGGTCTCGTCGCGGCCGCGGGCGGGCACGATGGTGATCGCTCGTGCGGCGTCGAGTTCCTATGCGCAGGAAGTGATGTCGATCAACGACCTGCTGGCGTTCGCGGCGGGGGCGAAGTTCGACATCGAGTACAACGCCATGGCGACCCTCGACGAGGCGACGGCGGCGCACACCGGGCTGCCCGTCGGTTCGGAGTGGCTCGTCGTGCGGGGCAGCAGACGGGCGGACGGCACGCCGGAACCGATCTGTCACACCGAGTACTACGTCAACCGGGCCTTCGCTGCGGTCGGGCGACTGTTGCAACGCCACAACGGACCGATATTCCCGCTCATCGAGGATCTCTTCGGGGTCAGCGTCGTCGAGGTCCATCAGGAGATCGCAGCCGTCGTCGCCTCCGCGAAGCTCGCCGCCGAACTGAAGGTCGATGCGGGCAGCGCCGCGCTCGAAATGCGCCGCACCTACACGACTTCCGACGGGGAAATCGCCCAGGTCACCATCAACACCCATCCATCGTCGCGGTTCCGGTACTCGATGACGATGCGACGCGTAAAGGGTCAGGCGGATTAGCGTGACGACAACGGCCCGGCACGGCAGCGACCGTAAATCGGTTGGCGGACGGTCGATCCGGTGGAGCGACGAACGTGCCGCCGCAGCGTACGCGAAGGGCCACTGGGTGCACACCACGCTGGCCGATGCGCTGCGCGACGCGGCGCGCGACACACCGGCGCGCGTCGTCGTGGTCGACGGTGACGTCCGGTTGGGCTGCCTCGACTTACACGTCCGGGCCCAAGCCTTGGCCGCGGCACTGAGCGACCGCATGCCCGTTGGCAGCGCGGTGTCGTTCATGCTGCCAAACTGGCACGAGGCCGCCGTCGTCTACCTCGGGGCGACACTGGCCGGGATGGTGGTCAACCCCATCCTTCCGTCGCTGCGCGACCACGAACTGCGCTTCATCCTCGACGACGTCGACAGCCGAACGATCTTCGTGCCCGGAGAGTTTCGCGGCCACGACTACTCCGCGATGCTGAGCCGCGTCACAGACGCGCTCGACTCGCCGCCGGAGGTCGTGGTGGTGCGCGCGGCGCCCGGCCCGCACACCGCATACGCCGACCTGTTCGGGAGTGGCCAGGAAGCGCCCGCCGTGACGCTCGACCCGGATGCCGTTCGGATGATCATGTACACGTCGGGCACCACCGGCAGGCCCAAGGGCGTACTCCACACGCACAATTCGATCCACGCCCTCATCCGGCAACTCGGCGCGCACTGGCGCATCGACTCCGGCGACACGTTCCTGGTGCCCTCGCCCATCGCTCACATCGGCGGCTCGATATACGCCTTCGAGCTACCGCTGTTGCTCGGGACGAAGGCGGTCCTCATGGAGACGTGGAACGCCGACGACGCCGTCACGCTGATGCGGACGCACGGCTGCACCCACATGGCTGGTGCCACCCCGTTTCTGCAGCAGCTGCTGGCCGCCGCCGAGAACGCGCAGACCCGGCTGCCCGACCTCAAGGTGTTCATCTGCGGCGGCGCGTCGGTTCCGCCGTCGCTGATCCGAAGGGCTGCAAGCTACTTCGAACGGGCGGCGGTCAGCAGGGTCTACGGATCCACCGAGGTGCCAGTGACGACGGTCGGTGCGCTCGATGACCCGGACGCCGCCGCCGACACCGACGGCAGGCCCGGCATCGCCGACGTCTGGCTGGTCGCACGTGATCCCGGAGGCATGGGCGGGCAGACCGGGGAGATCCACGCGCGCGGCGCGCAGATGCTCGTCGGCTACCTGCACCCCGAGGACGAGGCCGAATCGTTCGACTGCGACGGCTACTTCTGCACCGGCGACATCGGCACCTGGGGCGGTGACGCGCTGGTGGTCACGGGCCGGGCCAAGGACATCATCATCCGCAACGGGGAGAACATCTCGCCCAAGGAGGTCGAGGACATCCTCATCGGCCACCCCGACATCGTCGAGGTGGCGGTGGTGGGCCTGCCCGATGCCCGCACCGGCGAACGGGCGTGTGCGGTGATCGTCCCGGCGAGCGACCCCGGCCCCGACGTCGCCGCGTTGCGTGAGTTCCTCGAAGGGCATGGCGTCGCGAAGTTCAAGGTGCCCGAGCGCGTAGCTGTCTGGGACGCGCTGCCCAAGAACGATGCGGGAAAAGTTTTGAAGCATCGGATCAGAGCGGCGCTTGAGGTCGGCCGGGGCGAGCGAAGCGACGGGAACTACAAGGGTGGATGAGTGAGATGCAGGTAGCGATCGTCACGGGTGCCAGTAGCGGCATAGGTTTCGGCACTGCCGTCAAGCTCGCCGAGGCGGGCATGGCGGTGCTGGGCACTGGACGCGACGAGACGCGGCTCGCCGAATTCGTCGAGGCCGCAACGGATGCCGGTGTCGCCCCGGACCGGCTGGCTACCCTTGCCGTCGACCTCGTCGCCGACGACGGCCCGGCCCGCGTCGTCGACGCGGCGGTGCAACGGTGGGGCCGCATCGACTTCCTCGTCAACAACGCGGGCGTCGGCAGCCCCAAGCCGCTGCACGAGACCGACGACGAATCCCTCGACTACTTCCTGGGGTTGATGCTGCGCGCCCCATTCCGGTTGGCGCGCGACGTGATTCCGCACATGCCGTCCGGCTCGGCGATCATCAACGTCACGTCGACATTCGCCGTGGTCGGCGGATTGCGCGGCGGCGCGTACTCCGCCGCCAAGGGCGGGCTGACGGCGCTGACCACCCACATCGCCTGCCAGTACGGGCCGCAGGGCATCCGCTGCAACGCGGTGGCTCCCGGGGTGACCATCACCCCGATGGTCGAGCATCGGCTGGAGGACGAACGCTTTCGCAAGATCAACACCGAGATGACGCCGTATCCCCGCCTCGGCCGCGTCGAGGACCTGGCGAGCACCATCGCGTTCCTGTGTTCTGACGGAGGCAGTTTCATCAACGGACAGACCATCGTCGTGGACGGCGGCTGGACGTCGACGAAGTACCTGTCGGACTTCGCGCTGTCGTCGGAGTGGGTCGCCCGTTGAGCGAGAAGCGGAGCGGGATCGCGCATGACTAACCTGTTCGCCCTGCTCGACCAGACGGCAGTCCGGCACCGCGACCTCGGCGCGATCTTCCTCGGGACCAAGCTGCTGCACACCTGGGCCGAACTACGTGACCGTGCACTGCGGCTAGCCGGTTCGATCCGAAGCGAGCACCCGGCGGGCACGCGGATCGCGGTGGCGAGCGAGAACCGCCCGGAAATCGTGGAACTGATGTTCGCCGCGTGGGCGGCGGAGTGCGTCGTCGTCCCCATCAACTTCAAACTGCACGCGCTCGAGATGGTGCAGATCCTCGACGATTCAGGCGCGGCAATGGTTTTCGCGTCACCCAAGATCGCCGCGGAGCTGACTGCACACACCGAAGTCCCGGTGGTGCTCGTGGTGGGCGCGCAGTACGAGGACCGGCTAGCCTCCGCGCCCGTTGGGCCTCCCCGCAGCACCGATCCCGCCACACTGGCCTGGCTGTTCTACACCAGCGGAACGACCGGCAAGTCCAAGGGCGCCATGCTGTCACATCGAAACCTGATGGCGATGACGGTGTCGCACCTCGCCGACTTCGACGATCCCGACGAGAACTGCAGCCTGGTCCACGGCGCGCCGATGTCGCACGGCTCCGGGATGTACATCATCCCGTACGTGCTGCGCGGTGCGCGCCAGGTGATTCCGGAGTCGGCGGCGTTCGAGCCCGACGAGTTCCTCGACCTGTGCGCACACCACCCCGGGTGCAGCAGCTTCCTGGCCCCGACCATGGTGGCGCGGCTCGTGCAGACCGGGCGCCCGCGCCCGGAGCACCTGCGCACCATCGTCTACGGCGGCGGCCCGATGTACGTCGACAGCCTGACGAAGGCGATGGCGGCCTTCGGCCCGATCTTCGTGCAGCTGTACGGGCAGGGTGAGGCGCCGATGACGATCACGGGTTTGCGGCGGGCCGACCACGTCGACGCCGACGATGCGACTCTTGGGTCGGTCGGGTACGCACGGTCCGGGGTCGACGTCGCGGTGCTTGGGCCGGACGGCAATCCAGCCGCCGTCGACGAGGTCGGCGAGATCGCCTGCCGCGGGGACGTCGTCATGTCGGGCTACTGGAACAACCCCGACGCGACGGCCGCCACGCTGCAGGACGGTTGGCTGCACACCGGCGACATGGGGACGTTCGACGCTCGCGGCTTCCTGACCTTGCGCGACCGCAGCAAGGACGTCGTCATCAGCGGCGGAAGCAATATCTACCCTCGCGAAGTCGAGGAGGTGCTGATCACCCACCCCGACGTCGCCGAGGCATGCGTGGTCGGCGCGCCCGACGAGGAGTGGGGCGAAGTGGTCGTGGCGTTCATCGTAGGTACGGCCGCCGAGGCCGAGCTCGACGCACATTTGTTGGAGCGCATCGCGCGGTTCAAGCGCCCGAAGCGCTACGTGTACATCGACGAGTTACCGAAGAACAGCTACGGCAAGGTGCTCAAGCGCGAGTTGCGGGAGCGGCTTTTACCGTAGGGCTCACGGGCAGTATGCCGCCTCTGAGACTGCCACCAACGTGACCGCCTGAGCAGGCTGAATGCCGGGTTTGGCCCGAATGATTGCTTGCGTGATCGACAACTTCGAGTTTGCCCCGCGTAGCTGTCGGCAGATCGTACGACCCATCCGGATCATGTCGCTGTCGCCGATGGGGCATGTGAACGGCCCCTGGCCGCAGCCGAGCCCGTTGGCATTCAGCAGTTCGAGGAAGTGATCGTCGCTCGCATCCGCGGCCGCGGGACCAGCGGCCAGCATCGCGGCCGCCATGGCGGTCGCGATCAGGACGAGGACGGCACGCACGGAAGCAACCATAGGTCACAGGCGGTGTTCGCGTCCGGCCTCGTGCACCAATTCACGGTTGGCTAGGGTTCGGCAATGCAGCTCGAACGCGCGGTCGTGGTCGTCACGGGGGCCGGTTCGGGCATCGGTCGATCGCTCGCCGCAGCGTTCGCCGCGTCCGGTGCGTCGGTGGTGATCGGCGACATCGACGGGGCCGGCGTCGCCGAGACGTCGAAGCTGATCCGGTCCGCAAACGGCGCAGCCGTCGGCGTGGTGGCGGATGTCAGCACCACCGACGGCATCGATGCGCTGATGGCGACTGCCCGCCGTGACTTCGGTCCCGTCGACGTGTTCGTCGCCAACGCAGGCATCATCGGTGCGCCTGGGCTTGGCGACGACGAGGCCGACTGGGACCGCATCATCGACGTCAACCTGCGTGCCCACGTCAGGGCGGCCAAGGCGTTGGTGCCGGAGTGGGTGGCGCGTGGGCGCGGGTACTTCGTCAGCGTCGCCTCCGCCGCGGGATTGCTCACGCAGCTCGGTGCGGCCGGCTACTCAGTAACCAAGCACGCCGCGGTCGGCTTTGCCGAGTGGTTGTCGATCACCTATGGCGACCAGGGAGTCGGCGTCTCCTGCGTCTGCCCGATGGGCGTCGACACGCCCCTGCTGACGGGCCTCACCTCCTCGGCCGACCCGCTCGCGCGGACGGCCGCCGCCGCCGTCGCGAACGCGGGCGAGGTGATGAGCCCGGACCGGGTGGCCGCGTTGACGGTCGGGGCCGTCGAGTCGGGCCGGTTCCTGGTGCTGCCGCATCCCGTGGTGCTGGACATGTACCGGCAGAAGGGCGCCGACTACGACAGATGGCTGGCCGGAATGCGGCGGTACCAGGGCGGGCTCGACGGCTGAGTTAGAAGGCATTTCACGAAGGCGGGCGGCCGCACGGACGGCGCGAGAACCCGTTCTGGAGTGGGTTGTTGGAGTTCGCGCAACGCCTTTGGCTCACCGCTACCACCGGGCGGGTGCCGGAGTGTCGATGCTCAGCGGGCGCTCGTAGGACAGGTCGTCGCGATCTCGCGTCCCGACGAGATAGCCCTTCTCCGTGAAGAAGGGTGACTGCAGGACCCGGGCGTCGCCGATGAACATGCCTTCGACCGTGGATCGCCGAACGACGATGCGCCACTGGCCATCGCGGCGCTCGAGTCGGTCGATGTAGCGACCGGTGATGAATTGAGCACTCTTGGTGTCCGGACTGATCAGCACCACGAACACATAGCTCTCGGCGTGCGCGGTGTCGCCATCGATCTCGCAGCTGTGGGTGGTGATGTTGTGGGTGTGTACGCGGGACGTCTCGGCGTGGGTATGGTTCGCCCATTCGCCGTAGTCCGGCCCAGCGTTGACGACGTGGCCGTGCTCATCGACACCATCGCCGTGATAAGCCGAGGTGATGAGGTCGACGTCGTGACGGTCGCAGCCACGGGCGTGACGGGAAATGCAGTCCAGGATCGCGGTGCGATCCAGGAGATACCGGACGTCCTTCTGAAGCGCTTCCAGGGGGCTGGGGGTGAGGTAGATGGTCATCGTCGTCCTGCCGGTCACGTAGGTCGGCACCGACGCATGTCGGCACACATTGAAGACTATACGACTGTACAGCACGGATCGGATGTCAGAATGGGTCTAGCGAACAGATCGGGAGACCATGGCGACATCGTCGCGGCGCGTCGGCGCCGAAACGTCCAAGACACGGGACGTCCTTCTCGACTGCGTCGAGAAGCTCATGATGGAGGAGGGGTACGCGAGTGTGACCTATCGCGTCCTTGCGACGAAAGCCGGTGTCACGCCCAGCCTGGTTCAGTACTACTTCCCGAGTCTGGACGACATCTTCATCGCCGCCATTCGGCGCTACTCCGACCGCGGATTGAAGTACTTGACCGAGTCGCTTGAACGTCGCGCCGACGAACCACTGCGCGCCGTGTGGGAGTACTCGTGGGAAGAAGCGACCGGCGCGATGATGACCGAATTCATGGCCCTCGGCAACCACCGCAAGTCGATTCGCGCCGAGATCGCCGCCGTCACGGAAAGCGTACGCAAGCTGCAGCTCGAAGCGCTCACTGCGAAGTTCGGAGCGGATGCCAGGCCGATCGGTGACCTGTCGCTCCCGGCGTTGCAGCTGCTCATGTCCGGCCTTCCGAAGTTCATCAATCTCGAGGAAGGCATCGGGGTGAAGTCCGCGCATGCCGAGGTCACCGAAGCTTTCGAGCGTTACATCGACTCAGTGGAGCCGAGGCCAGCACCCGCCAAGCGCAAGGCGGCGGCTCGAAAGGCGGTGCCACGCAAAGCCTCGCCGCCTAAAGCCGCGTCGCGCGCGAAACGCTAACCGTCACGTTTCGCAGAACATCCCGCGGTAGCAGTGGGCCGGGTGCCGCTCGCTGATGCGAGGTGTCGACACGTCGAATAGCTTCTCTCGCAACGTCCCCCGTCGGTACTCCTTCTGCATCAGCCCCTTGTCCTGCAACACCGGCACGAGATGTTCGAAGAAGTCGTCGTAGCTCTCCGGCATGAGCGCGTTCATGACTTGGACGCCGTCCACCCCCGCTCCTTGGTACTCACCAAGACGCTTGGCGATGGTCTCGGGAGACCCGACGACCATCTGCGGCAGCGAGAGCGACATGAGGAAGTCGTTCACGGTGGGTTTGGCACCGTCAGGCCATGCGTTGATCATCGACAGGAACGCTCCGCGTATGCCTGGGATTTCGTCCACGATGTCCTCGAGGGGTGTCGCCTCGTCGTACCGGCCGAGGTCCATGCCGCTGAGGCTCGAGAAGTACGCGGTCTGGGCTTCTTGGCTGCGAAACTCTTCAAGTTCGCGCCACTTGCGATGGGCCTCTTCGTCGGTCGAACCGATGATGAACATCATGCCCTGGAGAAACAGGATGTCGCCGTCCCGGCGGCCGCGCTTGCGGGCCAGCCCACGGACCGTATCGACCTGCTGCGCAATGGTTTCCAGCGACATCGCGGATAAGAACATGAGCTCGGCATGACTGCTGGCGAAATCCAGGCCCGCGGGCGAACCGCCGGCCTGCGCGAGCACCGGCGTGCGCTGTGGAGACGGCTCCATCAGGTTGAAGCCTTCGACGCTGTAGCGCTTGCCCTCGTGGTTGATGTCGTGAACCTTCGACGGGTCGGCGTACACACCGTCGACCGGGTCGTTGACGATGGCATCGACGTCCCAAGAACCCTCCCACAGCTTGTAGGTGACGTCGACGTACTCGGCGGCCCACGTGTAGCGCTCTTCATGAGATGGACTGGTTGGCAACCCGAGGTTGCGAAATGCCTTCTCGTTGGCCGAGGTGACGATGTTCCAGCCGACCCTGCCGTTGCTCAGGTTGTCCAATGTGGACACGGCACGAGCGAAGACGAACGGGTGTTGTTGGATGACCGAACTGGTATATAGGAAGCCAAGATCCGTGGTTTGGTGTGCCATCGCCGGGATGACCATCGTGCAGTCTCCGATCGGCACGTTCATCGCCTGCTCGAAGATCACGTCACGTGACCCGTTGTACTCACCCTGTACACCGACGACATCGGTGAAGAAGAAAGCATCGACCTTCGCGGCCTCTGCCTTCCTAGCCAGGTCGACCCAGAGCTCGAAGCCCTTGAACTCACGGTTGCGGGCGCGCGGGTGACGCCAGATCCCGTGGAAGTTGTGGCCAATCGAATCCATCAACAGAAGGGTGAAGATCATGCGTTTGGACATCGCATCCTCTTTCGAAGTCGGAGTGGGTTTAGGCGCGCGGCAGCCCGAGCACCCGCTGGGCAATGACGTTGCGCTGAATCTCCGAGGTGCCACCGGCGATGGTGGCACCGAAGCTTCGCAGGTATCGCGTGAACCAACTGCTCGTGTAGGCCTCGAGGTGGTAAGGCGAGAACGGACTGGTCTGGCCGCCCTCGACGAGGCTCGCTATGCCGGCCGAGCCCATTGCCGCCTCCGCTGCAGTTTGAATTGCCTCGGAGCCAAGCAATTTGAGCACCGACATCGACGCCGGGTCACCTTGCCCGCGGGCGGCTCGTCCCAGTTCTGCTGACCCCAAGAGACGCAGCGCCCAGGTGTCCGTGATGAGGGTGGCGTATGCGTCACGGTCCATGGCAGTGCCCGGTCGCCAGTCGTCGATGAACTCTTGAAGCCGGTCGGCGTAACTGAGCCACAGCAGTGTTCGTTCGTGACCGAGCGAGGAGTTGGCCACCTGCCAACCCTCGTTCACCTCGCCGACGAGGTTCTCGATCGGGACGCGCACGTCGGAGAAGAACACCTCGTTGAAGTCGACGTCATCGAGTCCACAGGCGGAGGCGAACGGGCGCCGCGTTACCCCTGGGAGGTCGGTGGGGATCAATAGGACGCTGATCCCCTTGTGCTTGGGCGCATCTGGGTCGGTGCGAACCACGGTGAAGATGACATCGGCGTCGTGAGCCCCGGAGGTCCACACCTTTTGGCCGTTGACGACGAAGCAGTCCCCATCGCGGATGGCCCGAGTCCGCAGCGACGCCAGATCCGAGCCCGCACCGGGTTCGCTCATGCCCAACGAGGCCGTGATGTCCGCGCGCAGGATGGGCACGGCCCACCGCCGTTGTTGCTCGGCGGTGCCGTGTTGAATCAACGAAGCGGCGATGATCCCGACGCCCTGTGGGTTGAACGTCTGATAGATGCGCCGACGGGACAACTCCTCGAAGTACACGTACTGCTCGACCACTGTCGCGCTGCGCCCGCCGAACTCGGGTGGATAGCCCGGTTGTAGCCAGCCGTTGTCGAAGAGCGCGCGCTGCCACCGACGCGCCCACTGCGGAACGTGGGCGCTGGACCGAGCTCGTTCCGCCGACGCGTCAGCAATGGTCGGCAGATTCGCGGTCAGGAAGTCGACGAACTCGCCCCGGAACGCTTCTACGTCAGCGTCGAAGTCCAGTCTCACGCGTCGCTCATCGCATCACGTGGGCGCACTGCTGGTGTGGATGAACGTCGTAGAGGTCGCGGTAGGACGGTGGGTGGCGTCCGTCCTCGTCGGCGATTCCGTACTTCCTCGCCAGCTCGGCGCCGATCAACGTCTGGCCGCTGGAGCTCAGCAGATCGGGATCGTTGTAGAGCGCCCAGATCACGTGGCCGGTGAGCTCAGGGGTTTCGGCGGATTGCAGTATGTGGCCGAACTTCTCGGGGTTGCCGGCGATGATCTTGCGGACCCGTTCGGTGAGCAGCGAACCCATCCAGATCGACACCGCGGCGATGCCGAACTCCTTGAAGTCGAAGGCCATGTCGGCGGCCATCTTGTCGGTACCGGCCTTCGGGACTCCGTAGGCGGGCCCGAAGGCGTAGTGCACCGCTCCCGACGACGACGAGAAGGCCACCAGTCCTTTGTGCTGCGGCAGCATCAGGGGGGCTGCATGCACCGTGGCGACGTAGCTGCTGCGCAAGCCCACGCCGAGTGTGTCAATGACGTTGACGGGTTCCTCCCAGAACTTCGTCCGGCCCATCATCACGTCTCGGATGATCGCGGCGTTGTTCACCAGGATGTCGACGCGGCCCGTCTCTTCGCCGATGCGTGCGAAGAGGTTCCGTACCTGATCGTCGTCACCATGATCGACGGCGACGGCGATTCCCGTGCCGCCCGCGGCGGTCACGCGCGCAGCGGTCTCATCGATGGTGCCGGCCGAGCGGGCTGCGGTGGAGTCCCTCGTGCGGCCGGTGACATAGACCGTGCACCCGTGACTTCCTAGGGCGTGGGCGATCCCCGCACCGGCACCGCGGCTTGCGCCGGTGACCACTGCGACCGGGTTGTCGTTGGACATGACTGCTCTTCCTGTGGGCGGATGCGCGGGCTGCGGTGGGGACGTGACTTAGTCGGAAATCCTTGCCGAGTCCTTCATTTCCGTGATGGGACGCGCCAGGCCCTGTTCGTCACAGACGTGCTGCAGTCGCTCGACGGTCTCGGCGACACCAGGACCCGATCGCTTCCGCGGGGTGAACGTGGCCGGCAGATGGCGCATGCCTTGGATCACGCCGATGCTGTCGTAGTGCACGGTGCCTTCGGCCAGGCATTGGTAGTCAGGTGTCCGGTCGAGCACCGCAGTGAGCATTGACTTGAACACCGTGCGGGCTACGTTGGATCCGATGCAACGGTGCACGCCCAACCCGAAGCTGAAGTGCCGATTGCCCTTTCGATCGAGGACCACGTCGTCGGGTTCGGCGAAGAGTGCTGGATCGCGGTTGGCCATCGCCCAGGACAGCCACAGACGCTCGCCTTCCCTGAGTCGGGTCCCTCCGAGTTCGACCTCTTCCGAGACGGTGCGTGCGTCTCCCGGAGCCGGGGTGAAGAAGCGCAGGAACTCCTCGGTGGCCGGATTCAGCAGAGTCTCGCGGTCACGGCTCAGCCGGGTGCGTTCCTCGGGATGCTGGGAAAGCCATTCCAAGGCGTGTGCGGTGAGCGCCGTCGTCGTATCGAATCCGCCACCGATCAAGAGATTGAGCATGCCGATGAGTTCGATGTCAGGCGGTGATTCGCCGTCGATGCGCAGCCTTGCCAACGCGTCGATGATTCCGGGGCGCGGCTTGTCGCGGATTTCTACCAGGTTGGTGAACAAGTCGACGCCCATGGCCATGTACAGCTCGCGCACGCGTGCCGCGTCAGGTGAGTCGGGCGGCGTGTACACCAGTGCGTGCGCTGGTTCGTTGTAGAGCGTCCACTTCTCGAGAGGGACGCCGAGCATCGCCAATGTGAGTACGGCGGGTACGACGTTCGCGACGTCGTCGACGAAGTCGATGTGTCCCGTTTCGATGTGATCGTCGATGCACGCGCGCACGATCTCGTCGACGAACGGCTCCCACCGTTTGACCGCGGCCGGCGACAGGTAGGGGTTTAGCGCGGTGCGGTAGAAGCGATGTTCGGGGTCGTCCATCTCGAGCATGCCGCCGCGGTAGTTCTCTGCATCGACGGTCAGCGGTATCGAGATGCCTTTATACCCGCGTCGTTCGTGGTTGACGTCATGGTCGTTGGACACGTGCGGGCAGCGTGCGAGCTCGAAAACCTCAGCACTTCCGGCTGCGACCCAGTGGCCGTCGTAGGTATCGGTCCAAGCGATGGGGCACCTGCGGTGCATCTCGTGGGTGATGTCGACAAAGCTCTCGCGGTAGTCGGCGGTGTGTCGGTCGAAGTGATAGCGAGGTACCGCATCGTGAGAGTTGGAACCGTCTGGAAGAGCACTCATTTCATCGTTCCCCTCGCAGGCCGTGGGCGGCGCGCGCCTGCGCGAGCTGCTCGACCATCACGGTGATGGCTTGTTCCGGGCAGGACTGCGCTGCTTCGAGCACCTGGTCTCGGTGTTCGGCGGGTACTTCGCCAACGACGGCGTGAGCATGGCCGTCGACGTCATCGAGTTCGAACGACTCGGGCGCGATCATGGCGCACAGCGTGTGTCCTTGGCAGCGGGATGGGTCTACTTCGACGCGCACTTCACCTCCTGTTGTCAAGCTCAGCGATTCGGTCTCGTGATCGATCGGTCACACGACGGCTCCGCCGTTCACACCGATCACCTGTCCGTTGACGTATCCCGCACCCTCGGAGCACAGAAACGAACACACGGCGGCCACGTCATCACCCGCGCCGAGGCGTCCAGCGGGGATGGCCTGAGTGAGATGCTCAGTCGCAGGTAGCTTTCCGTCGGCCTGCTGTTGCCGAAGCATCGGTGAGTCGATGACGAACGGCGGCACGGTGTTGGCCGTGATGCCCTTACGCGCGTAGTCCAGAGCGAGCGTCTTCGTCATCGCAATCACGCCACCCTTGGTGGCCGCGTAGTGCCCCTGCCGAGGAGCACCTTGCTGACCTGCGGCTGAGGAGATGGTGACGATCCGACCCCAGTTGGCTTCCACCATGTCCGAGAGCGCCGCCCGGACCGCGAGGAACGTGCCGGTCAGATTCACCGCCAGATAGCGATTCCATTCCTCTAGGGTGATCTTGTCGAACCGGGTGAACCCCGCGATCGCGGCACTGGTGACGAGAATGCCGATAGGCCCCAGTGATTCACGGACGTCGGAGAAGGCGGACCCCACGGCCGCTTCGTCCGATACGTCGACTCCGATCGCGAGCGCGGTACCCCCCGTCGCGTGGATCTCCGCGGCGACCTTCTCCGCGCTCTCCAGATTGACGTCCATGACAGCCACCCGATGGCCATCTGCGGCCAGCTTTGTGCTGATCGACTGACCCAACCCGGACCCCCCGCCGGTCACCACTGCTGTTCGGCTCAACTCACACCACTCCTCGACTGTGATCACGCGTACCTATGCTGTACGACTGTATGGCCAACGTGGGCGGGGACACAAGGCTCTGCGTGTCAGACGCCCGCGGGTCCCGGCGCACCGTGCATGTACAGCGTCTGTCCCGAACAGAAGCTCGATGCGTCAGAGGCGAAGAACAACACGCCGTAACCGACCTCGTCGGGATCACCAAGTCGACCCACCCCGTTGGACATGGCGAGCGTTTGTTCGTCGAGGCCAAGCTTCTCGGCCTCGTCCATCAGGGTCGCCGCGCGGACAGCCCCGCATGCGATGGCGTTCACGCGAACTCCCTTGCGCGTCCACGCCGCCGCCATGGAGCCCGTCAAGTTGTTGACCGCCGCCTTGGCCGCCCCATACGGCGCGGCCAAGGGCATGGCCAACAGGCTGGCGCCAGAGGAGATGTTGACGATCGCGCCCTTGCCCTGTTCGAGCATCGGAACCGATGCGGCCCTTGACAAATGCCAGACACTGCCCAAGTTGAGGGCCAGCACGTCGTCGAACTCGGCCTCGGACCACCGCTTGATCGGTTTGGTCTGCGCTCCGCCCGCGTTGTTCACCAGGATGTCCACCCGACCAAATTCTTCGAGGGTGGTGTCGATCAATTGCTGACAGGCCTGCATGCTGGTGACGTCGGTCGGAACCGCCAGCGCTCGGCGCCCGAGCGCCATCACTTCCTTGCCCGTCGACTCCAACGGGTCGGGCCTGCGGCCCGCGAGCACGACGTCGGCCCCGTGTTCAGCCAGCACGAGCGCGGCGCCGCGGCCAATGCCCGTGCCTCCGCCGGTGATGACCGCGACCCGGCCGTCGAGTAAGAACCGACTGCTCATTGCGTACTCCTCGGGTTTCCTAGCGTCGCCAGCGGGCGCGGCCGGCCCGCGATGTTGTACGAATGTATAGCACGGCGCAACCCCTTGGGAACAAAGCGCAGGGTCGACAGTCGGCGACCGGCCGCATCGCTATACGCTCGTACAGTTCACCCGCCCGAGCGAAGGCATCACGATGAACTTGAAGCTCACGACCGACGAACTTCTGTCGACAACCCGATCGGTGCGGCTGAGGCTCGACTTCGACAGACCTGTGCAGCGCGAGGTGTTGAGCGAATGCCTCACCCTCGCGCTACAAGCACCCAGCGCCTCGGACGCCCAGGGCTGGCGATGGGTATTCGTCGACGACCCCGAGAAGAAGCGGGCACTCGCTGAGATCTACCGAGCCAATCTCGCAGGGGCCGCTAGGAAATCTGGCGATCGCGAAGCATCCGGTCAATCGCCGCAGCAAGCACGAATGGCCGCCTCCGGAGCACATCTCGTCGCCCATCTACAGGACGCGCCGTTCCTGCTCATCCCCTGCCTGCAGGGACGGGTTGACCGCAGCACCTCGGCGAACAGCGCCACCTTCTGGGCGTCGATCATGCCTGCGGTGTGGAGCTTTTGCCTGGCCCTTCGCTCCCGCGGATTGGGAACGTGTTGGACGACGCTGCACCTGTTCGGGAACGGTGAGCGCGCCGCGGCCGCGGTGCTGGGAATCCCGTACGACGACTACAGCCAGGTGGGAATGTTCCCCATCGCCTACACGAAGGGCGTGGACTTCAAGCCGGCACGACGCCTCGACCCCGAACAGGTGACTCATTGGAATGGCTGGTAGCCCAGCGCGTGACCGCAGTGTGCGGTTGCCCGGCCATCGTCCACTCCTATACAGTCGTACAGCAGCACGCGTGTCATGCGCGTGCGATGCGCAGCTGCCGAGGAGCCGACGTTGAGCGATCTGTATTACGACCCATGGGACTTCGACATCGACCTCGATCCCTACCCGACCTACCGACGCCTGCGCGACGAGCGCCCGGTCTACTACAACGAGCGTCACGACTTCTGGGGCGTGAGCCGTTACGCCGATGTCGATGCAGCACTGAAGGACACGGCGCGGCTCAGTTCTGCCAAGGGTGACATTCTCGAAGTCGTCATGACGGATCCGGTGATGCCACCGGGGATCTTCATCAACGAGGACCCCCCGCTGCACACGATCCACCGGGCCATCGTGTCGAGAGCATTCACGCCGAAGAAGATGAGGGCCATCGAGGACAAGATCCGCGCGTTCTGCGTGGCGTGCCTCGATCCGCTCGTCGGCGGAGACCGCTTCGACTTCGTCGTGGACCTGGGCGCCGAACTTCCCATGCGCACCATCGGAATGCTCGCGGGAATCCCCGACAGCGAACAACCCGCGGTACGGGAGCACGCGAACGAGGTGTTGCGCAACGAAGCGGGCAAGCCCATGAAGATCAAGAAGGACCAGTATTTTCGCGGCGACATGTTCGGTGAGTATGTCGACTGGCGCGAGAAGAACCCCTCCGATGACCTGATCACCGAATTGCTCAACGTGGAGTTCTTCTCGCGCCAGT
>Ga0207668_10000696_pt1 | contig 20613 bp, 19 predicted proteins | sample KBSS43metaG_FD_184323 | JGI IMG/M metagenome (GOLD analysis project Ga0207668, IMG submission 184323) | Switchgrass rhizosphere microbial communities from Kellogg Biological Station, Michigan, USA - KBS S4-3 metaG (SPAdes) (version 2) | ecosystem: Host-associated > Plants > Roots > Rhizosphere... | reverse complement strand
ACACCGACTTGACTACATCACACCGGGACCATGATCACGCATGCGATCGGCCACATAGGACTCAGGGTCACCACCGTTTCTGCGCCAGAGCCGTTGTTCTTACAATCCCGACGAACGATCTGGGCTTGCATCTGATCGACGCGCAGATCATCAGCGGCCCCGGGCACGTCACAGATCGTATCGACAAACGCAGGATGTGTCGTCTATCTGCTGCGCCGCGCGGATGGGATAGAGATGGGTTCGACGCCTTCGGTGATGCGGATGGTGAGGGTGCCGAGCTGTTCGACGGTGACAGTGACGAGATCGCCGGGTCGCAGGGGCGGGTGGGCGTCGAGGCCGTGGCGTCCCCACAGTTCGGCGAGGCAGCCGCCGCCGCAGGTGCCGGAGCCGATGATGTCGCCCGGTCGGACGTGGGTGCCTCGGGAGGCGTAGGCGATCATGTCGGCGAAGGAGAAGGCCATCGAGGACCAGTGGTCCGTGCCGATCTGCTTGTCGTTGATCCGGGCGGTCATGGCGAGGTCGTAGCCGGTGTCGGTGCGCCATGGCAGGAGTTCGTCGGGGGTGACGAGGATCGGCCCGAGGGTGGTGGCGGTGTCTTTGCCTTTGGTGGGGCCGAGTCTCACCTGCATCTCGGCGAATTGCAGGTCTCGGGCTGACCAGTCGATGAGGATGGTGTATCCAGCGATGTAGGCGTCGGCGTCGGCAGGGTGGACGTCGCGTCCGGTGCGGCCGATGACGGCGGCTACTTCCAGTTCGAGGTCGAACATCCGGCTGCCGGGCGCGATGGGGACGTCGTCGGCGGGGCCCAGGATCGCGTACGGGTTGGTGAAATAGAACGCGGGCGTCGCGTACCACTGTTGCGGGATCGCCTGGCCGGGTCCGGCGAGTTTCGCGACGCCTTCGACGTGCCGTTCGAAGGTCATGAAGTCCCGGACGGTGGGCGGGTCCGGGATCGGCGCGCGCAGCCGGACCTCGGCCAGGGCCCGCACCGTGGTGGAACTGGACAATGCCTGCTCGCCCGCCTCTCGCAGGGTGCCGCGCCGCAGCAGGTCGAGCATGGTGACGCCGGGACGAAGGGGGTGGACCTGGCCGTCGTGGTCGAGGACCCCGACACGGTCGGCGCCGTCCTCGGCGTAGGTCACGAAACGCATGGGGGTGGTCGTCCTTCGCGGTCGTCGGCGTGTGGTCAGCGTCGCCGGTTCGTGGTTCACACCGAGGTGTGCATCAGGTGGCCGAGCCAGGCGATGGCGTCGCCGAACGCGGCGATGAGGTCGAGATCGTGGCCGGCGTGGTCGGCGTAGACCCGGTGCAGGTTGAGCACGATCCGTTCCGCGTCCGCCCATCCGGCGAACTCGCCCAGATCGACCTGCCGGGCGGCCTGCAGCGGGGTAAGACCGCGGGACATCCCCTCCTCGGCGGCGTGGAGCACCAGCTGGTAATACCGGCGGTGTTCGGCGAACACCCGGTCGACCTCCGCCCCGGCCAGCACGGGGCCGTGGCCGGGCACGACGATCCCGGGGTGCAGGGATTCCAGCCAGTCGAGTGCGGCCAGTGCGCCGGGCACCGACCCCATGAACACCAGCGGGGTGAGACCGGCGAACACCAGATCGCCGGAGAACAGGACCGCGTCGTCGGGAAGCCAGGCGACGAGGTCGCCGGTGGTGTGCGCGGGGCCGCCCGGGTGCAGCACCTCGACCCTGCGGTCTCCGACATGGACGGTCATCGTGGATTCGATGGTGAGGTCCGGTAGGCGGCGGGTCACCGGCCCCCAGTCGGGGACCGGGGACCACAGCGGTGGGCAGCCGTCGATGATGGGATCGCCCCGCAGCCCCTCGCGCATGTTCGTGTGCCCGATGAGCACTGTGGTGGGCGGCAGCAGGCTGTTGCCGTAGGTGTGGTCGCCGTGTTGGTGGGTGTTGATCGCCATCCGGACCGGTACGCCGCCGGTGGCGGTGTCGAGGGCGTCGAGGAACCGGCGGGTCCGCGCGGCCGAGGCGCACGTGTCGATCACCAGCGCGCCGTTGTCGCCGGCGACGGCTCCGGCGTTGTTGAGCCACCAGGATCCGTCCGGCTGCACCCAGGCATAAACCCCTGGGACCACTTGGTGCAGGCGGGCCGCCGCTGGTGACGCCGGGCTGGTCTGTGGAGTATCGATACTCATGCGGACAGGTTGGCAGATGCCATGTCCCGGATCACGGCGAAACCGCCGGGCGGGACGGGGGGCAGCGCGGGGACGGCCGCCCGGACCCGGGCCAGGATGTCCTCGGCGGAGGTCTCGGCCTTGCCGAGCAGGCCCGGCAGGTCCAGTCCGGTCAGCACGCCGTCACGTTTGACCGCTCGGCCGGCGACGAGCACCGTGCGCACGTCGGACGTGGTGCTATGGAAGATCAGTGTCCCGGCCGCGTCGATGATCGGGTGCTGGGAGGCGCCGGGGCCACCGACGATGATCAGGTCGGCCTGCTTGCCGGGAGTAAGGGAGCCGATCCGGTCGCTCAGGCCGAGGGCGTCAGCGGCGTTGACCGTGGACCATCGCAGGGCCTCCAGCGCGGTGGTCGAGACCCGGTCGGGGTCGGCGCCGGCCAGATTGATCGCCTCGGTGTCGGCCCATCGCTTGAAGCCCAGGCCCTGGCGCAGTTGGCTGAACAGGTCGCCGCTGTTGAGGGAGATGATGTCGCAGGACAAGGTCGGGGCGATGCCGTGCCGCTGGCAGGCGGCGAACGCGGGCCGGCCCATGCCCATGTTCAGTTCGGTCTCCACCGAGATGGATACCTTGGCCCCGTTGCGGGCCAGGATCTGCCACTCGGGCTCGGTGAGGGTGTTGCAGTGCACGTGGACCTGGTCGGGGCCGATCAGCCCGGCCGCGTCCAGTTCGGTGATCCCGTTGGCGAGCGACCAGACGCAGCCGGTGTGGGTGACCTGGATCGCGGACCGCTCCCGCGCCGCGGCCACCTCCGCTGCGGTGGCCGACAGGGGAATCACCCCGACCTCGGTCAGCGCGACGCCGAGGGTGACCAACCCTGAGGCGGAGGAGAAGTACCTGTCCGCGACCCGGGCGAAGTCCGCGAGCCGCATCCTGTGCTCGGTGAAGTGCGGCGGCGCCATCGGGCTGGACTCGAAGAACCCGTACCCGAACACCGCCCGGATCCCCGCGTCGAGCAGCCCGGTCACGGCGGCGTCGGCGTGCTCCGGGGTGTTGTTGCAGTGTGAGAAGTCCAGGATCGTGGTGACCCCGGATTCCAGCGCGTCCACGGCGCCCAGCAGGTTGCCGAGGTGGACGTCGGCCGGGGCGTAGGCCGGGGATACCGAGAACCGGACCCCGAACAGGTAGTCCGTCAGCGTCCAGTCGGTGCACAGCGCTCGCATCTGGGTCTGCCAGGTATGCCGGTGGGTGTCGATCAGCCCAGGGGCGACGATGTGCCCGGTCGCGTCGATGATCTCGGCGTCGATCTCGCCCAGGGAAGGCGCGACAGCCGCGATGATCCCGTCCTCGACGAGAACATCGCCTCGGGCCAGTACGCCGATGTCCGGGTCCATCGAGAGGATGTGCCCACCGCGGACGAGGGTACGTTGAGTCGCCATGATGACCGCCTGCCTGGAAAGACATCCATTGTGTTGCCGGCCTGTGACGGCCGTCACCAGCAGCACATCATCCGGGCCGGCGCCGATCATCAGGCAGAAAAGTTGCGATCCAGGGTCTGGAGATGAGTTGCCTACCGACGCTTGCCCGGCCGCCGAGCCGGGTTAGGCCGAGGGCAGGGAGCGGACGATGGCCGCCGCGCGGCGGAATGCGGCCACGGCCGGTCGGCGGTCACCGTTGCGGGTCACGACAGCAATCTCCACCGGCGGCCCCTGCGCCGGCACGAAACGGACATCGGGTCGGGGGTAGTAGCAGGCGGCCGCCGCCGCGTGCAGGGACACCAGGCCGGTCGTCGCCACCGCGGTGGGGATGGCGGCCGGGTGTCGCACGCATGGTGCACCGGCGTCTCGGGCGGAACCCACCCATGAGGCCAGCAACGGTTCCCGGCCGCCCACCTCCAGCCACCGCAGCCCAGCCAGATCGCCCGACGTCAGGAACGACGCCTCAGCCAGTTCCGACCACGCCGGGACCACCGCCACCCGCGGTGAGGACAGAACAGGCTCGAAGTCAAGCCCGTCCAGTTCCCCCACGAATTGGACAACGGCGACATCCACCTCGCCCCGGCGTACCGCGTCGTACTGATCCATCAAGTCCAGGTCGCAATACTGCAGGGACAGGCCGGGCTGTTGAATGCCCACCGCATCCCGCAGCGCCTGCCAGCGGTCGGCCGCACCAAATCCCAGAATGCCCACCCGCACCGACCCTGCGTCCGGGCCCGGCTCCTCGGCGGCGATCTGGCGCAACCCCTCCAGCTCCGCCAGTACCACGCGGGCCCGCTCGACGAAACGCGCACCAGCCGGCGTCAGGCTGACCCGCCGGCTGGTCCGCTCGAACAGGCGAGTCCCGAGCTCACCCTCCAGCCGCTGCACGGTCTGCCCGAACGGCTGCGCGGAGATGAAATGACGCTTCGCTGCCCGGCCGAAGTGCAACTCCTCGGCCAACGTCACCACGTACCGCAGCGCCTGGATCTCCATCAACCCTCCGCCCGACCGATCCATAGTTCGGCGACATCACCGGCACTGTGAGAGTACGTCCCAGCTGCCGCGAAAGCAGTGCCTCGACAAGACCAAGCACTGGTCAGCCGCCCAAACCGCCCGGGCATCCCGGTCGGTGTCGGGGTCAGCGGATCGGCAACCGCGTGACTTGGTGCGCGGCAGCCAATTCCTCCCGGGTCTGTTCCAGCTCCAGAGATAGCTCGGCCGCTACCTGTGCCAGCAGCGTGGCTCGGCTGCGTTCGGCGGCCAAAGCCTTTCTGGCTCTGTCGAGCTCATTTCGCAGCGCTCGAGCCGTGGCATGCGCGGATGAACGCCACCGCGTCGCGGGCCATCGCCGCGATCGTGTCGGGTGTGGATCCCCCGGTCGCGCCGACGCCGCGGTTGTCGAAGGTGATCACCCGGCGTTGCGTGGCGAGACCGTCGACCACGCGCGGGTCCCAATTGTCCAGGACACCGGCCAGGTGGTTCAGCAGCACCAGCGGTACGCCGCCCTCAGGCCCGAGCTGCCGATAGATAAAGTCCACGCCGTTCACCGGCACGGCTCGGGTTGCGGCGTCCCGGTAGGACCTACCTGAACTGTTCCGATGACTTCGCGACGTATCCATGTGATCTCCGGTGACGAGGACTGCCTCTTGCCTGATGGGGTGGCCGGCGGCCCCACGGTCCACCTGCGGTTGGTGGAAAGCGTGACGCCGGATGCGGCGTGGCCCGGGTAGGAACCTGGAAGATCGCCCGGGACGGTGACGAGTGACGTCCGGTGCTCACCGAGCCGTCCCGGCGGGGGACGGTCAACGGCGACGGGGCTGCACCGGCCCGGACCTTCGCCCGCGCGACAGAGATTTGTCGCAGCTGGGCGGGGCCGATCTCGTCCAAGACCCGCCACACGGTGCACCGGGCGATCCTGGTCCTGCGCGGTGATCGCGCTAAGAGGCGAATTTCCTGGTGCTGCGCCACCAAGTCCGCCGCCCCGATCTTGAGCCTGCCGACCCGGCGGTGCTCGCCGCCCTGTCCCGGCTGCTGCCCCGCCACGGTGGGCGACGTTCTTCGTCACCGCGGCCAGTCTGCTGCGCCGGCACCGCCGCCTGGTCACCCACAGCGTGACCTTGCGGGTGCCGAATATCATCAGTCCTGATCAAAGCGCGATTGAACAGCTGAGCTGTGCCCTCTGCTCCGCTCCCCCATCAGCGCCCACCCAGTCCATCAGATCCATCGGGCTCTGCCCACGCGAGCAGCCTCGTTTCAGTTGCTCGAACCTGTGGTTGCCGGCAACTCGCCGCGCATTACAAAGAGGAACCCGTCCGGGTGAATTTCTCCCGGATGGGTTCCTCTTTGGCTATTGGAGTAGAAGTGCAGTAGATAGCACTATGGTAGGTTGGGAATGGATCTGTGTTGCGCTCGGACACGTTAAACCCCATACCGACCAATCACGCTTCCAGTGAGATCGGGTGGGGTTTTTCTGCCCCTCCCTGCTCACCCTTCCGGGTCCGTTCACCGATGTCCAGCGAGTCTGTCGCGGTCCGGACAGCCCTGGGAGTCCCGCTTCCTCGGCCGGCCGCTCCCCCACGACCCGAACCGCAGCGGCCGCCTCCGACGTGCCGGCGCTGTCGCCCGCGTCAGCAGCGGCACGGGCTTGGGTGGCGGCCAGATCCTGGCTCTTCGAAGTTGAGCGGGGTTGAGGTGTCCGCGGTGGGGGCGCGGGTGCGGAGGCGTTGATTCTTCGGGTTGCGGATTCGTAGGCGTCGCGGGCGACGGTTTGATGACGCGGTTGGTGCCTTCGGAGCCGGCGTTGGTGATGCCGGTGTGCAGGAACGCGAGGATTTCTGGCCACCAGGTCTCGATCGTGGTGGCGGGCCGGTGCAGTTCGAGCAGTTCAGAGTTGGCGCAGCGGGGGTAGAAGCGATGCAGCAGCCGGGCGACGGTCTCCCGCGACTGCGGCCTCATACGCCGCCTGCAGCTCGGCGAAGGCCGACCGGGTGCCCGGTGGGCGGGGGATGCCGAGGTGCTGTTCGCGCAGCTCGTCCATGAAGCGGTCCCACAGTTCGAGGCCGCCCTGCTCGAACAGCTCGGCGCGCACGGAGAGCTCGTGGCTGGCCGACAGGTGCCGCCGGCCCCACGAGCCGAGCGCGGCCATTACCGGGACGAGCTGCACGCCCGGCTCGGTGAGGCTGTAGCGGATCTCTGGCGGTGGGTCTCGTCGTCCGTGCGCCACAGCAGGCCGTCGGTGACCAGGCGCCGCAGCCGGTCGGCCAAGATGTTCGAGGCGATGCCCTCCTCGGAGCCGGTCAGCAGCTCGCGGAAGTAGTGCCGGTTGCCGAACATCACGTCGCGCAGCACCACCAGCGACCACCGATCGCCGAGCACCTCGACCGCCAAATTGATCGGGCATCCCGACCTGTGCTCTCCCACGCACCGATGGTACTTCGCAACCGGTTGTGTTAGCGTCATCGCGACCACTTTCGAACTGCAACCAGTTTGGGGGCGCGGTGAGACCGCCGACCGAGCAGCTCGACCGGCGCTACGGCGACAAGAAGTCCCAGACCGTCCCGTGGACCGCCGCCGAGACACGGCTGACCGCGGCGCAGATCGCCTGGATCGTCACCGTGCGGCCGCACGTCCGGCCGCACGCGACCCCGATGGTGCCGGTCGTGCACGACGGCAAGGTCCACTTCCACACCGGCAGCACTGAGGTGAAGTACGCCAACCTCGAGGCCAACCCGCACGTGCTGGTGCTCGCCGGCGACACCGCCTGGGACGACGGCCTCGACGTGGCCGTCGCCGGAACCGCGGCGCCCGTCACCGACGACGCCCTGCTGCACCGGCTCGCCGAGCTCTACCGTGAACGCCGAGACGGCCGCTGGAAGCTCGACGTGCGCGACGGCGGGCTCGCCGCGCACGTCCCCGGCGCCAGCCCGGTCATGTTCGAGGTGACGCCGGACCGGGCGTACGGCCACGACAAGGGCGACCCGTTCGGCCAGACCAACTACCGCTACTGAGAGGGCACGATGAAGTTCCTGCTCACCGACTCCGGCGTCAAGAACCCGAGCATCCACGCGGCCCTGCTCGACCTGCTCGGCAAGCCGATCGAGGAATGTGTCGCGCTCGCCATCCCGACCGCGTCGTACGGCCACCCGTGGACCCAGCCGGCCGGGCCGTGGCGCTTCATCAGCGGCCGCGGCGGCAACCCGATGACCGAGCTGGGCTGGAAGTCCGTCGGCGTGCTCGAGCTGACTGCGCTGCCGAGCATCGACCGGGACAAGTGGGTCAATTGGGTGCGCGAAGCGGACGTGCTGCTGGTCAACGGCGGCGACGCGCTCTACCTGGCCCACTGGATGCGCGAGTCCGGGCTGCTCGACCTGCTGCCCACGCTTGGCGACAAGGTGTACGTCGGCTTCAGCGCCGGCAGCATGGTGCTGACCCCGCGCATCGGCGAGGAATTCGTCGGCTGGAACCCCGCCGGCGGCGACACCGCGCTCGGCGTCGTCGACTTCTCGATCTTCCCGCACCTCGACGTGCCCGACTGCCCCGAGAACAGCACCGCCGCCGCGCAGAAGTGGGCGGCCGAGATCGGCGTCCCGGCCTACGCGACCGACGACCAGACCGCCATCAAGGTCGTCGACGGTGCCGTCGAGGTCATCTCCGAGGGCCACTGGCTGCGCTTCAACGGCGCGGCATGAAGATCCTCGAACTCGCCGAGCCCGGCCCGCTGCGCGACTCCGGCGTCAGCGCGATCCTCGCCGGCACCAAGACGGCGATGACCGGCCTACCCGCCATCTACGAAAAGGGCGGCGAGCCGCTGCCCGCGGCCGGCGAGCGCTACAGCGTCATCGACTCAGAAGGGAAACCGGTCGCGGTCATCGAGCTGACCCGCGTCGCCACCGAGCCGATCGGGGCGATCGGCGACGCGTACGCCCGGGCCGAAGGCCGCGGCTACCGCGACGCCGCCGACTGGCGGTCCGCCCACGAGGACTTCTTCCGCAGCGACTTCGTGGCCGAGTATCTCGGCTTCGTGCCCGACTTCGACGACGACACCCTCGTCGTCACCCAGTGGTTCCGGCTGATCGAGACGCTTGGCTGAACGTCCGACAGGCGGTGCGTGCCAGGATTTGTCACGGCAGTCCTAACGCAGTCATCGGAGCTTCAGCCCAAGAAACTCCCGACGTAGGCCTTACCGTTTTCGCGCCGCTCCACTCGTGAGCCCGCGAGCTGGATGACACCTGATGATCGTCGAGATGCCCCACCTGCATCCGGATCTGCCGCTATCAGGCGCGCTGGCCGCAGGCGCGCTGTCACGCTCGGTGGTCGGCTAGCGTGCCGGCAGGCTCCCGGAACGTATGTGCCTGGTAAGGCGGGTTGGATTCAGTCAAGCAGGACGGCTCCACCGGTCAAGCAGGACGGCGCCACCTTCGAAGCGGGAGAGGCGGACCAACGCTGCCGAAGCATCAGCGAAGACTAGAATCAAGTTATTGCGCATCGGGCCGCGGCTCGGGGTTCGGCCCACGTATCTGACGTCCTGGCGAGGGAATTCGGCCCCGATGGCCAGGCGGCGACAAGCACCAAGCCCGGACCGGCACCGGACCTGCCGTCATCGCGACCCTGCGTAACACGGCGATCGGCTACCACCGCACCACCGGCGCGACCAACATCGCCCGCGCCACCCGCCAGGCCAACCGCCGCGCACACGACCTGATCACCGCCGTGACCAGCAGTCACCCGAGAACGCAATGACCCTGGTGGAACGGCCGAGCCGAGTGGTCGCGAGGATGTCGCTGGAGACGTCCGGTTCCGCGGTGGCACTGCGCTCGACAGGCGTGGCTGAGCGGCCTTCATCGGGATTGTGTCGGTGGTCGCCGGTAACGTGCCGCTCATGACCACGGGGATCCAGGAGGTCGTCTACCGGCGTCCCTCGGCGCTGGCCGGCGACGGGCTGACACTCGAGACGGCCGGGCGCCACGCGTCCTACTTCACGGGCTTTCTCACCGCTGCACGGCCGGCTGCGATGTGTCTGGCCATTCTGGCCGACGTCGCCGCCGCGGACTTCCGGCAGGACAAGATCGGCACTCGGGGACTGCGGGATCCGGTGGTCACCTGCGGCGGGCAGCGGCTGCGGTTCGAAGCGCTGTCCGGCTGCTGCGGGGTCTACGCCCGCCTGGACGTGCTGCCGGCCGCGCTGGACGGGGAGGTCCACGCGCGCGGCACGACCAACGTCGACATCAACCCGCCGCTCTACACCGCGCTGACCCAGGTCGGCGGTGGTGATCCGTTGCGGTTGACGGTCGGGCCCGATGAGCTCGCCGTGACCACACTGGACGCGCATGTCGTCGAGAAGCGTGTCCCGCTGCCCGAGCGTTGGCTTCGCGGCCTGGCCGAGGCCGGCTTCCTCGCCGCCGGGTTCGACCTGCGCGCGGAGGTCCCCGGCGGGCAGGCCGCGGCGCTGCTGCACCGGCTGCCGGCACATCGCGGCGACGATCGCTGGCTGATACCCGCCGGCCGCTCGGTGCGCGCCACGGCCGCCGCCGCGCCGGGCGCGGTGTGCCTGGCGGGTGCGCACCGACTCCGCCTGTTCCGGCCGTTGCTGCCGTTCACCCGTACCCTGCGACTTTACGGTCCCCCGGTGACCGCGGGCAGCGGGCCGGTGGCCGGCGGCTGGGAGTTCGATCTGGGCGCGATCCGGTTCTGCGTGCTGCTGTCGCCGGGGGTGGTCCGTGGCCTGTCCGGTGAGGGCGGCCTGCTGCCGTACCTCGAGGAGGCTGACGCACTGGCCGACCGTCTGGGCTGGGGCGGCACCGTCGACCCGGTCGCCTTGGCGGCCGCCGGGGGTTTGACGGGCGAGCAGGTCCGCGGGGCCCTCGCTGCGCTGGCCACGTCCGGCAAGGTGGGTTACGACTGGTCCGAGGCCGGCTGGTTCCACCGTGAGCTACCGTATCGGCCGGACCTGCTGGCCGCGCTGCAACCCCGGCACGTGGCGGCCCGCGCACTCGTCGCCGCCGGCGAGGTCCGGCCGGCCGCCGGTGGCTACCAGGTGGGTACCCGGCTCGTGCACCGCGCCGCGGACGGTACCTGGGGGTGCACCTGCCCGTGGTGGACCGAACGGTACGGGCGGCGCGGGCCGTGCAAGCACATCCTCGCCGTGTCCGTGCTCGGCGCGGGCGGCCCGGCATGACCGCCCCGGCCTTCGAGCAGCTGATCTCGTGGATCGAGGCCGGCCACGTCGAGCAGGTGACCGACGCGCTGCTCGCGGCCTGCGAGGCCGACCGGCGCGCGCTCGCCCCCCAACTGAAGGGGTATCAGCCGAATCGGCCCCCTCTGCCCGGCTACGACGAGAACCCGTCCGGCTCCGTTGACCCCATGGCGTCCTACGCACGGCACCAGCGGGCATGGCAGCGACACGAGAGCCTGGTGCGCAATCGGGAGGGCGCGTTGCGGGTGGCAGGCGCGGCGTGCCTGCCGCGCGCCGCCGACGTCGTGGCCTGGCTGCGCTCCGACCGGTTCTGGCAGGCACCGCCGCGCGCGGTGGTGAACGCGCTGGTCCGGGTGTTGTCCGAACCGGGTCGCCCGACGCTGGCGAGCATCGCTCGGCAGCTCGCGGACCGGTTGCGACCGGCTCAGGTGGACCGGCAGTGGCCGATGGTCAGCGGGTTGCTGAGCGCAGCCGGTTTGGCCCCGCCCACGACCGAAGCGGTTGTGCGGGGTTGGATCCGCGAGATCGGCTGGGACCACATCGCTGAACGTCTGCGGGCGCACCCGTACACCGCCCTGCTGCTGCCGCATGTGTTCCGCATCCCGCGGGTGGCCGCCGAACTGGGCGAGGAGTGGCCGCCCGCGCTGGCCCGGCTCGTCGCCGACGGTGGCTACCCACGCGCCGACCTGCTCACCGACGTCCTGCGGCGGCTGCGCGCCGGCGATCGCCCCGGAGCTGTCCGCGTCGTCGTGCAGGTGCACCGGTTGCTGGCGCCAAGCACAGCCGAGTACGCCGAGCACCGCCAGGAGTACCTCGGCATGCTGTCGTCGCCCCAGGTGGCCGTCGCCGACCTGGCGCTGGCTGCGCTACGCGCCGTGGACGACGTGGGCGGGCTTGCCGCCGACGCGATCGTGGAGGCCGCGTACGCGGTGCTTCCCCGGCCGGAGAAGAAGCTCGTCCGGGCCACCCTCGACTGGCTCGATGCGGCCCTGCGCCGCACCCGCGACCGGCAGCTGTTCACCGCACTCGCGGCCGGAATCAACAACGAAGCGGTCGACCTCGCCGAGCGTGCGCTCAAGGTGACCGCCCGGCATCTGCCGGCGTTCGGCGACGAGGGACGCGCGCTGCTGCTCGACGCCGCCGAGGCCCTCGACGGCGACCTGCGCCGCCAGGCTGATGCGCTGCTGGGCGGGCCGCAGGTCGGCACCTCCGGTACGGCCGTGGACCGGACCGCCGTCCGCCCGGCGCCGCTGCCGCCGCCGGCGCCGCTGCCACCCCCGATCGCGTCGGTCGCCGAGTTGACCGCCGCCGCGGCGTCCCTGCTACGCCACCGCGACGACCCCATCCTGTTCGAACGGTTCGTCGCCGCCCTGCCGGTTCTCGTCCGCGCCGACCGGCCCACCGTGGCGGCGGCTCTGGCACCGCTGCTCCCGGAGCACTGGACCGATTCGTTCGTGCTGATGATGCAGGCGGCGGTAACCGGGCGCCGGCCAAGATACGCACCCAACGAGTACGAGCGTGACCCGGCCTACCCGTCGTATCTCACCGCCCGGCGCTCGATCGAGCTGGCCGAGCAGTTGGCAGCTGAACCGCCGGCCGCGCTGCTCGCCACGCCCGCCAGGGTCGACGGGCACGTCGACCCGGTACGCGTGCTCGACCTGCTCACCGCCGCCGAGGCCGCGGGCACCGGGCCCGGCCCGTACGACCTGACCCAGGCACTGCTACGCCTACCTCGCGTGATCGAACCTGAGGTACTCGCGGCCGCCGCCCGACTGCACTCCCCCGGCGGACGCGCCTTCGCGCGGTGGGTCTGCGGCGGCACGCTCGCCGACCCCGGCATCAGCATCGTCGGAGTACGGCAGAAGCCGTGCCGGCACGGCTACCAGCCAGACGGCGGGTACATGCCGTGCGACTGCGCCTCCACGGCAGCGCACCGGCGCACCGTGACGTTCCCGCCGCTGGCGCACCCTGACCTCACTCTCCCGCAGCAATTGCTCAGCCGGCCACCGTAACACGCCTATCAGCACGCCTACGGATACCACCACTACATACTGAGCACGACGCCCTGGCCCCTGGCCATGCCCAGCCATCGCGAGCTGGTCGCCGCGTATGTGCAGCCGCTGCTCGCCCCGGCCGCCGACGGCAACGTCCGCGGCGGCGGCGACCTGCTGCCCGCCCTGGCCCGCGCGTCCGGGCCGCTCGGGCCGGCCTTCGCGCTCTGCCTCGCCTACGGCCTCACCGCCGGTCGGCCCGCCGAACGGCTCACCGCTACCGACGCGTTCGTGCTCACCGCCGCACGCGCCGACCTCGGCAGCGCCGACCTCGGCGCTCTGGTCGGCCACGAGCTTGCCGCCCTCAACGACGCCGGCGTGCTTGTGCTGCGCCGAGTCGCCGAGGCCTTGACCGGTGCGCTGCGCGCAGGCGCCGCGGCCGAAGTGTGGGCTACGGCCCGCGCCCTGGTCCCCGCCGCGCTCACCGCGACCGCGGGCGGACCGGACCTGCTGGCACTCGCGACCGCCGCCGCATCAGCGGTCGGCGCGCGTGAGGCCCTTCCCGGAGTCCAGGACGTCGCCGCCCGCGGCGGACGCACCCGCCTGGTCACTGAGGCCGGCCGACTTGCCCGCACCCTCGCGACACCGAAGTGACAGCGGCCCACGCAGAAGGTCCTTTTTCGCTCGCAAGAGAGCGCTGAGCGCGGCCCGACCCGGGCAGGAACTGACGGAGTCGTCAGCTGCACCGGGCTCATGCGGTGTCACCGAGCAAGCGGCGGGCGTTCTCCAACGCCCCGGTTGGGGAGAGGTGCGATCAACAGAGCCCGGCCGGTGAGGACGCCGTCGACGTCAAGCAGCCATACCGGGCGGCTGGTGGTTGTTGCCGTCGACCAGCACGATCCAGCGGCGCCGGTGGATCGGGTCGCGTTGCTGGGCCCGGTCGAACAACCTGGTGGTCATCGGGTGGTGGAATCGATGATCGACGCGTCGACCTCCCGGTTGACGGTCTTGGGGCCGGGCCTGCGGGCGGCATTCGATCGTGGCCGCCGCCGCGGCCACGTCGCGGGCCTGGCAAGCCGCGGCCGCGGCGGCTTCGACGGTCGAGTACGCGCTGCTCTTCTGATCCCGCCACACCGCGACTCTCGGCGCGACCAGCCCTCTTACGTCTCGCGGGCGGCAACACCCGGAAAGCGGGACCGCCGCTCGTTCACGGCCGCCGGGGATTGGACCGGGTGGAGTAGGCTCGCCTTCGGACGAGGGGGCCCAGCATGCGGGGTGAGCAGCTAGTGCGGCGGGCCGTCGTGCTGCCGCTCGTGCTGCTCGTCGGCATTTTCTGGGGTGCGCTGCTCGGCATCGGCCGCGACGAGCCGATCACCGCGGGGCAGGTGTCCCGCCCGGCGATCTCCACCCTGGCGCCGCAGTCGGTCGTGCCGACGGTGCCGGAAGCCCGACTGGCCACCAAACCCTCACAAGCGGCGCTGTTGCTGTTCGCGGCCGCGATTGTGGCGCTGCTGTTCGGCGCCGGGCGGCGCGTCCGGTGGCCGGCCGCCACGGGCCTGGGCTCCGCGGGGACGCCGTCGCTGCTCCTGCACACGGTGAGGGGACGGGCACCGCCACGCCTGCCGGCGTAGTCGTCCCCCCTTTTTTCTCACCCGCGGTGACGCCCGATGGCGGCCGCGGGCTCATCCGTGTCGAGGAGCATCCGAAATGTCGCGCGCTACTGCCGTGCGCGCGGTTCTTGCCCTGGTCGTGTTGGCGGTGTCGGGGTGGCTGCTGGCCACCCGTCCGCCCCGGCTCGGGCTTGACCTGCGCGGCGGAACCCAAATAGTTCTTGAAACCCGGGATGGCGAGTTCGCCGGGGCGAACGCCGCCACCACCGAAGAGGCGCTCGAAGTGCTGCGCCGCCGAGTCGACGAACTCGGTGTCGCCGAACCGACGCTGGCCCGCTCCGGCGAGCGGCGCATCATCGTCGAACTGCCCGGAATCACCGAGCCGGCCGAGGCCGTACGCGTCATCGGCCGCACCGCCCAGCTGACGTTCCATCCGGTCCTCCGTGTCGAGACGAGCGCCCAGCCGGGTGCCGGCGGCGAGATCTCGTTGCCGTCGGAGAACGGCGAGAAGCTGCGGCTGGGGCCCGCCGCGCTCGCCGGGCAGCAGATCGACAGCGCCACCGCCGGGCTCGGCGAGTTCACCGGCTGGCAGGTCAGCCTCGACTTCCGCGGCTCCGGCGGCGAGGCCTGGAGGAAGCTGACCGCCGACGCCGCCTGCGCGCCACCCGGTGATCCGGCCCGACGGGTGGCGATCGTCCTGGACCAGGAGGTGATCTCGTCACCGCAGGTCAACGAGGACGTCGCCTGCGATCGCGGCATCGCCGGCGGCCGTACCCAGATCACCGGCAAGTTCACCGAGGCCGAGGCGAAGGACTTGGCGCTGCTCATCCGCGCGGGCGGGCTACCGGTCCCGGTCGAGGTCATCGAGCAGCGTACGGTCGGCCCGAGCCTCGGTGCGGCGGCGATCGACGCGTCGGCGACGGCCGCCGGCCTCGGGATGATCGCGACCGTCCTGTTCATCGTCGCCGTGTACCGGTTTGTGGGTGCGGTCGCCGCCGTCGCGCTGGTCTGTTACGGCCTCATCTCCTACGCCGCGTTGCTGGCGATCGGTGCCACCCTCACCCTGCCCGGCCTGGCCGGGTTCGTCCTCGCGATCGGCATGGCCTTGGACGCCAACGTGCTGGTCTACGAACGAGCCCGGGAGGAGTACGCCGCCGGCGGCCCCCGGCGCAGCCTGCGCACCGCGATGCGGGCCGGTTACGCCAACGCCTGGTCAGCGATCGGCGACTCCAACGTCACCACGCTGCTCGCCGGCGGGCTGCTGTTCTTCCTCGCCGCCGGCCCGGTACGCGGCTTCGGCGTCACCCTGTCGCTCGGCGTGCTGGTGTCGATGTTCACCGCGCTGGTGCTGGCCCGGGCGCTGTCGACGCCCCTGGTCGGCGCCCGATGGCTGGCCCACCGCCCGAACTGGAGCGGACTGGGCGGCACGGGCTGGGTCCGGCGGAAACTGGAGACCCGGAACCCGGACATCATGGGCCGGAGGCGCCGGTGGCTGGCCGTCTCTGTCGTGGCGGTCGTGCTGGCGCTGGCCGGTGTCGCCGTGCGTGGGCTGAACCTGGGGGTGGAGTTCACCGGCGGCCGGCTCGTCGAATATGCCGCCACCGCCCCACTTTCCGCCGACACCGCCCGGGACGCGGTCGAATCGGCGGGCTTGGAACGCGCCGTCGTCAACACGTCCGGTGAGGGCAACATCAGCGTCCGCGCCGGAGACTTCAGCGACGACACCGAGACCGCGGTACGGTCCGCGCTGGCCCGATCGGGCGGCGGCGACATCCAGCGGCTGCGCGACGAGACGATCGGTCCGACCCTCGGGGAGGAGCTGCGCCGCAACGCCCTGATCGCCCTCGCCGTGGCGCTGACCGCCCAGCTGGCCTACCTGGCGATCCGGTTCCGCTGGCAGTGGGCGACCGCCGCCGTGCTGGCCATGTTCCATGACGTGCTGCTGGTGGTGGGGGTGTTCGCCTGGCTGGGCCGGCCCATCGACGGCATCTTCCTGGCCGCCCTGCTGACCGTGATCGGCTACTCGGTCAACGACTCGGTGGTCAACTTCGACCGGATCCGGGAGCTGGTACAGGCAAAGGGCAAACGTGGCGTCCCGTTCGCGCGGCTGGTCAACACCGGCAGCCTGCAAACCGTGCCGCGCACCGTCAACACCGGCCTGGGCGCCGTCTTCATTCTCACCGCACTCGCCGTGCTGGGCGAAGACTCCCTCGTCGACTTCGCGCTGGTACTGCTGATCGGCATCATCGTCGGCACGTACTCCACGGTGTTCCTCGCGGCGCCGCTGGCGGTCGCGTTCGAGTCCGGGCCGGGCGGCCTCGGCGCGCGGCGCGAACCGGTCCGGTCCACCGCCGAGGGGCCGTAACCCTCGACCGGTCGCGGATGGGGCACCCGGGTGCATATCTTGGCCACGTCGATCGCGCAGACCCGGGCGACGAGTTGCTCATGCTCGGCGTCCGGAATCTCCTGCGCGGCGTCAGACTGATTAGCGGGCTCAAGATCCCAAGCGAGATGGTCGACGTCGACCGACAGCCCTCAACCAGGCGGAACTCCACGATCTTGGGAGAGAGCGGGAGCGTCTTGCACCACTTTTGTAGAGCTTCATGAAGGTACCGTCGGCGACCATCTGGTCGATCTTGGCGTCGAGCGCGTTGACCAGTGCGGTGTTGCCCTTCGTGACCGGAAGTGACGTGCCGTCAGGGTTGTCCGCCTGAACGGCGACCTTGAGAGTCTTCTCTTGTTTGATGTACTCCTCCGCCTGGGAGCCGCCGACGACGAACGCGTCGATCCCGCCGGACCGGAGCTGCGCGATCGCCGCGGGCCGGTCCTGGAAGGCGGTCAGCGAGATACCCGGCACATTGGGCACGTTGCTCCCGCACAGCGTGCTCGCCGACGGTACCGGCGAACGACTCCTAACCCGCGACACCCATGCCGTACTGGTTGGCGGAGATCCCGGCGAGCACACCGGTCAGGTCAGTGACCTTGTATTCGATCTTGAGGCCGAGCCGCTTGGCCGCCTCCTCGGCCAGGTCGATCGCGAAGCCCTCCGGCTTGGCCCCATCCTGCGATCCTCTCTATCAGCTGTGATGCTTCGTCGACCGCTCTACGACGCAGCAGCAGGCTGCGCGATCTGTTGTCCAGCAGATCGGTCACGTGCCGAAGCACCGCTTCGGCCTCGTTCTCGCCGCCCGGCGTCACCAACGCGAACGCGCCCAGGATCGCCTGGGTCCGGGTTCGTCGACGCCCGCTCGTGGGCGTGGTCAGCTGTCCGCCGTGGCCCGCTGGGCCGGTGCGGAGGTCAACTGACCGGCGCGGCGCAGGCACCAGAGACGACGGCCGAGGGCGACCGCCCCGAGCACACCGCAGCTGAGGCAGAGGAACGCCAGCAGCGGCAGCAGCCAGGCGACGACGATCCAGTAATCGAAGCTGGCCGTCGCGCCGGACAGCAGCGTCGGCCCCACCGCCGGCAGCAGTGCGCCCACCACCATCACCAGCGCCAGGGGCACGAGCCGCAGGAAGAGCAGCGGGTGTCGCGCCGCGCGGCGTCGCGAGGCCCAGCGGCGCGCCCGGACGGCCGCGGTGACCAGCAGTGCGGCCAGCACCACCGTGAGCCCGAGCAGCACCGCGTTCACGAGGGTGAGCGGGTTGCTCATCGGCGTCATTGGTGCCCCGATCCGTTCGGCGAGAAGGTTGGTCGAGAGCTGGCTGGGAGCACCGACGCTGTTGGTGAGGACGATGGCGCCCTTACCGGTTTTGGGCGCGAAGACCATGTCCCCGGTCCACGTCGCCAGTGTCCCGCCGTGGCCGATCAACGACGGTGCGGCGCCTGCCGTGACGGGCCGGGCCTGCCAGCCGAGGGCGTAGTCGCCGGCCCTCGGCCCGGCGTCGAACCTAGGCAGGGCGTCGCCGGCGATCATCACTCCGCGGGGTGAGACGGGACCACCCGGCAGAATGGAATCTCAGCCGGGAAGGTCGTGGCGGCCCACGAGCCCGTTCTCGTAGGCGTGGATCACCACGTGCACGCGGTCGCGCAGGTTCAGCTTCTGCAGGACGGCCCGGACGTGCGACTTCACCGTGTTCTCGCTCAGCACCAGGTCCGTACAGATCTCGCTGTTGGACCGGCCGCGGGCGAGCAGTCCGAAGATCTCGACCTCGCGCGGGGTGAGGCCGTCCAGGGCCGCCGTCCTGCGCGCCGGCACCTGCCGTACGAGATCGAGGATCGTCGCGGCCACCCCCGGGGCCAGCGCCGACGTCCCGGCGGCCACGTCACATACGGCCTGGGCCAGGGCGGCCGGCCGGACGTCCTTGGTCAGGTAGCCGCTCGCGCCGGCTCGGATGGCGGCCACGACCAGTTCGTCGTCGTCGAACGTCGTCAGCATGAGCACCCGGGTCGCCGGTGCGATCCTGACGATCTCCGCCGTGGCGGCGACCCCGTCCATGCGCGGCATGCGGATGTCCATCAGGGCCACGTCGAAGCGGTGCCGCCGGACGACCTCGATCGCGTCCCTGCCGTTCGCGACGTCGTGGGTGACCTCGAGGCGTTCGTCGGCCGACAGGACCGTACGCAGCGAGGCGCGCAACAGTTCCTGATCGTCGACGAGCAGGACCCGGATCCCGGTCAAGCCCCCTCCTTCGTGGGCAGCCGCGCTCGCAGCACCAATCCGTCGTCCCCGCCGCCGGCTATCGACAGGGTGCCGCCTGCGGTGCGCACCCGTTCCTCGATGCCCATCAGGCCGGTGCCCGGGCTGCCGGCGCCGCGAAGCGCCGTGCCGCCGTCGTCGCGCACCTCCACCTCCAGCTCGGCCTCGGTCCACCGCAGGCGAACGGTCACCTCGACCGGGGGTTCGAGGTGGCGCAGCGCGTTGGTGATGCCCTCCTGGACGGTGCGGACCGCCGCGACCTCGGCACTCAGGCTCAGCGGCCGCCGCGAGCCCACTTCCGCGAGCGTCACCGCGTGCAGCGGGCTGGCCGCCGAGGCCACCAGGTCGGCAACGGCATCGAGGGAGATCGGGACCGGTCCGGGCCGGGCACCGGCGCGCGGCGCCCCGGTGGCCGGGCCCAGGGTGGCCAGCATCGCTCGCAGGCCCTGGTGGGCGTCCCGGCCGGCCTCGGCGATGTCGCCGAGTTCGCGTCGGGTCGCCGGATCCGACGTCGTCACCGCCGCGGCCTCGATCCGCGTGACCATGACGGTGACCGTGTGAGCGATCACGTCGTGCAGGTCGCGGCGGATCCCGGCCCGCTCGTCCGCGATCGCCGCGGCCAGCCGTTCGCCCTCGGCCCGCCGGCCCGCCGTGCGCCTGCGTCGCACCAACAGGGCCGCCAGCCACACACCGCCGACCACGAGCATCAGCAGCCCGCCCTCGACCACGCGGGTCCAGCCGGGAACCACACCTGACAACCGGGCCCATGCCACCAGCTCGGTGAAAACGATCCCGAGCACGGCGACAGCCAACGCGGCCACCGCGGACCCGACCGAGACAACGCCGGTCAGCCGCCACAACGCGAGGGGAAAGCACACAGCCGAGGGCAGCCACGTCAGTGACCAACCCGGGGAGGGCATCGTCACCAGCACGAGCATCGCCGCCGCGCCGATCCCATACCCCACCCACGGCCGCCGGCCCGCCACCACCGCTGCCCCATGGAGCAGGACGGCAGCACCCGCCGCGGCGAAGACCTGCCATCGGCCCGCGCCGACATACCAGTCGCCCGCCAGGACGAGCACCGTCAGCAGAGCCAGGACCGCATGCGCCACCACCGTCGTCGCCGGCCGGGTGCTCCGGCGCGGGAGGCTGTCACAGTCATCGCCTCCAGTCGGTTCGTGGCGGGCGGCCGCGCCCGGCTCGATGTGCCACAGGATAGCCAGCAGCGGGCCGTGGCCGGGGTGTCCGTCACCACGGCGGCGGGCGTGCCGGTCGTCGTCCGCAAGCGGTGATGGTGGACGAGACGCCCGCGCCGGACGGTCGACGATGGTTTGTCTGGATGGCTGACTCGCTTGTCTCGTACGGTGTGCGCTGTTCCGTCATCCGGCCCGGCCGGCAGTGCGGTGTGAGGTCAGGCCTCGGGCGAAGAACACGACGAACGCGGCCACGAACGCGAGGTCACCGACCGCGGCGACCACGGTCAGCGGCCCGGCCTGCCAGACATGGTTGCGGTCGACGGCCCGCTGCGGCGAACACGAGTCCTCGGCGGCGTCATAACCAGT
>Ga0207668_10000695_pt1 | contig 20639 bp, 19 predicted proteins | sample KBSS43metaG_FD_184323 | JGI IMG/M metagenome (GOLD analysis project Ga0207668, IMG submission 184323) | Switchgrass rhizosphere microbial communities from Kellogg Biological Station, Michigan, USA - KBS S4-3 metaG (SPAdes) (version 2) | ecosystem: Host-associated > Plants > Roots > Rhizosphere... | reverse complement strand
AACGCTCACGGCCGGCCCCAAGCCGATCTTCCAGGAGCTGACCTGGCAGGTCGGCCCCGGCGACCGGATCGCGATCCTCGGGGCCAACGGGGCCGGCAAGACCACCCTGCTGCGGCTGCTCGCCGGGATCACCACGCCCGACGCGGGTCGGCTGGTCACCGGGTCGACGGTGCGGGCCGCCTTCCTCTCCCAGGAACTGCGCGAGTTGCCCGGGCAGCTTCGCCTGCTGGAGGCGGTCGAGGAGGTGGCCAAGCGGGTCCGGCTCGGCGACCGGGAACTGTCCGCCGGCCAGCTCGCCGAGGTGTTCGGGTTCACCGACAAGCGGATCTGGACCCCGGTGGCCGACCTGTCCGGCGGCGAACGGCGGCGGCTCCAGCTGCTGCGGCTGCTGGCTGCCGAGCCCAACGTGCTGCTCCTCGACGAGCCCACCAACGACCTCGACACCGACACGCTCGCCTCGCTGGAAGACCTGCTCGACTCCTGGCCGGGCACGATGATCGTCGCCAGCCACGACCGCTACCTGGTCGAGCGGGTCACCGACACGGCGTACGGGATGTTCGGCGACGGCCGGCTCGTGCACCTGCCCGGCGGCGTGGACGAATACCTCGCCCGCGTCACGGCGGCTCCGGCGCCGACCGGTGCGCCGGCTCCTGGCGTACGGGAAAGGGACCCGCAAGCGCCGCAAAGCGCGAGTGGCATGTCCGCGGCCGAGCTGCGGCAGGCTCGCAAAGATCTGGCCCGGCTGGAGCGGCAGCTCGCCAAGCTGGAGGAACGCGAACTCAAGATCAACGAGAGCCTGGCCGACCACGGCAGCGACTACGACAAGATCATTGAGTTGGACGCCCAGCTCAAGGCCGTGCAGGAAGAACGCGCCCAGGTCGAGGAGGCCTGGCTCGAACTGGCCGAGCAGGTGCCCGGAAACTGATCCGGGGGGTGTGCCTGCGCCGCTTCATCGGGTACGCGAGAATCGGCGAGTAAAGCACCCGGACCTTGGAGACGGACACCATGGCGCACATGCCGGTCAACCACCCGCTGCGGCCGATGTATCGCGCGCTGAGCTTCCTCGCCGGCGCCTACCTGGTCGTGTTCGGGGTCGTCGGGCTGATCCAGACCGCCGACGAGAGCTTCACCGGCAGCACCGGCGTCCGCGTCCTCGGCCAGGGGAGCAACATGCTCTGGTCGATCATCAGCCTCGTCGTCGGCGGCCTGGTCGTGCTGACCACCGCGGTGGGCCGGAACATCGACGTGGCGGCCGGCAAATATCTCGGCTGGGGCCTGCTTGTGGCCGGCTCGTACGAGCTTGCCTTCAGCCGCACCGACGCCAACTTCCTCGGCTTCAGCATCGCCACCGTGGTGGTCACCTACCTCGTGGGGCTCGCGCTCATCACGGCCAGCCTCTACGGCAAGGTTGCCCCGGCAGAGCAGGCCGGCGCGCCCCGACAGGTAAGGGAGGGCCGCACAGCCTGATGGCGCACTACCCCCTCAACCACCACCTGCGTCTCACCTATCGTTTCTTCGCCACCATCGCCGGCCTCTACCTGCTGCTCTTCGGTGTCATCGGCCTCGCCCGCACGTGGGGCGACCCGTTCCTGCACCGGGGCACCGACTGGGTGCTCGGACTGCGGACCAACCCCGCCGCGTCCTGGCTCGCCACCGCCGCCGGAGCGATCCTGCTCGCCGCCATCCTGATCGGCGGCAACGTCTATCACCGCGTCGCGCTGGTCCTCGGCTGGGGCTGCTGCGCCTACGCGGTGCTCATCATGGCGTTCCTGCAAACCGACGCCAACATCGTCAACGCCTCCATGATCAACGTGATCACGCTGATCGTGCTGGGCTTGATCGTCCTGACCGCCGGCCTGTACGGCAAGGTCGGCACGGCCGAGGCCGCCCGCGCGGAGGAGGCGGCCCCGCACGGTGGGCGCTGACCCAGGCAGATTCGCAATCTTGGTGACTTGGGGCTGCATGGTGGGCTGGGCGTCCCGAGGTTGTGATTGGCGGGTTGGCGCGGCCCCCGTCGGTTGGTGATCTTGGTGACTTGGGGGCTGCGTGCGCGGGGCGTCGCAAAGTTGTGGCTGGCGGGGTGGTGCGGCGCTTGACTGGTGGACTCGGTGAGTTGCGGCTGTTCGACTGCGCTGCTTCGGGGTGGCCTCGCCGCGCGAGACGGTCCACAGTGAATCTTGCGAAACGCCTGGTCAGCGCTATTTGGCTGGGCTGCATTCCGAGTGCCCAGCGGCGGGATTCGGTGGGCGGACGCTGGATGCCGTCGTTCCCGTGCGGCCCACGATGGGCTGCCACGCCTTGCTGTGTGGAGACGCGCTGCCGCGGGGGCTTGCGTCGCGATCGCGAGTAGCGCAACCGCGCGTGGAGTGGGTGGGCTAGCGGATCTTGCGGGTCAGCAGGGTGGGTTTGACCTCCAGATGGGACAGCCCGTTCCACGCCAGATTGACCAGGTGGGCGGCCACCATCTCCTTCTTCGGCTTGCGTGCCTCCCGCCACCACTGGCCGACCAGCGCCACCATCCCGACCAGCGCCTGGGAATACAGCTCGGCGAATTTCGGGTCGAGCCCGCGGCGCTTGAACTCGTCGCCCAGGATGTGTTCGACCTGGTGGGCCACGTCGTTCATCACGCTCGAGAAGTTGCCCGCGGGCGACAGCACCGGCGACTCGCGTACCAGTACCCGGAAGCCGTGCGGCTCCTCCTCGATGTAGTCGAGCAAGGCCAGCGCCGCCTGCTCCAGCAACTCGCGCGGGTGGCCGGCGGTCAGCGCGGTCGCGATGCGCTCCAGCAAGGACCGCACCTCGCGGTCGACGACCACCGCGTACAGGCCTTCCTTGCCGCCGAAGTGCTCGTAGACCACGGGTTTCGACACCTTGGCGCGGGCCGCGACCTCCTCCACACTGGTGGCGTCGAAGCCCCGTTCGGCGAAGAGCTGCCGCCCGATCGCGATCAACTGCTCCCGGCGCTGGGCGGCCGACATCCGGACCCGGGGGGTCGTCGCCGGCCGCGCCCGCCGCACGCGAGCCTGCTCGTCGCCTGTGTCGCCAGTCTCCGTCACCCGGCCATCCTGCCAGGTGCGTGCCGTGGCCAACGTCCCCGTGGCGCCGTCACGGCCGGGACATCTTCGCGGCCAGCCGCTCGGGGTTGGGCCACTTCACGTTCCAGGCGGCGCCGGTCTTCTCGAAGATCCAGATGAGCCGAGCGGAAATATCGATCTGTCCGCGCAGCACACCGTGCCGGGCGCAGGTCGGGTCGGCGTGATGCAGGTTGTGCCAGCTCTCGCCGAACGACACGATCGCCAGCGGCCAGAAGTTCGAGGCCTTGTCGCCGTTGCGCACCTCGAACGGGCGCTCGCCGTACACGTGGCAGACCGAATTGATCGACCAGGTGATGTGATGCAGCAGGCCGATCCGTACGACGCCTGCCCAGAAGAACCCGGTCAGTGCGCCTTGCCAGGACCAGGTCACGAGCCCACCGATCAGCGCCGGGCCCAGCGTCGAGAACACCACCATCGGGCCGAACAGCTTGTCCACCCGCCGGATGTCCCGGTCGGCCAGCAGATCCGGGGCGAAGCGCTCCCGGTTGGACAGCTCGCGGCTGAACATCCAACCCATGTGAGCGTGCCAGAGGCCCTTGGTCAGCGCCCAGTAGCCGGTGCCGTACCGCCAGGGGGAGTGCGGGTCGCCCTCCTGGTCGCTGAACGCGTGATGCCGCCGGTGATCCGCCACCCACTGGATGATGTTGCCCTCGATCGCCAGCGAGCCGGCCAGCGCCAGGGCGACACGCAGCCAGCGCCTCGCCTTGAACGAGCCGTGCGTGAAGTAGCGGTGGAAGCCGACCGTGATCCCCAACCCGGAAATCAGGTAGAAGACCGAGCCGATGGCGATGTCGGTCCACGAGAGCCAGCCTCCCCAGGCCACGGGGATGGCGGCGAAGACGGCGAGGAACGGGCCGACCACGAAAGCGTAGAGGGCGATGAGGACGCCGCGTGACTGCGGGCCCTCGGTGAGCGGCTTGGCTGTGGCCTTGGGGGTGGCCTCGATGGTGGACGTCATGACACCTCACTGACCTGCGGGGATGTGGGAGATCAAGTACTTACGCCTACGTCACCGTAAGTTACGCAACCGTAGCTTGGTTGCGGCTCCAGGGCATCTCCTCGGATCGAATTGGCACATCTACCGGCTTACCTAGGCCTGTCGCGCCGTACTAATGTAGTGACATGACTACGACGGATCGCAACCACAGGGAAGGTGACGAGGATCCACGGCGGGCGGAGGCGCGCCGGCTGCGGGTCGACCCGGGGTTGTCCCGGGCGCAGCTGATGAGGCGGTTCGGTGTGGGCAATGAGACGCTGACCCGCTGGCTGCGTGGCTTGCCGGCCCCCGAGTGGACGCGACGTCCGAACGCTAAGGACGACCTTCGGGCCCGGGCGGTGGCCTTGCGGCACGAGGGCGGCACGGTGCCGCGCATTGCGGCCGAACTCGGCGTCTCAAAGTCCACGGCGTATCTCTGGACGCGCAGCATCCCGCTGGATCGCACCCCGGCCGAGGCGGAGGAGCGCCGTCGCCGCCAGTTGGAGCAGATGCGTGAGGCGCGTTGGCGGCCTCATGGTCAGGCGCGAGATGCCGACCGTGCCGCAACGGGTGGCCGGCATGCCGCCTGGGTGGGCGACCTCTCCGAACGCGAGGTGATTCTGGTCGGCGCCGTCGCCTACTGGTGTGCGGGCGCCAAGGAGAAGCCGTGGCACAAGCGCAACCAGGGCTTGACGTTCATCAACAGTGATCCTCGCCTGATCCACCTGTGCCTGCGCTACGTGGAACAGCTAGGTGTGGACCGGGCAGTCCTGTCCTATCGGCTGGGCATCCATGATTCCGCCGATGTCGCGGCGGCTACCTCCTGGTGGGCCGCTGAGCTGGGGGTGCCGGAGGACAGGTTCCGGCGGGCAACGCTGAAGACGTACGAGCCGTCCACGCTCCGGCGGAACGTTGGAGACTCCCATCGAGGGTGCCTCTTCGTCTATGTGCCCAAATCGAGTCGGCTGTACTGGCAGATGGAGGGTGTGATGCGGGGTATTGCGGCGAGTGTCCGTGGGGAGCGTGCCGCTAGTATGTGATGCACGGGCGTGAGCCATGCGAAATGTCCGAATAGTCCCGGATCGTCTAATGGTAGGACCGCGGCTTTTGGTGCCGTTTATAGGGGTTCGAATCCTCTTCCGGGAGCTCTTTGTCTGCGGCTGGGACGCCGCCATCCGCATAAGCGACTACTGCGAGCAATGGAGTTCCGCGTGAGTCAGGTCCCTCGTCGTACCGTCGTCGTCCTCGCCGCCGGTGAGGGCAAGCGGATGAAATCCGCCACGCCCAAGGTGCTGCACCCGCTGCTCGGGCGCACCCTGCTCGGCCACGTTCTCGTCGCGGCTGCCGCGGCCGAGGCCGAGCAGACGATCGTCGTCGTGGGTCACAAGGCCGACCAGGTCGAGGCGCACCTCGCCGAGGTGGCTCCGGCCGCCACCGCGGTGCTGCAGGCCGAGCAGAACGGTACGGGGCACGCGGTGCGCATCGCGCTGGAGGCGGTGCCCGAGGTTGCCGGCACCGTCGTGGTCTTGAACGGGGATGTGCCGCTGCTACGGCCCGAGACGGTGGCGAGTCTGGTGGCTGCGCACGAGTCCGGGGCGCGCGGGGCGACCGTGCTGGCCGCGGAGGTGGCCGATCCTGCGGGGCTCGGCCGGATCGTCCGGGATGCGCAGGGCAACCTTGAGCGGATCGTGGAGGAGCGCGACGCGTCGGCCGAGGCGCGGGCGATCCGGGAGATCAACGCGGGGATCTACGCGTTTGATGCCGCGTCGCTGCGGGAGGCGCTGGGCAAGCTGTCCACCGACAACGATCAGGGCGAGGAATACCTGACCGACGTGTTCGGGCTCCTGGCCTCGATGGGGCAGGCGGTCGGCGTGTTCGTGGCGCCGGACGCGGAGGAGACGCTGGGCTGCAATGACCGGGCCGAGTTGGCGCGCTTGCGGGCGCTGCTGCGCGATCGGGTCAATACGGCGTGGATGCGGTCCGGAGTGTCGATTCTCGATCCGGCGACGACCTGGATCGATGTGACCGTGACGCTGGAGCCGGACGTGCTGGTGGATCAGAATTCGCAGCTGCTCGGGGTGACAACGGTGGCGGCGGGGGCGGTGATCGGTCCGGACACCACGCTGATCGACACGACCGTGGGTGAGGGTGCGGAGATTTTGCGTACGCACTCGATCGGCGCCGAGGTGGGGCCGGCGGCGACCGTGGGGCCGTTCTCGTATCTGCGGCCAGGGACCCGATTGGGGCGCAAGGCGAAGGTCGGTGGCTTCGTGGAGACGAAGAATGCCGAGCTGGGTGACGGCGCAAAGGTTCCGCATCTGTCGTATGTGGGGGATGCCTCGATCGGGGCGAAGGCGAACATCGGGGCGGGCACGATCTTCGCGAACTACGACGGGGTGCGGAAGAGCCGGACCGTGGTGGGCGAGGCGGCGTTCGTGGGCTCCGACACCGTGCTGATCGCGCCGGTCGAGGTGGGGCCGGGTGCATATGTTGCGGCTGGTAGCGCGATAGCGAAGGAGGTTCCGTCGGGGAGCCTTGGGGTGACGCGGGCGCAGCAGCGGAACGTGGAGGGATGGACTGCTCGGCGCCGGGCGGGGACGGTGTCGGCGGATGCCGCGGAGAGGGCGGCCGCGGAGAAGGCCGCCGAGCAGGCTGGTGGCGGGGACTCGGCCTAGTGGCGAGCATCCCGGGGCCGGGGCCGGGGCCGGGGCCGGGGCCGGGGCCGGGGCCGGGGCCGGGGCGGGCGGGGCCGTCAGGTCGTGCCTGGGCTTGGGGAGGGCCCGGGGCGTAGGGGCCGAGGGCAAGGCCGGTTCGGGGCTGGTGGTGAGCTGGGCAGGGCTGAGGCGGGGTGCGGGTCTGCTTGGGTGGCTGGGGAACTTGGGGACGGCTGTCTTGGTGGGTTCGGGGCTTGCTCGGGTGGGTCTGTGGGAAAGCGGCGGGGGCGGCGCTCGGTGGGGGAAGCTTTAGGGGCGTCCTGTCCGACGGTGGGCTTGGGAATGGGGCTGGCGGGTATCCGACAGCTGTGCTGATGGTCGTTCGCCGTGCTGCCGCAGTTGTGGTTGCGGAAGGCGTTCCGGTGCGGCGGGTGGGTTATCACTGCTGAGCTGGCCTGATCCAGCGGGGGTGAGCCATCCCACCCGGCGGGCTCGGGACGTGGCAGGAACGTGACCTCAGGGGATACTTCTTGTCGACTATCCCCACCCCCTCGATCCAACGGGAGCAGCGAGCCGATGGGCAGCATCGTCGCGGAGAACCGTAAGAGTCTGATGCTTTTCTCCGGGCAGGGTTTCCCCGAGTTGGCGGAGGAGATCGGTCAGGTGCTCGGCGTCGCGCCGACGCCGACGGATTCATATGAGTTCGCCAACGGTGAGATCTTTGTCCGGTTCCGGGATTCGGTGCGCGGCTCGGACGCGTTCGTCGTGCAGTCGGTGACCGAGGGCGTGAACCGGTGGGTCATGGAGACCCTGATCATGATTGACGCGTTGAAGCGGGGGTCGGCGAAGCGGATCACCGTGGTCCTGCCGTTCTACCCGTATTCGCGGCAGGACAAGAAGCACCGCGGGCGCGAGCCGATCTCGGCGCGGCTGATCGCGGATCTGCTGAAGACGGCCGGTGCCAACCGGATCCTGACGGTGGATCTGCACACCGCGCAGATTCAGGGTTTCTTCGACGGCCCGGTCGACCACCTGTTCGCGATGGACATCCTGGCCGAGCATGTGGGCAAGAAGTTCGCCGGCCGGCCGATGACCGTGGTGGCTCCGGACTCGGGCCGGGTGCGGGTGGCGGAGCGGTGGACCGACCGGCTGGGCGGGTGTCCGCTGGCGTTCATCCATAAGACCCGTGACCCGTTGAAGCCCAACCAGGTGGTGGCCAACCGAGTGGTCGGTGAGGTCGAGGGCCGGGTGTGCCTGATCGTCGACGACATGATCGACACTGGTGGCACGATCACCAAGGCGGCGGACATCCTCTTCGAGGAGGGGGCGGCCGACGTGATCGTGGCGTCGACGCACGCGCTGCTGTCCGATCCGGCTACCGAGCGGCTGAAGAACAGCCGGATCAGCGAGCTGGTGGTGACCAACACGCTGCCGTTGCCGGCCGAGAAGCGACTCGACAAGATCACCGTGTTGTCGATCGCGCCGCTGCTGGCGCGGGCGATCCGCGAGGTGTTCGACGATGGCTCGGTCACTACGTTGTTCGGTGGTCTTAGCTGATCTTGCGGCTGGAGAAGCTTCGGATTGTCCGGGCTTCGGGCGGTCGCGACCGGATAACCTGCGGTGCGACTTGCATCGCAAGGGTGAAGTTTTCGCGGAGCGCAGCGCTCGGCCGGACCCGCTGAGGGGTGCGGCAAGGCGGAAGGTAAGATAGTGCGGTTGCCACGGCGAGGGTGCCCCGCGGTCTGCTGAGGTTCGCAGCCGCTCGGGGGCACCGTGATCGACGCGGTGCTCCGGGCCTGTGCCCAGCGCGCCCCCTTGCCCGGCAGCGCCGACGACGGCCCTCCAGCACCGCCGGCGGCCGTTACCACTGCCGGACCCCGCAGCCCGCCGACTTAGACGCAGCCCGATCGAAGAGTTTCAGGAGTTTCCCCGTGTCCGAGGTAAAGATCAGCGCCGAGCCCCGCACCGAGTTCGGCAAGGGTGGTGCCCGCCGCACGCGCCGGGCCGGTTTGGTGCCCGCCGTGCTTTACGGCCACGGCGAGAAGCCGCAGCACATCGCGCTGCCGGCTCGTGAGTTCGCGGCCGCGATCCGGCATGGCGGCCTCAACCAGGTTTTCACGATCGACATCGTCGGCAACTCGGGCACCACGCTCGCGCTGCCGAAGGCGATCCAGCGTGACCCGATCAAGGACACGTACGAGCACGTGGACCTGATCATCGTGAAGCGTGGCGAGAAGGTCCAGGTCGACGTCCCGGTGACGCTGACCGGCGAGGCCGCCCGCAACACGCTGGTGGTGCACGAGTCCAACACGCTGGCCGTGGTGGCCGACGCCCTGCACCTGCCGTCCGGCTTCGAGGTCTCCATCGAGGGCCTGGAAGCGGGTTCGCAGGTGACCGCCGGCGACGTGACCCTGCCGACCGGCGTCGAGCTGGCCGTCGAGCCCGACTTCGTGCTGGCCGTCGTGTCGCAGGCGCAGACTGCGGAGCAGCTCGAGGGCGGCGAGGCCGCCGAGGGTGCCGAGGGCGAGGCTGCCGAAGCGACCGAGGAGTAAGTCGCGGCGAACAGCCTCAGTCATTCAGGGAAAGTGCCGGGCGGCACTTTCCCTGATGTGTATGTGCGGGTGGTCAAGGAGGCGAGTTGAGCGACGAGGGGCCCTGGCTGGTGGTCGGCCTCGGCAATCCGGGCCGGGAGTATGCCGCGAACCGGCACAACGTCGGGTTCATGGTGGCGGATCTGCTCGCCTCCCGGATCGGTGCGAAGTTCGGCCGGTCGAAGCGAGCGCACGCCGAGGTGGCGGAGGGCCGGCTGGCGAAGCCGGGCCAGTACGGTGGTGGGCCGAGGCTGGTGCTGGTGAAGCCGCTGACCTACATGAACCTGTCGGGCGCCCCGGTGGTGTCGCTGAGCCAGTTCTTCAAGGTGCCGGTGACCAACGTGATCGCCGTGCATGATGAGTTGGATGTTCCGTTCGGGCAGGTACGGGCGAAGCGCGGCGGCGGTGAGGGCGGCCACAACGGGCTGCGGTCGATGTCGAAGTCGCTGTCGAACAAGGAATACGCGCGGGTGCGGTTCGGGATCGGCCGCCCGCCGGGCCGGCAGGATCCGGCGGACTACGTGCTGTCCGACTTCTCCGGTGCGGAGCGCAAGGAGCTGGAGTTCCTGGTCGACCGGGCGGCCGACGTGGTGGAGGCGATCGTGCTCGAGGGCGTCGAGTGGGCGCAGAACAAATACCACGGCGGTTGATCCGGCGGGGGCGGAACGGATAGATCATTTGGGCGGTTTTGTCCGTCTGTCGATCCCGTGACGCTGGCTGTGGTCCGAGCGTTGGTCAGACGTATGCACCCAAACCGGGTGCGGGTGGCCGACGCGACGGGGAGGTCCGGAGTGCCGCACGACCTGTCCGCGGAACATGAATCGGTGCTGACCGAGCCGACGGTCCTGCTGCCTGAGATTCGCCCGGCCGTCGCCGCGTCCCCGCCGGAGGGCTACGGCCTGGCGAACCACCCGCCGGCCAACCACGGCCCACGCCCCGCGCGCCGCGGCGGGCGCAACACGGTGCGAACCACCAAGATCCCGGGTCCGGTGCTGCCGCTCAGCCCACCGCCGTCGGGCGCCGGCGTTCACCCGCCGGAGTGCGGGCCCGCGACAGCCCGCCGGCAACCCGCTGATCAAGGGGGATCCGGCCGCCGGCCGCAGGCCGAGAGCGGCGGTCCCGGGCCGGCAGCGGGATATCGCACCCAGGTCGAGCACGGCGGGTCCGGACTGGTCGGAGGGCGTCGCCCCACGACCGAGCACGGCGGTCCCGGGCCGGCAGCGGGGCGCCGGCCCGCGGTCGACCACTCCGGTACGGGCGGCCGCGCGGACAGCGCCCGCCGAGGGGGTGGCGTCAAACCCACCGCCGCAGCCGGAATCAAACCCGCCGGCCGGCCGAGCCCGGGCGTCGCGCCGCCCGGCAGCCGCCGAGGCGGACCGAAACCGGACAACGCGGCCCCGCTCGCCGCGAGCGGCCGGGTCGACCGGGCCCGCAACCTGGCCGTCGACCGGCACTGGTCCGAGCGCCGCAACCGGTCGATGGCGGCCCGCCCAGCCGCCCGGCCGTTCGTCCGGATGCGCGGCCGGCACGCGGCCATGTCCCGCCGGCAGCAGTGGGAGCGCCGGTACGTCCGGGCGCTGGTGCTGTGTGACCTGCTCGCCGGCACGGCGGCCGGCGCGGTCACGTTCGGCCTGCGGTTCGGGGACGAGGTCACCACCTACAACCGCGGCTACATGGTGCTTTCCGGCCTGCTGCCGGTCGTCCTGCTCCTCGTGCTGGCGGTCTCCCGGGCGTACGAGCGGCGGTTCCTGTTCGTCGGCATCGACGAGTACCAGCGGGTCTTCCGGGCCGGGGTGGGCCTGATCGCGGGGGCGGCCGTCGTGTCGTACGCGCTGGATCTGGACCTCGCCCGAGGCTATGTCCTCGCCGCTCTGCCGACCGCGATCGGCTCGTCGATGGTCCTGCGGTTCGCCCTGCGTAAGCGGCTGCACGTGGCCCGCGCCCGGGGCGAGAGCCTGCGCCGGGTGATCCTGGTCGGGCACGAGCTGTCGATCATCGGAATGACCCGCCAGCTGCGCCGGGAGCGTTACCACGGCTTGGAGGTGGTGGGCGCCTGCCTGCCGCCGGGGCATGACGGGGTCGGGGTGACCGGCGGCGCGCAAGGGCTGACCGTGTACGGCACGTTCGACGACGTGGCCACCGCCGTCGAACTGGCCGACGCGGACACCGTGGTGGTGCTGAGCTGCCCGGAACTGGACGGCGCCGCGCTGCGCCGGCTGGCCTGGCGGCTGGAACGCGACGAGGTGGACCTGGTGGTGGCCAGCGCGCTGGTCGATGTGGCCGGGGCGCGCACCACGATCCGCCCGTTCGACGGGCTGCCCATGCTGCACGTCGAGCATCCCCGGCTGCACGGTGGATCGAGGCTGGCCAAGGACCTGTTCGACCGGTTCGGCGCGATGCTGTTGCTGGCGGTCTTCGGGCCGTTGCTGATCGCCGTCGCACTGTGTGTGCGATGTACCTCCCGCGGCCCGGTACTCTTTCGGCAAGTGCGGGTCGGGCGCGACGGTCGTCAATTCCGCATCTTCAAGTTCCGGAGTATGTATGTGGATGCCGAGGCGCGGCTCGCCGAGTTGCGGCATCTCAACGAGCACGACGGGGTGCTCTTCAAGATCCGGGACGACCCGCGGGTGACCCCGGTCGGGCGATATCTGCGCCGGTTCTCCCTGGACGAGCTGCCCCAGCTGTTGAACGTGCTGTTGGGGCAGATGTCGCTGGTCGGGCCGCGTCCGCCGTTGCCGGCGGAGGTGGCCGCCTACGCCGACGACGTGCGGCGCCGGCTTGCCGTCAAGCCGGGCATGACGGGCCTGTGGCAGGTTTCCGGACGATCGGACCTACCGTGGGAGGAAGCCGTCCGGTTGGACCTTCGTTATGTGGAGAACTGGTCGCTGACCTTGGACCTGGTGATCCTGTTGCGGACCATGACCGCGGTGGTGCGGTCGTCGGGAGCGTACTGAACGTGGAAAGAGGCGTGATGGGCGAGCGGGCACAGACGTCGGCGCGCGTGCTGGGGCAGTCTTCGGTCCGGTCCGGGGCGGTGGCGGGGAGACCGGACGGGCAGCGGGACAGTGCCCTCGCCGAGAGCGGCGGCGGCACGCCACCGGTGATCGACGCGGCCTTCGCCCGCTGGCTCGCGGACCGGGCGGGGCAGCAGCTCCTGCGGGTACGGGACGAGGTCGGTTTCGCCGACGCCGCCGCGCTCAAGTCGGCCGGCGACCGGGCCGCGCACGACCTGCTGCGGGCCGAGCTGGCCCGCTGGCGGCCGGCCGACGCCGTGCTCTCCGAGGAGGACGACCACGCCCGGGTGGCCTGGCAGGACGGCGAGCACGCCACGATCCGCCCGGAGCGGCTCGGCGCCGGCCGGGTCTGGATCATCGACCCGCTGGACGGCACCCGCGAGTTCGCCGAGGAGGGCCGCACCGACTGGGCCGTGCACGTAGCGCTGTGGACCGCCGACTGCACCAGCCCGAGCTGCCTGGCGGCGGGCGCGGTCGCGATGCCGGCCCAGCACCGGACGATCGCCACCGACCACCCGCCGGCGTACCCGCCGTTGCCGTTGGACGTCGACGGCGGCCGGCTCCGGATCGCGGCGAGCCGCACCCGCCCGCCCGCCTTCGTCACGGCGCTGGCCGAGGAGATCGGGGCCGACCTGGTGCCGATGGGCTCGGCCGGTGTGAAAATCGCCGCGGTGATCAACGGTGAGGCCGACGCGTATGTGCACGCGGGCGGTCAGTACGAGTGGGATTCGGCGGCTCCGGTCGCTGTGGCGCTGGCCACGGGCCTGCACGCTAGCCGGATCGACGGTTCTACGCTGAAATACAACGAGGCCAACCCTAAGTTGCCGGACCTGGTGGTGTGCCGTAAGGATCTCGCTCCTCGGTTACTTGCAGCGTTGCAGCGTCACCTTCCGTCACAATGACGGTTCCCCCTTGCAACACAGCGGAAAATCCCCCGGAAAGGTCTGGAAGCCGATGAGCCAGACAAAGCCATACCGCGTCTCGCATCTGGAGGCTCTCGAAGCGGAGAGCATCTTCGTGATGCGTGAGGTGATGGCCGAGTTCGAGCGTCCCGTCCTGCTCTTCTCCGGCGGCAAGGACTCGATCGTGATGCTCCGGCTGGCCGAGAAGGCGTTCGCGCCCGCCAAGATCCCGTTCCCGGTCATGCATGTCGACACCGGTCACAACTTCCCCGAGGTGCTCGAGTATCGGGACACCCGGGTCGCCGCGCTCGGCCTCAACCTGGTGGTGGCCAGCGTGCAGGAGGCGATCGACACCGGCCTGGTCCGTGAGCTCCCGGACGGCACGCGCAACCGGATCCAGACCCCGGTGCTGCTCAACGCGGTGGAAAAGTACCGTTTCGACGCGCTTTTCGGCGGCGCCCGCCGCGACGAGGAAAAGGCCCGCGCCAAGGAGCGCATGTTCAGCTTCCGCGACGACTTCGGCCAGTGGGACCCGAAAAACCAGCGGCCCGAGCTCTGGGCGCTGTACAACGGGCGGCACCACCCGGGCGAGTCGATCCGGGTGTTCCCGCTGTCCAACTGGACCGAGCTGGACGTCTGGCACTACATCGCCAAGGAGCGGATCCCGCTGCCGAGCATCTACTACGCGCACGACCGGGAGGTCGTCGAGCGCGACGGGATGTTCTATGCGGTCAACGAGTTCATCCGGCTGCGTGACGGCGAGACCGCCCAGCTGCGGCGGGTGCGCTACCGCACGGTGGGCGACGCGTCGCAGACCGCCGCGGTGCTCTCCGAGGCCGACACGGTGGAAAAGGTCATCGACGAGGTGGCCGCCACCCGGATCACCGAGCGCGGCGCCACCCGGGGCGACGACAAGGTGAGCGAGGCCGCGATGGAAGACCGCAAGCGAGAGGGTTACTTCTGATGAGCCAGGCCGTCCTGGAGAACGAGCCGGCGCCGCCCGCGCGCAACATGGACCTGCTGCGGTTCGCCACCGCGGGCAGCGTCGACGACGGCAAGTCCACGTTGATCGGCCGGCTGCTGTACGACACCAAGACGATCTTCGCGGATCAGCTCGAGGCGGTCGAGGCGGTCAGCGCCGCGCGCGGCGACGAGTACACAAACCTCGCGCTGCTCACCGACGGCCTGCGGGCCGAGCGGGAGCAGGGCATCACGATCGACGTGGCGTACCGGTATTTCGCGACTCCCCGGCGCAAATTCATCATCGCCGACACGCCGGGTCACATCCAGTACACCCGGAACATGGTCACCGGCGCCTCGACCGCCGACCTGGCGCTGATCCTGGTGGACGCCCGCAAGGGCCTGGTCGAGCAGTCCCGCCGGCACGCGTTCCTGACCAGCCTGCTGCGGGTGCCGCACCTGGTGCTGTGCATCAACAAGATGGACCTGGTCGACTGGGACAAGGCGGTCTACGACCGGATCGCCGACGAGTTCACCTCGTTTGCGGCGAAGCTTGAGATCACCGACCTGACGATCATCCCGGTGTCCGCGCTCAACGGCGACAACATCGCGTCCCGGTCGGAGAACAGCCCGTGGTATGAGGGCCCGTCGCTGCTGCACCACCTGGAGCATGTGCACATCGCCAGCGACCGCAACCTGGTCGACGTGCGCTTCCCGGTGCAGTACGTGATTCGCCCGCAGTCCACCACGGTCACCGACTATCGCGGCTACGCCGGCCAGGTCGCCTCGGGCGTGCTCAAGCCCGGCGACGAGGTGATGGTCCTGCCCTCCGGCCTGACCAGCCGGATCGCCGGCATCGACACCGCGGACGGCCCGGTCGACGAGGCGTTCCCGCCGATGTCGGTCACCGTGCGGCTCACCGACGAGATCGACATCTCGCGCGGCGACATGATCTGCCGGCCGCACAACGCGCCGGCCGTCGCTCAGGACATCGAGGCGATGGTCTGCTGGATGGACGAGACCGCCCCGCTGCGGGTCGGCGCCAAGTATGCCCTCAAGCACACCACGCGTAGTGCCCGCACGGTGGTCCGCGGGCTGCAGTACCGCTTGGACGTCAACACCCTGCACCGCGACGAGCAGGCCGGCGAGCTGATGCTCAACGAGATCGGCCGGGTCCGGCTGCGCACCACGGTGCCGCTGCTCGCCGACGAGTACCGGCGCAACCGCACCACCGGCGGATTCATTCTGATCGACGAGGGCACCAACCGTACGGTCGGCGCCGGCATGATCATCGAGGCGCAGTAGCGATTTCGTACGGTCGTGCCCGCCCGGCCGTGCCGGGCGGGCACGATGCTTCCCCGGGGAGCGATGACCGCAGGGTCGCCCAGACCACCTTTCCGGTACGCGTCGGCAGCGAACCCCAGGCAGTCGCGGTGGCGTTGACCGTCTGCAGGCCTCGGCCGAGCTCGTACAGCGGCGCCCCGGGTCGTGGCCGGGCCAGCCTCATCCGCGGCGGGTGGACGAGCAGGTCCGACACGCTCAGGTGCAGGCACCGGCCGCGCAGGCTGATCACCACGGTGATCTCGGTGCGCGCGTGCCGGACCGCGTTGGTCACCAGTTCCGAGATCACCAGCTGGCTTTGCTGCAGCACGTCCGGCATGCCCCAGGCCATGCAGGCGTCGTGGACGAGCGTGCGGGCCATGCACGGCGCCTCGGCGTCGGGTTGCAGGGTGGCCGCGAGGCGCTCGGTCAGCGGCAGCCGGCTGGCGATGGCCACCCGGGCCTGCCGCACCTTGGCATAGACCGGCAGGAAGCGCCGGGCGCCGAGGCGTTGCAGCCGGTCGGCCAGCGGCAGGTCCGGCGGCACGCACAGGGCGATCTGGACCGGCGGCTCCATGGCGGCGGCGTTGCGCTGCGCGGTCACCCAGGCCAGCGCGCTGCCGGTCGCCGGGTCGTCCAGCTCGGTGAGGTCCACGATCAGCGCCTCGGGGTGCTCGGCGAGGCATTTGTGCAGCGCGGTGGTGGCGGCGGTCCACAGCGGCCGCTCCCACTTGCCACGCAGGGTCATCAGGGCGACCGCGGCATCGATGTCGGTCTCCACGCTGACCGACCACTGCGATTCGGGTGGGGGAGCTTTGCGGGTGGGCATGGCGTCACGGTAATGGCGCGGCCGCCGTGGTAAGCGGACACTTAGCTCCGCCGGGTGATCGGACGTAAGTCCTACAACGTTGTAAAGTCCAGCTTCGTGCCGCCGGGCCTCAAGGACGTCGCCGCACGGGCCGGTGTTTCGATCAAGACCGTCTCCAACGTCGTCAACGGATACGTGCACGTGGCCCCGCCGACCCGTGCCCGGGTGCAGGCCGCCATCGACGCGCTCGGCTACGTGCCCAACCTGGCCGCCCGCCGGCTGCGCAGCGGCCGGTCCGGGGTGATCGCGCTGGCCGTGCCCGAGCTGCGGTCGCCGTATTTCGCCGAGCTCGCCGGGCGCATCGTGCAGGCCGCCGAGCGGCGGTCCTGGACCGTGCTGATCGACCTGACCGACGGGTCGCCGGAGCGGGAGCGCAGCCTCGCCGCGGGGCTGCGCCGGCATGCCGTCGATGGCCTGATCCTGAGCCCGCGGGCGCCGGCCGGGCAGGAGCCGGCGCTGCGCACGGACATCCCGGTCGTGCTGCTCGGCGGGCGGGTCGGGGCCGGCCGGGCCGACCACGTGGCGGTCGACGACACGGCCGGTGCGGCCGACGCCACCCGGCACGTGGCGGAGCTGGGCCGGCGGCGGATCGCGGTGATCGGCGTGCCGGGCGCACCCTCGGCAGTGCCCGCGCGGCAGCGGCTGGCCGGCTATCGGGCGGCGCTGGACCGGGCGGGACTGCCCCGCGACCCGGCGTTGGAGGTCAGCGTCGACAACTTCCACCGGGCCGACGGCGCCGCGGCGATGACCCGGTTGCTCGACTCCGGCGCCCGGCCGGACGCGGTCTTCTGCTGCACCGACCTGCTCGCTCTCGGCGCGATCCGCACCCTGCTGTGCCGCGGCGTCGCGGTGCCCGGCGACGTTGCGGTGATCGGCTTCGACGACATCGAGGACGGCCGGTTCTCGACACCCACGCTGAGCACGATCGCCCCGGACTCGGCCCGGATCGCCCAGCTGGCGGTGGAGCTGCTCGCCGAGCGGCTGGGCGGCGGCTCCGGGGCGGCCGGTTCGCCCCGGGAGCTCCGCGTCGACCACCGGCTGGTCGTGCGGGAGAGCACCGCCGACGGCCGTCCGGCGGCCGGATAGCGGCGGCTCAGCCCTGCCGGTCGTCCTCGTCGTCGCCGGCGGTGGCGTTCTCGATCGCCGCGGTGACCGCGCCGGTGAGGTCGCCGGCCGGCACCGCGACGGACTCGCCGAAGCTCTCGCCGGTCGCCGGCTCCGGCTCCGGCGCGGTCGCGTCCCCGGAGAAGCCGAACTCGTTCGGCTCGTCGTGTTCCTGCGTCTGCGTGGAATCCGTCATGCCCCCGGCATACCCCGCCGGGGGCAGGCTGAAGCCGGCCGGCACTCAGAGTCGGCCGACGATCAGAGCCGGCCGGCCCCCGCCGCCGCGGTGGCGACCCAGGTGCTCGGCGGCGTGAAGGAACGCTCGGCGTAGGCGGCCTCCACGGCGGCGGTCACCTCGGCCGCGCGGGCCGCGTCGACCAGGGCCAGGACGCAGCCGCCGAAGCCGCCGCCGGTCATCCGGGCGCCCAGGGCGCCGGCCGCCAGCGCGGCCTCCACCGCCACGTCGACCTGCGCCACGGTGATCTCGAAGTCGTCGCGCATCGAGGCGTGCGAGGCGGTCAGCAGCGGACCGATCTCGCCGAGGCGGCCGGCCCGTAGCAGTTCCACCGTGTCCAGCACCCGCTGGTCCTCGGTGACCACGTGCCGTACCCGGCGGCGCATCACGTCGTCGTCGAGCCGGGACAGCGCCTCGGCCAGCCCGTCGGCCGGGACGTCGCGCAGCGCCGGCACCCCGAGGATCCGGGCGGCCTCCTCGCACGACTTGCGGCGGGCACCGTACTCCCCGTCGACGTGCTGGTGCGGGGCGTTGCTGTTGATCACCAGGATGGCCAGGCCGGCCGCGGTCAGGTCGAAGGGGATCTGCTCGACCTCGTAGCTGCGGCAATCGAGGAACAGGGCGTGTCCTTCCCGGCAGCGCATCGAGGCGGACTGGTCGAGGATGCCGGTGGGCGCGCCGACATAGATGTTTTCGGCGCGCTGGGCCAGCGCCGGGCGGCGCTCCACCGGCAGGTCCAGGCCGCCGAGCTCGACCAGGGCGGTGAGCACCGCCGACTCCAGGGCGGCCGACGACGACAGGCCGGAGCCGACCGGCACCTCGGAGGCCAGCGCGATCCGGGCCCCGGGCACCTCGAAGCCGGCATCGCGCAGCGCCCAGACGATGCCGGCGAGGTAGCCGGCCCAGCCGGTGATCTCGCCGGGCTTGGTGTCGCCGAAGGTGATCGGCTCCTCGGCGAAGGTCGAGCAGACCGTCCACTCCGCGGTGGGGGCGGGGCCGACCGCGGCGACCGTGCGCTGCGGCAGGGCGAAGGGCAGCACGAAGCCGTCGTTGTAGTCGGTGTGCTCGCCGATCAGGTTGACCCGGCCGGGGGCGGCCCACAGGCCGGTCGGCTCGCTGCCGAACTCCTTGCGGAAGAGAGCGGCGGCGTCAGTTTCCACAGTCGTCATGATCGTGATCAGATCACGCGACGTGGGTGCGGTAGAACTGCCAGGCGTCACCGATCATCGCGGTCAGCGTGTCCTTCCGCGGCACCCAGCCGAGTTCGGCGCGGGCCCGGGCGGAGGAAGCGACCAGGGTGGCCGGGTCGCCGTCGCGGCGCGGCGCGATCTCGACCGGCAGCTCGGCGCCGGTGACCTCGCGGGCCACCTCGACGACCTGCTTGTTGGAGAAGCCGTTGCCGTTGCCCAGGTTGTAGATCTTGTGTTCCCCGGCGGTCGTCGCGTCCAGCGCCAGCAGGTGGGCGCGCGCCAGGTCCTCCACGTGGATGTAGTCGCGCACGCAGGTGCCGTCGGCGGTGGGGTAGTCGTCGCCGAACAGCTGCAGCTTGTCCCGCTTGCCGGCGGCCACCTGCAGCGCGATCGGGATCAGGTGGGTCTCCGGGTAGTGCCGCTCGCCGATCTCGTGACCGTCGCGGATGTAGGCTCCGGCGACGTTGAAGTAACGCAGCGAGACCGCGGCCAGCTGATGCGCGAACGCCTCCGAGGTGAGCGCGTGGTCGAAGGTGAGCTTTGTCGCCCCGTACGTATTGGTGGGGGCCTTGACGGCGGACTCGGTGATCGGCAGCTCGACCGGGTTGCCGTAGACGGCGGCGGTGGAGGAGAAGATGAACCGCGGCACCCGCGCGGCGCGCACCGCGTCGAGCAGGGCCAGCGACTTGACCACGTTGTCGTGCCAGTAGAGCTCGGGCTTGACCATCGACTCGCCGGCCGCGATCAGCCCGGCGAAGTGCAGCACCGCGTCGAAGCCCGCCTCGGGGGTGAGCACCTGGGCGGCGTCGCGGATGTCGGCCTCGACAAAGGTCGCGTCCGGCGCGATCGCCTCGCGGAAGCCGGTGACCAGGTTGTCGAGCACCACGACCTGGTGGCCGGCGTCGAGCAGCAGGCGGCTGGTGACGCTGCCGACATAGCCGGCGCCCCCGGTGACGAGCAGTTTCACGTGAAGACCCTTTCCATAGATTAGGCGAGTCTAGAATTCACCATAACCGCTCACAAGTCAACAGTTTCAAACATCAGACACTCTGGGCGCGGGGGGTTCGCAACTAACCCTTCGAGACTGACACAATGGCGCTCATGTCCGACGCCGCCCGCCGTCCGCGAGTGCTTTCCGGCATCCAGCCGACCGCCGACTCGTTCCACCTCGGCAACTATCTGGGTGCGGTGCGCAACTGGGTGGCGATGCAGGAGACGCACGACGCGTTCTACTGCGTGGTCGACCTGCACGCGATCACCATGGGGCACGACCCGATCGCGCTTCGCAACCGCACCCGCATCTCCGCCGCCCAGCTGCTCGCCCTCGGGCTCGACCCGGAGCGTTGCACCCTCTTCGTGCAGTCCCACGTGCCCGAGCATGCCCAGCTGGGGTGGGTGCTGAGCTGCATCACCGGCTTCGGCGAGGCCGGCCGGATGGTGCAGTTCAAGGACAAGTCGGCCAAGGCCGCCGACACCACCACGGTCGGGCTGTTCACCTACCCGATCCTGCAGGCCGCCGACATCCTGCTCTACCAGGCCGACCAGGTGCCGGTCGGCGAGGACCAGCGGCAGCACCTGGAGCTCACCCGCGACCTGGCCCAGCGCTTCAACACGCGGTATGGGCAGACCTTCACGGTGCCCTCGGCGTACATCGTCCGGGACACCGCAAAGATCACCGACCTGCAGGACCCGACGGCAAAGAAGTCCAAGTCGTCCTCCTCGCCGAACGG
>Ga0207668_10000694_pt1 | contig 20641 bp, 8 predicted proteins | sample KBSS43metaG_FD_184323 | JGI IMG/M metagenome (GOLD analysis project Ga0207668, IMG submission 184323) | Switchgrass rhizosphere microbial communities from Kellogg Biological Station, Michigan, USA - KBS S4-3 metaG (SPAdes) (version 2) | ecosystem: Host-associated > Plants > Roots > Rhizosphere >... | reverse complement strand
GCTCGCCGTTGCGGTCACTGGTCGACACCGCGGGAGCGGTTGCCGGACTTGGCCCTTCGGCGTTTGGGGTGGCCAGGGCCGCACTCTTCGAGCAAGAACTGACCCTGCCGTTCCGGGCGCCGAAGACCATGCTCAACGTGCCCATCGGCGGCGCGCGCCGCGTCGCCGCCCAGTCGTGGCCACTGGCGCGCATCCGGGCCATCAAGACCGCGGCGGGCGTGACGGTCAACGACGCCGTCCTGGCCATGTGCGCGGGGGCGCTGCGGGGGTACCTCGGCGAGCACGACGCACTGCCCGACACTCCGCTGATCGCCATGGTTCCGCTGAGCCTGCGCTCCAAGGACAACCAGGACGCGGGCGGCAATATGCTCGGCACCATCCTGTGCAACCTCGCCACCCACCTCGAGGATCCGGCCCAGCGGCTGGAGTCGATCAGCACGTCGATGCGCGACAACAAGAAGGTGTTCGCCGAGCTGTCGACGTCGCAGGCGCTGGCGCTGTCGGCATTCCTGATGTCGGGGATGGCCCTCGGGGTGGTGCCGGGCTTCGTCTCGTCGATGCCGCCGCCGTTCAACATCGTCATCTCCAACGTGCCCGGCGCCCGCGAACCGATGTACTGGGGCGGCGCGCGGCTGGACGGCAACTACCCGTTCTCGATCCCGCTCGACGGGCAGGCGCTCAACATCACGCTGACCAACAACGCCGACAACCTCGACTTCGGGCTCGTCGGCTGCCGTCGCAACGTCCCGCACCTGCAACGGCTGCTGCTGCATCTGGAGAATTCGCTGGTCGACCTGGAGCGCGCCGTCGGCGTTTGAGTTCGGCCCAACCCCGTTGAGATAGCACTGGCGGCGACCGTCACTCGCACTTCTTCGCCGCGAGCTCTATCTCAACGAGTCGGATGCAGGACACCGGGCGTCCGCGGTGACCGCGAGTTAGGTTACCCTTCGCTCAATGAGCTTCTCGTACGCCTCTGTCATCGAGACGACGCAGTTGAGCCCCCGCATCCGCCGGGTCAGACTCCACGTCGAAGACCCCGCGGCCCTCGCGGTGCCGCCGGGGGGCGACTCCGCCGTCGGCGTCTATTTCTCCGTCGACGACGGGTCCGGCCAAGAGGGCCGCAACTACACGGTCCGACACCACGACGGCGACACGATCGACCTCGACGTCGTGCTGCACGCACACGGCGTAGGGACGACGTGGGCCAACACCACCGTGCCCGGCGAGCGCGTCGGACTCGACCATGCCCGGTCGTGGTACCGCCCCGAGCCAACGACCGACTGGCAGCTGCTGGTCGCCGACCTGGCCGGACTGCCCGCCGCCGCCCGCATCATCGAAGAGCTTCCTGGCGGCGTCCCGGTCACCGCGATCGTCGAGGTGGCCGACGGCGACGACCTCGACTACTTGCCGAACCGTCCCGACGTGACCGTCGTTTCGAGCGTCGGCACGGGAAACGGTCACGCCCCGAGCCGGCTGGCGCAGCTGGTCCGCGACGTCACGCCACCGCAGGGCCGCGGCTACTGCTGGTTCGCCGGGGAGGCGGCGGAATCCCGGGCGGTGCGAAAGCACTTCCGCGGGTTGGGGTGGACGGTCGAGCAGCTCGACGTCACCGGCTACTGGCGGTTCGACTCCGAGACCTGGGATGCGAAGTACGCCGCCGTCGCCGACCAGGTCGAGGCGGTCTGGGCGCGCGCCCTTGCCGACGGCAAGAGCGAGCGACTGGCCGACGAGGAGTTCGACGAAGCCCTCGAACGCGCCGGGCTCTGACGTCCGTGACCGCCCACGCACCGGCCACGTCACCGGCCGCCCCGACCCAAGCAACACGCTCCCCGACGCAGCGCAGCCGGGTGCTTGGGCTGCTCGTGTGCGCGGCCCTCCTGTTCGCGACGTGCCTGGCGAGTCTGGCGATCGGCACCGAGAGTGTCTCGCTACCAACCGTTTTCCACGCGCTCACCGACTACCACGACGTCGGCGACCAGTGGATCGTGCACGACCTTCGCGTTCCGCGCACCGCGGTCGCCCTGCTCGTCGGGCTGGCACTTGGCCTGTCCGGAACGCTGATCCAGGCGGTGGGCCGCAATCCGCTGGCCGACTCCGAGGTGCTCGGGATCAACTCCGGCGCAGCACTGTTCGTCGTCTGCGCGATCTCGTTCCTTGGCCTGACCGGCATCTGGACGTACATCTGGTTCGCGTTCGCCGGTGCATTGTTTGCGATGGTGCTCGTCTATCTGGTCGGCATGACCGGCCGGGCCCCCGTCACGCCGGTTCGGGTGTTGCTCGCCGGCGTGGCGATCGCCGCGGTGATGGACGGCATCGGATTCGCCGTGCGGCTGCGCAATCCGCGGGCCTTCGACAACATGCGGTTCTGGGACGCCGGCGCGCTCGACGGCCGCTCGCTCGAAGTGGCGGCCGCGATCGCCCCGTTCATCGCGGTCGGCGTCGCGCTGTGCGTCGTCGTCGCCAGGTCGCTCAACGTCACCGCGCTCGGCGAGGAGCTGGCAAGGAGCATGGGCGGCAACGTCGCTCGGACCCAGGCGCTGAGCCTGGTGGCCGTCACGCTGCTGGCCGGCGCCGCCACTGCGGGGGCGGGCCCGATCGGCTTCGTCGGGTTGATGGTGCCACACGCGGTGCGACGGTTCACCGGCCCGGACTGGCGGTGGATCCTCGCGTACGCCACGTTGGCGGCACCCGCGCTGCTGTTGGCGGCCGACGTGGTCGGGCGTGTCATCATCCCGCCCGCCGAACTGCCCGCGGGCATCGTGACCGCGTTCCTCGGCGCGCCGGTGTTGATCTGGCTGATCCGCAAGCGTGGAGCCGACCGCGCGTGACGATCACCGAGAAGTCCAGGAACACAGTCGACTTCGGCCGACGCCAGCTCGTCGTACGGGTGGGCGGCTGCTCGGCGCGGGCGTCGTGGCGCGCGCTGGCGGTGGTCGTGGCGCTGCTGGCCGGCGCCGTCGTCTTTGCCGTGCTGGCCATCGGCATCGGCAAGTACACCGTCTCCCCCAGCGATGTGCTCGGTGTACTGATGGGAACCAACACCTCCTTCGACCGGGTGGTGGTGCTCGAGTGGCGGATGCCGCGCATGCTGATGGCGTTGCTCATCGGCGCCGCACTGGGCGTGTCTGGTGCGATCTTTCAGGCGTTGACCCGCAACGCGCTTGGCAGCCCCGACATCATCGGCATCAATTCGGGCGCCTACACCGGGGCCCTCGTGGTCATCGCGGGCATCGGGGGTGGCTACTACGCCGTGGCGACGGGCGCGCTGGTCGGCGGGCTCGTCACGGCGGTCGCGGTGTACGCACTGTCCTACCGCAACGGGTTGGCGGGCTACCGGCTGATCGTCGTCGGGATCGCGGTCAGTGCGGTGCTGAACTCGGTCAACCAGTGGATTGTCATCAAACTCGACTACCACGTCGCGATCACCGCGGCGGTGTGGCAACAGGGCACGCTGAACGGCTTGACCTGGTCGCAGGTCTGGCCGATGACGTTGTGCCTGTTCGTAGTTGGGGCGATCCTGGTCGTCATGGGTCCGCAGCTCCCGGTGCTGCAGATGGGCGACGACGCCGCAGGAGCATTGGGCGTACGCCCAGACCGCGCCCGGCTCGGTTATCTCGTCGCCGGTGTCGGCCTCGTCGCGGTGGCATGCGCGGCGGCAGGCCCGGTGTCATTCGTGGCGTTGGCCGCACCGCAGCTCGCGCGCCGGCTCACCGCCAGCCCGGGAGTGGCCCTGGTGCCCGCCGCGGCGATGGGTGCGGTGCTGCTGTTGGTCAGCGACATCGTCGCCCAACAGGCGTTCCCCGGTACCGAATTGCCGGTCGGGGCCGTCACGGTGTCGCTGGGCGGCGCTTATCTGATCTATCTACTGGTGACGCAGGCGCGGCAACGGTGACGAACGAAGGTGACACCACATTGACGACACGGTCCGATTCACGGCTGCGTGCCGAGCACCTGTCGATTGGCTACGACGACAAGTCCGTCATCGCCGATCTGTCCGTCGACGTGCTCGACGGCCGCATCACGGCCATCGTCGGCCCCAACGCGTGCGGCAAGTCGACACTCCTGCGCGGACTGGCGCGGCTGCTGAAACCATCTGGTGGACAGGTGATTCTGGACGGCAACGACATCAACGGCATGCACACCAAGGAGGTGGCCCGTCGGCTCGGCCTGCTCCCGCAGACGTCGATCGCACCCGAGGGCATCAGCGTCGCCGACCTGGTGTCGCGGGGGCGGTTCCCTCACCAGAAGGTGCTGCGGCAGTGGTCCACCGACGATGACGCCGCCGTCGCGTACGCGATGCGCGCCACCGCGGTGACGGAGCTGGCCGGACGGCTCGTCGACGAACTGTCCGGCGGCCAGCGGCAACGGGTTTGGGTTGCGGTGGTGCTCGCTCAACAGACCCCGCTGGTGCTGCTCGACGAGCCGACGACCTTCCTCGACATCGCGCACCAGGTGGAACTGCTCGACCTGTTCGCCAAGCTCAACCGCGAGGACAACCGCACGGTGGTGGCCGTCCTGCACGACCTCAACCATGCCTGCCGATACGCCGATCAGATCATCGCCATGAAGTCGGGACACATTGTGGCGCAGGGCGATCCCAGCGACGTCATCACCGAGGAGCTTGTCGAGGCCGTGTACGGGCTCAAGTGCCAGATCATCGACGACCCGCAGACGGGCACCCCGCTGGTGGTGCCGCGGGCGTCACCGCACGTCACGGCTCGGAGGTGAGGTACCCGCCGCCGTGCCCGAAGTAGGTCAGCGCGTCGTGGTCGACACCGTCGTCGGTGCGTACCACGTCGAGCACCAGGCCAGGCGACTGTCCGCGGTATGCCTCGGCGCCCGCGACGATGACCATGCCGCCGTCCTCCTCGATGAACACCCGGCCTGGCGTGCCACCGTAGGCGCACCGCGACACGTGCGACGAAATGAGCCGCAGCCGCTCACCACGAAAGTAGGTGTAGGCGTTGGGATACGGGTCGGAAAGTGCGCGGATGAAGCGCTCGACGTCGGCCGCGGGCCAGCTCCAGTCGACGGCGCCGTCACGCTCGGAGCGCTTGTGAAAGAACGTGCGCTGGCTCAGCTCCTGCGGAACCTTCTTGGCCGTGCCGAACTCCAGCCCGTCGAGGGCCTCCTCCAACACGTCGGGCACCAGGTCCAAGGTGGCGTACACCAAGCTGGTGCCGGTACTCGTCGGAGTGATCTCGACGGCCTGCTGCACCAGGACGTCACCGGTGTCCAACTCGGCGTCCATGAGGTGCGCGGTCAGCCCGGTATGACTGGCGCCGCTGATCAGCGACCAGATGACCGGTGAGAAGCCGGTGAACTTGGGCAACAGCGAGTCGTGCAGGTTGAGCGTGCCGTGGGTCGGGATCGAGAACAACTCCTCCGGCAGCCGGGTGCGCCAGTTGTTCGCAACCATGACGTCGGGCGCCAGCGCGGCCACCCGCGCGATGAGTTCCGCAGTCGGGCGCTTGGCCAGGAACACCTCGATGCCCTCGCTGCGTGCGAGATCCTCGACCGAGTCGACCCAAATCGATTCGTATGCATGATCACTCGCGGGATGCGTCACCACCAGGCACACCTCGTGACGTGACTTGAGCAACGCTTGCAAGGTGCGATGCCCCCATGTCTGATACCCGAACATGACGACGCGCACAACTACCTCCCAGGTTTTGGAGGCTAGCCTACAATGGTTAGCCTTACCTTTGATAGCATGCCTTCCGAACGCGATGGGCAACACGCCCACGATGCCGCCGAGGGTTCAGGCGGCAGTCATCACGACGCCCGCGGTGAAGACGGCGACGACGAAGGTACGGGAGAAGAGCTTTGTCCAGCAATCCGTTTGACGACCAGGAGGGCCGATTCCTGGTGCTCGTCAACGACGAGGAGCAGTACTCGCTCTGGCCCACGTTCGCAAACGTGCCAGCCGGGTGGACGGTGACATTCGGCGGGCCCGACGGCACCGATCGCGATTCGGCGTTGCGCTACGTCGACGAGCAGTGGGCGGACATGCGTCCCCGGTCGCTTCGCGAACGGATGGACGCCGCCACCACCAACGCCTCCTCGCCGGCGTGAGCGCGGGCCGGGCGAGCGAAGCGACGGGAGAAGGCACTGTCACCAACGACGTCGTCGCTCGCTGGACCGGCGCGACGGTGTTGCGCCGCACCATCTCCCGCAACCTGCGGTGGCTGATCCCGGGAACCGCACTGATCTCAGTGCACCAGCTCTGCGAGGTGGCGGTGCCGGTGATGATCGGCATCATCGTCGATCGCGCCGTTGCGACCGGAAGCATCAGCGCGATCGTCACGTGGATCGCGGCGCTCGCGGCGCTGTTCCTGGTGTTGACGGTGGTCTACCAGGTCGGTGCCCGGCTCCTCACGTTTGCCATCGCCCGCGAATCCCATCTGCTGCGGGTCGAGCTAAGCCGCAAGATCCTCGATCCGATGGGCATCCACACCGACTACAAGGTCGGTGAACTCCTGTCGATCTCGTCGAACGATTCGGACGAAACGGGCTGGCTGATCGACTATCTGGCCCGTATCGCCGGAGCGATAGTGGCGACCATCGCGTGCGGAGCACTGCTGCTGAGCATCGATCTGCCCCTGGGCCTGATGGTCCTCGTCGGCGTGCCGATCGTGGTCGCCGGGCTGCAGCTGACCGCCCCCCTCATCGCCGAGCGCGTCGAAGACCAGCAGGCCCAAGTCGGGCGGGCCACTGCGCTGGCGACCGACCTCATCAGTGGACACCGTCCGTTGCAAGGCATCGGTGCGCAGGCCAACGCCGCGGCGCGCTACCGCGTCGCGAGTCGCCGCTCCCTGGTGGCCGCGCTACGGGCCGCCCGTATTCAGAGCGCGCACGCCGGCGCGGCCGCCGCGGCAGGCGCGCTCGCCGCCATGGCCGTCGCGATCGCGGCAACGTACTTCGCGCTACGCGGCGACCTGTCGCTCGGCCAGCTGGTCACCGTGATCGGGTTGGCGCAGTTTCTCGCCGAGCCGTTCGCACTGCTGGCCGTCGCACCCAGCGAGGTGGCCGAGTCGCGTGGCTCGGCGAATCGAGTGGCAAAGGTGTTGAACGCGCCAGCCAGGCATCGGCCGGAACCGCCGCAACCGGCGCCGGCCGGAGTTGACCCGCGGCATCTGGCCGTTCGCGACTCAACCCACGCGAGCCTCGACGGGCTGTCGCTCGACGTCCAGCCGGGTGAGTTCGTCGCGGTGCTGGCCTCCGATTCGCGCGACGCCACCGCATTGATCGACCTGTTGTCCGGGTACGTCAGGTCCGAAGAGGCCGGAACCGTCCGCGTCGGCGGCCGCCGGGTCGGCGAGTTCCCCTCCGGCCAACGGCGCGCGGCCCTACTGGTGGAGCACCACAACGGCGACTTGTTCAGCGGCACTTTGGAATCCAACCTGGCGGTGGCGGGCACCGCCGACGCGGCGGCGATTCGGGCGGCTCTGGAAGCCTCATGTGCCACCGACGTGGTCGAGCTGCATCCCGACGGCCTGGCCCACCCGGTGGTCGAGCGCGGCGCCAGCCTCTCCGGTGGCCAGCGGCAACGGTGGACCCTGGCCAGGGCCTTGGCCGCCGACCCCGACGTGCTGGTGCTGCACGACCCGACGACGTCGGTCGACGCGGTCACCGAGCAGTCCATCGCGGACGGCATCCTGGCCTTGCGCGGCAACGGCAAGCGCACGACGATCGTGCTGACCAGTAGCCCGGCGCTGCTTGCCGCCGCCGATCGGGTCGTACTCCTGCGCGCGGGCAGGGTCCAAGCGCAGGGCTCGCACGACGAACTGGCCGACGCGCACGAGGAGTACCGGGACCTGGTGGCTCGGTGATGAGCGCTCGCGCGAAGAACAGAGCGGACAGATGAGCGCTCGCGCGAAGAACAGAGCGGACAGATGAGCGCTCGCGCGAAGAACAGAGCCAGCACATGACGATCAGCGAATCCTTCACTGCACCAGTGCTACCGGTGGCGACCACCGCGCGCACCTGGTCGTGGCTCACAGGGGATCTACGTCGACGACGGGCGGCGACCGTCGCCGTGGTCCTCGTCGGATTGGTCGCGGCGGCCCTGACGACCGTCCCTATCTACCTGCTGGGCACCCTCGTCGACCGCGTCAGCGCCGGCGACACCGTCGGCAGCCTCGTCGGGCTCTCGGTCGTGATCGGCGTCAGTGCGCTGTTGGGCGGATTGGGCACGGGACTGTCCATGTACCTCATCACCCGACTGGGCGAGTACGCAGTGGCCGACCTGCGCGAAGAGGTCCTCGAACGGGCACTGAACCTGCCCGCTACGACGATCGAGGAGACCGGTCGAGGCGACCTGCTGTCCCGCGTCGGGGCCGACGTGCGCGCCGTCGCCAAGGCGGTGTCCCAGGTGCTTCCGGAAATGCTCAACGCGTTCTTTCTCGGCATCGTGACGTTGGTCGGCATGGGCAGCATCGACTGGCGACTGGGGTTGGCTGGCGCACTGTGCATCCCGGCCTACGCAGTCGCACTGCGGTGGTTCCTGCCACGCTCGTCACCGCTGTACGCCAAACAACGCATCGCGATGGCGGCCCGTGCCCAGGCGATGGTCGAGTCGGTCCAGGGCGCTCGCACCGTCGACGCCTACGAGATTCACGATGGCCGCACCGCCGACATCGACCGCGAGTCCGCGCGCGCACGCGATATCGCAGTGGCGGTGTTCACCCTGTTCACCCGCCTGGTCGGCCGCGTCAACCGGGCCGAGTTCATCGGGCTCACCGCCACGTTGGTGGTCGGATTCCTGCTGGTGCGCAACGGCACCGTCACGGTCGGACAGACCACGGCGGCGGCGTTGATGTTCCACCGGCTGTTCAATCCGATCGGCATGCTGATGTACAACTTCGACGAAATCCAGGCTGGGGCGGCTTGTTTGGCCCGCCTCGTCGGAGTAGTCGACCTGCCGATACCCGCCGACACTCACCGTTCGAACGCCATCCCCGCCGGGTCCGACGTCGAGGTGGACGCGGTCTCGTTCGCCTACGGCGGCGGACCCGAAGTGCTGCACGATGTTTCGCTGACCATTCCCGCGGGCACCAGGTGCGCGCTCGTCGGCACCACCGGCGCGGGCAAGACCACGCTCGCCGCGATCGCCGCCGGACTGCTCGCCCCCATTCGTGGGCAGACCCGCATCGGGGGTGTTCCCGTCGGCGAGATCGACCGCGGCGAACTTCGCCACTGGGTGGCCACCATCACCCAGGAGGTGCACGTCTTCTCGGGCGCGCTCGTCGACGACCTTCGGCTCATCGCGCCCGATGCCACCGAGGACGAAATCTGGGCGGCGCTGCACACGGTCGGGGCTGCGGGCTGGGTCGAAGCCCTCGACGACGGGCTCGACACGTCGGTCGGCGAACAGGGCATCACGCTGACCGCCGCGCAGGCCCAACACATCGCGATGGCCCGCCTGGTGCTGGCCGACCCCAAGGTGGTGGTGCTCGACGAAGCGACCGCCGAGGCGGGAAGCGCACACGCCGCCGAGCTCGAGGAGGCCGCCACCGCGGCAACCAAGGGCCGCACCACGCTGGTCGTCGCACATCGACTGACGCAGGCCGCCACGGCCGACCAGATCGCCGTGATGGACGGCGGCCGCATCGTCGAGAACGGCACCCATGCCGAGCTCATCGCGCTCGACGGCCGCTACGCGCGGCTGTGGCGAGCGTGGAGCGCACACAACTGAACGCCGACGGAGAGGTTGGGAGTACGTGACCGCCCATTCGCTGGACATCACGGAGCTCTTGGATCAGTGGAACAACCACTCGACACCCGAGTGGACGTCCACGGTGCCGGAGCTGTTCGCGGCCCAGTGCGTCGCCACGCCCGACGCCGTCGCCGTCGTGCACGGCGACCGCCGGCTGACCTACCGTGAGCTAGGCCAACGCGTCGCCCAGTTGGCGAATACGCTGCGCACCAACCACTCCCGGCCGGAGCGCATGATGGCCGTCGGCGTACCGCGCTCCGCCGAAATGGTGGTGTGCGTGCTGGCCGCCATGGCCGCGGGGGCCGCGTTCGTGCCGCTGGACCCGACCTGGCCCGCGCACCGTCGCAGCCAGGTGCTGGCGGATGCGGGCGCCTCGGCGGCGTTCGTCACCGCCGACGACGACACCGCTTGGGACGTCCCGACTCTGGTGGTCGACCTCGACGACTGGCGGTTCGCCGACCGGCCGACATCGGCACCGCAACTGACCGTCGACCCGCTGCAACTAGCCTACGTCATCTTCACGTCGGGCTCGACGGGCAAGCCCAAGGGCGCGATGATCCGCCACGAGGCGATCGCCGAACGACTGCTGTGGCAGCGCGACCACATCCTGCTGTTCGGCCACGATGACGCCGCCCTGTTCAAGGCGCCGCTGTCGTTTGACATCTCGGTCAACGAGATCCTGCTCCCCCTGATCAGCGGCGGACGCGTCGTCGTGGCCCGGCCAGACGGCGAGAAGGATCCCGAGTACCTGCTCGAGCTGATCCGTACCGAGCGCGTGACGTTCGTCTACCTGGTGTCGTCGATGCTCGACACGCTGCTCGAACTCGACCGGCTGGCCCAGACGGACGGGCCGAGCTCGCTGCAGTCGCTGCGCCACGTATGGTGCGGCGGCGAGGTGCTCACCCCTGGCTTGTTCGCCCGCTTCCGAAATCAGCTGTCCACCACGCTGTATCACGGCTACGGCCCCGCCGAGGCGACCATCGGCGTCTCCCACGTGATCTACCGCGACACCGCGGAACGCATCGCCACGTCGATCGGCAAGCCCAACCCGCACACCCAGCTGTACGTGCTCGACGACGCCATGCGCCCGGTGCCGCCAGGCGTCGGCGGCGAACTGTATGCCGCGGGCTTTCTGTTGGGTCGCGGCTACGTCAATGCGTCGTCGCTTACCGCGTCGCGGTTCGTGGCGAATCCCTTTGGAGGCGAAGGCTCCCGCATGTACCGCACGGGCGACCTGGCGCGGTGGACCGACGACGGTTCGTTGGAGTTCCTCGGCCGGGCCGACAACCAGGTCAAGATCCGGGGGCGGCGCATCGAACTCGAGGAGATCGAGTCGCAGTTGGCCGACCACCCCGCGGTGCGCCAAGCCGTCGTGGACGTCCACCATCGCGGCGGTGCCGACCACCTCGTTGGCTACGTGGTCACCGTCGACGGCGTCGCGAACGACGCAGCGTTGCACCGCGACATCGCGGATTGGGCCCACACCCGGCTGCCCGAGTACATGGTGCCGACGCTGTTCGTCGCGCTCGATCGCGTTCCGGTAACCGCCAACGGCAAGACCGACCGCCGCGCGCTGCCCGCGCCCGACATCGCGGGCGAGCGGGCCGTCAATCCACCCCGCACCCCGCGAGAGACGGTGCTGTGCAAGGCGTTCGCCGAGGCGCTCGATCTCGACCAGGTCGGTGTCGACGAGGACTTCTTCAGCCTCGGGGGCGACAGCATCGTCGCCATTCGGGTAGTCAGCCGGGTCCGCGCGAACGGCTACGCGCTGCGTCCCCGAGACATGTTCGCGCACCGGACGGTCGAGGCGCTCGCGCCGCTGCTGACCGAGGCGGCCACCGTAGCGCCAGCGGTCGGCGTCGATCCGACGGGTGCTGTGGCGGCGACCCCGATCCTGCGCTGGCTCGACCAGGTTGGTGTATCCGGTTCCGTCCTCAACGGCTTCTACCAGGGCATGTCGCTGGTCACGCCCGCCGACCTGGACGAGCACACCTTGCGTGCCGCGTTGCGGGCCACCCTCGATCGTCACCAGGTGCTGTGGGCGAGCACCGACGGTACCGCCTCGAACCTGACCATTCCCGATACCGCACCCGAACTCCGTTTGCAGACAGGCGAACTCGCCGACGGCATCGAGGAGATGCGGGATCGACTGGTCGCAACGCTCGATCCCGAGGCCGGAATCATGGTGGCGTTCGGCTGGCTGCGTTCCAGCACGGGCACCGGTCGGCTGCTCATGGTGGCCCACCACATCGTCGTGGACGGGGTGTCGCTGCGCATCATCGCCGAGGACATTGCCGAGGCCCACCGCCAGCTCGCGGCAGGCGGCTCAGCCACGCTGGCCCAGCCCGAAACATCGTGGCGCGCTTGGGCACAGCGCCTCAACGAGGCCACTGACGCGGGCGCATTCGACGGTGATCTCGAGTACTGGCAGCAGGCCTGCGCGACGTCGGAGTCGCCCTGGGGTGACCGGCCGCTCGACGCCGCCGTCGACACCGTCGCGACCGAGGCCAGGCTCACCGTCGAGCTGCCCGCCGACGTCACCGAAGCCGTGCTCTCCTCGGTGCCCGGTCGCATCCACGGCCACGTCAACGACGCGATGGTCACGGCGCTGTACCTCGCGCTGCGTGAGTGGTTGGCGGGCCGCGGTGCCGACACCGACGCCCTGCTCCTCGAGTTGGAGGGGCATGGCCGGGAAGGGCAGCACGTCGGTGACGCCGACCTGTCTGGCACCGTCGGCTGGTTCACCACGCTCTACCCCACCGTGCTGCGTGCCGACGAGTTCGACTGGCGTGCGGCGTTGTCCGACGGCGCGGCGCTAGGCGCGGCGGTTCGGTCGATCAAGGACCAGATGCGCGCGCTGCCGTCGCACGGATTGAGCTACGGCGCGCTGCGCTACCTTCGCGGCAGCGACGACCTCGTCGCCACCCCGCAGGTGTTGTTCAACTACCTCGGGCGGTTCGACACCGCGGAGCGGCCATGGGCGTTCGCCGACGACCTCGTCGCCGTGATGGAGGACCGCGACCCCGCGATGCCACTGCCGCGACTGCTGGAGGTCAACGCCGAGGCCGTCGACACCGCCGCGGGTCCCGTGCTGCGCGCTACCTTCAGCTGGCCATCGGGAGCCGTCGCGGAATCGGACGTCGCCGGGCTGGCACGCCGGTGGAGCGAACTGCTGACCACGATAGGCACCAGCGCCGAGGTCCGCGGGCACAGTGTCTCGGACTTCGGCCGGGTCGCGATCGGCGCCGACGACGTCCGCGAGCTCGAGGCCGGCTACCCGGGACTGGCTGACGTGCTGCCGCTGACCCCCACGCAGCAGGGTATCTACTTCCACTCCACGTTCAGCCGCCGCCACGACCCGTACGTGGTGCAGCAGCTCGTCGACATCACCGGCCCCCTTGACGTGGAACGGTTCCAGCGCGCCACCGAAACCGTCGTCAGCAGGCACCGCACCCTGTCGGCCGCGTTCACGACGCTGTCCGACGGCATGCCCGTCGCCGTCCACGCCGCGCCGGTGGCACCCGACTTCGAGGTGGTCGACGCGCGCGGCGCGCCCGATGGCGCGGTGGATGAGCGCTCGCGCGAAGACCATGCCACTGCGGTGGTCGCCCAGCGCGCCGAATGGGAACGCACTCGCCGATTCGACCTCGCCGCGCCACCGCTGACCCGCTACACCCTGATCCGGCGTAGCGATGACCTGCACACGATGATCCAGACGGTGCACCACATCGTCGCCGACGGTTGGTCGGTCCCTATCGTGCTCGACGACCTGCTGACCGCGTACGCCGGCGCTGACTTCGACGGTCCCGCACCGCAATTCGACCGGTTCGTCGACTGGCTCGGCCAACGGAACGAGGCCGCCGACCACGACGCCTGGGCACGTGTGCTCGACGGCGTCGTGGAGCCCACCAGAGTCGCCGCCGCCGACGGTGCCCGTGGTCACCTCACCGCGCCCGCAACCGGATTCGGCAGCCGCACGCGCGGCATGGTGTCGCACGCCGTCGCGGCGGCCGCCGCGGGCCGAGCGTCCGTCACCGTCGGTACCCTGCTGCACACCGCGTGGGGCATCACCGTGGGTCGGCTCACCGGCGCCGACGACGTGCTGTTCGGCACCGTCGTCTCCGGACGTGGCGGCAGTGGCGAGGGTACGGTCGACGGCATCGACCGGATGGTCGGCCTGCTGGTCAACACCGTGCCCGTCCGAGTGCGTTGGTCGGCGACGGACACCACACACGACGTCGCGGCCCGGCTGGCCCGCATCGAGTCCGACGTCATCGAGCACCACCATCTGCCGTTGGCCGAGGCGCACCGCATCGCAGGCGTCGGCGAGCTGTTCGACTCGCTGGTGGTCATCGAGAACCTCGGCGCGACTGCGCATTCCAATGGCGAACTGACGCTGGGCGAGCTCAGCGTGGTCGAGGCGCCGCACTACCCGTTGACCGTCATGATCGCGGTGCGCGACACCATCACCGTCACCGTGACCAACGACCGCGACCACGTTTCCGACGCGTTCGCCGACGCCGCCGCCCAGGCGTTCGTGGACGTGCTGGCCTCCATCGCCGCCGACATCGGGATCGGCTGTGGCCAAATCGAACTGGGCACGGCTGAAGAACCCGCGGCCGGATCGAACGCGACGACGGTGACCGCGCTGCTCGCGGACGCCATCGACACCCATCGCGACGCGACGGCCATCGTCGCGGGTGAGTGCTCGCTCAGCTTCGACGAACTCGACGCTCGCGCAGGCGCGCTGGCCCGTCGCCTCGCCGACGCCGGCGTGCGCCGCGGCGACGTGGTCGCGCTCGCCATGTCCCGGTCGGTCGACGCCGTGGCCGGGATGTGGGCAATCATCTCGACCGGTGCGGCGTACCTCCCCGTCGACCCAACCTATCCGCGAGCCCGCATCGAGTTCATGCTCGGTCATGCGCAGCCTCGCGCGGTGCTCGTCGACGACGTCGGCCGCACCGCCGTCACGGGCGCGATTCCCGACGGCACCGCGATAGTCGACACCGGCGACACGGCTGATGTGGCAACCCCCTTCGCACCCGTCGAGGTGAGTCCGCTGGATGCGGTATCGGTGCTCTACACGTCCGGTTCGACCGGTGAGCCCAAGGCGGTCGTGGGAACTCATGGGGCGCTGGCGAACCGGCTCATCTGGGCGGTGGCCGAGTGGCCCGCCCCGACCAGGCTGGCCAAGAGCTCGTTGTCGTTCATCGACGGCACCACCGAGCTGCTCGCCGGGCTCGTCGCCGGGGCGCGCACGGTGCTTGCGGACGACGGTGCCGCCAGGGACGGCCGTCGGCTCGCCGAGTTGGTGACCGCGCACGACGTCAGCCAACTGGTGGCCGTCCCATCGTTGGCCGCCGCACTGGCCGACGAACACGCCGCGGAAGTCCGCGGTGTCGCACGCTGGATCGTCAGCGGCGAAGCGCTTGAACCAGCCCACGTCGCGTCGCTGCGCGCTGCATGCCCCGGGGCCGCGATCGTGAACTCCTACGGCTCCTCGGAGGTCGCAGGCGACGTGCTCGCGGGCGTCCAGGACGTCGACGGCATCACACTCGGCACCGCCGTCGCCGGTACCGGGATTCGCATCCTGGACCGCAACCTGGCCGAGCTTCCCGCTGGCGTGATCGGCGAAATCTACGTCAGCGGTGCGCAATTGGCGCGCGGCTACCTCGGCCACCACGGACTGACTGCCACCCGATTCGTCGCGGCGCCCAACGGCGAGCGGATGTACCGCACCGGCGACCTCGGTGCCCGCCTTGTCGACGGGCGGGTCGCCTTCGCCGGTCGCGTCGACGGACAGCTGAAGGTCAACGGCCACCGCGTCGAGCCCGGCGAGGTCGAAGCGGCGCTGACCCGGCGGACCGGGGTGCAGCAGGCCGCCGTCGTCGGCACCGGGTCGACCCTTGCCGCCTTCGTCGTCGTCGATGTGGGCGCACCCGACCCCGGCGCGCTGCTGGCGGCCGTCGCCGAGGAGCTTCCGCGCCACCTGGTGCCGACGTCCATCGCGGTCGTCGACTCGATTCCGCTGCTACCCAACGGCAAGCGGGACACCGCGGCACTGATCGCGCGAGTCGGCTCGGACACCTCCACAATCCACGAACCACTCGCCCCCGCCGACGACGTGCAGCGCGCCATCGTCGAGGTGGTGGCCGACGTCCTCGACCGCGACACGGTGAGCGCGGATGCCGACTTCTTCACCCTCGGTGGCGACAGCATCGCCGCCATCCGGGTGACCAGCAGGCTGGCCCGCGCCGGTTACCGAATCACCACCGAGGACGTCTTCCGACGGCGCACCGCGATCGGGCTGGCCGCACTGCTGAAGGAAACGGCATCGGATCGGCCGGCCGACGAATCGACCGAGCCCGTCGCCCGCTTCGGCACGGTGCGGCTGTCCGACGCCACCCTCGCGGCCATCACGTCCGGCGGAGCCGTCGAGGACGTCTGGGCGATGTCGCCATTGCAGCAGGGCGTCTACTACCAGAGCACGCTCGGCTCCGACACGGACCAGGCCGGACCGACCTACCTCGCGCAGAACACCTTCGAGTTCGACCGCCGCGTCGACGACGATGCCATGCAGGCCGCGTTCACCGCGCTGCTGCGCCGGCACCCGCAGCTGCGCGTGGGTTTCCGCACCGTCGACCACGCCGAACCCGACCCGACGCCGGACGCCACCGCGCTGGTCCAGGTCGTGATCTCCGACCCCCCGTCCGAACTCACCGTCGTCGACCTCAGCGGGTACCGGGCCGACGATCCGGCCGCCGCCGAGGCGGCACAACGCACCGCCGACGTGGATCGCACCGCTGCATTCGACGTCGCGAACCCGCCGCTGGTGCGGCTCACGCTCATCCGGCTGCCCGACGGCCGCGACCGGATGTTGTTCACCTACCACTTCCTGTTGTTCGACGGTTGGTCCCGCGAGCTGGTGCTGCGGGAGTTGTTCGCGCTCTACGACTCCCGCGGTGAACGCGGCGCCATCGCATCGCACGGCGAGCTCGTCGTGCGGCACCTCGAGTGGTTGCGCGCGCATGGCGACTCCGAGACCTCGCCTGCGTCCGGCGCCTGGCGTGAGCTGCTGGGCGGGCTTCGCGAGCCCACCCTGGCCAGCGGCGTCGAACCCGGCCATCCCGATGCCGACGCCGACACCGAGCCGGGTCGCATCGTGGTGAAGGTGTCCGAGCACGTCACCGACCGGTTGCGCACATGCGCCAACGAGCTGGGCGTCACACTCAACGCGGTCGTCACGGCGGCAGTCGCGACGGTCACCGGGTACCACGCAGGCACCACCGACGTCGTCGTCGGCACCACCGTCGCCGGACGCCCCGGCGAACTGGTCGGCATCGACGAGACCATCGGGCTGTTCCTCAACACGGTGCCCGTCCGGCTCGACATGTCACCCGGGCGTTCCGCCGCGGAGGTGATGCGTACCGTCAACGAGCAGCGCGTGTCGATGATGCGCCACGATCACCTCGGCCTCGGCCAGATCCAACGCGCCGCAGGCGATTCCGGTGGAGCCCTATTCGACTCGCTGCTGGTGCTTCAGAACTTCCTCGATGACGACACGTTCACCGACCTGGAATCCGCCCACGGCATCGTCGGCGTCGACTATCACGACACCACCCACTTCCCGCTCACCTGGGTGCTGACCCCCGGCCGGGAGTTGACGGTCAAGCTCGAACACCGAGTCGTCAGCGACGACCGGGCTCACGACATGGTCGAACAGCTGCTCGCGGTGCTCGACGCCATCGCGGTGCGGCCCGACGTCCCGGTGGGCGCCATCGACCTGGTCAGCCCGCGGCGGCGGCGCGAGCTCGAGCGGCGCTGGTCGGAGCCCACGCAGCCGGTCGAACCCGTCACGATCGCCGAACTGCTTGCCCGCCAAGCCGAACGCAATCCCGACGACACCGCGCTGGTGTTCGGCGCGGAACGCGTCACCTATCGTGAGTTCGACGACCGCGTGTCCGCGCTGGCGCGCTACCTCCGGGCCCATGGCGCGGTCCCAGAGTCGTTCGTGGCGCTCGCCCTGCCACGCTCCATCGACATGGTGGTCGCGCTCTTCGCGGTGCTGCGCGCGGGCGCGGCCTACCTGCCATTGGAACTCGACCTCCCGCTCGACCGGCTGCGCACGATCATCGACGACGCGCGACCGGTGTTGCTGCTCACCACATCAGAGCGCACCGAGCTATCGGATTGCGCCCGCGGTCACGGCGCCACCGTCGTCACGGTCGACGACCCCAACACCGTCGCGGCGTTGGCCGCCACCTCGACGCGACCCCTTACGGCCGCCGAGCTCGGCGACTTCGCCGAAGGCAGCCGACGGCTGCAGCACCCCGCGTACCTCATTTACACGTCGGGTTCCACCGGGCGCCCCAAGGGCGTACTGACGGGCTACGCGGGCCTGACCAACATGTACTTCAACCACCGCGAGGCGATCTTCGGCCCCACCGTGCGGCGTGCGGGCGACGGGCACTCACTGCCCAAGATCAATGTCGCGCACACGGTTTCGTTCTCCTTCGACATGTCGTGGGAGGAACTGTTCTGGCTGGTCGAAGGTCACCAGGTGCACGTCTGCGACGAGGAGTTGCGCCGCGACGCACCGGCCCTGGTCGCCTACTGCCACACGCACCGCATCGACGTCATCAACGTCACGCCCACCTACGCGCACCACCTGATCGACGCCGGCCTGCTCGATGAGCACCCGCCCGCGCTGGTGCTGCTTGGCGGCGAGGCCGTCGGCGACGGCGTCTGGTCCGCGCTACGCGACCATCCCGCATCGGCGGGCTACAACCTCTACGGCCCCACCGAGTACACCATCAACACGCTCGGTGGCGGCACCGACGACAGTGTGACACCGACTGTCGGACAACCGATCTGGAACACCCGCGGCTATCTCCTAGATTCCGCGCTGCGACCCGTCCCCGACGGTGCGATCGGCGAGCTCTACATCGCCGGAATGGGCCTGGCCCGCGGCTATCACCATCGTCCCGGGCTGACCGCCAACGCCATGGTCGCCGACCCGCACGTGTCTGGCGGCCGGATGTACCGCACGGGAGACCTGGTGCGACGCCGGCCCGACGGCCACCTCGACTTCCTGGGCCGCGCTGACGACCAGGTGAAGATCCGCGGCTACCGCGTCGAGCTCGGCGAGGTCGAGTCGGTACTCGCGACCGCCGCCGGGGTCGCGCGCTGCGCGGTGGTGGCCCGCTCGAGCTCGGGCACCCCGCCGGTGAAGACCCTTGCCGCATACGTCATTCCCGTCACCAAATCAGCGGACGCGGCCGGCTTCGTCATGATGTTGCGCGACCACCTGGCCGGCGCACTGCCGCCCTACATGGTGCCGACCCGGTACGGCATCGTCGATGAGCTCCCGTTGACGATCAACGGCAAGCTCGACGTGGCAGCGTTGCCGGAACCGGTGGCCGCCGCCCTCGGCACCGGACGCGCACCGCGCACCGATGTGGAGGCCACGCTGCTCGGGATCATCTCCGCGGTGCTCGGGCTCGAGGCCGGAGGCCTCAGTGTGGAAGATGACTTCTTCGCGTTGGGCGGCGACAGCATCTCGTCCATCGCCGTGTGCGGCAGGGCTCGCAAGGCCGGCCTCCAACTGACGCCCCGCGACGTCTTCCGGCGAAGGACGGTCGCGGCGCTGGCGGCCGTCGTCAAAACCGACTCGCCGGCTGCCGCTCGCGCGTCCGACACCGGTGTCGGGGTCGTCGCCGCGACACCGATGCTCGCCGAGACCGAACAGTCGGCGACGCCGCTCACGGGCTTCTACCAGGCACAGGTGCTGGCCACCCCGGCCGGAATCACCCACGCGCAAGTCGAACTCGTCGTTCGGACGCTGGTCGACACACACGGCATGCTGCGCGCTAAGCTCGACGTCACCGATGGGGGCTGGGCGCTGACCGTCCCCAATCCCGGCGACCACGTCGAACCCCTCGTCACGAGGCGGTCGGGCACCTTGGTGGCCGACGAACTCGACGCGGTTACCGCCGCCGCGGCCGCCGAGCTCTCACCGGAGCGCGGAGCGATGGTCCGCGCGGTGTGGTTCGACACCCCATCCGCGGCGGGTCAATTGCTGCTCGTCATCCACCATCTGGTGATCGACGGCGTCTCCTGGCGCATCCTCGGCGACGATCTCGTCAAGGCCTGGACCGACGTATCGGCCGGCCGCCCCGGAGCCCTCGACGAGGTCCCGACGTCCTTCCGGACGTGGTCGCACACGATCGCCGCCACGAGCTTCGACTCGGAAGCCGAGTATTGGAACGAGGTATTGGCGACCCCGGATCCCGACCTGGGCACCCGACCCCTGGACCCGACCGTCGACACCGCGAACACGGTTCTGCGTCACGACGTCTCGCTGCCGACGGACGTGAGTTCGGCGCTGTTGTCGTCGGTGCCCGCGGCCATGCACGGCGGGGTCAACGACGTCCTGCTCACCGCGTTGACGCTGGCCCTGGCGAAGTGGCGGGCCGACCGCGGCCGCAGTGAAGGCACCGCCGCCGTCGTGAACCTGGAAGGCCATGGCCGCGAAGCGGAGTTGGTGCCCGGGCAGCTGGACCTATCCCGCACGGTCGGCTGGTTCACCTCGATCTATCCCGCTCGGATCGATCCAGGCGCGCTGACGTGGACCGAGGTGCTCGAGGCGGGTCCGGCCCTCGCCGCATCCGCGAAGTCGGTGAAGGAACAGCTGCGCACGATCCCGAGCCGCGGTCTCGGCTACGGCGTGCTGCGCTACCTGGACGAGTCGCGCCCCCTGCGTGGCGCCGCGCCGCAGGTGCTCTTCAACTACCTCGGCCGGTTCGCCGGCGGCGGCAACGACTGGGAGCCGGTGGCCGACATCGGCGCGCTGCGCGAAGGCGTCGACTCCGCCAACCCCGCTGTGGCACTGGAGATCAACGCGCTCGCCGCGGACCGGCCGGA
>Ga0207668_10000693_pt1 | contig 20660 bp, 19 predicted proteins | sample KBSS43metaG_FD_184323 | JGI IMG/M metagenome (GOLD analysis project Ga0207668, IMG submission 184323) | Switchgrass rhizosphere microbial communities from Kellogg Biological Station, Michigan, USA - KBS S4-3 metaG (SPAdes) (version 2) | ecosystem: Host-associated > Plants > Roots > Rhizosphere... | reverse complement strand
CTTTCACGGCAACCGCCAGTATCTGTCGACCGCGAACCTCGCCGCCGACGACCGTGTCGCGCTGTTCCTGATGGATTACCCGAACCGGCGGCGGCTGAAGCTGATCGGCCATGCCCGGTCGAGCGACGATCCGGCCGACATCGCCGCGCTGATGGTGGCGGGCTATCCGGCCGAGGCGGAGCGGGCGTTCGTGATCGACGTGACCGGCTTCGACTGGAACTGCCCGCAGCACATCACCCCGCGCTTCACCGAAGCGGAGGTCCGCCGCGGCACCCAGCCGCTCCTGGACGAACTCACCCGGCTGCGCGCCCGCGTCGCCGAACTGGAAGGAAGGACAGCATGACCGACCGGCTTACCCGCGGCGTCCACCATATCGGCCTGACCGTGCCCGACCTCGACGAGGCGCAGGGGTTCTTCTGCGGGACGCTCGACTTCGCGGTGGTCGGCGGGGTGCCCGACTATCCGGCGGTGTTCGTGTCCGACGGCGCGATTCTCCTCACCCTGTGGCGCGCCGCCGATCCGCCGACCGCGCGCGCCTTCGATCGCCGGGCCAATATCGGCCTGCACCATCTGTCGCTCGCGATCGCCGACGATGCCGCGCTCGATGCCGCCTGGGAGCGGGTCCGCGCCCATCCCGGGGTCGTCGTCGACACCGCCCCCGGCCCGATCCGACCGGGATCGGCGACGCGGCACTTCCTGGTCTTCATCCCCGGCGGGATCCGGCTGGAGTTCGCCACGCCTTTCGCCTGAGCCGCCGCAGCTCTTGGCCAAGGGCGCCGCGGCCGGCTAGGGTCGCGCCCATGGCAGCCCCGCACCGATCGATTGCCCTCGCCGCCCTTGCCGCCCTGGCCGGGGCAGGCGGCGCAGCGGCCGCGACCCATGACGCGCCGTCGCAGGCGGTCGGCGACTGGACGGTGACGCCGAGCAGGGACGGTGCGGGCTGCTTCATGACCCGCACCTATCAGCGGACCGGCGGCACCACCCTGCTGCTCGGCCTCGACGTCGACGGGGCGAACCACCTGTCGGTGCTCAACGCCAACTGGTCGATCAAGCCGAAGGACCGGCTGAAGCTCAACTTCCACCTCACCAAGGCCAATTACCCGCGGCATTTCGCGGTCGGCATGGCCTCGGCGGGCCAGCAGGGCTTCGTCACCAGCTTCGACGTGAAGTTCCCCGGCGACTTCGCGGCCTCGACCGTCCTCCTGATCACCCGTGACAAGGTCACCGTCGAGCGGCTGCCGCTGGACGGCAGCGGCGCGGCGGTCGCAGCACTCCGCCGGTGCGTCGAGGGGCAGCGGAAGGCGGCGGGATCGGCTGGGACAGTGCGGTCGGACGACATCCCCCTCGACCCCTTCGCGGCCGCGCGGCCGAAGAAACCGAAAAGCTGACGCGCTGGCACCCCACCCTTTCCGACCGGAAACGGCATGGAAGACGCCGCTGATCTTGCGGTGAATCGCCCCGAAATCAGGCCGTGCGACCGGTGCATTTCCACTCGGCGGACAAGCTGCACAGCCGGACACAATCCGGATTGTCGGACGGCTCCGGCTCGGCTTGCTTCTTCCGGTTAGTTAACGATTGGAACAATGTATGTCTGCTTACGCGTCCAAATCCGTCCTTGCCGTCGCGACCCTGGCCGGCGCCCTCGGCCTCAGCGGCTGCGCCACCAAGTCCTATGTCCGCGAGCAGGTCGCCCCGGTCAGCCAGCGCGTCGACTCGCTCGAGGCAAAGCTGCAGGAGACCGACGGCACCGCCAAATCGGCGCTGGCCGAGGCGCAGGCGGCGTCCGGCGCGGCGCAGAACAACGGCCAGCGGCTCGACCAGCTCACCGGCCGCGTCGACGGCGTCGAGCAGCGGCTGACCGTGCAGGAACAGAAGCGCGCCAAGCGGGCGCGCCATTGATCGCACCCGCGCGATCCCCTTCTAACGCTCCATCTTCCCATGCCGGCCGTCCCGAGAAGGGGCGGCCGGTTCTTGCGAGTACCCTTTCCCGATGATCCAGGTCCTGCGCGCGCTGGCCGGCCTCGCGCTGATCGTCCCGGCTGCCGCCTGGTCGACGCCTGCACGCCCGCACAAAGCCTCGCCCCCGCCCCCACCGGCGCTCGCCCCCTCCGAAGCCGCGACCCGCGTGATCGACTGGGTCCTGGCCGACGGCGACAATCACGCGCTGCCCTGGGCGGTGGTCGACAAGGCGAATGCCGCGCTGTTCCTGTTCGACCCGAAGGGCAAGCCGCTCGCCGCGGTGCCGGTGCTGATCGGCATCGCATCGGGCGACGAGGCCAGCCCCGGCGTCGGCAACAAGAAGCTCGCCGATCTCGGCCCGGCGGAGAAGACCACGCCGGCCGGCCGCTTCCTCGCCAAATTCGGCCTTCCGGTCGCCGGCGAGCGCGTGCTGTGGGTCGACTACGCCACCTCGGTCGCCCTCCACCCGATCCCCAAGGACGCCGCCGCGAAGGAGAAGCGCCGCGAGCGGATGCTGTCCCCGACCGCGGCCGACAACCGCATCACCTTCGGTTGCATCAACGTGCCCAAGGCGTTCTACGGCGGCACGCTGCGGCCGCTGTTCCGGCGGAAGGGCGGTTACGTGTATGTGCTGCCAGACACCAAACCGCTGGAGGCGGTGTTTCCGCGGCTGCGGATTCAGGCGGCCGCGCGCGACGGAGCGAAAGGCGGCCTCCCTTCGACGCAGTAAGTGCTCGCCCTGTCGCGCATGGAAGAGCCTGCACCGTTCCGGACTCGACGATGCTTGACGACCTGACGTGAACTCAATTGTTTGCTCTCCGCACTGAATAGGGGAGATGCCATAATGCCACCGGTTTACGGCGACGACGCTGCAAACGAACTGCATGGCACGGCGAATGCGGACACCATCTTCGGCCTGGGCGGCGACGACACGATCGTCGCCAGCCCTGGCCATGATCTGGTCGATGGCGGCGACGGCTACGACATCCTGAGGGTCGAACCCTATGACCGGGCGACGTTTCCTGCCGATCAGGGTGCCCGCACCTACGTCATCGGTGCCGACCGCGTTACGGACGATGCCGGGAACCTCGATACCAGCTTCACCGATATCGAGACCGTCTCGATCTACGGCGGTCGTGACCCCAGCCCCGCACGACTGTACGACGCTTCGCAATTCACCGGTTCGGGCGGCGTGACCATCTTTGCCGCGCCCGGCGAAGTCGGCATCGTCGGCAGCGCGTTCGACGACCGCTTCTCTCTCCGGGCCGGCCCGGCCACGCTCGATGGCGGCGCCGGCACCGACAGCCTGACGCTCGGCTTCGACGGCGAGGCCGGAACCGTGACCGTGACGCAGGACGGCGACACCGTCATCTTCAACCAGAACGACGGGATCCAGCGGATCTCCAACGTCGAGTCGTTTGAGATCTTCAGTCAAGCCGAGGATGAAGAAGACGAAGATCCGGTGACGATCGATGCTTCGGCCGTGTCCACGGGAATGATTTTCCACAATTCCGACGGCATCGAACAACTGATCGGCGGCGCGGGAGAGGATCGCTTCGAGTTGTCGCACTATACCTACGGAGACCGGTATACGGGCGGCGACGGCGCTGACCTCTTCCGCTTCAACAACATCTTGGAAGGAGGCGGACCCGCCACGATCACCGACCTGCAGGTCGGTGATCGCGTCGAGCTGAAGCCGGGATGGGTCGGCGGTTCGCTTTCCTTCATCGGCAATGCGGCATTCTCGGGTCACGCCGGCGAGTACCGCTACACCACCATCGGCACCTCCACCCAAGTCAATTTCGACAGAAACGGGGATGGCAGGGCGGATTTCAGCATCCTCTTCGCGAACGGCAGCTACGCGCTCGCGGAAACGGCTCCTGGTTCGAACGTGCTGGTGCGGGGAGCGGATGTCGCCGGCCCCCTGGCCACTGCCGACAGCTATAATGGCGTCGAGGACACGGCGCTGGTGGTCGGTTCGGCGAGCGGCGTTCTCCGCAACGATGCAAGCGGCCTGACCGCCAGGCTCGTCACCGGCAGCGCGCATGGCGAGCTGGTGCTCAATGCCGATGGCTCGTTCGTCTACCGCCCTGCTGCCGACTATCACGGCACCGACAGCTTCAGCTACGCAGCGACCGACGCGCTCGGGAACGTTTCGGCGCCGGTGGCGGTGACGATCGAGGTGGCGCCGGTCAACGATGCGCCGACCAATGGGGCCGACCGGGCTTTTTCGACCATCGAGGAGACGGCCGTGACGGTTTCGGCCGAGAACGGCCTGCTGGCGGGAGCCGCCGATCCCGATGGCGACACGCTGGCTGCGATCGTTGTCGATGGGCCGCGCTTCGGGGCGATCACCATCGGCCCGGACGGCGCCTTCGTCTACACGCCGGTGCCGGATTATGTCGGGAGCGACAGCTTCACCTACCTGGTGCGTGACGGAAGCGGCGCGGAGAGCGCCGTGGCGACCATCCAGCTGACGATCGCCTCCGGTGGCGTGACGATCATCGGCACCGACGATGCGAATGTCGTGAGCACCGAACTGACGGTGCCCGGTCAACCGCGGGCGACGCGCTTCGACGACACGCTGCACGGCCTTGGCGGAGACGACACGCTGGACGGCAGCGCCGGCGACGACCTCATGCTCGGCGGCCGCGGCGACGACACCTATGTCGTGCGCGACGCCGGCGACCAGATCGTCGAGAAGGCCGGCGAGGGGACGGATACCGTGCGGATCTCCGTCGATTACAAGCTCAGCGCCAATCTCGAGAACCTCGTGCTGTTCGGCACGCAGAACCTGTCGGGCACCGGCAACAACTCGGCCAACAGCATTCTCGGCAATATCGGCGACAACGTCCTGAATGGCGGGCGCGGCGACGACACCGTCGAAGGCGGCGCGGGCGATGACCGGCTGATCGGCGGACGCGGCACCGACACCCTGTCCTATGCCTCGGCGACCGGTGGCGTGGTCGTCAGCCTTGCGCTCAAGACCGCGCAGGACACCCATGCCGCAGGCATCGATACGGTCTCCGACTTCGAGAACCTGCTGGGCTCGTCGCATGACGATCGCCTCACCGGGAATTCACGCGCGAATGCGCTGTTCGGCGGCAAAGGCGACGACACGCTGACCGGCGGGCGGGGACAGGATGCGCTGACCGGGGGGCGTGGCGGCGATATCTTCGTCTTCGCCGCGGGCGACAGCAGCGCCTCGGCCGACCGGGCCGATCACATCACCGACTTCCGCCGCTTCGAGGGCGACAAGATCGATCTTTCGGGGATCGATGCGGTCGAGGGCGGTGCGGACGACGCGTTCACCTTCATCGGCCGTGGGGCGTTCAGCGGCACGGCCGGCGAATTGCGCTACTACGTGAACGACGGCGCCACCTATGCCGCCGCCGACACCGATGGCGACCGCGTGGCGGAGCTGGTCGTCCGGCTGGATCGCTCGCTCGCCCTGCAGGCCGGCGACTTCGTGCTGTAACCGCGGTGGCGGCCGGACGCGAGGTCATCCCGCGTCCGGCGCATCGCCCAGATGGTCGCCCCACTGGACTTGCCGCTCTCGCCGCAGCCGGCGGTGCTGCGGCTCCATCGCCATTCGACCAGGCCGGGACAGCGGTCGGTGGTGGTCCGCCGGTCCTTGAGCACCTGCGCGATCCACCGGTCGATGCGATCATAACTGTCACCCGCCGGACGCTCGCAAGCAGGGGGAATTGCGCCGTTTCGCTGGGCATCCCGGCGTTTCGTCCGGGTCTGGCGCGGTGTCGGGAAATGATCTCGACCGTGCGATATGCTGGCAGCCGCCCATTGTCCGCGGGACGTGATCTGATACCCATGCCGTTCGTAACAATTCGGCAATGGGACACGACATGGCTGAGCGCGAGGCGCAGATCGATGACAAGGCGCCCGAAGCGCAAGCCGCGAAGCCGAGTGCGAAACCGTTCCGATTTGGCTTCCTCGTCCACGATGTCTCAAGAATGCGGCGGACCCTCTTCGACGAAGCGATGAAGCCGCTCGGCATCACCCGGTCGCAATGGTCGGTGCTCGCCGTGCTGTCACGCGCGGAGCGGGAGGGGATGATGCAGGTGGAAATTTCGCGCCATATGGATCTCGGCAAGGTGACCATCGGCGGCCTCGTCGACCGGCTGGAAGCGCAAGGCTATGTCGAGCGGCGGCTCGACGCCTTGGACCGCCGCGCCCGTCGCGTCTACATCACGCCAAAAGGCTACGACGTCATCGCCAACATGCAGAAGGCCTGCCACAAGCTCAATCGATCGATCCTGGCCGGGGTCGGTCGCGATGAACAGCGCATCACCGAGGAGACGCTGGCGCGGGTCAAGCTCAACATCAAGACGCTGATCCAGCACAGCTGAAGCGAACGCTGCGGCGCAGGGCGGCATGACTGCCGGGCTGCCGATGCCGCTCGTTGTGGAGTTTCAGGTCCTACCGCAGGCGTGCGATCAGGTCGTCAAACGGACCGCGCCGCAGCTCTTCATCCGCACGGTAGGTCGAACGAAGCGCATTGCCGATGCCCATGACCTTGGCCATGCTGTCCAGCCTGATCCTCCGGCCCTCCCGATCCGGTTGACGGCGTTGATATGAGTCCGACGAGTACATCCCGCCTGAACGCGCAACAAACCGCTATGTTTCGCGCTATGTTTCGTCATGGGCAGTGATCGACCAGCAATGACGGCATCACCCGACCAAATTCCATCGCGCGACCAAGTTCTCCGCGCCGGCGAAGCGATTATTCGGGCGCGGGCGCACGCGCCGTTCCTGGCGCTGCTGCTCGACCGGCTGCCGACCGTGGCGGCGCCGCTTGCCGGGGGCGATGTCGAAGCGGCGCTTGCCGCCGGCCGCGTCCTCGCCGAGACCGCCGACAGCGTATCGCAGGCCCTGCGGCGCGAGCGGCAGGCGGTCGCGCTGGCGGTGGCGATCGGCGATCTGGCCGGGCTGCTCGACCTGCATCAGGTCTGCGGTCACCTCACCGCCTTCGCCGACCGTGCGCTGGACCGTGCGATCCGCACCGCGATCGAGGAGCGGACGCCCGGGGCCGAGCCGGCCGGCTTCGTCGCGCTCGCCCTCGGCAAGCAGGGTAGCGGCGAACTCAACTATTCGTCGGACATCGACCCGATCCTGCTGTTCGATCCGCGCACCCTGCCGCATCGCGAGCGCGAGGAGCCGGTCGAGGCGGCGGTGCGGATCGCGCGGAGGGTGGTCGAGCTGCTGCAGACCCGCGACGGTGACGGCTATGTCCTGCGCATCGACCTCAGGCTGCGGCCCGCGCCAGAGGCGACACCGCTGGCGGTGCCGATCGACGCCGCCGTCACCTATTACGAATCGCTGGCGCTGCCCTGGGAGCGGGCGGCTTTCATCCGGGCGCGGCCGGCCGCAGGCGACCTGGCGCTCGGCCGCGACTTCCTCGACACGATCCGGCCGTTCGTCTGGCGCCGCTCGCTCGATTTCGGGGCGATCAGCGAGATCACCGGCATCTCGCGCCGGATCCGCGAACATTATGCGCAGGGCCAGGCCTTCGGCCCCGGCTACGACCTCAAGCGCGGCCGCGGCGGCATCCGCGAAGTCGAGTTCTTCGCGCAGATCCACCAGCTTATCCATGGCGGCCGCGACCCCAGCCTGCGCGTGCCGGCGACGCTCGACGCGATCGCCGCGCTGGCAGCCGCAGAGCGCATCGACCCCGCCGACGGGGCGACCCTGAGCGACGCCTATCGTCTCTACCGGACGATCGAGCATCGCCTGCAGATGGTCGAGGATCGCCAGACCCACAGCCTGCCGCAGGCGGCGGCCGCGCTCGACAATGTCGCCCGGCTGCACGGCCTTGCCGATGGCGGCGCGCTGCTCGACCTGCTCGCCCCCCCGGTCGCCGCGGTCGGCCGCATCTACGATCGGCTGGAGGGTGGCCGCGGCGATGGCGTGCCGCATGATCCCGAGGCGCTGGAGGCGCATCTCGCCGCGGCGGGCTTCACCGACGCGGCCCACGCCGCCCGGCTGATCGCCGGCTGGCGCACCGCCGGCTCGCCCGCCGCGCGCAGCGGCGCGGCACGGTCGGCGCTGGAGGCGGTGCTGCCCGGGCTGATCGCCGCGCTTGCCGCCGCCCCCGACCCCGAGGCGGCGCTCAACCGTTTCGACGAGATGCTCGGGCGGCTGCCCTCGTCGATCAGCCTGTTCCGCCTGATCGAGGCGCAATCCCATCTTGCCCGGATGCTCGGCGAGATCCTGGCCCATGCCCCCGCTTTGGTCGAGGCACTCGCCCGGCGGCCGCAACTCCTGGACGGCATGATCGACGCCTCGGCGCTGGACCCGCCGCCCGCAGTCGCCGATCTCGCGGCGAGCTGGATCAAGGGCGAGCGCGGCGAAGATTACGAGGCGGTGCTCGACCGCGTGCGCGGCCGGGTCAACGAGGCGCGCTTCGCCTCGGGCGTGCAGCTCGTCACCGCCGCCCGCGACCCGCTGGCCATCGCCGCGGGCTATTCGCGCATCGCCGAGGCGGCGATCCAGGTCCTCGCCGATGCCGCCACCGCCGAGTTCGAGGCGACGCATGGCCGGGTGCCGGGCAGCGACCTCGTCATCCTCGCGCTCGGCCGGCTCGGCGGCGGCGCGCTCACCCACGCCTCCGACCTCGACATCGTCTACCTCTTCACCGGCGACTTCGCGGCGGAATCGGATGGCCGCCGGCCCCTCGGCGCGACGCACTATTTCAACCGCCTCGCCCAACGGGTCAGCGCCGCGCTCAGCGTGCCGACCGCGACGGGGCCGCTCTATTCGGTCGACACCCGGCTGCGCCCGTCGGGGACGCAGGGCCTGCTCGCGGTCTCTGTCGACAGCTTCGCGCGCTATCAGGCGGAGAGCGCATGGACCTGGGAGCATATGGCGCTGACTCGCGGCCGCGTCGTCTACGGGCCGGCGGAAGGGCGGGCAGCAGTCGAGGCGATCGTCGCCGAGACGCTGCGCCGTCCCCGCGCGGTCGACGATCTGGTCGCCGATGCCCGCAAGATGCGCGGCGACATCGCCAGGCACAAGCCGCCGGAGGGGCCGTTCGACGTCAAGCTGATCCCCGGCGGCCTCGTCGACCTGGAATTCTGCGTCCATGTCCAGCAGCTCCGCCACGGCGCCGGGCTCGATCCGCGGCTCGACGTCGCCCTCCCCGCGCTGGTCGCGGCCGGGCTGGTCGATCCGGCGCTGGTGCCGGCGCAGCAGCTTCTCACCCGCCTGCTGGTCACCCTGCGGCTCGTCTCGCCCGATTCCAGCGCGCCGCCCGAAAGCGCCCGCGCGCTGGTGGCGCGGGCCTGCGCGACGCCCGACTGGCCGGCACTGCTTGCCGCTTTTGCGCAGGCACGGCAAAGCGTCGCGGCGGAATGGCGCAGGATCGCCGCCATCGACGGAGACGAGACCGATGCTGAATGAAGGCGACATGGCCCCCGACGTCACGCTCGGCACCCCCGAGGGTGGCACGTTGAAGCTCTCCGACCTGCGCGGCCGCGCGCTGGTCGTCTATTTCTACCCGAAGGATGACACCACCGGCTGCACCCGCGAGGCGCAGGACTTCACCGCGCTGAAGGCGGCGTTCGACATGGCCGACACCGGCATCCTGGGCGTGTCGAAGGACAGTGCCAAGTCGCACGGCAAGTTCATCGCCAAATACGACCTCAAGCATCCGCTCGCCACCGATGCCGACGACAGCGTCTGCGCGGCGTTCGGCACCTGGGTGGAAAAGAGCATGTACGGCCGCAGCTACATGGGGATCGAACGGGCGACCTTCCTGATCGATGCCGAAGGCCGGGTGGCGAAGATCTGGCGCCAGGTGAAGGTGCCCGGTCATGCCGAGGCGGTGCTGGAGGCGGCCCGGGCGCTCAAGGCGACCGCCTGACGGATCGCAGGGCCGACTGCCATGGACAGCGTTGCCGTGGCGGCGCGGCGGGTGCTCCTCGCCGCGCGGCCGATCGACAAGGTGATGACCGCACGGGCGGTGGCGCGCGCATGGGCGCAGGGCAGGCTCGCCCATCGCTTCGACGCCGCCATGCCCGATCGCCCCGCGCGCCCGGCGGCGCCGGCATTGCTCCCCCCGACAGCGATGCCCCGGCGCGGCAAGGTCGGGTCGCAGCGCAGCCGGATCGCGATGCTCCACGCGCTCGCCCATATCGAGTTCAACGCCATCGACCTGGCCTTCGACCTGCTCGGCCGCTTCGGCGCGGGCTTCCCGCGCGCCTTCGTCGATGACTGGATGCGGGTCGGTGCGGAGGAGGCGATCCACTTCGCGATGGTCGACCGGCGGCTGCGCCAGCTTGGCGCCGGCTATGGCGACCTGCCGGCCCATGACGGCCTGTGGGAAGCGGCAGAAGCGACCGTCGACGATCCGCTCGCCCGCCTCGCGATCGTGCCGATGGTGTTGGAGGCGCGCGGCCTGGACGTCACGCCCGCCATCCGCGAACGACTTCAAGCGGCTGGCGATTCCCGCTCCTCGGCGATCCTCGGGCGGATCCTGGCCGACGAGATCGGCCATGTCGCGGCGGGTGTCCGCTGGTTCCGCCACGGTTGTGCAGCGCAACGATTCGAGCCCGCTATCCATTGGAAAAAGTTGGTCGAAGCGAGCTTTCGCGGCCCGATCAAACCGCCGTTCAACGATTCAGCGCGGGGTGAGGCCGGTCTGACCCCCGATTTTTACAAGGAGGTTGCAGAGCGCAACGGAGCCAAGCACAACGCACTCGTCGCTGCGGGAGGGCACCTTTAGCGGCCAGATGTAGGACGCAACGTCGCCGGGGTCTCCGGCCGATGGTGCTCGACAGGAGTCGCTTGAAGATGTCCTTGTACCGCGTATTCAACGTGCGTGCCTCGATCCGGTTCCGATCGATCGCGCTTATCACCGGCCTTCTCGCCTTTGCCGCACCGCAGCTAGCGGTCGCCGCGGATGCCGCCGTCGACCCGCAATTCCGCTCGCTGTTCATGAACTGGAAGCGGCAGGACGTGGCGCCCCAGCAGACCATGGCGGTGCCGTCCGCCCGCCCGGTCAACGACGCCAGCTTCACTTCGGGCTACGGCCTGCGTTCCGACCCGTTCCGCCACAGCGCCGCGATGCACAAGGGCATCGACCTCGCCGGCCGCAGCGGCACCGCGATCTATGCGACCGCCGACGGCATCGTCGACCGCGCCGAATGGGCCAATGGCTACGGCAACCTCGTCGAGCTCGACCACGGCAAGGGCGTCCAGACCCGCTACGGCCATCTCTCGCGCATCCTCGTGAAGTCCGGCCAGCGCGTGAAGCGCGGCGACATCATCGCGCTGATGGGCTCGACCGGCCGCTCGACCGGCAGCCATCTCCATTACGAGGTCCGCATCGACGGCGCCGCCGTCAACCCGATCCCCTTCCTCCAGGCCACCGACTACCGCCTCGCCGCGCAGCGCCGGGTCGAAGCCTCACAGGTCGCGGTCGGCGGTCCGGACGACTGATCCCGTTGTCCTTGCCGCTCTCCTCACGGCGCCCTATCTTCGCTTCATGAGCGAAACCCTGATCGACCTGACCCCTTCGGCCGCCAAGCGCGTCGCCGCGATCGCCGGGCGCCAGGGCAAGCCGCCGATCCTCCGCCTCGCCGTCGACGGCGGCGGCTGCGCTGGCTTCCAGTACAAGTTCGAGCTGGCCGAGGCGATTGCCGATGACGATGCCCGCGCCGAATGCGAGGGCGCGACCCTGGTCGTGGATCCGATCAGCCTCGACCTCGTCCGCGGATCGGCGGTCGATTACGTGGAATCGCTGGGCGGCGCGGCGTTCCGGGTGACCAATCCGAACGCCGCCTCGGGCTGCGGCTGCGGGACGAGCTTCTCGATCTGAGACCCGGCCTGGATCGTCACTTCCGGTCGATCTCGAAAGTCGCCCACCAGGACGTCTTGTTCGACTCGTTGTAGCCGAACGCGACCTTCAGGCCCTCGGCCGACCATTCGTCGTTGTGAAGATACTCGCGCGCATTCGGCCCGATCCGCTCGCGTGGGGCGGCGCCGACCTGTCGGCCGCCCCCGGTGATCGCGACTTGACCGGCGCGCGATGTGGGCAGCAAGGGTGACCGGCGGGCGGTGGACGAGGAGACGGCGGATGGCTGAAGCGGATCCCGGCGCGCCGGCAGGTCGCGCCGCCGGCCCGTTTGCCGGCCCGTTCGCAGGTTTGGCCGCTTCGGGCGCCTTCGCGCCGCTGCGCGAACGGACGTTCCGCACCATCTGGTCCGCCAGCCTGCTGTCCAATTTCGGCCAGTTGATCCTCGGCGTCGGTGCGGCCTGGGCGATGACCGGGCTGACCGGATCGGCCGACATGGTCGCGCTGGTCCAGACCGCGACGATGGGTCCGTTGATGCTGGTGGCGCTGCCCGCCGGCGCCATCGCCGACATGTTCGACCGTCGCCGCGTCGCACTCTACGGGCTCGGGTTCGCGCTGCTCTGCGCGACCGTGCTGACCATCCTGGCCTGGCTCGACCTGATTTCGCCGCAGATCCTGCTTGCCGCCTGCTTCATGATCGGGGTGGGCGGTGCGATCTTCGGCCCGGCCTGGCAGGCTTCGGTCGGCGAACAGGTGCGGGCCGAGCATCTTCCGGCGGCGGTCGCGCTCAATTCGATCAGCTACAATATCGCGCGCAGCTTCGGCCCGGCGCTCGGCGGGTTCATCGTCGTCGCGGTCGGCGCCGCGGGCGCCTTCGCCGCGACCGCCCTCCTCTACCTGCCGATCATCCTTGCGCTGTATCTGTGGCGGCGCGAGCGGCCGCCGGCGCGCCTGCCGCCGGAGCGGGTGGACCGGGCGATCGTCGCCGGCATGCGCTATGTGCTGCATTCGCCGGTGGCGCGGACGGTGCTGATGCGCACCTTCATCGCCGGCTTCGCCGCGGCTTCGGTTACCGCGCTGATGCCGCTGGTCGCGCGCGACCTGCTGAACGGCGGCGCGCTCACCTACGGCATGATGCTGGGCGCCTTCGGCGTGGGCGCGGTCGCTGGCGCGCTGTGCGTCAGCAGCGTGCGCGAACGGATGGACCCCGAGCACGCGACCCGCCTTGCCGCGATCGGGATGGGCGCGGCGATGATCGTCGCCGGCGCGAGCGGGCATGTCGTGCTGACCGGCGCCGCCCTGTTCGTCGCGGGCATCGGCTACATCCTGATGCTGTCGACGTTCAATGTCGGTGTCCAGACGTCGGCACCGCGCTGGGTGACGGCGCGCGCGCTCGCCTCGTTCCAGGCGACGATCGCCGGCGCGCTGGCGTTCGGCGCCTGGAGCTGGGGCACGCTCGCCGGGCATTGGGGCGTGGCCGCGGTCCTGATCGTATCCGGCCTGATGATGGTGGCCAGCGTGCTGGCCGGCCTCGCCCTGCCGATGCCGCGCATCACCGCCGGCGATGCCGAGACCCGCGAGCTCAGCGAGGAACTGACCCCCGCCCTGGCGCTGACCCATCGCAGTGGGCCGATCGTGATCGAGATCGATTACCGCGTCGACCCGAAGGAAGCGCGCGCCTTCTACGCGGTGATGCAGCATGTGCAGCGGACGCGGCAGCGCACCGGCGCCTTCGAATGGTCGCTGTCGCGCGACATTGCCGATCCGGCGCTCTGGACCGAACGCTATCACTGCCCGACCTGGCTCGACTATCTCCGCCAGCGCACCCGCGCGACCCGCGGCGACCGCGAAGTGCAGGAGAGCGCCTTCGCCTTCCATATCGGCGACAGCCCGCCGGTGGTCCGCCGGCGCCTGGAACGGCCGCTCGGATCGGTCCGCTGGCGCGAGAACACACCAGATCCCGAGGCGCCGATCGGGCTGGTCACGCCGTAACGGCCGAGGGCAGCTGCGCGTTACGCCGCCAGCGCCGCCTCCGCCGCGACCGTCCGGTCGATCCAGCCGCCGCCGAGCACGCGGTCGCCGGCGTAGAGCACCGCCGCCTGGCCGGGCGAGACGCCGTATTCGGGCGCTTCGAAATGGACCACGGTGCCGTCGAACCGCGCCGCGACCGGCTTCGCCATCGACCGCACCTTGACCGTGACCGGCCCGGCGAAGTCGCCGCCGATCCAGTTGACGTCGCCCAGCACGGCGCTCGCCACCGCGAGGGCTCGGCGCGGGCCGACGACGACGCGGCGCGCCGCGGGCTCCAGCCGCAGCACGTAGAGCGGCTCGGGCTGGCCGCCGATGTCGATGCCCTTGCGCTGGCCGACGGTGAAATGGATCAGCCCGCGATGGCGGCCGAGCACGCGGCCGGCCATGTCGACGATCTCGCCCTCGTCCGCCGCCTCGGGGCGCAGCTTGCGGACGATCGCGGCATAGTCGCCGTCGGGGACGAAGCAGATGTCCTGGCTGTCGGGCTTGGCGGCGACCACCAGCCCGGCCTCGACGGCGATCGCGCGCACCGCCGCCTTCGCCATGCCGCCGAGCGGGAAGCGCAGGAAATCGAGCTGCGGGGCCGTCGTCGCGAACAGGAAATAGCTCTGGTCGCGGGCGGGATCGATCGCCCGGTGCAGTTCCGCCCCGTCGGCGCCGACGATGCGGCGGACGTAATGGCCGGTAGCCAGGCAATCGGCGCCGAGATCACGCGCGATCGTCAGCAGATCCGTGAACTTCACCCCCTGGTTGCAGCGGACGCAGGGAATCGGGGTCCGGCCCGCGGCATATTCGTCGGCGAAATCCTCGATCACGCTCGTGCGGAAGCGGTTTTCGTAGTCGAACACGTAATGGGCGATGCCCAGCCGGTCGGCGACGGCGCGCGCGTCGCGGATATCCTGCCCGGCGCAGCAGCTGCCGGTGCGGCCGGTTGCGGCGCCGTGATCGTAGAGCTGCAGGGTGATGCCGATCACCTCCGCGCCGGAACGCGCCGCCAGCGCCGCCACGACCGAGCTGTCGACGCCGCCGGACATGGCGACGACGATCCGCGCCGTCGCGGCGGGCCGGTCGAGCTGGAAATCGGGGTTCATCACGCCGCCATAGAGCAGGCGCGGCTGTCGGGAAAGCAAGGCGGGAAAGCGGGGCACGGTTTACCGGCTCTTCAGCCTTCTGTCGTAAACCAACCTCGAAAGCTCTGTTTCGACACGGTCAGGGACGGCATGGAATTGCATTACTCGGCGACGAAGGACGGGGACGCCGCGCTCGGCGATCTCGACTATCGCGCCATTCTCGCCACCATCGCCGCCGCGCAGGCCGGCACGCCGACCGCGCGCGCCGCCGCTGCGATCGCGCGGCCGCCGGCGCCGCCGGTGGCCCCGATCACCGCGCTCGTCGACCTGATGCGCCCCAGCAGCGGCCGCAGCGACCCGCGCGCGCTCAACGGCAGCTTTCATCCGGCGACCGCCGATCGCATCGGGGCGCAGGAGGCGGAAAGATCCGTAAAGGGCGCGTTAACTTTCGCATTTGAGGGTTCTTTCAAGGGCGCGGACGTAGGGGAACGGGCGTCGGAACGTGCTCCGGCTTCGGTGAGGCAATGATGATCGAGAACCAGAAGATCCGTCCCGCGCAGGTGATCGGCCCCTTGGGCGAGCCGCTGACCCTGGACTCGCTTCCCCCGCCGGACACGACCCGCTGGGTCGTGCGGCGAAAGGCCGAAGTCGTCGCCGCGGTGACCGGCGGCCTCCTGACCATCGACGAGGTCTGCGCCCGCTACGGCCTGACCGTCGAGGAGTTCACGAGCTGGCAGCGCGCGGTCGACCGGTCCGGCATGCCCGGCCTGCGCGTCACCCGTATCCAGCACTACAAGTCGCTCTACGAGCGCCAGCGCAACTACTGAGCGCGGCCCAAGAAGGTTTGCGGTCGCGGCTCGGAGCCTGTAGGCACAGATTCGTCGCATCTTCGCGGCGGTCACGGCGGGTGGTCAGGTGGGCTTGATCTTCATGATCGCGATCGGCGCCTTCGCCGGCTGGCTGGTCGTCAAATTCTTTCGCGAAACCGACTCGATCGAAATCTGGCCGCGGATCGTGACCGGGGTGCTCGGCGCGTTCGGCGGAGCCTGGTTCGTCGGCTCGGCCTTTCAGCGCAAGCCTTTCCTGGCGGCCTCGCCCGATCCGGTGACACTGATCGGCGCGTTGGTCGGCGGGATCATCGGCGCCTATCTGATCGGCCTGCGCCACCGCCAGCGCCACTGATCCAGATCAGTCATTCTCCCGGAACCGGATGGACGCCTTGCGCGTCTAGCGGGCGGAGGTCGTTTCCTGCGCGAGACGACTGAACCTGGCAGGAGAACGGCAATGGGTCTTATTCTTTGGCTTGTCATTGGTGGCGTGATCGGCTGGCTGGCCAGCATTGTCATGCGGACCGATGCGCAGCAGGGCATCCTGCTCAACATCGTCGTCGGCATCATCGGCGCGTTCATCGCCGGCCTGATCTTCAGCGGCGGCAGCATCAACAACGCACCGCTGACCATCTACACTTTCCTCACCTCGCTGGTGGGCGCGATCGTCCTCCTCGCGATCGTCAACCTGGTGCGTCGCGGCTCGGTTCGATAACCGCCGACTTCGCAGCTCTTCGAGGGGCCGCGCGAGCGATCGCGCGGCCCCTTTTTCACGACTATTGCAGCTCGAAGGTCACCGCCAGGTTGACCCCCAGCTTCTGCTCGCCCGGCTCGATCGCGGTATCGGCGGCAGCGCCGGCACGCTTGGCCATCGCGAACATCGGCATCGGCCGCTGCGGCTCGATCGCCCCCGATTCGCTGATCTCGACGATCCGCTTTACCGACAGGCCGGCCGCACGGGCATAAAGATCGGCGCGCTGGCGGGCGGTGGCGATCGCCTGCGTCCGCGCCTCGTCGAGGGCCGCCTCCGGCTTGTCGACCGACAGGTTCGGACCGTCGATCTGATTCGCCCCGGCCGCGACCAGCGCGTCGAGGATCGTGCCGGCCTTGGCGAGATCGCGGAAGCGGACTGTCACCTGGTTGCTCGCCTGATAGCCGGCAATGCGCGGCGGCTGGTTGTCGTCGTAGACGTAGCGTGGCGACAGCGAGAGCGTGCTGGTCTGGATGTCGCGCGCGGCGACCCCGGCGGCACGCAGGCTGGCGAGCGTCGCGTCCATCCGCCTGGCATTGTCGGCCATCGCCGCCGCCGCGCTGTTCGCCTGGGTGACGACGCCGGCGCCGATCATGGCGATATCGGGGACGCGGGTGACCGTCCCTTCCACGTTGAGGACGAGGCGGGTGCCCTGCAGCATGGGTGGTGGTGGCGGCATCTGCGCCACGGCCGGTGCGGCGAGGAGGGCGGCCGAAGTCAGCGCGAGCGCGGCCAGGAACGCATTGCGCGGACGAAAATCAGGCATGTCAGTCTCCGTTCATCGTGGTTTCGGCACGGGCCGCTGCAGCTTGCCTGCCCGAGCGGCCCTGCACGGCGGGTGAACGGCACTCCGGTCGATCGGGTTTCAAAACGGCGCCGTCGTCGCTTGCACCGTTCTGCGGCCCGGCACAAAGGATCCGCGCCCGCGCTGCCCTCGGGGTCGCTTGAGCAGGTGACCTATTTATGTAATACAGCGCGCCGGCGAAATCCGCCGAAAACAGGGAACGCAACGATGAACGTGCAGCAGGGCTTCAACGACGTCGACGCCGTCGAGCCCTCGCGCGTCGAGCGCAAGTCGCGGCGCCGCATCGTGATCATCGTCGCTGCGGCGCTGGTCGCGGTCGTCGGCCTGTACCTGCTGCTCCACAAGAAGCCGGCCCCGCCCGAGGCGCCGGCCCTGACCCGAGTCACCGTCATCGTCCCCGGCCGGCAGGCGGTCGACAACATCATCACCGCCACCGGCAACCTGGCCGCCCGCCGCGAGATGCCGGTCGGCGTCGCCGGCGAGGGCGGGATGGTGACCCGCGTGCTGGTCGAACCGGGCGACTGGGTCGCCGCCGGCCAGACGCTCGCCACCGTCGAGCGTTCGGTCCAGGCCGAGGAGGCCGCCGCGCAGGGCGCCTCGATCGACGTCGCCCGCGCCGAGGCGGCGCTCGCCCAGGCCGAGCTCGACCGCGCCAAGGCGCTGGTTGCGCGCGGCTTCATCTCCAAGGCCGATATCGACCGCAAGACCGCGGCGCGCGACCAGGCCAACGCCCAGGTCCGCGTCGCGCAGGCGACCCTCGGCCAGACCCGCGCACGCATCGGCCGGCTCGACATCCGCGCGCCGGCCGCCGGCCTGGTGCTGACCCGCGCGGTCGAGCCGGGACAGGTGATCGGTTCCGGCGGCCCGGCCCTCTTCCGCCTCGCCAAGGGTGGCGAGATGGAGTTGCTGGCGCGACTTTCGGAACAGGACCTGTCGCGGCTGTCGGTCGGCCGTCCCGCCAAGGTGATGCCGGTCGGCACCACCGACAGCTTCACCGGCACGATCTGGCAGATGCCGCCGGTCATCGACCCGCAGACGCGGCAGGGCCTCGTCCGCATCGCACTCCCCTACAACAAGGCGATCCGGCCGGGCGGCTTCGCCAGCGCCGACATCCAGAGCGGCCTCGCCGATCTGCCGCTGCTGCCCGAATCGGCGGTGCTGAGCGACCCGGCGGGCAATTACGTCTATGTCGTCGACGGTGCGGGCGTGGTCTCCCGCCGCGACGTCAAGACCGGCACCGTGTCCGAACGCGGCGTCTCGATCGTCTCCGGCCTGACCGGCAACGAATCGGTGGTGCAGTCGGCCGGCGCCTTCCTCAACCCCGGCGACAAGGTGGCGCCGGTGCGACAGGCCGCGCGCGCGGGTAACCCGCAATGAACTTCAGCCGCATCTCGTCCTGGGCGATCAAGAACCCGGTCCCGCCGATCGTCCTGTTCGTGGCGCTGACGATCGCCGGGATGCTGTCGTTCATGCGCATGGACGTGAACGACAATCCCGACATCGACTTCCCGGCGGCGCTGGTGACCGTGGCCCAGCCGGGCGCGGCGCCGTCGGAGCTGGAGACCCAGGTCACCCAGCGGGTCGAGGCGGCGGTGCGCGGCATCAGCGGCGTCGACGAGATCAACTCGAACGTGACCGAGGGCGATTCGACGACCTTCGTCCAGTTCGCGATCGGCACCCCGGTCGACCGCGCCGTCAACGACGTCCGCGACGCGATCTCGAACATCCGCAGCGAGCTGCCCGACGGCATCCTCGAGCCGGTGGTCAAGCGGATCGACATTTCCGGCGGATCGATCGCGGTGTTCGCGGTCGAGACCAAGGACATGACCCTCGAACAGGCGAGCTGGTTCGTCGACAACACCATCGCCAAGCGTCTGCTGGCGATCCCCGGCATGGCGCAGGTCAAGCGCTTCGGCGGCGTCGACCGCGAGATCCGGGTGACGCTCGATCCCGAGCGGATGCGCGCGCAGGGGGTGACCGCCAGCCAGGTCAACGACCAGCTCCGCCTGGTCAACATGAACGCCGCCGGCGGCCGCACCGAGATCGCCGGATCGGAGCAGTCGGTGCGCGTGCTGGCCAATGCCCGCAACGCCTATGCGCTGAGCCAGACCCAGATCCAGCTCAGCACCGGCCGGTCGGTCAAGCTGGCCGATATCGCCGACGTCCGCGACGCCTATGCCGAGCAGCGCGGCTATGCGCAGATGAACGGGCGGCAGGTCCTCGCCTTCCGGCTGATCAAGGCCAAGGGCTATTCGGACGTCACCATCTATCACGAGGCGATGAAGGTCATCGCCGGCATCGAGAAGGAATCGGACGGCAAGATCCATGTCCGCCAGCTCTGGGCCAACGTCAAATACGCGATCGAACAGTACGAATCGGCGATCAACGCGATGATCGAGGGCGCGATCCTCGCCGTCGTCGTGGTCTTCATCTTCCTGCGCGACTGGCGGGCGACCGTCATCTCGGCGATCGCGATACCGCTCTCGGCTATCCCGACCTTCTGGTTCCTCGACCTGATGGGCTTCGCGCTCAACGCCCTCAGCCTGCTGGCGCTCAGCCTTGTCGCCGGCGTGCTGGTCGACGATGCGATCGTCGAGATCGAGAACATCGTGCGCCACATGCGCATGGGCAAGAGCGCGTACCAGGCCTCGATCGACGCCGCCGACGAGATCGGCCTCGCCGTGCTGGCGACGACGATGACGATCGTCGCGGTGTTCCTGCCGGTCGGCCTGATGCCCGGCATCTCCGGCCAGTTCTTCAAGAACTTCGGCCTGACCGTGGTCGTCGCGGTGCTGATGAGCCTTGCCGTCGCGCGCCTCATCACCCCGCTGATCGCCGCCTATTTCCTGAAGGCGCATGGTGCGCGGGAGCATGGGGGCGGCCGCCTGATGGACCTCTACATGCGGATGCTCGCCTGGACGATGGCGCACCGCAAGACGACGCTGCTGGCAGGCGGCGGCGGCGCGCTGGTCCTGACCGTCGTCATGGTTGCCGGCATCCCCGGGCTGATCAAGCCGCTGCCGTTCAACTTCCAGCCGCAGATCAACCAGGACAGCTCGGACATCGAAGTGACGATGCCGCCGGGATCGACGCTCGCCGACACCGGCCGGGTGGTCGACCGGATCACCGCGATCATGCGCCGCCAGCCCGAGATTGCCGACGTCTTCGCCAGCGTCGACGTGACCCAGGCCGAGGTCTCGGTGATCTACAAGGCGAAGCGCGACATCACGAGCGGCGAGTTCGAGCGCAAGCTGGCCCCGGCCCTGCGCGAGATTCCCGATGCGCGCGTCCATTTCCAGGCATGGAACAGCGGCGGCAATACCGGCCGCGACATCGAGCTGACGCTGACCGGCGACGATCCCGACAAGCTGGACGCCGCGGCGCAGGGGCTGGTGCGCGAGATGGC
>Ga0207668_10000689_pt1 | contig 20729 bp, 22 predicted proteins | sample KBSS43metaG_FD_184323 | JGI IMG/M metagenome (GOLD analysis project Ga0207668, IMG submission 184323) | Switchgrass rhizosphere microbial communities from Kellogg Biological Station, Michigan, USA - KBS S4-3 metaG (SPAdes) (version 2) | ecosystem: Host-associated > Plants > Roots > Rhizosphere... | reverse complement strand
CCCCCCCGCTCTCGCTATCCGCTTAAATGGGCCCGGAACCGCCAACCCTCCCCCCCCCCGGTGGCGCTTCCGGGCCCTCTTCTGTCTGGGCCTCCGAAACCACCGAGTCTGATCGCGCGGCTTTGCGCGCTTCGCGCCAGTGCGTGATGCGGATGGCGAGGATGGCGAACTCGTACAGGGCGTAGAGCGGCACCATCAGCATCAGCATCGAGACCGCATCCGGCGGGGTCAGCACGGCGGCGACCGCGGCCGCGCCGACGATCGCGTAGCGCCGCGACTTGGCTAGCTGCTCCCGGGTAACGATCCCGGCGCGTTCGAGAATCATCAACAGGATCGGAAGCAGGAAGGCCGCGCCGAACCCGAACAGGAAGCGGGTGACGAAGGTCAAATAATTGCCGACGCCCGGCAGCGCCTCCTGCTGGATCCCGCCGACATTGCCCTGATAGCTGAGCAGGAAGTGCAGCGCCCACGGCATGGCGAAGAAATAAGCGAAGCTGGCGCCCCCGGCGAAGAAGATCGGGGTCATCAGCAGGAATGGCAGGAATGCCTTTTTTTCCTTCACGTAGAGTCCCGGGGCGACGAACCGCCACAGCTGGATGGCGATGACCGGGAAACTGATCATCAGCGCGGCGAACAGCGCGACCTTCACCTCGACGAAGAAGGCCTCGAAAATGTCGGTGTAGATGAGCTTGCCCTGCCCGGCCTTGAGCAGCGGCTGGACGAGCACCGCGAAGATGTCGCGGGCAAAGTACAGGCAGATGAAGAACGCCACGGCCAGCGCCGCGAGGCTCTGGAGCAGCCGGCGGCGAAGCTCGACCAGATGCTCGAGCAGCGGCTGCTTGGTGTCGTCGATGTCCCTCACGGCAGCGGCCGCTGTTCGGGCGGAAGCTCATCCTCGGCGGCGCCGGGTTCAGCGACCGGCGGCATCTCGTCGGGCTTGCCGGGCTCGGGATATTCGGCATTGGCGGGGTGGAGCTTCAGAATGCGCTCATTCTCCTCGCGCCACTTCTTCTCCATCTCCTCGAGCTCCGCCTCGCGCATCATCGTCTCGATGCCCGAGGTGAAGTGGCGCGCCATGCCGCGCATCCGGCCGACCCAGTAGCCGACGGTGCGCATGACCTTGGGCAGGTCCTTGGGCCCGATGAAAATCAGGGCAAGGACCGCCACGATGACGAACTCGGTAGAATCGACGCCGAACATGGCGGCGCTCTAGCGCTTAACGGGCTTCGTCGTCTCTAGGCGCCGCGGTCGGTTCGTCGCGAACCGGGGTAACCTCGATCGGGTCCTGGTCGCGGGGCAGGCGCGGCGGCTCGGCTCGGCGCTGCTCGTCATAGCGCTTGCGCTTGTCGTCCTCGTCGTCGGCCATGCCCTCCTTGAAGCTTTTCATGCCCTTGGCGACGTCCTTCATCATGTTCGAGAAGCGGCTGCCGCCGAACAACAGCAGGAGAAAGAGGCCGAGAATGATCCAGTGAATGAGGCTGAAACCGCCCATGAGAAGCTCCTTTGACGGCGGTATTTAGTCCGCCTCTTCTTCGCTTTCCAGTTGAAGCTGAAACACAGACTCATCGAGCGGGTCTAAAAGTCCCGCGGCCTTCAAATCGTCGATTCCCGGAAGGTCGCGCCGGGACCCAAGCCCGAAGTGAGTCAGGAATTCCTGCGTCGTCGCGTAAAGCAGTGGCCGCCCCGGCCCCTCGCGCCGGCCGGCGGGCCGGATCCAGCCGCTATCCATCAGCACGTCGAGCGTACCTTTCGAGATCTGGACCCCGCGGATCGCCTCGATCTCGGCGCGGCTGACCGGCTCGTGATAGGCGACGATCGCCAGCGTTTCGGTCGCAGCGCGCGACAACCGGCGTGGCTCCTCGCGCGTGCGGCGAAGCAAGTGCGCCAAGTCCGGCGCCGTCTGGAAGTGCCAGTGGCCGCCGCGCTCCACCAGCGCGATCCCGCGGCCCTCGTAATGCTGGGCCAGCTCGCCGAGCGCCAGCTCGATCGGTCCCTCGCCGGCATGCTCGACGATCTCGTCGACGCTGAGCGGCGTCGCGGACGCGAAAATCGCAGCTTCGACGGCGCGCGCATAGTCGTCCACGTCAGGCCACTTTCAACATGATCGGTGCAAACGCCTCGTCCTGCTGGATCGTAAGCTGGCCGCGCCGCGCCAGCTCGAGTGCGGCGAGGAAGCTCGACGCGAGGCACGACCGACGGAATTGCGGATCCTGGGTCGCCGGGATGAAGCTTTCGAGGAAGGTCCAGTCGAGCGCGGTGCCGATCATCCGCGCCACCCGCTCGATCGCCTCCTCGAGGGTCATTACCGCGCGCGCATGGACGACGTGCATCGCGGGCTGGGTCCGCGCCCGGACCGCGCCGTAGGCCGCGAACAGGTCGAAGTCGCGCACCTGCCACATCGCTTTCCGCACCAGCCGCAGCCCCTCCGGCGCACCGCGCACGAAAACATCGCGGCCGATGCGGTCCCGGCCGAGCAGGCGCGCGCCCGCCTCACGCATCGCATCGAGCCGCTGGAGGCGCATCTGCAAGCGCCAGGCAAGCTCGTCGGGGCTGGGCTCGGCCTCCGGGTCCTTGGGCAGCAGCAGGCAGGATTTGAGGTAGGCGAGCCACGCCGCCATCACGAGATAGTCCGCCGCAATCTCGAGCTTCAGCGCCCGCGCCTCGCCGATGTAAGCGGTATATTGGTCGACCAATTGCAGGATCGAGATTTGCGCGAGGTCGACCTTTTGCGCGCGCGCTAGGCTCAGCAGGAGGTCGAGCGGGCCTTCCCAGCCATCGAGGTTGAGCGTCAGCTCGTCCGACTGCGCGCGGAGCGGCTGTTCCTCGAATTCGGCGTCGGTTTCCACGCCGGCCAATTTACACCAGCGCCAGCAACGTGTCGCGCTTGGCGATCGAATCCGCGAAGTTGGGGCCGTCGTCGTCGACCACCAACGTCGTCGCCATCGCCCGCGCCAGCCGGACCTCGCTTTCGGGACTCATCGACGGCACCGCGGCGGCGACTGCGACCATCTCGTCCATCTTGCCCGAGCAGTGCAGCGCGACGTCGCAGCCAGCGGCAACCACCCCCGCCGCGCGGTCGCCGAAATCGCCCTCGAGCGCTTCCATGCCCAGGTCGTCGCTCATCAGGAAACCGTCGAAGCCGATGCGCCCCCGGATGATGTCGCCGATAACCGTCGGCGACAGGCTCGCAGGATGGTCGGGGTCCCACGCGGTGTAGACGACGTGGGCGGTCATCCCCATCGGCGCCGAGGCGAGCCGCTCGAACGGCTCGAGGTCCGCTTCCAGCTCCTCGGCGCTCGCGAGAACCACCGGCAATTCCTTGTGGCTGTCGACCAAAGCCCGGCCGTGTCCCGGCATATGTTTGACGATCCCGACCACGCCCGCCGAAGCCATGCCGTCGAGCACTGCTCGGCCGAGTGCAGCGACCTGCATCGGCGCCGAACCCAAGGCGCGGTCGCCGATGATGTCGCTGGCGCCCTCCTGGCGGACGTCGAGCAGCGGCAGCGCGTTGACGTTGATGCCGCACGCCCGGAGCGTCAGCGCTAGCGCGCGCGCGTTCGAGCGCACGGCTTCGAGCGCCGACGACGGCGCCAGCGTATAAAGCTCGGCGAACCGCTCTGCGGCGGGGAATGCGGGCCATTCCGGCGGTTTCATCCGCGCCACGCGGCCGCCTTCCTGGTCGATTAGGATCGGCAGGTCGGGACGACCGGTCAGATCACGGAGCGCGTTGGTCAGCCGCAGCAGCTGCTCCGGATTCTCGCAATTGCGCTTGAACAGGATGAAGCCCGCGGGGTCAGCATCGCGGAAGAACGCGCCTTCTTCCGCCGTCAGATCGAGACCTTCGAGGCCATAGATCGCCGCCTGCATTATTGCGCCACGAAGCAGTTTTCGCCGGCCGCTTTTAGCGCCTGGCAAGCGGCCTTGGCGTCGGCGGGCGAGCCCGCGGCCGCGCGGAGGCGAATACCGCCGGGGAAGGGAACGACCATCTTGGTCATGCCCGCGACCGCAGGGAAACGCCCAGACAGGACCGACCATGCCCGCTCGGCCTGCGCCTTGTTGGCGAACGCGCCGAGCTGGACGACACTGCCGGTGCCGCCAGTCGCCTTAGGCGGCTCGGCCGCAGCAATCTCCGGCACCTTCGTTTCGGGAGCTGGCTTTGGCTTGTCGCCGACCGCCGGCGGCGGAGTCGGCGCAATTTCCTTGATCTTGCTCGGGTCGAGCTTGGCGTCGAGGTCTTCGCCGGCACTGGTTTCGAACGCCGTCTGGCTGTCGCCGGCGACATCGAGCCCGCCGGGATTGGGCGGTTTCACCTTATACGGCGCCGGCTCCGCCTTGATCAGCTCCGGGGCTCCGCCGAGGCGGGCATCGCGCCGGCCGATCCAGAAAAAAGTCGCTGCAACCAGCGCCACCGCGAGCAATACGAGCAGCAGCGCGGCGAGCATCTTGCGCGCCGAGACGCCGCGCGGCTCGTCCTCGTCCTCGACCGCCGCCAGCCACGGCAGCTGGCCATCGTCATAACCGCGCTCGTCCGTCACCGTTCGACTGCTTTCTTGGCCCCGGGCAGCCCGACAACCGCGCAACTGAAGCGGATGCGCTGCATGCGCTGGCACAGCACTTCGCTATGCGCCTGCGACGTGGTGCCCATTTGAAAGCGATAGAACGGCCGGCCATGCGAATTGCGGGTTTCGACGACGACCGCCTGGAGCCGCCGGACTCCGGGATAGGCGCGCGCCATACGCTTCCAGCCGAGCTTGGCCTGGAGGCGCGTCCCGAAGGCACCGATCTGCACGACCCGCCCCGTCGCTCCGGCTGACGTGCGCGCGGGCCAAATCTTGACGTTCTGCGTGTTGGGGACGGCCGGCGCGATCGGTCGTGGCGGCGCGCTTCGCAGGATCGCGACCGCGGCCTCCTGGGCGGTCGAAATCTTGTCCATTTCATCGGTCGCCATGGTCCGTTCGACCCGCTCGGAAACTTCCTTGGGCACGGTGCGCGGCAATGGCTTCCAGCCCGGCTTGCTTGGCCGTTCGACAACCCGATGGACTTCAGGCTCCGCTACCCGCGACACTTCCGGCGACGCTACTGGAGGGACGACCTCGGGCTGGGCCGGACGCGCGTCCGGCAGCGTCAGGGTTGTGCTGGGCGGCGCGGAAGTTTGCGGTGCGCCGTCGGTAGCGGTCCGCGTTCCCAGCCAATAAGACGCGCCGGCGACGAGCAGTACACCGGCGATCGACCAGCCGAGCACGCTGTTCTTGTTCGACGTTTGGCGCGCCGCGACCGGCCGCGCCGGTTCGTCGGGAAGCCATGGCAGCCGGTCCATGCCGAGTGCCACCCGGCTATCGGTCATTGTCAGCGCATCTCCTCGGTCGCGGCCACTCCCATGAGGCCCAAACCGCTCCGGATGATTTGCGCGATTCCGAGCGCCAGTTCCAGCCGTGCCCGCGAAAGTTGTGGATTATTTTCAACGAGGAAGCGGCGCCCCGGGTCATCGTTGCCGCGGTTCCACAATGCGTGGAGATCCGACGCCAGATCATAGAGGTAGAAAGCGATCCGATGCGGCTCGTGGGCCATAGCCGCGCCCTCGACCGTGCGTTGATATTGCGCCGCACGCCGGACCAGCCCCAGTTCCTCTCCGTCAAGCAGCGACAGGTCCGCGGGCGTCGTGAGATCCACCCCGGCGTCGGCCGCCTTGCGCTTCAGCGAGCTGATCCGCGCGTGGGCGTATTGGACGTAGAAGACCGGATTGTCCTTCGATGCCTCGACCACCTTCATGAAATCGAAGTCGAGCGGCGTGTCGGCACGCTTGGTCAGCATCATGAAGCGGACGACGTCCTTGCCGACCTCGTCCACGACATCTGCGAGCGTAACGAAGTCGCCCGCGCGCTTCGACATCTTCACCGGCTCGCCGCCGCGGAACAGCCGAACCATGTTGATGATCTTGACGTCGAGGTCGACGCGGCCGTCGGTCAGCGCCTTCACCGCCGACTGAACGCGCTTGACCGTCCCGGCATGGTCGGCGCCCCAGATGTTGACCAGATGATCGGCGGTCTGGGCTTTCTGCCAGTGATAGGCCGCGTCGGCGCCGAAATAGGTCCAGCTGCCGTCCGATTTCTTCATCGGCCGGTCCTGGTCGTCGCCGAACTGGCTCGACCGGAACAGGCTCAGTTCGACCGGTTCCCATTCGTCATGCGGGTCGAGGCTCTTGGGCCGTTCGAGCTCGCCTTCGTAGACCAGCCCCTTGCCGCGCAGCACATCCATCGCTTCGTCGACCGCGCCCGAACGCTGCAACTCAGCTTCAGACGAGAACAGGTCGTGGTGGATATTGAGGAGGGCGAGGTCGTGACGGATCAGGTCGAGCATCGCCGCAATCGCGCGCTCGCGGAAAATATCGAGCCATTCGGCTTCCGGCGCGGCGGCGTATTTGTCGCCGAATTCCGCCGCGAGGATCGCCGCGACCGGCTTCAGATAGTCGCCCGGATAAAGACCTTCCGGAATCTCGCCGATGTCCTCGCCGAGTGCTTCGCGGTAGCGGAGGTGCAGCGAACGGGCGAGCGTATCGACCTGCGCGCCTGCGTCGTTGACGTAATATTCCTTGGTGACGCGGAAGCCCGCGGCCTCGAGCAGCCGGGCGAGGCTGTCACCGACCACCGCGCCGCGGCAATGGCCCATATGCAGCGGCCCGGTCGGATTGGCCGAGACATATTCGACATTGACCCGCTCGTTCCCGCCGATGGTCGACAGGCCATATTCCTCGCCCTGGCGGAGGATGGTCTTGAGCTCATCGCGCCACGCGTCCGCGTCCAGCCGCAGGTTGATGAAGCCGGGTCCGGCAATCTCGACCGAAGTGATGGTCGGCATCGCCTCGAGTTTCGGCTTGATCGCCTCGGCCAGCGCGCGCGGGTTGGTCCCCGCTACCTTGGCCAGCACCATCGCCGCATTGGTCGCGAGGTCGCCATGCGCCGGATCGCGCGGCGGCTCGACCGTCACGTTCTTGCGGTCAAGCTCCGCCGGCAGCGCGCCGTCGGTCACGAGGTCGTCGAGCACTCCGTCGAGAAGCGCGGCATATTGGGCGTAAAGGGACATCGCCGGGCCTCTATCGCGCCCAGCGCGGCTCGTCACCTAGCTGGACGGCATGGCCGGCGCGGCATCCTCTTCACGGAACACATGGTCGCGCTTCGCACCATCGTGGCAGCCAGCGCATTGGCTGCGCCCTTGCGCGACCGTCACGCTCAGCTCGGTCCGGCTGTCGCCTTTGAACTCGAAATAGTCCCAGACGCCCTTTCGCTTCACCATGACGTCGACCTGCCGCCGTTTGGCCGGTTCGATGCTACCCTTGCCCACCACCTCATGATGCACGTCGAACACGAACACCGACCCGTCGCCATATTTGCCCGCCGGATAACCGCGCATGGCAATGGCGTTGCCATAGGTATCGTGAATTCCGCCGAAGCCGGGGTAAGCGGGGCTGCCGGGCAGGACGACCCCGCTGTGCACATGCTCCCAGCGCTGGAAGCCCGTGGGATATGAGGCGCTGTCGGAGGTCGCGGCGGTCAGCGAGCCAAGAGCGCCAGCGAGAAACCAGATGCGCGCAATCTTGCTGAATCTTGTCGAGCTCTTTGCCGCCACGTCCACCTCGCCTCGCCTTGTCATTTGGACGAACGGCTTCGGCGACGCGCGGCGGAGCGCCAAGAGCGCTGCAGCCCAACGCTCCAGAATTGCGGTCGAGAGCGGCTGATTCAGGAGGAGCCGGGCCCCAACACCCGCAAGAGGGACGCCAGGAACGTCTCTGCTGGAGCGGACCTGTTGCAGGCGGACGCGTGGCCCTTCGGCCTCAGCGCTTCCGCTTCGTTTCCCATGCCCCGTTCGGACATCAGCAGACCGAACTCGTACAGTCGAGACTCAACCAGCAGGCAGCGCCGCTCGGCCGGCCGCCAGTCCTTCGAAATGGCCAAAGCGTTTCGAACTTCGGTGAGAGCGACCCGCGGATCGCCGCTCCGCGCATGAAACTCAGCCAGTCGAACTTCCAGCGCCGCCTTGTTCGACAAATCATCGCCCTCCGGGCCCGGCAGTGCCCCGGCGATGGCCCGTCGGTACAAGGAGTCAGTCTTCACGACACCAGCCGGGTCGCGTTTCAGCCGGTGCGGGAGAGCGTGGATATCTGCCAGCCTCGTCAGGGTAGCCACCGTCTCGCCATTGTGCGGACCGAGCGTTTGCGTGCGAATGCTCAGCGCCTGATCCAGCAATGCCTCGACCAGCGGCGGCGGGTCGCCGGGCGATTGCTTCCGCTCAATGTCCGCACGAGTGTTCAGGGCCAGGGCGACCTCGGGATTATTGGGTCCGAAGGCGGCGATGTAAGCCGGGACCGCGTCGCGCAAATAGTGGCGCGCGGCTTCGGACTCCGGACTGCCCGGCACCGAATTTTCAACGTAGAGTTGGACGCCGAAGGCCGTCAGGAGGTCCGCTGCCTCGACGCTGCGCGGACCTTTGCGCTCCTTCGTCTCGGTCAGCAGCCGGTCGAAAGCTGCCTCGCCCGCGGGTAGCCCGCTCTTGCGAACAACTGCCATCGGTTGCTCGACCAGACGCTCTATGACGGAATCGGGCAGCCGGTCCCTGGTTTCCGGAACGGGTTTGACCTGATCAGTGCAGGCACCCGCAAGCGCCATACCCACCAAACACAGCATTCGGGCAACAGCATGCATGCCCGCGAAGTTATGCCACGATCAGCCTCTCGCCAAGCGCAGTGCTGCGCGCCTCGGGGAACAGCGTCGTCATCGTTCGCGCGGGATCGAGCCCGTAGTGCTGCGCCAGAGCACCGCCGATCAGTGCGTCGAGGTCAGTCGTCGGCTTGAGGTCGCGGCCATCGTAGAGCGCACCCTGCGACAGCCCCGGCCAGTCGGCGACGACCTTGCCGCCCGCAACCGCGCCGCCGATCAGCATCGCCGCCGACGCCGTGCCATGGTCGGTCCCGCCCGTCCCGTTCGGCGCGACCGTGCGTCCGAATTCGGTGGCGACGATCACCAAGGTGTTTGCCCAGTCGGGCCCGAGCCCAACCTTGAGCGCCGCCACCATCTGGTCGAGACCGCGCAGCTGGACGTTCAACCGCCCGCGCTGGCCCGAATGTGTATCCCAGCCGCCGGTCTCGATCATCGCGATCCGCGCGCCATTCGCGCCCGCCAGCAGTTTCGCAGCCAGCGCGCCGGTCGCGGCGCCATTCTGGCCGCTCCCGGCGAGGTCGCCGGCGGTCATCCGCGTTTGCATAGCGGCTTCCCACAGGCCGTGGAGTTGCCGGTCACTCTCATAGAGCTTGCCGACGCGCGCGAGCAGGTCGTCCGATGCGCCGGGCAGCGCCGACGCCGCATAGGACGAGACATCGTGCGCGCCGCGCAGCGCCATCGGCACCGTCGACGACAGCGCCAGCGCCTTACCCTCATCGGCCGGCAACAGGCCAAGCAGCCGGTTCATCCAGCCGTCCTTGACCCGGTAGGCGGCGCTGCCGCCCGTCTCGAGCACGTTCTGCCCGTCGAAATGCGAGCGGTCGCGATAGGGCGAGGCAACGGCGTGAACGAACAGGGCCTGCTTCGCGGCGCAGAGCTTCGCCGTCTCAGCCAGCGTCGGGTGAAGCGTGAACATGCCGTCGAGCTTCGCGCCGGTTTGCAGGTCCGGAATGAAGTCCCCGCGCACGCCATGGAAAGCCGGGTCGCCAGTCGGGGCGACGATCGCAAGGCCGTCGGCCGCGCCACGCTGGATGATGAAGACGAAGCGCTTGGGCGTGTCGGCCCGAGCGAAGGCCATGCGCGGCAGGGCGAAGCTCGCCACCGCTGCACCACCGGCGCCAAGGATGAAACGGCGGGAGAACATGCTCATCTCCTCACGAACTCGGGGCTGACCAGCAGCAAGGCGAGGCCCTCGGCCGGGCTTTCGGCCCGCGCGATCGCGCTGCGGGTCGGCTCGGTCAGCGTGCCCGGCAGCACCTTCTCGGCCAGCGCGCGCGGATCGACCGCCGAGCTCGCGCGGTCGGCGATGCGTTGCGCCACTTCGACGCGGCGGACCAAAGCCTCGGGCGCGGCCCAGCTGGCGGCGATATCGTCGTAGCCGGCGGGCGACCCCGGCTTCCACACCGGCTGGCCGAGCTGTTGCAGCAGGGCGCCGGCCGTCGTCGCATCAAGCTCGGTCTGATTGAGCGCGCGCAAGGCCGAGACCGACCATTCCCACGGCGTCTTGAACTTGAGCGGCTGCAGCGCCCAGGCCTCGGGCGAGTCGATCAGCGCGCGATAGACGGTCGGCAGGTCGCCGCCGCTGCGGAGGTAGGCCTGGGCCAGCCGATCGACCATCGCCGGCGGGGGATCGTCACCGGCGAAGTGCCGCGCGAGCTTGGTCGCCAGATGTCGGGCCGTCGCGGGGTTGGCGGCGAGGTCCATCAGCACGGCCCGCGCTTGCGCTTCCCCTTGCTGGCCGTAGCGCCGACCCATGATCAGCCGGTCGCCCGGCTGGTGAATCAACTCGGCGAAGGCGAACTCGCCCGTCGGCGCGTTGCCCAGCATTCGCGCCGCCGGCCCGCGCCCAAGCCCGCCGACCGTCCAGCCGGTCAGTGCCCGCGCGAACTCGGTGACGTCGCCCTGGGTGTAGCCGGTGCGGACGCCAAGCGTATGCAACTCCATGATCTCACGCGCGAGATTCTCGTTGAGCCCGCGCTTCTGGCGGCCGCGCGCGGCAATGAATTGCCCGGCACGCGAGTCCGGCCCGATCGACTGCGCCTGGTCGAGGTAGAGCAACATCGCCGGATGCTGCTCAACCGCCAGCAGCATGTCGGTGAATTTGCCCAGCACGTGCGGGCGGATTGCCTCGAACTCGAGCAACCCGGCCAGCGGCACGACGGGCAGTTTGTCGACCGACACCGCAAAGTGATTGGCCCAGAAATGCACCAGCCGCTCGACGAACGGCGCGCCGGTGGTGAGCGCCGCATCGAGCCGCGCCCCGACCATCACCATATAATCGTCGCGAATGCCCTTACGCAGGAAGCGCTTGGCGGAGTCGGGTACGCCGTCGCCCTGCTGGTCGCCCGGCATGGCCGCCGCCTGCTTCTTCGCGCGGCCGGCCATGCGCTGCTCGGCGATGTAATCGGCAAGCTGGCCGACGATTTCGCGGCGCGGCGGGACGGCGGCGATCGGCTTCGGCCGCGGCTCGAAACGGCCGAGCTGGCCGAGCAGCCACGCCTTGCCGTCGGCCGGGACGGCATCGCCGGCGCGCGCGCCGAGGCCGAAGCGGTTCAAGGCGATGGCCGACGAATTCATCGAAAACCCACTCCCGCGAGACTCTTGCGCGCACCGCGCTGAATGCGCGGTGAGCAAGTGGCTTAACGCGGAGCCGACACGAACCCTTCGCTGAGTTAGCTCACCGTCGCCGCGACAAGCGTACCGACGTGATCGATCAGACGCTGCGCGGCGTCTTCCATCGCTCGGCGCGTCACCGCGGGCACCACCACTAGATTCGGTTCATGGAACGCAAAACCGCGAGAATGCTCGCTGGTAATCTCCTGGCTCAGTCGAACTGGGTCGTAGAAGTTAAGCGGATAGACCTTGCCGGCGACGATCAGGCTAGCGCCCGAAAACCAGCCTTTGGCTTCGACTTCCCACGCATGGTCGTCGAAATTGTCGGGGAACCTCAAGAGATCAGACACGCCACCTCCTAGAAGCGATCGGGTAAATGGACCGGACCGACCAGCTCCTCGTGTCGCCGAATGGCGAAGGTGTCGGTCATGCCGGCAATGAAGTCCCCGATGGTGCGCAGCTGCTCTGTCTCGCTGCCGCCACGCCGCCACGGTTCGGGCAGCAGTCCGGGGTCGGCGCGATACGCCGCGGCCAGTCCGGCAACGATCCGCTCGGCCTCCTCGCGCACCTGTTCGAGCTCGGGCGATTCATAGAGGCGGGCATAGAGGAAGCGCTTCAGCCCCCGCTCCTCCTCGCCCATCGCGGCGGAGAAACCAACGAGTTGGCGTCCAGCGGAACGCACGTCGTCGATTGTTTCCACGCCCGCCTCCCCGGTCCGGCGACGAGTCTCCTCCAGCACATCGCCGACCATCGCGCCGATCATGTCGCGAACCAGGGCGCGCTGGCGCTTGTCGTCGCTGATTCCCGGATGCCGCGCGCCGATCGCCGCCCAATGCCGCGCGATAATCGGCAATTCGATCAACTCGTTGAGGGCGAGGATGCCCGAGCGCAGGCCATCGTCGATGTCGTGATTGTCGTAGGCGATATCGTCGGCGATCGCCGCGACCTGCGCTTCGAGACTCGGCCAGGTCGCAAGTTCGAGGTCGTACGCGTCGTTCGCCTCGACCATTGCCCAGGTCGGCGTCGCGACCGGCCCGTTGTGCTTGGCCAGCCCTTCGAGTCCCTCCCAGCTGAGGTTGAGGCCGTCGAAGTCGGGGTATGGCGCTTCCAGCCTGGTCACGAGGCGGATGCTGTGGGCGTTGTGATCGAACCCGCCGGCGTCCTTCAGCGCCGCGTCGAGCGCTGTCTCGCCGGCGTGGCCGAACGGCGGGTGGCCCAGATCGTGAGCGAGGCACAGGGCCTCGGTGAGATCCTCGTTGAGACCGAGCACGCGCGCGATCGTCCGGCCGATCTGCGCAACTTCGATCGAATGGGTCAGGCGGACGCGAAAATGATCGCCGTCGGGCGCAACGAACACCTGCGTCTTGTGGCGCAGGCGCCGGAAGGCGACCGAATGGACAATCCGGTCGCGGTCGCGCTGGAAAATGTCGCGCGGACCCCGCGGCGCGAGGTCGAGCTCAGAATGAAGGCGGCCGCGCGACCGGTCAGGCCGGGCTGCCAACCCTGTGGCAAGGTTCATTGTGTGCCGAGTGGCACAATCTGGTCGGATTCGGAATTGGTCCAGCTGAATGCGTCGATGCCGGCGGTCTGCAAATCTTCAGCGAAGGTCTCGGCGTCGGAAGCTCCGCGAAACGGGCCGATCACCAGCCGGGCGCGGTCGCCGCCCTTGGCGACATAGCCGCTGATCCCGTCGAACAGGTCCTTGTTCCGTGATTTCATGCGGCGGAATTGGTCGGGCAGCGCCTGCGGGTTGGGGCCGCTCGCCAGCTGCAGCCACACCCGCGGGCGGGCGGGCGTCAGGCGCGTCGCCGTGGGCTGCTGGCGTGCCGGTGGCGCAGCGTAAGCGACCTGCACCGGCGGCGGTGCTGGCCGGACGGCCTCGGCTTCCGGCTCGTTCAATTGCTCCTCGATGCTCGCCAGGCGATCGACGGGCGCGGCTTGCGCCGGCCGTGCCGAATAAGGCGAGGAAACGGACGTCGACGCGATCTGCACCTGATCCTCGCCCGGGAAAATGCCGAGATTGACCGCCGCCGCCTTTTGCCCGGGCGCGAGCGCCGCAAGCCGTTGGAGCAGGGGCGAAACGCGCGACCAGCTGCCGGGCATCGCGGCGTTGATGGCCGTCATGGCGCCGCCGGAATCGCCACTCAGGGCAAGGACGAAAGCGCGGACGCGCCCAGCAGCCGCATCGCCTTTGGCGGCGAGCGGGGCGAGCGCCTGCAACGCGCCGGCCTTGTCGCCGCTGATCGCCAGGCTGAGTGCCAGCCGGCGCCGGGCTTCGGTCGCGTCGGGGCCGTTGAGCGCGGCGCGATAGTCGGCCTGCGCCTGTTTCTGCTGGCCGAGCAGGTCGAAGGCGAGGCCGCGGTCACTGCCGATCTGCGCGAGGCTGGCGCCGAGCTGCGTCGCCCGCCCGAAATAGGGCATGGCGGCATTGGCTTCGCCATTGGCGACCGACACCGCGCCCATTCCGGCCTGTGGCAGTGGGCTGCGCGGGTTGACCTCATCGGCACGGGCGAAGAAGCCGGCGGCGGCTTGCGTATCGCCGAGCTCGAGCGCCGCTTTACCGGCGGCAATCAGCGCCCCGAAATCCTTGGGGGCCGAGGCAAGCGTGCGCACGTTGCGGGCAAGCGCAGCGGCGCTGCTCTCCGGCGCCTGATAGCCGTAGCCATATTGGCCGTCGGCAGCCGCCACGGCCGGCGTGGCCGCGAGCGCGCTCGCGCACAACAAAAGCAACCTTGGTCCCAAGATTCCCCGCATCAAACTCCCCGTGCCAATAGAATCTTGCGCGAACCTTTCTGCCTAGAGGCTTTACGATAGGTCGTGCCGGAAGGACGGTAAGCGGGCGATTTCGGCAACTTCGGGCAAAGAAAAAGGGCGGCTCCGTCGCCGGAACCGCCCTTGATTCTGTAACCAGCGAACTACTGGTTGTTTTGGCGATTGAGGAAGCGCGGAATGTCGATCGGCTGCTTGAAGCCGGGCTCCGCGCCATCCTCTTCGTCGATCTGTGCCTTGGGCGCGCCGCGCGCGATGTTCGACATGCGCTCGAACAGCGTTCCGCCCGACGTCGCCGGAGCGGCGGCCGGAGCCTCCTCGGCAAAGTCTTCGTCGGTCGGCGGCGCGATCGGCGGCTTGCCGACCGGCGCGGTGAGGATGTCGTCGGCATCGAGCACGAGCTCGTCGCCGTCTTCCTCCATCGTCTCGGCTTCCGTGCTCTCGGTCAGCTCGAGCGGAGTCTCGTCCTCGGCCGTCGTGTCTTCGGTCTCGATCGTCGGCGCTTCATCGTCGGTGCGCTTGACGATCGCGGTCGAGGTCGAGCGCGCCGCGGGGAAGGTGAAAACCTTGCCTGGGGCCGGCTGGGCCAACGCGTCGGCTTCGATGCCGGTGGCGACGACCGACACGCGGATCTTGCCACCGAGGTCGTTGTTGAACGCCGAGCCCCAGATGATGTTGGCGTCGGGATCGACCAATTCCTTGATGTGGCTGGCGGCCTCGTCGACCTCCATCAGGCGCATGTCCTCGCCCCCGGTGATCGAGATGATGACGCCCTTGGCGCCCTTCATGCTGACGCCGTCGAGCAGCGGGTTGGAAATCGCTTTTTCGGCGGCCTCGATGGCGCGGTTGTCGCCGTCGGCTTCGCCGGTGCCCATCATTGCCTTGCCCATCTCGCTCATCACCGAACGGACGTCGGCGAAGTCGAGGTTGATGAGGCCGGGCATGACCATCAGGTCGGTGATGCCGCGGACGCCCTGCTGGAGGACCTCGTCGGCCATTTCGAAGGCTTCCTTGAAGGTCGTCTCCGAATTGGCGAGCCGGAACAGGTTCTGGTTCGGGATCACGATGAGCGTGTCGACGTGCTGCTGGAGCTCGGCAATGCCCGAGTCCGCCGAGCGCGAGCGCCGCGCACCTTCGAAGGCGAACGGCTTGGTGACCACGCCGACGGTCAGGATACCCTTGTCGCGGGCGGCCTTGGCGATGACCGGAGCGGCGCCGGTACCGGTGCCACCGCCCATGCCGGCGGCGATGAAGCACATGTGTGCGCCGTCGAGCGACTGGATGATCTCCTCGAGCGTCTCTTCCGCCGCAGCACGGCCGATCTCCGGCCGCGAGCCCGCGCCGAGGCCCTGCGTGATGCGCAGGCCCAGCTGAATGCGCCGGTCGGCTTCCGAATTGTTCAGCGCCTGTGCGTCGGTGTTGGCGACGACGAAATCGACGCCCTGGACGTCGGCGCGCATCATGTTGGCGATGGCATTCCCGCCGGCGCCGCCAACTCCGATGACGCTGATGCGCGGGCGGAGCTCGTCGACTTCCGGCCGGATGAAATCAAGGCTCATGATTCAAATCCCCCTCGGGCAGCCAAAGCGTTGAACGCTCAATGGGAATCTTTGAATCATCGCGAGTCCGCTGCCAAGGAAAAAAGTTAACGGATGCGACGAAACTGGGGAAAACGTGGCCGGAAAGACTCACTTATCCACAGACCGGTCGAAGATTGTTCCAAAGTGAATCAATCGGCGGGCGAATCTAGCGCCGCCAGCCGCGATAGATGCTGATTCCGGCAGCGATGAAGAAACCGAGCGCACCGGCGGTCAGCAGCAGCGCGATCAAGTGAAACTTGAGCCGCTCGGGCGACACCTGCCCCGGATACAGCGGCGCCGCGTCCCCCTGCAGCCCGACCTGCTGGCCGACGAAATAAAGACCGACGCCAATGGCAATGAAGGCGAACGGCCTCAGCTTCACCGGTTTTCCTCCAGATTCCGCCGCGCGAGGCGCATCGCGGTGACGACGCCGGCCCCGAACAGCCCGCCTTCGAGGGTGGCGGTGACGAGCTGGCTGATGCGCCCGAACCCGTCCTCGTCGAACCAGGCGCCGATGCGATCGAGGCGCAGACGCGAGTCGGGGAATTGGTGCGCGAGGAGGTCGAGGCTGCCGCCCATCATGTGCCCGCCAAGCGCGGCGACGGTGAGGCCGCCAGCAGCGCCGCAGGCAATCGCGACGGCGATGCGTTGCCAGCGCGGCCCCGCCTCCAGCCAGCCGGCGATGACGTAAGCGATGCCGACCGCCATGCCCACCAGGCACCCTTCGAACGGCCCGGTGATATCGCCGGGCGAGCGGCCGATGAGCAGGTTGAAGGCATCGAGCCCGAGGAACTTCACGACCGCGCCGATGACCAGCCCGCCGAGTGCTCCGCCGGCAATGGGCCAGTACGTCCCAGGCCGCCGGGCGGCGATGGCAATGCCCGACGCAACGCCGATGCCGCCCATCACCGCGACCAGCACTGTGACGCACAGCAGGACGAGCAGGACGGAGACTGCCCCCATGCCCGGCGCGAGCGGCTGCGAGGCGCCGGCAAAGCCGTAGACGAGGCCGCCGATGAACCCCGCGATCCCGCCGCCGATCGTCCCCGCCGAGGCGAGGAACAGCGTGTCGCGCCAAGGCACGCTTCGCGCCGCCGACGCGGCCTCGCCAACGGCGCTCGAACCGACCGGCGCGATGAAGCGGTAGCCGTGCTTCGGCACGGTCTCGATGAACCGCGGGCGCGCGGCATCATCGCCGAGCTGTTTGCGCAAGGTGCGGATGCACTGGGTCAGCGCCTCGTCGGTGACCGGGATGCCGCGCCACACTTCGTCCATGAAGCGGTCCTTGGAGACCAGCCGCCCCCGCTCCCCGACCAGCAGCGCCAGCGCATCGAAATAACGCGCGTTAAGCTCCACCGGCGCGCCGTCACGGGTCAGCTGCCGGTCGGCCGGATCAAGCGTGAACAGGTCGAAACTGTAGCTTTTCAGGGAAACCTCACGCCTTGCTCATGACCCTCATCTGCCCCGCTGGCAGGGTCGAGCGACATTGATGCATGGAGGCCGGTGTATGGCAAGCGAGGTTCTGAAAAGAGTGCCGTGGCGTCCGCTCGGTTGGGGTGCTGCGGCGGCGCTGCTCATCCTCCCGTTCGTGGCGATGCAGGTGACGCGGGAGGTCAGTTGGACGGCCAGCGACTTCATCGCGTTCGGCGTGATGCTGCTGGCGGTTGGGCTTCCGCTCGAACTGGTCGCGCGCGCCAGTTCGAACTGGTACTATCGCGGCGCTGCCGCACTGGCGTTGCTCGGCGCGTTCCTAACCGTCTGGGCCAACCTCGCCGTCGGCATCGTCGGCAGCGAGCACAATTCGGCGAACCTGCTGTTCTTCGCCGCGCTGCTGGTCGGCATCGTCGGCACGATCCTCGTTCGCGGCAAGGCGAACGGCATGGCGTTAGTGATGGTCGCGACGGCGGCCGCGCTTAGCGTTGCGTTCGTGATCGCCGTCAGCGGGCCAACCGATGAGCCGTTCGTCCCGCATGGCCCGGAGTTGATCGGGACGGCTGTGTTCGCGGCGTTGTTCCTGGCTTCGGCCGCGCTCTTTCGAAAGGCCGCCAGCAACCCCTAGCTGCGCTGGTCGCGACTGCCCCGGCGGCGCTCGCCGGTCGGCGGCGGCCCCGCGTTCGCCTTGCGCCGATCTCCGCCCCGGCGACGATCGCCCGACTGGCGCCGGTCGACGGTCGACTTCGGCGCTTCACCGCCGAGATGCTCCGCTTCGATCACCACCGCTGTTGCCTCACGGTCGCCCTGGCGGACAATGTCGGTCGCAGTCGCCGCCAGCATCCGCAAATTGGCGCGAACGAATTCGCAGCGGTCTTCGGGGGACATGTTCTCGGCGCGTTCGGGCGACAGGCGCAAATGCGCCTCGATCGCCGCCTTCGTTACCGACACGGTGCGCGACTTGCCGTCGATCCACATGTCGACGAGCGTTCGATCGCCACTGGTGCGTACGGCATCGTTATCCATCGCGCCCCTCTTCCCGCAGACATCCTAACATCGAGTTCACCAGATGCGAACCATGTTCAATCGAGCCTAACCTGCTCGATCTTGGGGACGCCCACCGCCCACCATAGCGCACCGACGGCGGCAATGGCCGCGGTGACGATGCAGGCGAGACCGAAACCGGAAAAATCCTTTTGGACGATCAGGCCGGTGATCGGCGGGCCGATGATGCCCGATATGTTGCCAAGCGCGTTCTGGAAGCCGACCCAGGTCCCGGACGCGCGCGGCCCGGCAAACATTTGGGCAACGGCATAGAGGTTCATCGACAGCGATGCGGACGCCGCGCCCGCGAGGCAGAGAAGAATGCCGATCGACCAGGCGGAATGGGCGAACGCGAGCCCGCAGAGCGCAATCGCTGCGAGCGACTGGCTGGCGACCATCATCCAGCGGCGGCAGAATGCCTCCGACCGGCCCGAGCGCGTCCACCAGTCAGAGAAATGCCCGTAGGCGAAGCAGCACAGGCCCTGCACGGCGTAACCGAGCGTCGCGAGCAGCGTCATTTCTGCAATCGAAAAGCCGCGCGCCTTGGTCAGGAACAAGGGCAGCCAGGCGAGCAGGAAGTAGAAGCAATAATTGCCGAGCGCATGGACGATCGACATCGACCACAGCGGCCAATGCGTCAGGAGCCTGGCCATCGGCACGCGCGGACCCTCGTCGTGATGGCCGGTCGTGGGAATGTCGCGGATGGTCCGCTGCCACGGCAGGAGCCACAACAGGGTGACCGTGCCGAAACCGAAAAAGATCCAGCGCCAGCCGAGCGAGCCGAGGATCATCCCGCCGACCAGCGTGCCCACCGCGGGACCGAACGCGATACCGGCGGCAACTGCGGCATTGGCGATGCCACGCCGCTCGGCCGGAACGTGGCGGGCAATGATCTTCGAACTGCCGGGAAAGGAAATGCTCTCGCCGATGCCAAGCATGACGCGCAGAGTCAGCAATGACAGAAAGCCGCCGGCAAAGCCCATCAGCAGGGTTGCAGCGGACCAGATCAGGATGCCGATCGCCAGCAATTTGTAGACGGAGAAGCGGTCGCACAGCCAACCGGCGAACAGCTGGACCGGCGCGTAAATCCAGAAGAAGGCGGAAAAAGCGAGGCCGTAGGTCTCCGGCGAGAGGCCGAGCTCGTCCTTCATCTTCGGCGCGGCGATGCCGATGGCGCCGCGATCGACGTAGTTGAGGAAGACTGCGGTCCCGAGAAGGATGATGAACAATGTGCCGAGATTTCGTCGGCCTTGCACCATCGTCGCCATGTCCAGCTCCCCCTGCCAGACAGGCAGCCTAGCATGCCAACCGGGCGGCTAGAACCCGCCCTTCATGGCCGTCATCAACCGCCCGAACATGCCGCGCGGCGCTGTCGCGCGGGCGATCGGGCCGATATCGCGAATATCGCCCCGGCCCGACCCGGCGAGCAACGCCAGACCGACCAGGGTCGAGAAAGCGGGGCCGCTATGCGCGTCGGGCAGACCGGTAATCTGCTTGGGCCGGCCGACGCGTACCGCGCGCCCGAGCACGCCCTGCATGTAGTCCGCGATATTCTTCAGCTCCGCGCCGCCCCCAGTCAGCACCACCTGGCGGCCGACGGGGCCGGTGAACCCGAGGCCTTTCAGCGAACCCTCAATCTCGTTGGTCAGCTCTTCGACGCGCTGGCGGATGACCATCATCAGCTGGGCGCGGGTGATCTTCATCGGCTCGGCGCCAGCTTCGGCACCGATCTGACTTGCCTCGATCATCTCGTGATTGTCGCGCGGGCTGGTCATCGCCGATCCGTAGAAGCATTTGAGGCGCTCGGCGTCGCGCCGCTGGACGCCGAACGCGCAGGCGATGTCGTTGGTAATGTCGTGGGAGCCGAGCGGGATCGAGCGCAGCCCGACAAGCATCCCGCCGAGGTGCACCGAGACGTTGGTGACGTCGGCGCCAAGCTCGACCAGCGCGACCCCAAGCTCACGCTCTTCATCGCTGAGGCAGGCGAGGGCCGCCGCAATCGGCGAAGCAACGATGGCCTTCACGCCCAAATGCGCCGAGCGAATGACCGTATCGATGTTGCGCAGCGGCGCGGGATCGGCGGCGATGACGTGAATGTCGACGCCAAGCCGGTTGGCGTGGAGCCCGATCGGCTGCTGCACGCCCTGCGCGCGGTCGATCGTGTAGAGCGCCGGGTGCGCGTGGAGCACGACCTGGCCGTTGCGGTCGATGGCCGCCTTGCCGCCCGCCAGCAGCTCGTCGATGTCCGACTGTTCGACGGCATGTCCGCCGAGCTCGACCTCGACGTTGGCGACATCGCTGACGAGGCCGCCGGCGCCATAGCTTGCCCAGACGTCGTCGACCGTCACGCCCGACATGCGTTCGGCCAGCTCGACTGCTTCGCGCACCGCGAACTCGCTCGCTGCCATGTCGGTGATGTAGCCGCGCTTGACCCCGCGGCTTTCGCGCTGGCCGGTGCCGAGCACGGTTAGCCGGCCGTCCTCGCCGGGCGTCACGATCAGCGCGCTGACCTTGGACGAGCCAATGTCGAGTGCGGCGATCAACTGCTGTTCGTTGGGCTGGGCCACGCCTTGCTCTAGCC
>Ga0207668_10000686_pt1 | contig 20773 bp, 12 predicted proteins | sample KBSS43metaG_FD_184323 | JGI IMG/M metagenome (GOLD analysis project Ga0207668, IMG submission 184323) | Switchgrass rhizosphere microbial communities from Kellogg Biological Station, Michigan, USA - KBS S4-3 metaG (SPAdes) (version 2) | ecosystem: Host-associated > Plants > Roots > Rhizosphere... | reverse complement strand
CGTCGGAATCGTGTTGGGGCTGGTGTTCCATCCCAGCGTGCCGGACTTCATTCAGCCGTACCTCCCGATCGCGGTGGTGGCCGCGCTGGACGCGGTGTTCGGGGGACTTCGCGCGTACCTCGAGCGCATCTTCGACTCGAAGGTGTTCGTCATCTCGTTCGTGTTCAACGTGTTGGTCGCCGCGCTGATCGTCTACCTCGGCGACCAGCTCGGAGTGGGCACCCAGCTGTCGACCGCGATCATCGTGGTGCTCGGCATCCGCATCTTCGGCAACGCCGCGGCGCTGCGCCGCAGATTGTTCGGGGCATGACGTGAGCGACGCCGAAACGCCCAAGGGCAAGCACGAACTCCCACCTGACGAGCCGGTCCGTCCGATCGGTGAACTTCAGCCAGGCGGCGTCGTGGGAATCGTGCGGCGCGGACGGTCCCAGCTGATGTTCGGCGCGCTGGCGGTGCTGTTGTGCGTCGTGCTCGGCGTGGCCATCGTCACCCAGGTCCGCCAGACGGAATCGGGTGACTCCCTAGAGACGGCGCGGCCCGCCGACTTGCTGGTGCTGCTCGACTCCCTGCAGCAACGCGAAGCAGCGCTCAACACCGAGGTGGCGGACCTGCAACGTACGCTCGCGGCGCTGCAAGCCTCTGGCAGCAGCGACTCGGCCGCGATCGAGAATGCCCGCGCCAGGCTGGCCGCCCTTTCGATCTTCATCGGCACCGTCGGCGCGACGGGCCCCGGCGTGACGTTGACCATCGACGACACCGCGCCAGGCGTGTCCGCCGAGACCATGCTCGACGTCATCAACGAGCTCCGCGCCGCGGGTGCGGAGGCCATCCAGGTCGGATCGGCCGGGCAGCAGGTCAGAGTGGGGGTCGACACGTGGGTGGTTGGCGTACCGGGAGCGCTCGTCGTCGACGGCGTCACGATGACCCCGCCGTATTCCGTTCTCGCCATAGGCGATCCGGCGACACTGGCCGCGGCGATGAACATTCCCGGCGGCGCGATGGATAGCATCGAGCGCGTCGGCGGCACCATGTCGGCTCAGCAGTCCGACGTCGTCGACGTGACCGCCTTGCGGCAACCGAAAGCACGCCAATACGCTCAGCCCGTCAAATGACCGAGTTCCGAGGAGCCCCGTGAGCGAGATCCCATCCGACCTGAACTACACCGAGGACCACGAATGGGTGCGACGCACCGGGCCCGACACGGTTCGCGTCGGCATCACCGCCTACGCCCAGTCCGCCCTTGGTGACGTGGTGTACGTCGAATTGCCGGAAGTCGGCGCCGATGTGACCGCAGGCAGCGAGTTCGGCAACGTCGAATCGACCAAGTCGCAGTCGGACCTGTACGCCCCAATCACCGCGAAAGTCGTTGCCGTGAACAGTGATCTGACAGACTCACCAGAGCTGGTCAACTCCGATCCGTACGGTGCTGGCTGGATGATCGATCTTCAGGTCGACACGGCGGCGTTGGAGGAGGGGATCGGGGCTCTGCTCGACGCCGACGGTTACCGCGACACCGTCGAGGAATGAGAATTACGGCGGTGGTGGACACAACGCCCCATCCCGCGCGGTACGGTCGGACAGAGACGCATGCCGGTCGGCCGCCGCGTCGGCAAGCCGGCCAAACATCGCCACAGCAGCCAGTGAGGAGCAGCGGGTGACGGACAACGACACCACTTCGGGAGCGGACCAGACGTCTGACGACGTCACGGTGGAGACCACGTCGGTCTTCCGCTCCGACTTCCTCAACGAACTCGACGCACCGCCAGCGGCGGGCTCTGACAGTGCGGTATCCGGCGTCGAGGGGCTGCCGACCGGCTCGGCGCTGCTCGTCGTCAAGCGCGGTCCCAACGCCGGGTCACGGTTCCTGCTCGACCAACCGAGGACGTCGGCCGGTCGCCACCCGGACAGCGATATCTTCCTCGACGACGTGACCGTCAGCCGCAGGCACGCCGAGTTCCGGCTCGAGGCCAGCGAGTTCCAGGTCGTCGACGTCGGCAGCCTCAACGGCACGTACGTCAACCGCGAACCGGTGGACTCGGCGGTGCTAGCCAACGGCGACGAAGTACAGATCGGCAAGTTCCGTCTGGTGTTCCTCACCGGCCCCAAGCCCGACGATGGCAGCTCGGACTCCTAGATGACGGCCCCCGACAGCTCCGCGCTTGCCGGGATGTCCATCGGGGCCGTGCTCGACCTGCTCCGACCCGACTTTCCGGACGTGACCATCTCCAAGATCAGGTTCTTGGAGGCCGAAGGGCTGGTCACGCCCGAGCGCACGGCGTCGGGGTATCGACGGTTCACCGCCTACGACTGCGCACGGCTGCGCTTCGTCCTGACCGCGCAGCGGGATCACTACCTGCCGCTGAAGGTCATCAAGGCCCAACTCGACGCTCAGCCCGACGGCGAGTTGCCCGAAGCCCGATCCGCCTACGGGGTACCGCGTTTGGTGCCGGTGGGCCCCGAGGGCGCCGAAGATGACGCGCGCGACACGGCGGCCGTTGCGCCCGCGCAGGTCCGGTTGAGCCGAGAGGACCTGCTCGGACGCTCGGGCGTCGACCCGGAACTTCTCGCCGCCCTCGTCAAGGCCGGCATCATCAAGCCTGGCCCTGGCGGGTTCTTCGACGAGCATTCGGTGGTCACGGCGCAATGTGCGCAGGCTCTCGAGGAATACGGGGTCGAGGTGCGGCATCTGCGTGCGTTCCGATCGGCGGCCGACCGGCAGTCCGACTTGATCGCGCAGATCGCGGGTCCGGTGGTCAAGGCGGGCAAGGCCGGTGCGCGTGACCGCGCCGACGATCTGGCCCGCGAGGTGGCGGCGCTGGCGATCGCCTTGCACACGTCGCTGATCAAGTCCGCCGTACGCGACGTTCTGGATCGGTGAGGACTAGACTCGCTTAGACGGGTTGACGGTGCGGAGGGCAGGCACAGATGGGCGAGGTTCGCGTGGTCGGCATTCGCATCGAGCAGCCACAGAACCAACCGGTTTTGCTTCTGCGCGAATCCAATGGTGATCGCTATCTGCCGATCTGGATCGGCCAGTCGGAGGCCAACGCCATCGCGCTGGAGCAGCAGGGCGTCGAGCCCACGCGCCCGCTCACTCACGACCTGATCCGAGATCTGATTGCCGCGCTTGGGCATTCGTTGAAGGAAGTCCGGATCGTCGACTTGCAGGAAGGCACGTTCTACGCCGACCTGATCTTCGACCGCGACATCAAGGTGTCGGCGCGGCCGTCGGACTCGGTGGCCATCGCCATGCGCGTCGGGGTGCCCATCTACGTCGAGGAAGCGGTGCTGGCCGAGGCCGGGCTGTTGATCCCCGACGAGAACGACGAGGAGGCCACCGGCGCCGTCCGCGAAGACGAGGTCGAGAAGTTCAAGGAGTTCCTCGACAGCGTGTCGCCTGACGACTTCAAGGCCACCTGAAGGCTCGTTTTGTCACGGATGCGTCTCAACCTGCCGCCACGTGCTCGACACGCGGACCAGGTTTCGGGGATCCGTGGTCCGGGCAGCCATACTTTGAGGACCGGACAGCCGATGGGCAGTGAGGCTAGATCGGAAAGCGTATGCTCGACACACTCGAGCTTGGAGCAAATGCGCGGCACTGTGTTTCGGGTGTAGTGCAACTGGGCGAGTTCGACTCGGCGAGAGGATGGACAGTGGGCGACACGCCACGTCAAGAACAGTTGGATCTGGCTCCGGCCGAAACGCCAGCGCCCGCCGCCACCCCAGCACCTAGCGAACCCGTTCAGGGTGGGTTGTTCCCCGACGACTCGGTGCCCGACGAGCTCGTCGGCTACCGCGGTCCGAGCGCCTGCCAGATCGCCGGTATCACCTACCGTCAGCTGGACTACTGGGCCCGCACCTCACTGGTGGTGCCGTCCATCCGCGGCGCGGCCGGCTCGGGCAGCCAGCGGCTCTACTCGTTCAAGGACATCCTCGTCCTCAAGATCGTCAAAAGGCTGCTGGATACCGGTATCTCGTTGCACAACATCCGGGTAGCCGTCGATCACCTGCGTCAACGCGGCGTCAAGGATCTGGCCAACATCACGCTGTTCTCCGACGGCACCACCGTCTACGAGTGCACCTCCGCCGAAGAGGTCGTCGACCTGCTGCAGGGCGGCCAGGGCGTGTTCGGCATCGCGGTGTCCGGAGCCATGCGTGAGCTCACCGGCGCCATCGCGGACTTCCCCGGCGAACGCGCCGACGGCGGCGAGTCCATCGCGGCGCCCGAGGACGAGTTGGCTTCCCGGCGCAAACACCGCGACCGCAAGATCGGCTGACGGGTCCGTCGGGCTCACTCGCCACCACTCCCGTAGAATCGGCAAAGCACCGCCCCCATGCGGGAGAGTTTCGTGGCCGCCAGCCACGGACGCCGAAGGAGCAATACCTCTCCATCAACCTCTCAGGCACCAGGACCGCATGGGGCCACGATGCCTCTGGAAAGTGGTGAGTGCCCACTCGCCCGCCCATGGGGAAAGGCTTCTCGGCCACTAGGCCGGTCCGCCGAATCTCTCAGGCACCCGGTTCGGGTCGACGACAGAGGGAGAGGAACCGCTAGCGGTTCTGCGCCCCGATCCGAGAGGTCACCGTGTCCGCCACGTCACCCCACTTCACCGGCGATCATCATCAAATCCGCTTCGCCGACAGGCACATCGGCCCCGACGCCGACGCCGTCGACACCATGCTCAAGGTCATCGGGGTCGGCTCGCTGGACGAGCTGGCGACCAAGGCGCTGCCCTCGGGCATCCTCGACACGCTGACCGTCGACGGCGTGGCGCCCGGCCTCGAGCAGCTGCCTCCGCCCGCCACCGAGGAACACGCGCTGGCCGAACTGCGCGCCATGGCCGACAGCAACACGGTTGCGGTCTCCATGATCGGGCAGGGCTACTTCGACACGCTGACTCCGCCGGTGTTGCGCCGCAACATCCTCGAGAACCCGGCCTGGTACACGGCGTACACGCCGTATCAGCCGGAGATCAGCCAGGGCAGGCTGGAGGCCCTGCTGAACTTCCAGACCATGGTCGAAGACCTCACGGGGCTCGAAGTGGCCAACGCATCGATGCTCGACGAGGGCACGGCGGCGGCGGAGGCCATGACGCTGATGCACCGCGCCGTGAAGGGTTCGGCAAACCGGCTCCTGGTGGATGCCGACGTGTATCGCCAGACCGCGGCGATACTCGCCACCCGCGCCGCTCCACTTGGCATCGAGATCGTCACCGCCGACCTGCGCGAGGGCCTGCCCGAAGGGGAGTTCTTCGGCGTCATCGTCCAGTCGCCCGGTGCCAGCGGCGTCGTTGTGGACTGGTCGGAACTGATCGCTCAGGCACACGAGCGCAATGCGCTCGTCGCCGTCGGCGCGGACCTTCTTGCGCTCACCCTCGTCGCCCCGCCCGGAGAGCACGGTGCCGACGTGGCCTTCGGCAGCACCCAACGCTTCGGTGTGCCAATGGGATTCGGCGGCCCGCACGCCGGCTATCTCGCAGTGCACACCAAGCACGCCAGGCAACTGCCCGGCCGACTGGTTGGGGTGTCCGTCGACGCCGACGGGTCGACGGCATACCGGCTGGCGCTGCAGACGCGGGAGCAGCACATCCGTCGCGACAAGGCGACGAGCAACATATGTACGGCGCAGGTCCTGCTGGCGGTCATGGCCGCGATGTACGCGAGTTACCACGGCGCCGACGGGCTTTCGGCGATCGCCCACCGCGTCCACGGTCACGCGGTCGGCATCGCGATGGGTCTGGCCGAGGCCGGCGTCGAGGTGGTGCACGACTCGTTCTTCGACACGGTGCTGGCCCGAGTGCCAGGCCGGGCCGACGAGGTCCGCACGGCGGCGAAGGCCCGCGGCATCAACGTCTGGCTCGTCGACGACGACCACGTGTCGGTGTCGTGTGACGAGGCGACCACCGCCCACCACGTGGAAGAGGTGCTTTCCGCCTTTGGCGCCACCCGCGGCGGTCATCAGTGGTCCGGCCCAGAGATCGTCACGCGCACAAGCGAATTCCTCACCCATCCGGCCTTCACACGCTACCGCACCGAGACCGAGATGATGCGCTACCTGCGCTCGCTCGCCGACAAGGACATCGCGCTGGATCGCAGCATGATCCCGCTGGGGTCGTGCACCATGAAGCTCAACGCCGCGGCGGAGATGGAGCCGATCACGTGGCCCGAGTTCGCCCGTCAACATCCGTTCGCGCCGGCGTCGGACAATCCGGGACTGCGCAAGCTGATCGCCGACCTCGAGTCGTGGCTGACGCAGCTCACCGGATACGACGCGGTGTCGCTGCAGCCGAACGCCGGTTCGCAGGGGGAGTACGCCGGACTGCTCGCCATCCAGGCGTACCACCGCAGCCGAGGTGACGCCGACCGCGACATCTGCCTGATCCCGTCGAGCGCGCACGGCACCAACGCCGCGTCGGCGGCGCTGGCTGGCATGCGGGTCGTGGTCGTCGCCTGCCGGGAGAACGGCGACGTCGACCTCGACGACCTGCGGGCCAAGGTGGCCGAACACGCGGAACGCGTTGCCGCCCTGATGATCACGTACCCATCGACGCACGGTGTCTACGAGCACGACGTCGCGGACATCTGTGCTGCGGTGCACGACGTCGGCGGCCAGGTCTACGTCGACGGGGCCAACCTGAACGCGTTGGTCGGCCTCGCGCGGCCCGGAAAGTTCGGCGGCGACGTGAGCCACCTGAACCTCCACAAGACGTTCTGCATTCCCCACGGCGGAGGCGGTCCCGGCGTCGGACCGGTGGCCGTGCGCGATCACCTGGCGCCGTACCTGCCCGGTCACCCGCTGGCCGACGAACTCGGAGACGACTACACCGTCTCGGCGGCGCCATACGGTTCGGCGTCGATCCTTCCGATCACCTGGGCGTACATCCGGATGATGGGCGCGCCCGGGCTGCGGGCGGCCACGCTGACGGCGATGGCCTCGGCCAACTACATCGCGCGCAGGCTCGACGAGTACTACCCGGTGCTGTACACGGGGGAGCGCGGCATGGTCGCCCACGAGTGCATCCTGGACCTTCGCGGCATCACCAAGAACACCGGCGTGACCGTCGACGACGTCGCGAAGCGCTTGGCGGACTACGGATTCCACGCCCCGACCATGAGCTTCCCCGTGCCGGGCACGCTCATGGTGGAGCCTACCGAGAGCGAGAGCCTCGCCGAGGTGGACGCATTCTGCGAGGCGATGATCGCGATCCGGGCGGAGATCGACAACGTCGCGTCCGGGCTGTGGACTCCGGAGGACAACCCGCTGCGCGGGGCGCCGCACACCGCGGATTGCCTGCTCACCGACGAGTGGACGCATCCGTACAGCCGCGAGCAGGCGGCGTACCCGCTGGGCAAGGCGTTCCGCCCCAAGGTGTGGCCGCCGGTGCGACGCATCGACAGCGCGTACGGCGACCGCAACCTGGTGTGCTCGTGCCCGCCGGTGGAGGCGTTCGCCTGACCAGGCCCAACTCGGCGATCGATCACGTCAGTGAACCGGTACGTGCTCGTACTCGTGGCGGCGTTTGTGGACAATCAAACTCGCCATTTCGCTTCTGTTTCCTGAGCCGAGACTTCCGCGTCGACGCGTGAACCGTCGATGGGCGTACCGGCAATCGCTGGCGTCGGGTTCGGCAATGGCGGCTGATCCTCGCGTACCGAGACCGTCACGCCGACGGTTCGGCGCGCGAGCGGGAAATCGAGTAGGGCACTACCCGAGCGGGATGGCCCGTGACGTCGCACAATATTGACGTGTCCGTTACCTAAACCGAGGACGCGAAGGGGTCATCATGGTGCAAAATGGCAGGCCGCGGCGCGATCGGCTCATGCGCGTGGCAATGACAGTCGATTGCGCCGGCCGCCTTCGCCACCGAAACGGTTCGGCCGACGAATGCCAGACCCAGGTGACGGTCAACGCCGACGCATCCCGGCGCTGGCCGTGAGGGGAGGTTGGCCATGGCGCTCCTAGCACCGGTGGAGAACTCGTCTGCTCAGCTTTCGCTGTTCGGAGGATTCAAGCTTTGCGTCGCTGGCAGACGGGTTCTGCTACCGCGACATGCCCGTCGCGTACTCGCCTACCTGGCGCTGGCAACGACACGCACGAATGACATCGATCGGCGACTCCTGGGCGAGCGGCTGTGGCCGGACTCTCCGCCGGACCGGTCGGCGGCGAGTCTGCGGACCGCGCTGTGGCGGATCCGGAGGGAGGACCACCGGCTGGTGCACACCGACCCTGAGCGTGTCTCACTCGGCCGCGGCGTCGCGGTCGATGTGCACAGCTTCCGGTGCCTGGTAGCGCGAAATCACTCCGCGGACTTTGAGCCGCTGCCCGAAGAACTCCAATCGGTGATCGACGCGGTCGACTTGCTCCCTGCCTGGGATGAGGACTGGCTGGACTTGGCGCGCGAGCAGTTGCGACACATGCGGTTGACGACACTCGAATCCGCTGCTCGCCGATTGTCCGAACAAGGACGCCACTTGCACGCCATCGAGCTGTTGCTGGCGGTGATCGCCGAGGAGCCGTTCCGAGAATCTGCACACGCCATGTTGATCGAGGCGCACCTGGGCCAGGGAAACATGGCCGATGCGCGCTGGCATCTGCTGACCTTCGCCCGGGAACTGTGGTCCGAGCTCAACGTGCACCCGTCCCCGGAACTGTTGAGCAAACTGGGTATCAGCTCCGGCCGGCTGACGCACTTCCTTTCGGCCTAAACGACCTCCGATACAAAGCACTACAAAGTATTGACGCTAGCGCACATAGCGGCTCCACAAGATGAGCGCCATGCACCGCGACGACCTGCTGCCGATGCGCGCTATCCGGCACGCTGAGGAACGGCCGGACGAACGCGTCCTGTCCTTCCTCAACGATCGGCTCGAGGTCGTGGACACACTGACGTACCGCCAGCTCGACCACCGAGCGCGGTCCGTCGCCGCCCGGCTGCTCGAGCGCGGACTCGAAGGAGAGCCGATCGTGCTGTCCTTCCTGCCGGGTCTGGACTTCGTCACCGCCTTCTACGGGTGCATGTACGCCGGTGCGATCGCCGTGCCGGCGACGGTGCCGCGGTCGCGCCGGGGTGACCAGCGTTTGGCCGCGATTCTCTCCGACAGCGGGACTCGGTGTGTACTGACCTCCGCCGAGCACAGCGCGGATCTGGATAGGCACGCGGGCAGTAGTTCGCTACCCATCGATGTGATTGCGACCGATCTACTTGCGCCACTCACAAAGGGTGGTCCCGTGGCCGTGGCCGCCGCGGAGAAGCTCGCGTTTCTGCAGTACACATCCGGATCGACCCGGTCCCCGCGCGGTGTGATGGTCCGCCACGGCGACCTGGCCGCCAACCTGCACTCGACGCGTGAGATCTGGGGCTTCGACCGCGAATCCGTCGGGGTCAGCTGGCTGCCGTTCTTTCACGACATGGGGTTGATGGCCGGTGTCATGCTACCGATCTGGCTGGGCTATCCGACGTACCTCATGGCGCCGACCACGTTCGTCCGGAATCCGGACAGCTGGCTGAGAGCCATCTCGCGATATCGGGGAACGCACGCTGGGGCACCGAATTTCGCCTATGAAGCATGCGTCGATTCGGCGCGCACCGAGGACGGCGGCGCGCTCGATCTATCGACCTGGCGCGTGGCGTGGAACGGCGCCGAACCGGTTCGCGCGGAGACTTTGGACCGATTTCGTGCACAGCTCGCACCGAACGGCTTCCGTCCGGAGAGCATCGCGCCCGCCTACGGTTTGGCCGAAACGACGCTGCTCGTGAGCGGCGGCGACGGATCGAAACCCGCGGTGGAACTGACGGTCGATGAATCCGAGTTGCACATCGGACGGGTGCGGCTGCATACCGACGATAACCCGGGCGCCAAACGGCTGGCCGGATCCGGGCGGCCAGGACGCGGTATCGAGGTACGCATCGTGCGTCCGGACGTCCGCCGGATCGCCGAGCCGCACGAGATCGGCGAGATCTGGGTGCGCAGCGACAGTGTGGCGCAAGGCTATTGGAACAAGCCGCAGCAGACCGCCGAGACATTCGGTGGATATCTGGCGACGGGCGAAGGGCCCTATCTGCGTACCGGTGATCTCGGCTTCCAGCACGAGGGTGAGCTCTTCGTCATCGGCCGGATCAAGGACGTGATCGTCATCCGCGGGGTCAACTACTACCCGCACGATATCGAATACACCGTCGAACGCAGCCACCAAGCACTGCAGCCGGACGCAGGCGCGGTAGTCGGCATCGACGTCGCGGGCCGCATCGATCTCGTGGCAGTACACGAGATCCGGCGCCACGTTACGGAGTCGATCGCCCTCGACGAAGTGGTCGATGCCATCCGGCGCGCGGTCGCCTCCGAGCACCAACTTGCGCTGCAGCGCGTGGTCCTGCTGCGACCAGGCGCCCTGCCAAAGACGTCGAGCGGCAAGGTACAGCGGGCCAAGTGCCGGAACGAGCTCGGTGAAGCGGGCCTGCCCATCCTGCACGAATGGCAGATGTCCGGCGCGGAAACCGCGCCCTTTGACTTCAACATCGAGTCATTGAGCCAGCGAGGGGTTTTGGAGCGACAACTGGTTAACTGGTTACAGCGAGAGGTATCGGCCACCGACCTCACCTGGCGAACACCGCTCACCGAGCTGGGCGTCGACTCGCTGAAGGGCGTGGAACTGGTGAATGCCCTTTCCGTGGCGTTCGATCACACCTTCCCTGCCACATCGATGATCGATCATCCGACGGTCGCGTCACTTGCCGACCTGATCCGCGGCTCGAAGGGCATCGACAACGGCATGCAGGCTGCTTGGAGCAGCGAGATCTACACCGCGGAACAGATCCACGAACTGAATGAGGGCGAACTCACAGAACTACTGCGGCAGCGCGTCGGCGACGTTCTGGACGGTGGTCGGCTATGACGGCGCCACAGGGTTTCGCGGTGGTGGGTTATGCGGTGCGTGTACCGGGTGCCGCCGACGCGGGCGAGTTCTGGGATGTGCTGGCGGACGGCCAGGACGCGGTATCCGTGGTGCCTGGCGATCGGTGGGACGTCGACGAGTTCTTCGACGCCGATCCCGACGCGCCGGGGAAGATGGTGTCCCGCAGGGCGGGTTTCGTCGACGACGTCGCTGGTTTCGATGCGCCCTTCTTCGGCGTGTCAGCCCGTGAAGCGATGTTCATGGATCCGCAGCATCGGCTGATGCTGGAGACCGCCTGGTCGGCGGTGGAGCATTCGGGGGTGGCGCCGTCGTCGCTGGCAGGCACGCGGACCGGCGTCTTCTTGGGACTGTCCACACACGAATTCCTGGGCATGCTGATCCGCTACACCGAGTACGAGGACGTCGACATCTATTCCGGCACAGGGACTTCCCCTGCGGCGGCCGCGGGCCGGATCAGCTTCCGGTTGGGTTTGCAGGGGCCGGCCGTGGCCGTCGACACGGCGTGCAGTTCGTCGTTGGTAGCGGTGCATCAGGCATGTCAGGCGCTCACCGCAGGTGATTGCGACATGGCACTGGTCGGCGGCGTGAACGTGATCCTGACACCCGTTCCGATGATCAATCTCTCCCGGGCGCGAATGCTGGCTCCGGACGGGCGCTGCAAGACGTTCGATGCGGCCGCGGATGGTTACGTGCGTGGCGAAGGGTGCGGGGTGGTGGTGCTCAAGCGCACCGGCGATGCACTCCGGGACGGTGACAAGATCCGAGCGGTCATCCGAAGCAGCGCGGTGAACCAAGACGGTGCATCCGGTGGCTTGACGGTGCCGAATGGCATTGCGCAGCAGCACGTCATCGCCGAGACACTACGCCGCGCGGGGGTCGCGGGCGCGCAGGTCGACTATCTCGAGGCGCACGGTACGGGAACGTCGCTGGGTGATCCCATCGAAGTGCAGGCCGCCGGTGCGGTGTTCGGCGAAGGGCGAGACCCGGACCAGCCACTGCTGATCGGTTCGGTGAAGACGAACATCGGGCATCTGGAGGCGGCCTCCGGCATCGCCGGGTTGATCAAGGTTGTGCTCGCCCTGGAACACGAGATGCTGCCGAAGCATTTGCATTTCCGGCAACCGTCGCCGCATATCCCGTGGGATCGGCTGCCGGTTCGAGTGGTGGATGAGGCGACCCCTTGGCAGCGCAACGGCAAGCCGCGGTTCGCCGGGGTCAGTTCGTTCGGATTCTCGGGAACGAACGCGCACGTGCTCGTCGAGGAGGGACCCGTCGCCGACGCAGCCGCGAACACGACCACCGGGCCCGCACGAGGCACATATCAGGTGCTTCCACTGTCGGCGCGCACACCGGACGCACTGGCACAGTTGGCCTCTCGGTATCAGGACTCGCTCGACGCGAATCCCGATGCGGCCCTCGCGGATGTCTGCGGCACGGCCGGGGCCGGCCGCTCGCACTTCGAGCATCGGGCCGCGCTGGTGGTGGACTCGCGCGGACGAGCACGACGATTGCTGCGAGCGGTAGGAGAGGAGCGGCCCGCACCGGGCCTGGTGCGCGGCGTCTGCACTGACCGGCCAAAGACCGCGTGGCTGTTCCCTGGCCAGGGCAGTCAGTTCCCGGGGATGACGCGCGGGCTGTTCGACACCGAACCGGTCTTCGCCGAAACCCTGACACGGTGCGCGGAGGTCCTCGACGGGGTGCTCACACGGCCGCTGCTGGAGGTACTCTTCGATACCGGAACGGACAGCGAACAAACCTTGCGCGACACCACCTTTGCGCAGCCCGCCTTGTTCGCGGTGGAGATGGGACTGGCCCGGCTGTGGCAGTCATGGGGCGTCGAGCCGGATGTGGTGCTGGGTCACAGCGTCGGCCAGTACGCGGCGGCGTGTGTCGCTGGAATCATCGGCATCGAGGACGGTGCCCGGCTCATCGCCGAGCGCGGACGCCTCTTCGGGCGATTGGCGGCCGGCGGTCGCATGGTCGCCGTGTTCGCCGACGCAGACCGGGTCGAGGAGTGCGCTGCCGAGTTCCCGCAACTGTCGGTGGCCGCATACAACGGCGCCAACACGGTGCTGTCGGGACCGGTGGAAGATCTGGAGAAGGCGCTGGCATTGCTCACCGGGGCGGGGATCCGCTGCGAATGGCTGGATACCAGTCACGCGTTCCATTCCGCGCTGCTCGACCCGGTGCTCGACGAATTCGAGTCGTACGCGGCCGGATTCGAATATGCATCGCCGCAGTTAACGCTCGTCTGCAATTCGACGGGGGAGGCGCTGACGCGGCGAACCCATATCGATGCGCGGTATTGGCGACGGCACGCCCGGCAGCCGGTCCGGTTCGCCGACGGCGTGCACACTCTGGCCGGCCTGGGGTGCGCGGCGCTCGTGGAGGTCGGTCCTCAACCGGTTCTCACCGCTGCAGCGATGCGAACATGGCCCGACACCGAGCCAACGCCCCAGGTCATCACCTCCCTGCGCCGCGATGCCGACGCGCACCGCTGCTTCACCGAGGCGCTCGCCGCCGCGTACATCGCCGGGCACCGGCTCGACTTCGTCGGCCGGCGCCCCCGACCGCACCGGTCGCTCGACCTGCCCACCTACCCATTTCAACGCCGTGCCTACTGGTTCCCGACCGCGGCCGTCCCGGCGCCGTCCGGCCGGGCTCAGGTCGACGCGCTGGCGCCGACTGCGTCTCGCGCCGGCGACTGGCTCACCGGGGCGCCGCCCGAGCAGCGGCTGGACCGCATTACCGACCTGCTCCGCACCGAGTTGGGCGAGGCATTGCGGGTGACTGCCGACGAGATCGACCCGGCCGCGGAATTCATGGCGCTTGGCATGGATTCACTGATCGCGATGGAGCTGCGCCGCCGGGTACAGGTGGCGTTCGGCCTCGCGGTTCCCGCGTCGCTGTTCTTCAGCCACCCGACGGTGAACGCGCTGGCCGAGGGGCTACTCGCATTGTGGCTGGACGACTCCTGCGATCCGGCGAAGTGTCAGTCGCCCATTCCGCCGGTCGCCCGCGACGCATCGACTACTGGAGAACTGCCTGTTTCGCATGCCCAGGAGCAGTTGTGGTTCCTCAACGAGCTGCTGCCGTCGTCGAACGCGTACAACGTGGCCATCCGGGTGGATATCCCGGGCGCGCTGAATCGCGACGTCCTGCAACGCAGCCTCGATGCGGTGGTGGCCCGACACGAAGTGCTCCGCACGGCGTTCCGCAGCGTGCAGGGCGCCCCGCAGGCAGTGCTGATGCCGTCCCAGCCGTTCGAGCTGCCGTTCGTTCAGCTCGGCGCCGATGAGGACGTCACGGCCGCCGCACTGCGGGAGGCGGCGGTTCCCTTCGACATCGGCACCGGGCCGTTGCTGCGGGCGCGGTTGTTCGGGCTCGGCGACCAGCGCTACGTGTTGGTCCTGACGATGCACCACATCGTCACAGACGGCTGGTCGTTCCGGGTGCTGCTGCGCGACCTCGGCCAGATCTACCAGGCGCTCGAGAGTGGAGAGTCGAACCCACTCTCCGAATTGCCCATCCAGTACGCGGATTACGCACAATGGCAGCGAGAACAACTGAGCGGACCAGATTTCGACGCGCTCGTCGAGTACTGGAAACAATCGCTCGCGGGTGCACCGCCGCTGGAGCTCGACACCGACCGCCCCCGGCCGAAGACCCCGACCTTCGGGGGCGCGCGGATACGTTTCGACCTGGGGCTGGAACGCGCCACCGCCCTGCGCGATCTGTGCCGCGCCGAGAACGTCACGCTCTCGGTGCCATTGCTTGCGGCATTCGCCACTGTCCTGCACCGCTATTCGGGACAGAACGACCTCGTGATCGGGACCCTCACCGCCAACCGCGGCAGGGTCGAAACCGAAGACCTGATCGGGTTGTTCGTCAATGCGCTGCCGGTGCGGATCCGGCTCGACGGCGACCCCGATGTCGCGGAATTGCTCGACGGGATCCGGCAGCGGATGGTCGAGGTGCTGGCCCATCAGGACGTTCCGTTCGATCTCATCGTCAACGCGACCGCTCCGGACCGGGACGCCAACCGCAACCCGCTGTTTCAGGTGCAACTCGTCGTCCAGCCCGGGACAGGAGCCGCCGAATCGAGCGGCCTCGGTATCGACATCGCCGAGATCGATACCCAAACGGCCAAGCGGGATCTCACGCTCACGTTCTTCGACGACGATGTGCTCAGCGCCCACGCGGAGTACGCGACCGAGCTGTTCGACGAGGTCCGTGTCGAACGGCTGATCGCACACTTCCGGATGCTCATTGACGCCATGGTGAAGGATCGCAAGCAGCGCCTGTCCGAACTTCCGATGCTGACCGCGTCCGAGCGGGCGTTCTACGGCTCCACTCAATCTCCTCTCACCACCACGGCGCAGTCGATCCCTGAGCTGTTCGAGACGACCGCGGATCGTAAGCCGGGCGCCGTGGCAGTCACCGCGGACGACAGCACGCTCACCTACCGGCAGCTCGACGACGCCGCCAACAGGCTCGCCCGCTGGCTGCGGAGTATCGGGATCGAGGCCGGCGCGGCGGTGGGCTTGTGCGTGGGGCGGACGTCTGCCATGGCGGTCGGCATGCTCGGGATCCTCAAGGCAGGCGCCGTATACGTCCCGATCGACACTTCGTATCCCAGGGACCGGATCGAGCACATGCTCGGCGATGCCGGGGTGGTGCTGCTGCTGGACGATGAGCAGCTAGGAGGCGCCAGTGTCCGGGAACAGTCCGCGGAGCGCCTGGAAGCGGTAATCACACCGGACGACATCGCCTACGTCATGTACACCTCTGGGTCGACCGGTCGGCCGAAGGGGGTGGCGGTCAGCCACGGCAGCGTCGTCGAATACGCCCAAACCCTTGGCCGCGACGTGGGTATTGCCGCCGATGACGTCTACCTGGCGACCGCATCGATCTCGTTCTCCTCGTCGATCCGGCAGATCATGTTGCCGTTCGCCGTCGGCGCCGAGGTGGTGATCGCCGCCGCCGGTGAACGTCGCGACCCGGCCGCACTACTTCGCCGAATCGGCGAATCGAAGGTGACCGTGGCCGATCTCGTCCCGACCGTGGTACGCAGCATGGTCGACGCGGTGGCGGTCGCGACACCGGACGAGCAAGCAGCATTGTCGTCGAATCGACTGCGGTTGTTGCTCACCGCGAGCGAACCGCTGCGGGCAGGCGTGGTCCGAGCGTGGCGTGATCGGATGGGCAGCGGCACAACGTGGATCAATATGTACGGGCAGACCGAGACCACCGGGATTGTCAGCCTGCATCACGTCGGAGAGCCAGGCGGATCCGACCAGAGCATCGTGCCGATCGGGCGACCGCGGGGCAATGTTGCCATGTACGCCCTCAATCGGCTGCTGCAGCCGGTTCCTCCGGGTGTCGACGGTGAACTGTATGTCGCCGGAGCCGCGTTGGCGCGCGAATACCTGGGGGCCCCTGCGCTCACCGCGCAGAAGTTCGTGACCGCACCGTGGGACCCTGCAGAGCGTCTCTACGCCAGCGGCGACCTCGTGCGGCTGGGCGCCGACGGGACGATCGAATTCCGTAGCCGAGCCGATCGGCAGGTGAAGATCCGCGGTCTGCGCGTCGAACCGGCCGAAATCGACCGCGTGTTACTCGAACATCCCGGGGTGCGTGAGGCCGTCACCGTCGTGCGGCAGATGAACGACGGCGAGGGTGCGCTCGTCGCCTACTTCGTCCCGGAGGATTCATCGGCTTCCGTGGGCGAGCTGCGGGCCCACGTGCGGCGACAGTTGCCCGAGCTCATGGTGCCCTCGGCGTTCCTCGCGCTGGAGTGCCTACCGCAGACGCCCAACGGGAAACTCGACCAGGCGGGGCTGCCGGAGGTCGCGATCGCGCGCGACGAGGATGTCGAATACGTGGCGCCGCGTGCGGGCGTCGAAGAGTCTCTGGCGGGCATCTGGCGCGATACCTTGCAGGTCGACGAGATCGGGGCTGGCGACAACTTCTTCTCGCTCGGCGGACATTCGCTGCTCGCGGCGCAGGTGCGCTCACGAATCCATCAGGTGCTCGGGGTCGAACTGCCACTCGAGGCACTCTTCGAAGAACAGACGCTCTCCGAGCTGGCTGCCCGAATCGAAATGGACACCGGCGTCGACGCGGTCGACGCGCCGCCACTTCGGCCCGCGCCGCGCGCCGGGGTCCTGCCCGTCTCGTATGCACAGGAACTGATGTGGCAGGCCGAACGAGAGGATCCCGGTTCCGCGTCGCACTGGATCGACGTATCGATTCGCATCGCCGGGCCACTCGACGCATCGCTGGTCGTACACGGCGTGCAGGACGCGGTAGCGCGACACGAACTGCTGCGCACGACATTCCGGCCGACCGCTACCTCGGTGTCGCAAGTGATTCTTGACTCGTACACACCGGACGTGCCGATTCTCGAGCAACCAGCGACCGATTCAGTGTCGGAATGGCGAGATCTCGACGTCCGCCCGCCATTTCGGGCCGAGCTGGTCCGGGTCGCCGGCGACAACCACATCCTGCGCCTGCGAGTGCATCGCATCCTCGCCGACGGGTATTCGATGCGGTTGCTGTTGAGCGAGATCGGTGGCCTGGTCGCGAGTTCGACTGGATTCACCGACTTTCCACTGCTCGACGGCGAGCTGCAGTACGCCGACTACGCCGTCTGGGAGCGATCATGGCTGGCCGGCGGCCCGCTGGAGCGGCGTGTCGACTACTTCCGCCGTCAGTTCGCTCAGTCCGATCTGCCACCGGCCCTGCCGACTGACCACCCGCGTTCGGATCGACCCAGTCGCCGCGGCAGCCAGTTCGCGTTCGAGTTCCCTTCGGCGATCGCGGATGCGGCGCGTGCACTGGCCGTGCGTGAGCAGGCGTCGCTGTACGCGGTGCTGCTTGCCGCGTTCGCCGCGGCGCTCGGCGATTACGCGAACCAGCGCTCGGTGGTGATCGCTTCACCGGTGACCCGCCGCAACGATCCCTCCACTGCGCTGATTCTCGGCCCGTTCATGAACACCGTGCCGCTGCGCATCGACCTGATGCGCGAGGCGGACCTGGCCGCACTCGTCGGAGATGTCAAGGCGAAAGTGCTGGGGGCGCTGTCGAATCAGGACGCGCCGTGGCACCACGTCCTTGCAGCAATCGCGGCTCAGCACGGGCCGTCCGTGCTCGGCATCGGGGAGGTTGCGTTCCTGATGGACGACCCGGTGCCAGGGGAGTTCGCCGCCGGCGGGTTCACCCTCACCCGCGTTGCGCCCGAACGGATCACCGCGCGCCGCGAGCTGACGGTCGCGATGAGCACCAGACGCGGGCAGCTCACCGGCACGGCGACCTACGACGCTGACCTGTTCGAACCTCGAACGATCGAGCACATCGTCACGAATTTCATATCGGCACTGGCCGTACCGCAAGCCGAGTGCAGCTGATCCGGGAGAACCACATGAACAGTGTCAAGGAAGCGGACTTCGAGCACACCGGTCCGGGCCGGCCGGCCGGGTACCTGTTGAGGCAGCGCTGGCAACCGGTCTACGCCGCCGAAGAGCTGGAACCCGGACGGGCGGTGCCGCTGAAGGTTCTGCACGAGGAACTGACCCTCTATCGAGGCGAGAACGGCGCCGCGCACATCATCGCAGGCCGCTGTGCACACCGCGGTGTGCTGCTATCGGTCGGCATTGTCGAAGGCGACTGTGTGCGGTGCCGCTACCACGGCTGGCAATACGACGAGACCGGCCAGTGTGTCGATCAGCCGGCCGAACCGAAGAGCTTCGCGGCGAAGGTGCGGATCGCCAGCTACCCGGTCGAGGAGTACCTCGGGTTCATCTGGGTGTACCTCGGCGAGTCGCCGGTGCCCGAGCTGCCGCGGTGGCCGGAACTGGAAGAGTATGGCCGATTTCACGTCATCGAGTTGCGCAAGTGGAACTACTTCCACGATCTGGAGAACACCGTCGATGACGTCCATCAGTACTGGGTGCACAAGACCGGCGTCTATCAAGACGATGAAAACTCCGGCGAAATCCCCGAAATAACGGCCGAATCCACGGATTTCGGGCTTACCCAGACCACCCGATTCGGCAAGGGCTTCGTGCGCCGACTGGCTCTGCTCATGCCGAACACCCTGTACTTCAACTCAGGCGCCGGTGTGCTGCGCGGATTCAAGAGCTTCCTGTGGAACGTGCCGGTGGACGACGAGAGCCACATGATGTTCTTCCTCTTCATCGCGGCCCACCTACCGCCCGAGGTAGGGGCGCGAGTGGCGGCGGGCGTGCGGGAAGGCCGGAAGTATCTGTCGCAGCTGCGGCCAGTCGACGAAATCGTCCGCGCGGTGCTCAGTGGCGCCGAACGCTGGGAGGACATCGAAGAGCGGCCGGATCAGGTGCTGATCGAAGACGGCATCGTCCTGCTCGGTCAGGGTGTACTGCCCGATCGGTCGCTGAACCGGCTCGGCAGCTCGGACGCTGCAATCATCCTGCTGCGCAGGATCTATGCGCGCGAGCTGGCAGCCATCGAAGAGGATCGCCCGCTCACGAAGTTCCCGACCCCGGACGCCGCTGCTCTCGCGAGGCTCGACGGCTGATGACCCAGAATCGTAGAAAGGCACAACCCATGATCATGACAACCATCGAGGACCTGATGGTACGGGCGGCGTTGATGATCGACGAAAACCCGGAGCAAGTCCGCGAATTCGCCGGAGTCTACAAATTCGTGCTGGACGGCGACGGCGGGCGAACGTTCATCGTCGACCTCACCGATCAGCCGAAGGTCATCGACGGCGACGGCGCCGCACAGTGCACCATCTACATGGCGGCAAGCGATTTCATCGATCTGGTCGAGGGCCGGGCCGACCGCCGCGCACTGTTCTTCATGGGAAAGCTCAGCGTCGAGGGCGACTGGGGATTGGCGATGAAGCTCAAGAGCCTCGACGAGATTATGGGCAACCGGAAATGACCGATCTCCAGAGAAGGGCTCTGCTCGCCATCGAGACTCTGCGCGCGCGGGTGCGCGAGCTGGAGGGAGCGGGCAGCGGGTTCGCGATAGTCGGCTATGCCGTGCGCTTTCCGGGTGCCGCGGATGCGGACGAGTTCTGGGATGTGCTGCGGCAAGGGCGCGATGCGGTGTCGGAGGTGCCAAGCGATCGGTGGGACATCGAAGAGTTCTTCGACGCCGATCCTGAGCTGGCCGGGAAGATGGTGACCCGCCGGGCCGGATTCGTCGACGACGTCGCGGGGTTCGACGCCCCCTTCTTCGGCGTGTCGACCCGTGAGGCCATGTTCATGGATCCTCAGCATCGACTGTTGCTCGAGACGTCTTGGCGGGCAGTGGAGCATTCGGGGACGGCTCCATCGGCGCTGGAGGGCACTCGGACCGGTGTGTTCATGGGCCTGTCAACTCATGACTACCTGGGTCTGTTGTCTGACAATCTGACCCACGATGCCATCGAGGCGTATCTCGGCACCGGTACGTCGCCCGCTGCGGGGGTCGGCCGGATCAGCTATCGGCTGGGCTTGCAGGGTCCGGCGGTCGCGGTCGATACGGCGTGCAGTTCGTCGTTGGTGGCGGTACACCAGGCGTGCCAGGCGCTGCGGGTCGGGGACTGCGATGTCGCTCTGGCCGGTGGCGTCAACGTTCTGCTCAGCCCGGCGACGATGATCAACTTCTCGCGGGCGCGGATGCTGGCTCCGGACGGGCGGTGCAAGACGTTCGACGCGGCGGCGGACGGCTATGTGCGCGGCGAGGGTTGCGGTGTCGTGGTGGTGAAACGGCTAGACGACGCCATCCGTGCCGGCGATCGGATCCGGGCGGTGATCCGGGGCAGCGCAGTGAATCAGGACGGGGCATCGGGTGGTTTGACGGTGCCGAACGGCGGTGCACAGCAAC
>Ga0207668_10000677_pt1 | contig 20935 bp, 22 predicted proteins | sample KBSS43metaG_FD_184323 | JGI IMG/M metagenome (GOLD analysis project Ga0207668, IMG submission 184323) | Switchgrass rhizosphere microbial communities from Kellogg Biological Station, Michigan, USA - KBS S4-3 metaG (SPAdes) (version 2) | ecosystem: Host-associated > Plants > Roots > Rhizosphere... | reverse complement strand
GAGGAGATCGATCCCAAGCACGCCGCTCGGGCCGCGGGCACGTTCGTCGCCGGAACGACGATCGGCGGGCTCATGGGTCGGCTGGTGTCGAGTCCGGTGGCCGAGGCCGTGGGATGGCGACTGGGCGTCTTCACTGTTGCCGTGCTGTGCGCTGCGGCCGCGTTGAGCTTCGTCAAGCTCGCCCCGAGGCCGCGTGGGTTCACTCCGTCGAGTCGGTCGGGACACCCCGAAGGCAGTCTCGGGCACCGGCTGATGGCGAACCTACGTTCGCCTCGGCAGCTCGCGCTGTTCGCTCAGGCCTTCCTGCTGATGGGCGGATTCGTCGCGATGTACAACTTCCTGGGCTTTCGGCTGATGCAGGCGCCGTTCTACCTGTCTCCGTTCGTGGTCAGCCTGGTATTCCTGGCCTACCTCGCCGGGACGTGGACCTCTTCCCGCGCAGGCGCGGAGGCCTCGCGCTTCGGGCGCAAGCCGGTGCTGCTGGTGTCCATCGCCGTCATGATTGCGGGCGTCGCGATCACGTTGAGCGACAACGTGTTCGCGGTGCTCGCGGGACTGGTGATCGCCACCGCTGGGTTCTTCGGCGCCCACTCGATCGCATCGGGGTGGACGGGTCAGTCGGCTCCGGCAGGCAAGGCGCAGGCTTCGTCGCTGTACAACCTGTTCTACTACGGCGGCTCGAGCGCCGTCGGTTGGTTCGGTGGCGTGGCCTTCGACGGCGGCGGCTGGACCGCCGTCGCGGGGACGATTCTGGCGCTGGCCGTCGTTGCCGCTGCCGCCGCGGTGTTGTTCCTGCCAAAGAATTAAGCGTCGACTGGTAATTGCGAGTGGTTCTTGAGGTTCCGGAGGCTAGTGGTGATGTGAACGCTGTGGTTGATGGTGTTGCTTCGGCGGCGGCTGACTGCGACAACCCGGCGGTGGACTGCCTGGTGCCGAACACTGCGGCCAGTGGTCGGTTTAGTACGCAGCTGGATGAGCACCAGCAGGACGCTGGCGGCCGACGTCTGGTTCCAGGGCGGCCCCGGGGGGTTGGATTCGGTGAGCGCAACCAGTTTTCGGTCGGCGTGCGATCTACCGGCACGTCACGGCCGTCGCGGGGCCCGACCGGGTGTCGCTGGTGACCGACGCGATGGCGGCCACGGGAATGGCCGACGGCGTGGCAGCACCGCGACCATGGACCAGGTGTTCAGATTCGCCGTCGCCAACAGCGGACTGCCGCTCGACGACGCCATGATGCTCGCGGTGCGGCAGGCCTCGGTCAATCCGGCTCGGGCGTTGGCCCTGCCCGACGCCGGCCTGTTCCCTGGAGCGAAAGCCGATCTGGTGCTGCTGGACTCAGCCCTCACCGTGACGGGTGTGCTGCGCCGGGGGGCGTGGGTGGTCGAACCGATCAGCACATCGGTGTGAAAGGCTTTGGCGGTGCCCATCGGACTCTCCCCTGAGCAGGGGCAACTGGAGGATGCGGTCGCTCGTTTCGCGTCGCGGCACGCCGCCGTCGCCGACACTCGGAAGTCCTTCGGCGCCTTGGCCAACGGGGACCTGCCGACGTGGTGGGACCAGCTAGTCGCGCAGGGCTTCCACGCCGTCCATCTGCCAGAGTCCGTCGGTGGGCAGGGCGGTCAACTGATCGACGCGGCCTGTGTGCTTGCCACCGCGGCCACCGCGCTGCTGCCGGGACCATTGCTGCCGACCGTGATCGCCGGCGCGATCGCCCTGCGCTCCGACGACGATCCGGCCGCCAAGGCGCTCTTGACCGAGCTCGCCGCCGGGCGCGTCGCCTCTGTCGTGCTGCCCGGGCAGGGCGACTTGCGGGCCACCGCATCGAAACGAGGATGGCGTGTCAGCGGACGGTCGGGCGACGTGCTCGGGGCCCGTTCGGCGGGCCTAGTGCTGACGGCGGCCCGCGCGGACGAAGGCGGCACGGTGTGGTTCGTCGTCGATCCGACCGTCGCCGCGGCGTCGGTCGAGGCGCGCGAGGGTACCGACCTGACCGTCGACGTCGGAGTCCTGCGCCTCGATGACCACGACGTATCGGATGCGCTGGTACTCAACGGCATTGACGACGAAGCGGCGTGGGACGTCGCCGTCGCGCTGACGGCGTGCGCGTCCGCTGGGACGCTCCGATGGGCCGTGGATGCGGTCACCACCCACCTTGGCACCCGCGAACAGTTCGGCAAGCTCATCGGTACGTTCCAAGCACTTCAGCACGAAGCCGCGATGCTCTTGGTCAATGGCGAACTGGCCACCGCCGCGGCGTGGGATGCGGTGCGCGCCATCGACGAAGCCCCGCCGCAACGGAGCCTGGCGGCCGCCGGAGCGGCCATCACCGCCGTCACGCCGGCGCCCGAGCTCCTGCTCGACGCGCTGACGATGTTCGGTGCCATCGGATTCACCTGGGAACACGACGTGCATCTGTACTGGCGCCGCGCCACCAGCCTCGCCGCGTCGATGGGACCGGTCACCCGCTGGTCGCGGCGACTCGGTGAGCTGGGTCGCACGCACGTGCGCGACATGACTGTGAAACTCGGTGCGGCGGAAGCGGACTTCCGTGCCAGGGTCGCTGCGGTGTTGGACGAGGCGCTCGAACTTCGCAACGACACGCAGAGCCCGCTGGGGGACTACGACCACCTGGCGACCGGGCCTCAGCGCACGTTGATCGCCGAGGCCGGATTGATCGCGCCGCACTGGCCGCCGCCGTGGGGCGTCGGTGCGACTCCGCTACAGCAGCTGATCATCGACGACGAGTTCGTCAAACGGACCGACCTGGTCCGGCCGTCGCTCAATATCGCGGAGTGGATCCTGCCGACGCTGCTCAGCGCCGCCCCGGAAGACCTTCAGCAGCAACTGATTCCGCCGACACAGCGCGGGGAGCTGCTCTGGTGCCAGCTGTTCAGTGAACCAGGCGCCGGATCGGACCTCGCGGCAGTGAGCACGCGTGCGGTGAAGGTCGACGGGGGATGGCGGATCGACGGTCACAAGATCTGGACGTCGTCCGCGCAGTACGCCGACTACGGAGCACTACTGGCCAGGACCGACCCGAATGCCCCGAAGCACCGGGGTATCGGCTACTTCATCATCGACATGCGCGCCGACGGCGTGGAGATCCAGCCGATCAAGACCGCCGATGGCGACCCGCACTTCAACGAGGTCTTTCTCGTCGACGTGTTCGTGCCCGACCGAATGCTGCTCGGTGAACCCACCGACGGTTGGAGTCTGGCCATCGCCACCATGGCGCAGGAGCGGGTGGCGATCGGTGGTTACGTGAACATCGACCGGGCGGGCGCCCTGCGGCAGCTCGCCACGCGGCCGGGGCCGGATCAGGACGCCGTGGTGCGCGCGCTCGGCGAACTCGACGCGTACTCCAACGCGATCAAGGCGCTCGGGGTGCGCGAAACCATCAGGCTGCTCGACGGCCAGAGCGCCGGGCCCGCATCCAGCATCGCCAAGGTGGCCACCAGCATCCTGCTGCGACGCACGTTCAAGGCCACCCTCGAGCTGGCGGGCCCGCTTGCGGTGGTGGAGCGGTCCGAGCCCGCGGTCGTCGAGCCATACCTGCGGCTGCCCGCTGAACTGATCGGCGGCGGCACCCGGCAGATTCAGCTCAACATCATCGCCCAGATGATCATGGGGCTACCCCGCAAGTGACGGGCGAATCATCGATTCCGAGGCTCGGCGACACCGCGCGACTGAGTTAGCGGTTGGCGCCGACGCATCCGACGTTGGGGATGCAGAAGCTCGCGCCACCAGGTCCGGCATCGGCGTTCGCGCCAGGCACGTAGGCACTGGCGCCATCGGGTCCGGCGGTCGCGCCCGCACCTGGGACGGTGGCTCCGGCGCCGTCCGGACCGGCTACCGCGCCAGCACCGGGGACGTTGGCTGCGGCACCGTCGGGACCGGCTACCGCGCCTGCGCCGGGCACCGTTGCTCCAGCCCCTTCCGGGCCAGCCACGGCACCTGCGCCGGGGACGTTCGCTTCCGCCCCGTCGGGCCCAGCCCATGCGCAGATCGGAACGTCCACGCACGGCGGCGGCTCCGGGTCCGCCAGCGCCGTCGGAATGCCAAGTGGGGACAAGGCCAGGGCAGTCGCCGCCGCACCAGCCAGGAAGATTCGCTTCACGAGGTCGATGTTCGTAGCCATGAGGGCCGGGTACCACGTTGACGCGGGCGTGAAACCTGGCACTTTCACGCGTGCTGCTTCGACGGTCCGTCGTCGCTCGCGGACTCGCCGAGTGAGCCGCGCGCCGCCTTCGCCAGCACCTGCGGACCCGTCGTCAACGCCCTTCGCCAGGGTGCGACGCCGTCGACTTCGATCTCGATGGAGATGGAGAGCACGGTTCGGATGAGCACGATCAGGCCGAGGATCGCGGCGTCGGTCAGCGATGGCGTCGACGTGACCGTCTTGACGATGTCGGCTGCGACCAACAGTTCGAGCCCAAGCAGGATCGCGCCGCCCAGCGAATCACGCAGTGTCTTGAAGGCCTTGGAGCCGTCGCCAGAACGCTTCCACGTCACGCCCGCGAGCAGGAAGGCGAACAGGCACCCCAGTACCATCGCCGACACGCCAAGCACTTCGAACGCCTGGGTCGCCCGCTCGAAGAAGGTCTCCAAATGCATGCTGGGGATTCTTCCTCGGTGGGGCGACCGTCGTTGCGATACCAGCGGTTCGCCTCGGTTTCGGAGATGTATTCCCGTTGTCCCGGGTAATGACAGACCCTCCCTGACCGCCGCCGACCGAGCTTACGGTCGACGTCGAGAACGCCAATCGAAGTCGGGAGTGATCGCAATGAAGAACGCCACGCTGAGGGATCTGGAGGTCGCGCGCATCGGGCTTGGGGCGATGGGCATGTCGTTCGGCTACACCGGAGCCGGTAGCGACGACGCGGAGTCGATCCGGACCATCCACCGCGCCCTCGACTTGGGCGTCACGCTGATCGACACCGCCGAGATCTACGGTCCGTTCACCAACGAGGAACTGGTCGGGCGCGCCATCAAGGACCGTCGCGACGAGGTCGTGCTGGCCACCAAGTTCGGCCTCGTCTCTCACGCCGGCGGCGGCCCGGGCAATCTCGACAGCAGCCCGGCCAACGTGCGCACCGCGGTGGAGGGGTCGCTCAAGCGGCTCGAGACCGACCACATCGACCTCTACTACCAGCACCGCGTGGACCCCAACACGCCAATCGAGGACACAGTCGGCGCACTGGCCGAGTTGGTGGCCGAAGGCAAGATTCGCCACATCGGGCTGTCCGAGGCGGGCATCGACACGATTCGCCGTGCGAACGCCGTGCACCCGATCACCGCGCTGCAGTCGGAGTACTCACTGTGGACCCGCGACCCCGAGGCGCAGACGCTGCCCCTGCTGCGCGAGCTCGGCATCGGATTCGTTCCGTACTCGCCGCTGGGCCGGGGCTTCCTGACCGGCACCATCCGCTCGACCGAGGGGTTCGCCGACACGGACGCGCGCAAGGACAACCCACGCTTCACCGGGGAGAACTTCGAGCGAAACCTCGCGGCGGCGGACGAAGTCGTCGCGGTGGCCGCGGACGTCGGTGCCACCCCGGCGCAGGTGGCGCTGGCGTGGCTGCTGTCGAAAGGCGATGACATCGCCCCGATCCCGGGGACTAAGCGGGTTTCCCGGCTGGAGGAGAACGTAGCCGCCGACGCAGTGACGTTGAGCGCCGAACAGCTCGCCAAGCTGGACGACACCACGCCTGCCGTCGGCGATCACCACAACGCCGCGCAGATGCAGATGATCGGCCGCTGATGAGGACCACCACACTGGGCGCCGGTGGCCCGCAGGTCGGCGTCATCGGGCTGGGCTGCATGGGCATGACCCACGGCTACGACATCGGTGGGACCCGCGATGACGCCACGTCCATCGCGGTGGTGCATGCGGCGATCGACGGCGGCGTGACGCTGCTCGACACGGCAGACGTCTACGGGCCATTCACCAAGGAAGAGCTCGTCGGGCGGGCACTCGCGGGCGGTTATCGCGAGCGTGCGGTGCTCGCCACCAAGGTGGGCTTGACCGTCACCGACCAACATGGTGGCCCCGGTGGCTCGCCGGCCATCGCACCCGACGGCCGACCCGAGCACGTCCGCGCCGCGATCGACGAGAGCCTGCGCAGGCTCGGCACCGATTACGTCGACCTCTACCAACTGCACCGCGTGGATCCCGCTGTCCCCCTTGAGGAAACCTGGGGAGCGCTAGCGGAAGCGGTGCAGGCGGGCAAGGCCCTTCGGCTCGGCTTGTCCGAGGTGTCCGTCGATCAGATCAAGACGGCCCAGGCGGTTCATCCCGTGGCGTCGGTGCAGTCGGAGTTCTCGCTGTGGACGCGCGACGTGATCGCCGAGGTGCTTCCGTACTGCACGGCGCAGGGGATCGCGCTGCTGCCGTATTCGCCGCTGGGCCGGGGCTTCCTGACGGGTCGGTTCACGTCGTCCGACGACTTGCCGGAGCGCGACTTCCGCCGCGGGTTGCCGCGCTTCCAGCAGGAGGCGTTGCGGGCCAACCTCGAAATCGTCGAGCGGGTCAGGCAAGTCGGTGAGCGCATCGGCGCGACGCCGGGCCAGGTGGCGCTCGCGTGGCTCGTCGCGAAGGGGCCGTACGTGGTGCCCATCCCGGGAACCAAGACGCCGAAGTATCTGGCGGACAACGCCGGTGCTGCCGATGTCACGCTGAGCGAGGCGGACCTCGCCGAACTCGATGGCATCGGCCCCGCGGTAGGAGCACGATACTGGACGTGAGCGGAGTCGAACCGATGCCTGCGGCCTTCATCGGACATGGCAGCCCGATGAATGCCCTTGAGGTCAACCGATACACGTCGAGCTGGCGCGCCTTCGGTCAGTCCGTGCCGCGGCCGCGCGCCATCCTGGTGATCAGTGCGCACTGGTACACCAACGCGACCGCCGTGACGGCGATGGCCCAACCCCGCACCATCCACGACTTCTACGGATTTCCTTCGGAGTTGTTCGACGTGCAATACCCGGCGCCGGGCCTGCCCGAGCTCGCCGAGGAGATCGCCGACGTCGTCGAGCCCACCTGGGTCGGCGCCGACGTCGACAGCTGGGGCATCGATCACGGCACCTGGTCGGTGCTGCGGCACGCCTTTCCCGATGCGTCGATTCCCGTCGTGCAACTGTCGATCAACGCCAACGAGCCGCTCGACTATCACGTCGCACTGGGTGCGCGGCTGGCCACCTTGCGCGATCGTGGCGTGCTGATCGTGGGCAGCGGCAACATCGTTCACAACCTGGGCGGCATGAACCCGTCGTTCGCGGACCGCGGCTTCGACTGGGCCATGCGGTTCGACGAACAGGCCAACGCACAGCTTCGCGCCGCTCCCGCCGACGTGTTGAAGCTCGTCGGCCACCGCGACTACGACGCGGCGGTGCCCACCCCGGACCACTTCATCCCGATGCTCTACTTCGCCGGCCTCGCCGGTGCCCAGGACGTCGCCGACGTCGAGGTGCTGGTCGAGGGCTGCGCGTACGGTTCGCTGTCGATGACGTCGTACGTCATCGGTCGATGAGGCGACGTCAGCTCGTGTCGGCGACGAACTCCGCGACGAGCCGACCCAACTCGGCGCCCTTCTGCTCCTGAACGAAGTGGCCCGCGCCCGCCACCGTGGTGTGCTTCTGTCCGGCCGCGCCGGGGATCCTGTCCTGAAAGACCTTGTCCCAGCCGCGGGTTGCGGGATCACCGTCGGAGTAGGCCGTCAGGAACGGTCGGTGCCACTGTTGCAGGGCGGCCATGGTCGAGCGCCCGATGGCGGCGCCGGGATCGTTGCGGGTAAGCGGCACCAGCGCGGTGAGTTGACGCAGCCCGGCCTTGTACGACCGGTCGGGGAACGGCGCGTCGTACCCGGCCAGCACCTCGGCGGGTAGCGGCCCCGCCACCGCGTCGAGGAAGAAGCTCGGCACGATGTCGGGGGAGCGCTGATAGAAGGACACGTAGTCGAGCAACGTTTCCTGCAGCAGCACCTGGCCGTCGCCCACTCCGTGGTGCGGCCACGTCAACGCTCCCGCAAGCGTGGGGTCGCACGTGTGCAGGATCGTGTTCGTCGCGAACACCCGAGCGAACCGATCGGGATCACGGGCCAACACGCTCAGTCCGATCGGACCGCCCCAGTCCTGAACGACGAGGGTGATGGCGCGTAGGTCCAAACCTGTGACCAGTCCGTGGATCCAGTCGACGTGACGCGCGAACGTGTACGTCGTCGGCTCGGTCAGCTTGTCGGAACGTCCGAATCCGATGTGGTCGGGCGCGATGACTCTGAGCCCGGCGTCGACGAGCACGGGGATCACGTCGCGGTAGACATACGACCACGTGGGCTGCCCGTGGACGAGCAGGACGACGGGCGCGTCGGAACGTCCGACGTCCACGTAGTGCATCCGCACTGCGGGCACGCCCTTCGTCTCGACCTCGACGTAGTTGGGTGGGAACGGATACCCCGGCAGGTTGGCGAAGCGCTCGTCGGGAGTTCTCAACACGCTCACGTGGGAGTTCCTGACTTCTCGACGAATGCCAGCAGTTGCGCCTCGTTCGAGGTGAACCTGTCGACCTCTTCGCCGCCGTCGCAACGCATCAGTGCGACCGTCACGCCGCGCGGGGTTCGTGCCACCACCTGCCAAGTGGCTCCAGAGTCCTCCCACCGGGTCAGCTCGGCGACGTAGTCGCGTTGGTCATCGTCCATGGCTCTAACATTCCACTCGATGACTATCAGTCGGCAGGTCACCCCGCCGTGGACGTGAGCGCGCGCGTGGCGGCGGCCACGATATTCGTGTGGTTGGGCATGGTGCTCGCCATCTCGTTCCTCGAAGCGCCGCTGAAGTTCCGGGCGCCCGGCGTGACACTGCGGATCGGACTGGGCATCGGCCGGTTGATCTTTCGCGCGCTCAACACCCTCGAGTTGTTGTTCGCCGTCGTCATCTGTGCCGTGCTCTTCACCCACCACATTCCGGACAGTCTCAACATCGCGATCACCGTCGCCATCGGAGCACTCCTGCTTCAGCTGGTGGTGATCCGCCCGCTGCTTTCGCGGCGCACCACCGAAGTGCTCGAAGGCGACGAAGGCGAGCGCTCCCGCGCCCACTTCGGCTACGTCGCACTCGAAGTCGTCAAGGTCGTGGCACTGGTCGTCGCGGGCATCGCCGTACTCGGAACGTGAGACCATCGCCGCATGAGGCTGGGATTGCACGCGCTTGGCATCGGTGCCGGCGCCGACCGTGCCGTGATCGCAGAGGTGTCGGTCGCCGCGCAGCGCTGTGGGTTCGCGACGCTCTGGTCGGGCGAGCACGTCGTCATGGTGGACAGCTCCGCGTCGCGCTACCCGTATAGCGACGACGGTGTGATCGCCGTTCCCGCACAAGCGGATTGGATCGACCCGATGATCGGGCTGAGCTTTGCGGCGGCCGCCACTTCGACCATCTCGATCGCTACCGGCGTGCTGCTGCTGCCCGAGCACAACCCGGTGCACCTGGCCAAGCAGGCGGCCACGCTGGACGTGCTGTCCGGTGGCAGGTTCACCTTGGGCATCGGCATCGGTTGGTCACGGGAGGAGTTCGACGCACTGGGCGTGCCCTTCGCGCGACGCGCGGCCCGCACCGCCGAGTACGTCGCGGCCATGCGTACGTTGTGGCGCGACGACGTCGCCTCGTTCGACGGTGAGTTCGTGGGCTTCGACTCCGTTCGGGTCAACCCGAAGCCCGTACGCGACAGGCGTATCCCAATCGTGGTCGGCGGCAACAGCGACGCCGCCTTGCGCCGCGCGGCGGCATGGGGCGACGGTTGGTACGGCTTCAATGTTGCCGACGTGCCCGCCGTGGCCGATCGGGTGTCGACGTTGCGGACGATGTGCCGCGAGTTGGACCGCGATCCGGAGCAACTGCGGGTGGCGGTAGCGCTGCGGGATCCGCGGCCTGCTGACGTTGGTGCGCTGGCCGAGCTCGGGGTGGACGAGCTGGTGGTGGTGGCGGGCCCACCGGAGGATGCGCGGGAAGCGGCCGAATGGGTGGCAGAACTGGCCGCGCAGTGGACGCCCGAGGTCTCCTGAATGGATTGGCTTCCTCCTTTGCCGTAACCGGTGTACTGCGCCACGGATCGTGGCTCGTCGAACCCGATTGACCGGCCCCATGTCGGTTCGAGCGCTTCTGCGAATCACCGACGGTTGCTGGTGCAACCGGCAATACTGCGATTCAGGGAGGCGGTCGAAATGGGGATGAGTGGCGCAGTCGCCGGTGTCGCGAAGGGGAGCGACGGATTTGCCCTGCGCATCGGAGTCCCAGCCGCGCTGATCGGTCTGGCCGCCGTCGGCTGGTGGTGGTCTGCGCGCGTGGCCGCGGAGATGTCCGGCGAGCGGATGGCCCCCATGCCCATGGACTCCATGACCGAGGACATGACCGACGGCGCGATGGGCTCCATGGCAGGTCCCATGTCGTTCGCCGCGTTCGTCGTGGCCTGGGTGGCGATGATGGCCGCGATGATGCTTCCGGCGATCCTGCCGGTCGTCATGCTGTACGCCAGGGCGGCGGGCCGGGGTACCGTCGCGCCACTGCCGTTCTTCGTGGGCGGCTACCTCGCGCTGTGGACGACGCTGGCCGTCCCCGCGTATCTGGCGTGGCGGACGCTGGAAATGCCGTTGGCCGACGGACAGGCGTGGGCCGGTCGCGTCGCGGGCGCCACGCTGCTCGTCGCAGCGGTGTGGCAGGTCAGCCCGCTGAAGTCGGCGTGCCTGCGCCACTGCCGATCGCCCCTTGGATTCTTCATGCGCTACGCCAAACGCCTGCGTCGTCCCGTCGGCGCGCTTCGCATGGGAATCGTCCACGGCGCGTTCTGCATTGGCTGCTGTTGGGCCCTGTTCGCGGTCCTGGTCGCGACCGGCAGCATGAGCCTGCCGTGGCTGGCCGCGTTCACCGCGTTGATCGTCCTTGAGAAGAACTCCCGCTACGGCGAGCGCATCGCGCTGGCGGCCGCACCCGTGCTCGCCGTGCTCGGCGCGGCGCTTCTGATTTACCCGACTTTGGTCACGACAATCGCCTAGGAGGGCACCATGTCAACCACCGCAACCACCACCGCTTGGCGGCTCAAGGGCATTGGCTATGAGTTCTGCAACTGTCAGCCCGGCTGCACCTGCAACTTCAGCGGGTATCCGACGTCGTCGGACGGCAGCTGCAAGGCCGCAGTGGCCAACCGGATCACCGAGGGACAGTGCGGCGACGTCGACCTGTCCGGCGTGACCGCGCTGATGATCATCGACTGGCCCAAGGCGATCCACGACGGTGACGGCAAGGCCGTCTTCGTCGTCCCGCCCGCGGTCAGCGACACCCAGCTCGACGCGCTGGCCCAGATCTATACCGGCCAGCTCGGCGGAATGCCGTGGGAAATCCTGGGCACCACCTACCAGGTCGTAGGCGTCGTACGGGCCGAGGTGAACCTCGATGACGACGGCATCTACAGCGGGTTCAGCGTCCCCGGTGTGGGCGAGGCAAAGGGCACCACGCTGAAGAATCCCGTCACCGGCGAGGAACACCGCGCCGCGATCGTGCTCGAAACCGGCTTCATCTGGAAGCGCGGTGACTGCGGTCAGGGCAGCTTCGACGTCGAGGCCGAGGGCATCCACCTCTCGTTCAAGGACAGCAACTGGATCTACTACGACTTCGACTGGACCAACACCGAGTAGTCGGCGTCGACCGGCGCGGTCGATGCGCTGCGGCGCGGCCGGTACAGTCGCCGCACATGTGGTCGAAGGCGAGTGCGTGACCGCGGACGACTCGCGCGACGAATTGCCGATCGATCCGGACGTCGCCGCCATACCGGGCAGGCCGCTGCATCTGCGGCCGTCGGCGCTGGCGTGGGTGTTCGCGGGAGGAATTGTCGGTACGGCGTTGCGCTATCACGTCGAGAATCTGCTACCGCACGACGGCTCGGGGTGGCCATGGGCGACCTTTCTGATCAACCTCAGCGGCGCATTCGTCTTGGGTGGCTTGCTGGAGGGACTTGGGCGGCTTGGCGATGACTCGGGATGGCGCCAGCGCGCCCGGCTCTGTGCCGGCACCGGGGGTTGTGGCGCCTTCACCACCTACAGCACCTTCGCCTTGGAGGTCGTGTTGCTCGGTCGACACGGCCACATCGGAACGGCAATCAGCTACGGCGCGCTCAGCGTCGTGGGCGGAGTCGTCACCGCCTGGCTTGGCATCGTGACCATGGCAAGCGTTCACCACCGGAGGACGCGAGCATGATTGCGATCCTCACCTTCCTGGCAGGAGCCACGGGTGCGTTGGCTCGGTTCCTGCTCGATGCATGGACGAAGCAACGGTGGCGGTCTTCGTTCCCCTTGGCCACCGTCGTCATCAACGTGACGGGGTCGCTGCTGCTCGGCGCGCTCGCCGGAGTCGTGTTGTTTCACGGCCAGTCCAGCACGTGGCAGACGATAGTCGGGACCGGATTCTGCGGCGGATACACGACTTTCAGCACCGCGAGCTTCGAAACCGTGCGATTGGTCGAGCGGGGCGAGCACAAGCTCGCGTTGCTCAACGCGCTCGGTTCACTCGTTTTGTCGGTCTCCGCGTGCGCTGCCGGACTCGCCCTGGTGTGGGCGCTGTGATGTTCTTTAACTGTTGGAGGTACTCGACATGAACGGCACCGACGACTCCGCGGCGCAGGCCCCAGCAGAGTTGGTGGTCGGCTGGGATCGTCAACCCGCCAGCGCCGCGGCGTTGCGTTTTGCGGTCGGCCTTTCCCAACGCCTGGACGCCCATCTTCACGTCGTGCACATCGCCGACGTCGATGACATGCCCGTCGATCCAGATGCGTGGGACTGGGAGCAGGAGTTCCACGACAGCCTCGAAGCGCATGCCGTCGGAGCACTCGCACTGCTGGACGAGCTCGGTGCGAACTGGACCTATCACGCCGCGCACGGTCGCCCGCCCGACGTGCTCGCCGACCTCGCCGAGGAGGTCGATGCGGTGATGATCGTGCTCGGCGCACCCCGGGGCGGCGTGCACTCGTTCATCGATACGTTCGCCGGACAGTCCGTCTCGCACCAACTGACGCTCAAACATGGCCGGGCGGTGCTCCTCGTTCCCGGCCCTTCGCCGGCATAACGGCGTCAGGAGTCGGACTGAATTCTTGGTGACGCCGCGGTGCGGCAGGCGGAACGAGAGCAGAATCGACGCCATGGCCGCCAATCCCCGCGCCGGGCAACCGGCAGAACCCGAAGACCTCATCGACGTGGCACAGGTGGTGACGGCGTACTACACCGTCGTGCCCGACCCCGAGGACATCGCCCAACAGGTGGCGTTCGGCACCTCCGGGCACCGCGGCTCCAGCCTCGACGCGGCGTTCAACGAGGCGCACATCCTGGCCACCACGCAGGCGATCGTCGAATACCGCGCCGCCCAGGGCACGACGGGCCCGCTGTTCATCGGGCGCGACACGCACGCGCTGTCCGAACCGGCCTGGGCGTCAGCATTGGAGGTCCTTGCCGCCAACGACGTGGTCGCCATGATCGACGGCGCCGACCGCTTCACGCCCACCCCGGCCGTCAGCCACGCGATCCTGACGTTCAACCGCGGTCGCGACACGGATCTGTCCGACGGCATCGTCGTCACCCCGTCACACAACCCGCCACGAGACGGCGGCTTCAAGTACAACCCGCCCAACGGGGGCCCCGCCGACACCGACGCCACCGGCGCAATCGCCAAGCGTGCCAACGAGATCCTGCGCGGTGGGCTTGCGGACGTGAAGCGCGTCCCGCTGGCGCGGGCGCTGCAAATCGCCCAGCGGCACGACTACATGAACGCCTACGTCGAGGACCTGCCGAACGTCGTCGACATCCACGCGATCCGGGCCGAGGGGGTGCGCATCGGCGCCGACCCGCTGGGCGGGGCCAGCGTCGACTACTGGGCGGCCATCGCCGAGACCCACAAGCTGGACCTGACGGTGGTCAACCCGCTGGTCGACGCGACGTGGCGCTTCATGACGCTCGACACCGACGGCAAGATCCGGATGGACTGCAGTTCGCCCAACGCGATGGCGTCGCTGATTCACAAGATCGGCGAGTACCAGATCGCCACCGGCAACGACGCCGACTCCGACCGGCACGGCATCGTCACCCCCGACGGCGGGCTGATGAATCCCAATCACTACCTCGCGGTGGCCATCGACTACCTGTACGCGAACCGGCCGGGCTGGCCGGGGTCGACGGCGGTCGGCAAGACGGCCGTGAGTTCGTCGATCATCGACCGGGTGGTGGCCGGACTGGGCCGCAAGCTGATCGAGGTGCCCGTCGGATTCAAGTGGTTCGTCGACGGGTTGATCAGCGGGACAATCGGTTTCGGCGGCGAGGAGAGCGCGGGCGCATCGTTCCTGCGCACCGACGGCTCGGTGTGGACCACCGACAAGGACGGCATCATCCTCGCTCTGCTGGCCTCGGAGATCCTTGCCAAGACGGGGTCGACGCCGTCGCAGCGGTATGCCGAACTCGCCGAGAAGTACGGTGCACCAACGTATGCGCGCATCGACGCACCAGCCGACCGCGAACAGAAGGCCAGGCTGGCGAAGCTGTCGGCGGAGCAGGTGAGCGCCACCGAGTTGGCCGGCGAGCCCATCACCGCCAAGCTCACCACCGCGCCGGGCAACGGTGCCCCGCTCGGCGGGCTGAAGGTGACGACGGAGAACGCGTGGTTCGCGGCTCGGCCGTCGGGCACCGAGGACGTCTACAAGATCTACGCCGAGTCATTCAAGGGCCCAGAGCACTTGGCGCAGGTGCAGCAAGCGGCCAAGGAAGTGGTGAACTCCGTCATCCAATAGGGTCCGATGTGTGAGTTCCGACGCGGAGGCCGACTGTACGGCCACCACCAAGCCGAAACTCCCCGGTGAAGTCTGGGTGCTCGTCAGCGCAAACGCGGTCATCGCCGTCGGGTACGGCGTCGTCGCACCTGTGCTGCCGCAGTACGCACGCAACTTCGGCGTCAGCATCAGCGCGGCCACGTTCGTCATCACCGCGTTCGCGGTGATGCGATTGGTCGGGGCCCCGCCCGCGGGGCTGCTGGTCCAGCGGCTCGGCGAGCGGCGGGTGTACATCGGCGGCCTGCTCATCGTCGCCCTGTCCACCGCGGCCTGCGCATTCGCCGAGACGTACTGGCAGTTGCTGTTGTTCCGATCGCTCGGCGGTCTTGGCTCGTCGATGTTCACCGTGTCGTCGTTCGGGCTGATGATCCGGATCTCGCCGCCGGATGCCCGCGGACGCGTCGCGGGGCTGTTCACCTCGGCGTTCCTCGTCGGATCGGTGAGCGGCCCCGTGATCGGCAGTCTCACCGTGGGCCTGGGCCTCGTGATGCCGTTCGTCATCTACGGCGTGGCGCTGCTGGTGGCGGCCGCGGTGATCTTCATCAGGTTGCGCCACTCCGCACTGGCGACTTCCGACGTGGAGACCGAGCCCGCGATCAGCGTGCGGGTGGCGTTGCGCAACCGCGCGTACCGCGCGGCGTTGCTGTCGAACTTCGCGACGGGTTGGTCGGCATTCGGGTTGCGGATCGCGTTGGTGCCGCTGTTCATCGTCGAAGTGCTCGGCCGGGGCCCGGGTTGGGCGGGGCTGGCCTTGGCGACGTTCGCGGCCGGAAACGTCGCGGTCGTGATTCCGAGTGGCTATCTGTCCGACCGGGTCGGCAGGCGCGTGCTGCTTCTCGTCGGGCTGCCGGTGGCCGCAGGGGCCACCCTTCTGGTGGGCTTCACGACGTCGTTGCCGATCTTCCTGGCGGCGGCCTTCGTGACTGGGGCCGCGACGGGCATCTTCATCGCGCCTCAGCAGGCGGCGGTGGCGGACATCGTGGGAAGCAAGGCCCGCGGTGGCACTGCCGTGGCGACGTTCCAGATGACGTCCGACTTCGGCGCCATTCTGGGCTCGCTTGCGGTGGGCCAGATAGCGGAGCACTACTCGTACGGGGCGGCGTTCGCCACCAGCGGCGGGATTCTGCTGCTGGCAGCGGCCGCGTGGGCGTTCGCGCCCGAGACCCGGCCACGGACGGGCGCGGAGCACACGACGGCCCGTCCACTGGGCCCCGAGGCGAGCGGGGAACTGCCGTGACCAGCGACTTTGAACGGACTACGCTGGTGGTGTACCGTCGACCAGCACGACTTCAGGGGCTATGGCGCAGCTGGTAGCGCACCACACTGGCAGTGTGGGGGTCAGGGGTTCGAGTCCCCTTAGCTCCACTTCAAGCGCACGTGGGGTTGGACGATCGAACCCGTTCCGCGCATCGCTTGTGAGGCTTGTTGATAGGATTTGAGTCGTACTGCGTTTGCCAGCGATTCATAATTCGACTGCGTCTAACGTGCGGTTGACCAGCCGTTGTCTCCGGCGATTAGCACGGGCACTTCATTGACGATGGCCGCGATCGCCAGGTAACGAGACCGACGAAGTAGAGCCGAAGCGAGCGGCTCGGGGAGCAGAGACTCCACGGCTGGCCGCAGCCGATCATAGAAGCGTGGGCCTCTCCACACGATGTCGATGTGGTCGCCGCGGACGAGCAGATCCATAGCAGCAAGTCGCCGGGACACCAAAACTCCTCCTTCAAGTGTCGCGGCGAAGGACTCGGAGGCAATCCTTAACCCGGGAGCCGCCTCGGCGTCTGCGAAAGTGTTTACATTGCAACGGTGTAGGGGCAAATCAGAACCCGCGGAGCCAACGAACCTAGCATTGTGTGCAAACAGCCTGTGCTGCGATTCCACATCCAATACATCGCTCAGTCTTGCGTCGATAGAGGCGGTCATTAGTGATTCCGATACCCATACCGGCGAGGAGTCGAGCGGCAGCACGCGTGCCCGTTGCATCCAATCAATTCCCCGCGCACGCAGAACAAACGATGGATCCAACACGATTCGCCTCAGCGCCTGCGCAAGCACATCTCCGTACAAGTCCACCCGTTCGATCATCCTCCCACTCTGCGTGGTGAAGCCTCCGCCACTTTGAAGGTGTTTGTCAGATAGAAACGGTGATCGCCCAGGCGACCTGCCCCTGGCTCGAAAGCTGTAGTGGTGGTCTGGGGTCGGTTGAATGTCGGCCGCTGACCCCGGTCGGTCATTACGTGTTGCAGATTGTGGCGGTACTGACCCTGGATGAAATAGTAGTCGCGGGCATCGTCGGCTATTCCGCTACGTCTTTGACTTCAACACTGACCTTTGCCACGTGCATTACTGACACGTTGCCTCCCGTGGCTGCCTCGGGCGTGAACAACGCGAGATTTATCCCGCTGCTGACTGAGCTTCGGTAGAGGACGCCTTCAAAGCCGCTCTGCTTGATAAATTCACACAAGTACTGGGTCGGTATGTACTCGAACGGTGCACCACTGGGGAGTACAGGCTTGGTCAGCTCATCGCCAAGGCGCTCCAGCAATGGGAGGTCAGCCCGAAGTTGGCTCACTCCTTCAGCATCCGAGAGGATGAACGGGGATATCTGCTTTCTCGGATCGCGAAGATCGACCGCTCGAATCGCGGGGATGGTAAACGTCGCAACGCAGGCGCGCTCGCCTGTGTGTGGTCTCGTTTCTGCGACGGCAGTTTGAAGCTCAGACCCAAGGTACAGATAACGGATGCCGGCAGGGTTCGCGCGCCCGTGACCAGCTAGACGGCGCGGCGGTGCACCCATGTCGTCGATGCCGTAGGGCTCTTCGCTTGAGAGGAGACGAGCGCGAAACCAAGCGCGGGGCACCTCTTCCTCTGATGCGATTAGCATATCGAGAAGCTGCTTCAAGCGATCGAGGTCGATCGGCCGGTCGAGAAACCAACGGTTGCGATGCATCATCTCGTCGCGCAAATCGTCCCAGCGAGCGAGACTCTCACTCTCGTACTGGCCAGACGGTTTGAATTGCTTACGGACGATCTCGCCGTTGTCTAAGACATCGGCGAGCACCTCTTTGGCGTGAGCGTCATCCATCACCGGGTGCTCAAAGAGCCGCCAGTCGTCACGCAGCCATTGGACGAGAGGTTGACCGTCCTCGTTGACCTCGTAGACGCCGATAAGAGCCTCGAACGTCTCGCGGAGAAGGAGCGGTGGGACCAGTCTCGCCGACTGAGTGCCGCAGTAATCGCACGTTCCCGCCGTATCGGGGAGGCCGGCACTCGACAAGATTGTCGGAATGATGCTGTTTCGCAACCCGGAGTCACCGAAACACTCTGAGCAGCAACGCTTCTCAGGCATGGGCCTCGCGGCGGTGATACTCGGCGAGCGTCTCCAGATGGTGCACCATTGACAGCTTCTTCACGTGGCCGAGCCCAGGAAAGTGACCCCTTTGGTGGAGGTCTCGGAACTCCCCAACTGCTGACGTCTCAAGGAGATTCGATGTGCCGCTGTCCAACTTCCAAACCAACTTGGCTAACGCTTGGGCAAATTTGCCCGCCGGGTCCGTTGGCGTGTCATTCGAATCTGAGACGAAGTGATAGATGAACATTGCGTCGTCCTGGGCCGGGTCGATGAATGTCAGGTGGATTGCAACTGCGTAAGCAGGACCGCCGCTCTCGCTGAAGTTGTCACCGACGGTAAGGAAATCGCCATAGCCATCCATGCCGTCCTCGCTGTACGTGACATGAAGATCCGAGAAGCGGTCAACCTCACCGTAGTCTGCATTCCGCTGCCGTCTCTGGCCTTCGAAGCCGTCGCCAACGAGGATTCTTGTGCTGTTGACGAAGTGCCTCCGATAGAGCCTGTTTGCTTGATCCTCGATGAAGAGGTTTCTGACCGTCCCCATCCTTTCGCCAAGCGCATCGGCAATGCCGCGTGCATCCATGAACCCAGCGTGTAACACCGCTACCTGGTCGCCGGGGTGCGTCGTGAGAAGCCTGGTTGCCTCATCGAGTGTCGTCTCGCTCCGCAGAAGTATTCCGGCTCCGATTGCGTCGTTGTCGCGATGGTCGCGTTCAAGCATCGCTGTGATGCCGTCGCCGCTACCGCTGTAATGTCCGTGCCTCGGGTTCACCACGACGATGGCCTGGGCTCCGGATGCAACGAGTGCCTGAAGCGTCCTCTCCAGTCCACCCAGTGACTCACGCACCGGCTCGATTACCGGAGTAAAGCCAGCGGAGGCAATCAATGAGGCCGACTCCCGGATCGCAATAAGTTCGAATTGCTTGCCACGGAAATAAGGGTGATACATGTGTTCTTCATCTCCATGCGAGAGCCACGCTGAGCGGCACATTGACAGCTTCTGATACCCGAGCACGGTCCGTGACTGCCATTTGAATTGAGAGCGCTGATGCCCTAAGTGACTGGGGTACCGACTGTACAAAGTCCAGCATCGTGGACTGGGAGCGAGTTCGCTTCAAGGTCGACACCATTTGATCATGAACCAATGCAGGATCGAGATTGCCGAATATCCTCCTTAGCTCCGTTCGGAGTTGTGTATTCGGCACCTGAGGTACCTCGATTCCAATCATTTTCAATACTGAAATGGCTTCAGATACACGCAGCGTCTCTAGTATCAACAGGGGTGATGTCCGATTAGGATCGTTGAGTGCTTCTCGTTCCGTTTGGAGCGTAAAACGTCGGGACAGGACTTGTACACCAACATCAGCCGGCGCGACCGAAAGCACTTCGCGCAGGTGCACGTCGCTTACCGCAACGTTCACTGCTGCGAAAACCTTGCGATAGCTGTCTAGTTGGTTGCGCAGGCGGCCTAGTGAGTCACGTTCGGACTTGATCTCGTACGCCGTCGACGTCCCATTAAGCACCACAACGTCAGCCTTACAGAGGCCGGCCCGCGCTTCGCTGAGGACCGTAGCGGTGCGTAGTGAATGACGCCCGAGCACAATCTTCTGCGTGATTGCAGATCTGTAAACGTATTCGTCGCGCCTGCCTGATTGTTTAAGTAGATCGAAAGCGCAATCGAATGCATTTCCGACGGTTATGTCGTTAGTTACGCGATCAAGGATGTTGGATTGCTCGATGAGCCGCGAAAACAAGGGGGACCGGCCTCGGCGCCCGAACTCGCGGAAGACAGAAGCGGTGAAGAGCCGGGAGATGGCGGTCAGCTCGGTCTTGCTGAGCCCTCCCATTCAATTCCTCCAGGCATCTCGTATTGTTCGGTCTGTGCGTCGTATTCTACATCGTGGGCATCCATCGGACTGCGGTATGGGAAAATTGACATAAAGTTGTTAATTGCGTGTGGAACCCGGACGCTATCGCTAAGTCGGACTCCCAAGCCGACAGTAGCGGCTGAGCGGCTCCAGGGTTCTGTGCCGCATAGTCACACGCGAAGACCAAGTGAACCTAGGGCTGCTTGCCACTCGGCCCGTCGAGCGTCCGACCAGTCAGGTTCCACAGCATGAGCAAAGGCGAGCGATCCTTCGACATGATTGATAAATGAAAACAGAGATCGAAATCCTCGATGATCAGCATGTTGGACGAGCCCAAATTTCTGCACCCCGCGTACGTGCACATCGACCCGCCTTCGGAACTCTGGGGTTAGCCGCACGTTGTCGCCGTCGACGAGGAGTCCGAGAACCACGTGTCGTGCGCCTGGTGGGATCACCCGAGTCTTCTTGCGGTGAAGCTGGAATCGGTGGGCCGCGACGAGTCGAGTGACTTCTCGTACCAAGGGCGCAGCCTGTGCGCGATCGAAGCCCGCGACGCCTCCAACACCGCCAACCGCCTCAAGGCCGCGGCGTTCCCGGTCACCAAGACCCTCGACGGGTTCGACGTGTCGGGGTCCTCGGTCACCCAGGCCACGTTCGACTACCTTTCGAGTCTGGAATGGATTCGGGCGCAACAGAATCTAGCTGTGGTCGGTCCGCCCGGCACCGGCAAGAGTCATCTGCTCATCGGCTGCGGGCAGGCCGCCGTGCACGCAGGTTTCAAGGTCCGCTACTTCACCGCCGCCGACCTGATCGAGGTGCTCTATCGCGGCCTGGCCGATAACACGGTCGGTAAGATCATCGACACCC
>Ga0207668_10000676_pt1 | contig 20961 bp, 19 predicted proteins | sample KBSS43metaG_FD_184323 | JGI IMG/M metagenome (GOLD analysis project Ga0207668, IMG submission 184323) | Switchgrass rhizosphere microbial communities from Kellogg Biological Station, Michigan, USA - KBS S4-3 metaG (SPAdes) (version 2) | ecosystem: Host-associated > Plants > Roots > Rhizosphere... | reverse complement strand
CCCGCATGGTGCAACCAGCGTTGTGGCTCTTGATCTTCGGGCAGACGTTCTCGCGGCTGCACGTCATCGACACCGGCGGCGTTCCGTATCTTTCATTCCTCGCGCCCGGCATCATCGCCCAGTCGGCACTGTTCATCTCGATCTTCTACGGCATCCAGATCGTGTGGGACCGCGACGCAGGCATCCTCGCCAAGTTGATGGTGACACCCGCCCCGCCTGCAGCGCTCATCACCGGCAAGTCGTTCGCGGCGGGCGTGCGCTCGGTCGCACAGGTGGTCGGGGTGCTGGTGATCGCGTACCTGATGGGCATCGGACTGACGTTCAACCCGCTGCGCATTCTGGCGGCGATGGCGATCGTCGTGCTGGGTTCGGCGTTCTTCGCCTGCCTGTCAATGAGTTTGGCGGGCCTGGTGCGCAACCGCGACCGTCTGATGGGCATCGGCCAGGCCATCACCATGCCGCTGTTCTTCGCCTCGAACGCCTTGTATCCAGTGGACGTGATGCCGAGTTGGCTGCGGACGCTCTCGGCCATCAACCCGCTGTCCTACGAGGTGAACGCACTACGCGCCATCCTGCTGGGCACGCCGGGCAACACCCTGCTCGACGTTGGCGTGCTGGTGGTCGCCGCCGTCGTTGGCGTGCTCGCGGCGTCCGCACTGCTGCGCAGGCTGGTGCGGTAGTCAGCGAGGCGACGACAAGTCGTACACGGTGGCGCTGCCCACCTTGGTCGCGGTGAAGTTGGCCGCCACCCACTTGGCGATGTCCGCGTGGGCGTGGGAGTTCCACCCCGGGCGGTGGCTCCCGGAGCCCGTGCTGATGTAGTACGCGACGCGGTGGTTGGCGACGTCGTCCTTGAACTGCGGCAGCGTCGGCGCCGGATCCGTGCCCGAGAACCCGCCGATGGCCATCACCGAAGTGCCGGAGGACAATTCGAGCGAAGCAGCGCTCGACGAGCGCTCGATGGCGGCCGACCACTTGGTGTCGGTCCCCTTCAGCATGTCCGCCAACTCGGGGCTGTCGACGCCCTTCCCCATGCCTCCACCGAAGTGGCCAGCCCGCTCGGGCCCGACGGTCGGCCCGCCACCCTGGTGCGCCGCGCCGACCGTCGCCACCGCGTATGCCGCGGGCCCGGCCAGCGCGGCCGTCACCGCCAGCGCAAGGGCCGCCGCGAAGGCCGCGGGCCTGGCCCGCGCGAGCCAACCGCTGGCCAACGCCACCGCCGCCACCACCGCCAGCCCGAGCACCACCCACCGCAACGCGGGCAGCCAGTGGGTATTGCGGTGCAGGATCCACCACCCGAATACCCCGGTGGCCAACAGCACGACCGCGAGTGCCGCTCGGTACCAAGAAGATTCGCGACGCGCCCACAGCTGGCCCACGCCTAGGGCGAACATCGCGGCGATCGGCGGTGCGATCGACAGGCTGTAGTACGGGTGGATCATGCCGTGCATCAGCGTCAGCACAGCCGCGTCGATCGCCAGCCAGCCCCCGAACAGGATGGCGCCCGCCCGCACGAGGTCGGTTCGGGGCGCGCGGCCCCTGGCCACCACCACCAGCACGGTGGCGACCAGCGCGGTGGGCAGCAGCCACCCGATCTCGTAGCCGAACTCACCCGACACCAACCGCATCGCCCCCGACGACTGGGAGCCGAACCCCCCGAACGCCAGCTGCGGACCCGTGCGTAGCTGGGTGCCCGCGAAGGTGCCGACGTCCGCGGACGGCGGCGTGAACGCCGGGTGGTTGCGGCCCAGCACCCTGGCGAAGCCGTTGTAACCGAGCACCAGGTTCATGAAGTTGTTGTCGGCAGACCCGGCGAGGTACGGGCGCGTCGATGCCGGCCACAGCAGCGTCAGCATCACGAACCAGCCCGCCGACGCGACGAACGCCGCCACCCCACCGAGCAGGTGCAGCAACCGGCGCCGCATCGGCACGGGCGCAGCGACCAGATACGCCGCCCCGAGCGCGGGCATCACCATGACGCCCTCGAGCATCTTGGCCAGGAACGCGAACCCGACGGCGACGCCCGCGAGCGCCAACCAGCGCGCCCCGTTGTGCTGCAACGCTCGCACCGTGCAGTACGCGGCGGCGGTCATCAACAGCACCATGGCCGCGTCCGGGTTGTTGAACCGGAACATCAGCACCGCGACCGGCGTGACCGCCAGGGCCAGGCCTGCGAGCAGCCCCGTCCACTGTCCCCCGATGCGGGCGACGGCGGCGTACGTCAGCGCCACGGCGACCACGGCCATCAACGCCTGCGGGATGAGCATGCTGGCGCTGCTGAATCCAAACAGCTGACCGGAGAGTCCCATCACCCACTGCGACAGCGGCGGCTTGTCGACGGTGATGAAGTTCTGTGCGTCGAGCGACCCGAACAGCAACGCCTCCCAGTTGCGTGACCCGGCTTGAGCGGCAGCGGCGTAGAACTGGTTGCCCATGCCGTTGACGGTGATGTTCCACAGGTAGAGCACCGCCGTGGCGACCAGCAGAAGCACCAGGTAGGCGCGGCGGAAGGGAATGCGGAACGCTCGCGTCGGCTGCGGCGGGTCGGCGGGCCCCTCGTTCGACGGGTCCCGGGTCTCCGACCGCTCGAGCGTCTCTGTCACACCGACCAGTGGGCCATTGCGACATTGTGGCAACCTGTGAGCCGACGGCGAGCCTGCTGCGGGTCCTGCCTCAGCAGCCTCATCGGTAACGCGATGACACCCCGTCGACGAAGTTCCAGTGACGTCATGATTCTGCCGATGTGCTGGACTTTGTTAGTTTTGAACCGCCAAGCGCCGGCCTTCCGGTGCCCAAGATTGGGGAGACTGTGCGCAACGCCTTGAAGATCGCCAAGGGTTTGGCCGCCGTCACGGCCGTCGCCGTCGTGTCGGCCACCGCGGTCCAGATGTTGACGCCGTCGTCGTCGCCGACGACGAAACCACCCACGGTCAGCGTCCCGGTTCGCGAAACCGCGTCGATCAACACGTCGGGCAGCACCGTCGGCATCTCCGACTCCGACATCTACGGCATGTCGCCCGAGGACGTGAACCACACGTTCGACCTGATGACCGCGACCGGTGTCCGCACGGTGCGCGTGATGATGCCGTGGGCGGGCATGGAGCCCAACCCCGGCCAGTACGACTACGGTCAGGTCGACCTGATCGTCGACGCCGCCAACGCCCGCGGCATGTCGGTACTTGGCACCCTGGTGTCCTCGCCAGGCTGGGCGGTCGAACCCGGACTGCCCGCCGTCTCGAGCCCGCCCGCATCGGCGGCCAGCTACGGCGACTTCGCCGGTGCGGCGGCCAGCCACTTCCGCGGCCGGGTCGCCGCCTACGAGATCTGGAACGAGCCCAACGCGGCGATGTCGTGGACGTCGGGTCCGCAGGGCCCCGAGCCCGCCGTGTACGCGGGCCTGCTCAAGGCGGCGTACCCGAAGATCAAGGGCGCCGATCCTTCGGCGCTCGTCATCGGCGGCGTCGTCGGCGCCGTCATTTCGTTCTTCTCGCTGACGATGGACCCGGTGACGTTCGTCGAAAAGATGTACGGCGCAGGCGCACAAGGCTCGTTCGACGCGCTGTCCTACCACCCGTACCAATACACGACGATGTTCTCGGCGGGCGGCAACCTGCCGAACTCGCCGATCCTTCAGGTCGCGGCGATTCACGACAGGATGTCGGCCAACGGAGACGGCGGCAAGAAGATCTGGGCCACCGAGTACGGCGAGCCGACCTCGAGCGTCGACGAGGCCACCCAGGCCGCGTACCTCACCGACTTCCTGTCGAAGTGGCGGACGCTGCCCTACGCGGGCCCGGCGTTCATCTACACCACCCGCGACCGCAACACGGGCAGCGGCGCCCCCGACGATACGTTCGGGCTGTACCGCAGCGATTGGTCGGCCAAGCCCGCCGCGGCCGCCGTCCAGGCGCTCGCCTGACCGCTAGCTGACCAGCCGCGCGATCGACTCCAGCGGGATGCTGAGCCAACTCGGACGGTGTCGCGCCTCGTAGCCGACCTCGTACACCGCCTTGTCCAACTCGTAGGCGGCGAGTAGCTCCGCGGAGTCGCGCGGATCGGCCCCCGATTCGGCGGCATAGCCTACGCAGAACGCCGCTCGGTTGCGGTCCACCCATTCACGGGCCCGCGCCGCCAGCTGCTTGTCGAGCTGCTCGTCGCCGCCGCGGTCGGGCGGCCGCTCGACGAGCCGCTGGTACGCCGCGTATTCGAAGGACCGCAGTACGCCCGCGACGTCACGCAGCGACGAGTCGGGTCGGCGCCGCTCTTCCAGCGGCTGTCCTGGCTCGCCCTCGAAGTCGATCACCACCCACTTCTCCGGGGTGCGCAACACCTGGCCCAAGTGCAGGTCGCCGTGCACGCGCTGCACGACGACTCGGCCCCCATCGAGGCCGTGGGCGCACTTGCGGTAGCGCTCCTCGATGAGCTCGACGTACGGCGCCAGGTCGGGTACCGCGGCGGCCACCGAGTGCAACCTGCCGAGCAGCGTGTCGGTGGGAAACGGGGCGTCCGACGTCCCGAGCGTCTGCGCCAGGCTGCGATGCACCGACGCGACCGCCTCGCCGAGCCGTTCGGACTCCGCCGCGAAGTCTCCGCCCACTTCGTCGGCGTACAGGTCGCCCTCAGCGAACAGGTCGCGGGTGCTCGCCATCGCCATGTCCCAGCCCTCGGCCGAGTTGGCCGCGAAGTCGGTCACCATGCCCAGCGCGAACGGCTCACCGTCGGATTCCGTCTCGAACGAGCCGAGCAGCCGCGCCACGTGGGGGTTCCCGGCCCTGGCGAGCTCCCGGTTGAGCTCGATGTCGGGATTGATCCCCGGTGTCACACGGCGGAACACCTTGAGGATTGCGGTGTCCTCGAACACCACGCTGGTGTTGCTCTGCTCGACGCCCATCAGCCGCGGCCAGGCCGCCACCGGAAGCTCCGCGTCGGGTTCACGCGAAAAGCGCAGGGGCCCAACGACTGCCGACTGGTCGATGAGCGTCAGCAGGTGCTGCGCCGCGATCGGGTCGTAGAGCGCGTCGTAACCGACGCGGGCCTCGGCCTCACCGATGGTCGCGGCGTCGCTGAACTCCTCGCTCGGGCCGATCCCCCACCGCACCAGCAGCTGGTAGCGCTCGGCGGGTCCGTCGGCGTAGGAGACGTCGAGCAGGACGTGGTCGAGGTCGTCGCGCAGCGCCACGACGGCGTGCGGCACGGCGGAGCGCAGCTCACGGCCCCGCCCGGCGTACCACCGCTGCTGCGGTAGCCACTCGTCGAACGGCAGGTTCACGGCTGCACTCCTTCCGGCTCGCTGGGGTCCCGCAACGGCGCCCTGAGTTGGAACCAGTAGAACCCGTGGCCGGGGAGGGTCAGCAGGTAGGGCAGCTGACCAATCGAGGGAAACTCGACGTATCCGGTCATCTCGACAGGCGTGTACCCGTTCCACTGCTGCAGGTTGAGCTCGATGGGCTGCGGGAACCGCGACAAGTTGTTGACGCACAACACCGCATCGGTGAGACCGTCGTCGCGGACGAGTTCCCGGACGTAGGCGAGCACCGACGGGTTGGACCCACCCAGCTCCCGGAAGCTGCCGATGGCGAACGCGTCGTGGCGCCCGCGCACCGCCAGCATGGTGCGCGTCCAGTTCAACAGCGACGTGTTGCTGTCCCGCTGGGCCTCGACGTTGACCGACTGATAGCCGTAGACGGGGTCTTGGTTCGGCGGAAGGTACAGCCGGCCGGGGTTGGCGGTGGAGAAGCCCGCGTTGCGGTCGGGTGTCCATTGCATCGGGGTGCGCACGCCGTCGCGGTCGCCGAGCCAGATGATGTCGCCCATGCCGATCTCGTCGCCGTAGTACAGCACCGGAGAACCTGGGAGGGACAGCAGCAGCGCGGTGAAGAGTTCGATCTGGTTGCGGTCGTTCTCCAGCAGCGGAGCGAGCCTGCGCCGGATGCCGACGTTGGCCTTCATCCGTGGGTCCTTGGCGTATTCGGAGTACATGTAGTCACGCTCTTCGTCGGTGACCATCTCCAACGTGAGCTCGTCGTGGTTGCGCAGGAAGATGCCCCAGTGCGCCATGTCGGGGATCTCCGGGGTCTGCGCAAGGATCTCCGAGATCGGGAACCGGGACTCGCGGCGCACGGCCATGAAGATGCGCGGCATCAACGGGAAGTGGAACGCCATGTGGCACTCGTCGCCGCCGGTCGCCGGGTCGCCGAAGTACTCGACGACGTCGGCGGGCCACTGGTTGGCCTCGGCAAGCAGCACGCGCCCTGGGAACTCGTCGTCGATGACCTTGCGGCAGTGCTTGAGGAAGGCGTGCGTCTCGGGCAGGTTCTCGCAGTTGGTGCCCTCGCGCTCGAAGAGGTACGGCACGGCGTCCAGCCGGAAGCCGTCGATGCCGAGGTCCAGCCAGAACCGCAGCACGTCGAGCATCGCCTCCTGAACGGCCGGGTTGTCGTAGTTCAGGTCTGGCTGGTGGGAGAAGAACCGGTGCCAGTAGAACTGCCGTCGCACCGGGTCGTAGGTCCAGTTGGACTCCTCGGTGTCGACGAAGATGATTCGGGCACCCGAATACTTCTCGCTGGTGTCGCTCCACACGTAGTAGTCGCCGTACGGGCCCTCGGGGTTGCGCCGCGACTCCTGGAACCACTCGTGGCTGTCCGACGTGTGGTTCATCACCAGGTCGGTGATGACGCGGATGCCACGCCGGTGCGCGGCGTCGAGCAGGGTCACGAAGTCCTCGACGGTGCCGAACTCGGGCAGCACCTTGTAGAAGTCCCTGATGTCGTAGCCGCCGTCGCGCAGCGGCGAGTCATAGAACGGAGGTAACCAAAGGCAGTCGACGCCAAGCCATTTCAAGTAGTCGAGCTGTTCGGTTAGCCCGCGCAGGTCGCCAGCTCCATCGGAGTTCGAGTCGTAGAACGCTCGGACCAGGACCTCGTAGAACACGGCGTGCTTGAACCAGGTGCGGTCCGCCGGCAGCACGCGTGCGTGCCGGTAGTCGTCGGCGGTGGGATGGTCCACGACGCCGTCATGGCTGACGTCGGGTTGGCCTTCTTCGGTCACGTGGCTCATCGATTCTGAAATCTACCCACGGATCCTGATTTTGAATCACGCAACCTTCGATTGCGCGTCGGGCGAGGTGCCAGCTTCGAGTTGCGCGGCGAGCGTGTCCCGCAACGTGGCGGCACCGCCCGGGTCCTGCGCATACTTGGTGGCGAAATGCTTTCCCTGACGGACGATTTCGACCGGCCAGCGGGCGGCCCCGACGAGCCGCAGCAACACGACGAACGGCATGAGGGCCAGTTCGAGTGCGAGTTCGAGCAGCGATACCACCACGAGCAACGCGACGCGGAGCACGACGTTGCGGGGCAGCCCCTCATCGGAGGACTCCTCGGTGGCCGCGGGCGGCTCGCCCTCGGCGGGCGGTTCGCTGGGCGAGCTACTCCACGCTTCCCGGAACGACAGCGCCCGACGCCACGGATACCAGCGCCGGTGCACCCGCCAGTGCACGCCAGCAGGATCGAGCACCTGCCGCGTCGTCACCCGACAAACCTACCGCTCCTCAGAACCGATCGTCGGCGTCCCACCCGTAGCGCTCTGCGTGCGGCAACGACGGCCCCGCCAACTGCCGCCACGCGAGCGCCGCCACCCCCGCGAGCACGCAGACGTCGGCTGCGTTGAAGATCGGCGCCCAGCCCACCGAGACGAAGTCGACGACCGCGCCGCGCATCGGCCCAGGGCCACGGAACAGCCGGTCGGCCAGGTTGCCGCACGCCCCGCCAAGCACCAAGCCCAGCGCGACTGCCGCGGCCTTGGAAGCCACGCTGCGCCCGCACCAGGCGACGACGCCGACGACGGCCGCCAGGGCCACCGTCAGGTACACGGTCGAGGCGGCCCCCCACGAGAAGGCCGCGCCCGGGTTGCGGATGAGCAACCACGCCACCGCGTCGCCGGCGACGGGAACCCGATCGCCCGGATCGAGCACGCCCACCGCGACGGACTTCGTGACGACGTCGACGACGAACACCCCGGCGGCGGTGCAAAGCAGGAGTCCGCGCATCGGTTGATCTTGGCGGTCGCCGGTAGCCGGACGGTGAACGGTGTGCGACCAGGTCACCTGTTAGCGAACGAAGCGCACGGCATCCTCGCGCAGGTACCGGCCCGAGTTCGCCTGCCGGTATCCGACCACGCTGCCGCTGGCGGTGAGGGCCATCAGGCCGAGCACGCCCGGCAGCGCGACCGCGGTGAGCTCGCCGACGCCTGCGGTGCGCAGGTATTGCGGATAGCCCTGTCGCAGGGCGGGCCTGCCCATTGGCGCGGGCGTGACGCCGGGAACCACTTCGGTGACCTGAACGGAACCGTTGGGCGTCAGCGAACCGCGAACGCCGGGTGTCTGTGCGCCGGCAGAGCCGCCGCCGATCACCTCGGGGCGGGCACCGCCGCCGCGGAAGGGTTCCGGGAACCCGCGCGGCGTGCCCGCGACGGGCGGCGTGCCCGCGAAGGGCGGCGGAACCATCGGGGCCTGCAACACGGGAAGGTTCCCGCCGCCCGGTCCCGCCCCGTACGAATGGGCGTCGACGCCGTCAGCATCGAGCACCGGTTCCTCTTCCGTGATCCGAAACGACGGCGCCGGTTTCGGCGGCGGGAACGGGTTGTAGGGCGCGTACGCGTCGGCGATCAACGAGTTGACGGTGTTCAGTGTCTGTTCGATGGTCGCGTACGTCGTATAGGGATCGGTCAGGTCGATCGACAATCGGAGGCCTTCGGTTCCTGGCAGCGTGGGCAGCGGCACCGTGAAGGCGGGGGTGAAGGGCAGTTTGACGTCCGCGGCGGTCGACGGCGTCCACACCGGAGGCTTGGGCACGACGGGTTCGGGCGCCGTCGGCTCGGGCACCACCGGCTTGCGGGGCACCACCTCGTCAAGGCGCGAGTCGGATTTCTTTGAGCTGGGCTTGGTTTCGTCGGGATTGGGGACCTCGGGCGTGGTCGATTCGCCGGGGACGCGGCCGTTGCCGAAGATGCTCAGCGGCCGGCGAAGGAAGTCGCGGATCTGCTCGGCGATGCTCTGCGGCATGGGGGCGGGGATGACGGTTGGCTCGGGTTCGGGGGTGTTGCCGGGCTCGTTGGTGGTCTCGGTTTCGGTATTGTTGCCGGGGTCCTCGGGGTCGGCCATCGCGATCCCCGCACCCGCACCGCTAAGTATTAGCGTCGCCGTGAGCGCGCCAATTATCAGGCCAAACCGTGCTCCGGGGGTCGGCACAACCCTCTCGCTTCGAGTTGATTGGTGACCCATCGCCGGGTCGGTCTTCACCTGAATTGTCGCACAGAAAACTCCTGGTACGTCAGTTCTTTGGTAGCCACGCACTCGGGTAGGGTTCGGTCGTGGCGACCCGCGATCACGGCGACCCCGGCGATGCGCCGTCGGTCCCGCCCCCGTTGACCCCCATCGCCGAATTGGCGCGACCGTCAGCGGCCGAGGAGGCGCGCACCATCGCCGCGTCGACCAACACCGGCACGCTCGCCACTCTGACGTCCGCGGGAGACCCGTGGGCCTCGTTCGTCACCTACGGGCTACTCGGCGGGGCGCCGGTGCTGTGCGTCTCGAACCTCGCCGAACACGGCCGCAACCTCACGGGCGACCCGCGGGCCAGCATCGCGATCGTCGCGCCGACCACGGACACCGATCCGCTGGCCAGCGGCCGGATCACCCTGGCCGGCGTGGTCGAGCGGCCCGCGGGCGATGAGCGGGCGCAGGCCCGTCAGGCGCACCTCGACGCCGTCCCCGCCGCGAAGTACTACCTCGACTACAGCGACTTCACGCTCTGGGTGCTGCGCGTCGACCGGGTGCGCTGGGTCGGAGGGTACGGGCGCATGGACTCCGCGGACGCAGCGTCCTACGCAAGCGCCCAACCCGATCCGGTCTCACCGGTGGCCGCGGGCGCCGTCGAGCACCTCAACGCCGACCACGCGGACTCCCTCGTCGCCATGGCGCGAAAGCTCGGCGGCTACCCCGACACCGTCACCGCGACCTGCACCGGTGCCGACCGCTACGGGCTCGACCTCCGCGTCACCGCCGAGCGTGGCGTGGCCTACACCCGCATCGGGTATTCGAAGCCGATCGACTCCATCGATGAATTGCGCATGGCCACAGTCGAATTGGCTCGACGCGCGCGGGAGGGCTGAACGCAGGCCCAGGTCCTCCCGCTTCATCGTTTGCTCTTCGCGCAAGCGCTCATCGCCGTGCAATACCATCGCCTCATGCCTGCCGACACCGAGCGCCCGGACACCTGGCGAGCCGCGTTCGACCTGATCCGCACTCGCGGCCACGAGCGTCGCGAGGAGCCCTTCAAGCTGGCCAGCGGCCAGCTCAGCCACGACTACATCGACGGCAAGTTCGCGGTCGACACCGGCGAGCGGCTCACGATCGTCAGCAAGGCGGTGGCCGACCTGGCCGCGAGCCACGGCATCGAGTTCGACGCCGTCGGCGGCCTGACGATGGGCGCCGACCCACTGGCACACGGCGTCGCGATGGTGACCGGCAAGGCCTGGTTCTCCGTGCGCAAGGAGCAGAAGAAGCGCGGCAGGGAGCAGTGGGTCGAGGGCACCCGCCTGACGCCCGGCACCCGGGTGCTGCTCGTCGACGACGTCATCAGCACCGGCGGTTCCACGGAACTCGCGCTCGAACGGATCGCACCGCTCGGCGTCGTCGTCACCGGCGTGATTCCGATGGTCGACCGCGGCGACGTCGCCGCCAAGCGCTTCGCCAAGCGCAATGTCCCGTTCGTCGCGCTCGTCACCTATCGCGACTTGGGCATCGAACCCGTCAAGGACGTCTGAGCTAGCTCGGCACCACCAGCACGCGGGTCTGTTCGACGCCGACGGTCACCGCCGCCCCCGGCTCGAACACCCGCGCCTGCGCCGACGACAGCTGGGCATCGATGACGGCGCCGTCCGCGAGTGCCACGTACACCCGCGAGATCGGCCCGAGGAACGCGACCGACTTCACGGTCGACGTGCCCGCTGCATCCGCGGTGACCGTCACCGACTCGGGGCGCAGCAGCGCGGTGCCCGCACCCGACGCGATCGATCCCTCCAGGGTCGCCACCTCGGTGCCGAGCAGCCGAGCCCGCCCGGACGCGACGTCGGCGGGCACCTTGTTGTTCAGCCCGACGAACTCGGCGACGAACGGCGTTGCGGGGTCGGCGTACACCTGCGCGGGTGGCGCGATCTGCTCGAGCCTGCCCTGGCTCATCACGCCGACGCGGTCGGCGACGGCGAGCGCCTCCTCCTGGTCGTGTGTGACGAACAGGGTCGTCGTGCCGACTTCGAGTTGCACCCGCCGGATCTCGTCGCGCAGCTGCACGCGCACCTTCGCGTCCAAGGCGGACAGCGGCTCGTCGAGCAGCAGCACGCTGGGCTGGATCGCCAGTGCGCGCGCCAGCGCGACTCGTTGCTGCTGACCACCGGACAGCTCCGAGGCGTACTTGTCCATGTGCGCGGAAAGCCCGACCAACTCCAGCATCTCGGACGCGCGGGCAGTGCGCTTGGCCCGCTCGCGACCACGAACCTTGAGCCCGAACTCCACGTTCTGCAGGGCAGTCAGGTGCGGGAACAAGCTGTAGGCCTGGAACACCATGCCCATGTCGCGCTTGTTCGCGGGAACGGAGGTCACGTCGCGACCGCCCACCGACACCGTGCCCGACGTGGCTTCGTCGAGCCCGGCCAGGATGCGCAGCGCCGTCGTCTTGCCGCAGCCGGATGGACCCAATAGCGCGACGAACTCCCCCGGCTCGATGTGCAGGGTCAGCCCGTCCAACGCGCGGACGCTGCCGTACACGCGAGTGAGGTCGGTCAGCTCTACGGCCACACCCGTGGTCACGTTCTTCGCCTCCGTCTGGTCAATAGCGAAAGTCCCAGCAGCAGTACGAAACCGAACAGCAGGACTGCCAACGATGCGGCCACCGACGTCGGGCCGTCGCTCTTGCCGATCGCGACGATCTGCACCTGCAGCGTCTCGAACCCGGACAGCGACGCGATCGTGTATTCACCGAGCACCACGGCGACCGAGATGAACGCCGCCGACAGCACGCCGGATGCGATGTTCGGCACCAGCACCCGCAGGATCGTCGTGGTCCAGCCCGCGCCGAGTGACCGGGCGGCCTCGGCGAGCGTTTGAAGGTCGATGGCCGACAGCGCGGCGTCGAGCGCCCGGTACGCGAACGGCAACACCACGACGACGTAGACGAACGCCAACGTCAGGGCCGACTCGCCAAGCAAATACGTCACCCAGAGGTAGACGTTCTTGAGCCCGACCACGATCACCAACGCCGGGATGGTCAGGGGCAGCAGGCAGAGGAACTCGACGAGGCCCCTCGCCCACGGGGTGCGCAACCGCACCCAGATCATGGTGGGCACCAGCACGACGAGCATCGCGACGACGGTCAACACCGCCAGCAGCAGCGACGTGATGATCGCCTGGTACAGCGCCTCGTCGGTGAACAAGTTGGCCCACGCGGCCCCAGTTCGCCCGCCGTGGATCAGGTTTCGCGTGGAGAAGTCCGCCATCGCGTACAGCGGGAACAGGAAGAACAGGCCGAACACTAGCCAGAGCGCACCTCGGCTCAGCGTCCTCATCGAAGCCACCGTGCCGTCCTGCGGACCAACAAGTTGTACGCCACCATCACCACCGCCACCACGACGATCATCTCGAGCGCCAGCGCGTAGGCGAAGCCGGCCTGCCCGAGCACCACCTCGCTGGTGAGCGCCGAGCGGATCAGCAGCGGCAGGATAGGACTGCCCTGGCTGACAAGTGCCGCCGCGGTCGCGTAGGCGGCAAAGGCGTTGGCGAACAACAGAAGTGTCGAACCGAGGAACGCGGGCGTGAGCAAGGGAACGGCGACCTCACGCCAGTACTGCCATGTCGACGCCCCGAGGCTGATGGCGGCTTCCCGCCACTGCTCGCGCAGGCCTTCGAGCGCGGGTAGGAAGACGATGACCATCAGTGGGATCTGGAAGTACGTGTACACCAGGATCAGCCCGGGCAGCCCGTACAGCCAGCCCGATCCGGTCAGGTTCGCGCCAAGGTACTCCTGCACCCACAGGGTCAGCACACCGTTGAGCCCGATGGTGGCGAGGAACGCGAAAGCCAGTGCGACACCGCCGAACTGGGCGAGCACGCTGCACAGTGACAACACCGTTCGGCGCACCAGTGACTCGGCGGGCCTGGTCACGATGAGCCACGCCAGCGCCGCGCCGAAGATCGCCCCGAGCAGCGCAGTGCTCCCCGACAGCAGCACACTCTTGCCCAGCGCCGTGAGGGCGGTCTCGGTGAACAGCGCCTGCACGCGCTCCAGGGAGAATCCGTTTTCGTCGTACACCGCGCCGACGATCACCGTGATCGTCGGCACGATCAGGAAGATCGCAACGACCGCGAAGAACGGCAGCAGCGGTACGGAGTCTCGGAGTCGACGGAACAGGATCAGCCGATCGCCTTCGCCCAGTTGGCTTCCAGGTACTTCTTGGCTTCTTCGTTCTGCGCCTCGGAGACGAATGTCGCGCCGCCGTCGACGGGCGGCAGCAGCCGATACGCCTCGAGGTCGATGGTGCCCGCGACCACCATCGTGTCCGCGCGAACCGGCCGGGCCCCACCCTTCAGGTAGAGGTTCTGTCCTTCGTCGCTGTACAGGAACTCCTGCCACAGTCTGGCCGCAGCCGGATGCGGGGCGTCGGAGTTGATGGCCTGGTAGTAGTACCCCGCGACGGCAGCGTTCGGCGGGATGACGACCTTCCACGACGGGAGCTTCTTCGTCTCGGCGGCGTTGAGGTAGTCCCAATCCATCACGACGGGCGTTTGGCCGGACTCGACGGTGGCGGGCGTCGGGTCGACGGGCAGGAAGTTGCCTGCCTCCTTGAGCTTTCGGAAGAACTCGACCCCTGGCGCGATATCGTCAGGCGAGCCGCCCTGGCTGACCGCCACCATCATCACTCCAGAGAATGCCGCACCCGCCTGAGTCGGGTCGCCGTTGAGTGCCACCTTGCCCTTGAACTCGGGCTTCAACAGGTCGTTGACGCCGGCGATGTCGGGCACCTTGCTGGAGTCGTAGCCGATCGACATGTACCCGCCATAGTCGTTGATCCACTTGCCATCCGGATCCTTAAACGTGTCCGACACGTCGCCGAACTTCTCCACCTTGTACGGCGCGAACATCGACGTGTTGGCCAGCGCGACGGACTGACCGAGGTCGAACACGTCGGGCGCGGTGCTCTTGCCCTTCTGCTGGTTGGCCGCGTTGATCTCGTCCTGACTGCTGGCGTCGGGCTGCGCGGAGTTGACCGCGATGCCGTACTTGTCCGAGAAGGCCTTGATGATGGCGCCGTAGTTGGCCCAGTCGGGCGGAAGCGCGATGACGTTCAGCTCGCCCTCCTTCTTGGCGGCCGCGACGAGGCCCTCCATGCCGCCGAAGTCGGCCGCCGAGGTGGCCTCACCCGCCTTCACCCCCGATTCGGTCCGCGCACCGTCGTCCTCCTTCTGAGGGGGCGCACAGGCCACCACACCGCCCGTGACGAGTAGAACCAGGGCACACGCGGCGACGAGCCGGGAATTCTTCATTGCCGAACCTTCTTATGGTCGGGAGGCGCGGCAATGACGCAGACCCCAATGCGAGGTGACTGCGCCGGGTCGCCACTGTGAACGAATCGACATCGTTCGCGACCTTACCGGGGGGACCTGAGCAGCGGCGGACGTTCCGGAGACACCCGACACCGAGGCAGGCGCGACGTGTCGATTTGGACACGACCGCACGATTGACCAGGTAGCCACCTAGCATCAGAGGGGTGGCTGACAGCGAGGCCTCGGGGGATTCGAGAGTGGACGATCCGGTCGACACCGACCGGATCGATGTTCAGGCGGCCGATGGCGCCGAACCCGACCAGGAGTTCGACTACCTCTTCGAGCAACAGACCGAGGACGATCCGCCGACCGAACTCGAATACACCCCGGTAGAACACGCCGCCGATTGGGGCCCCTTCGCCGCCGACGGTGAGCCTCGCGACGACAGGTTCGATGCCTTCAACGCGAACACCTGGCACTTCAAACCCGCTCCGACTCCGTGGTATGCGACCCGGACTGCGATTCTGGCCATCGGTGCGGTGTCGGTAGCGGTGGTGGCGCTCGTCGTGTCGGTCGTGCTGCTCGCGTTTCAGCCGTCCGAAGACGTTCCCGCGCAAGGCACGTCGACGGCCCCAAGCTCGGCGCCCACCACGGCGACGGCCACCAGCAGCGCGCTACCGCCGCCGCCACCACCGCCACCGCCCCCACCGCCGCCACCGCCGCCACCCCAGCAGTCGGCGCCGGCGTACTACCCGCGCAGTCAGCCGAGGCCGACCAAGAAGCCCGAAATCAACGTCACACGTGCGCCGATGAGCGTGTCACCACAGCCCCGCGGCACCAGATGAGCGTCGAGTCGGATCCCGCCGACGCGTTCGCAGCCGCTCCGGTCGCGACGCTCGCGACGGTGGGCTCCGACGGTGTGCCCCACGTGGTTCCGGTGGTCTTCGCGCTGCACGACGACGTCGTCTACACGGCCGTCGACGCGAAGCGCAAGACCACCCACCAGCTGCGTCGGCTCGCCAACATCGCCGTCAATCCGCGAGTGAGCCTGCTGGTCGACCACTACGAAGAAGACTGGTCGCAACTGTGGTGGGTACGCGCCGATGGCGTTGCGGCGGTTCACGACAGCGGCGAACAGATGGCTGCCGGGTACGCACTGCTGCGCCAGAAGTACTCACAGTACGAGCGGATCGCGCTGAACGGTCCCGTCGTCACGGTGAACGTCCTGCACTGGTCGTCCTGGGAAGCGTGAAAACGTAGCTGGCGGCGTCGTGTGTGCGCGGTCCGCAGCACTGGTCGATGAGTGACGCGCAGCACCAGAAGGTTTGCGACGGAGATCAATTCCTGCCAACTGTCGATCATTTACTGCCACCGGAATTAAAAGCCTGACCACGTGGTTTGAGCTATCAGACCGGGTTGGGAAATGGCTCCCGATCCGGCGAGTGGGGAGTACCCAAGCCGCGGTGGACCTGCCACGGCCGGTACGCAGAAGAAGATTAAGAGGTAGCACCACATGAAGAAGTTTGGATTTGCCACTGCCGTTGCGAGCGGGCTGGCCGCCGCCGTCCTCGGGTTCGCCGCACCCGCCTTCGCAGCACCAAGCGGCCCTGGCAGCGCCCAGGACACCATCAGCAAGCTCGAGGCGCAGGGCTACAACGTGATCGTCAATCACGTTGGCACCACTCCGCTGGATCAGGCGAGCGTCGTAAGCGTCCGTCCCGGACAGACCTACAGCCGCACCGATTCCGGCAACCCGGGTGACGATCTGCTCACCACGGTGACCGACAAGACGATCTACGTCGACGTGAAGTAGTCCACGCACGACGGCTTGAGAGGGGCACCCCGCACGGGGTGCCCCTCTTTCGTGTTTTGGTGCCTTGTGCGACGGCGCAGTTCGGGGAATGGTGGATCGACGGGGACCCCAAGCGCGCTGGAGGGGCATGTCATGGCAGACAAGGCGAATAATTCGCACGGCAACGGAGCCGCCCCCACCGCGGACGATCCGGCTGCCATCCGCAACGTGGTGCTCGTCGGGCCCTCGGGCGGCGGCAAGACCACGCTCGTCGAGGCGCTGCTTGTGGCGGCAAGCGTGCTGACCAGACCGGGCACGGTGGCCGACGGCACCACGGTCTGCGACTGCGAGGACGCCGAGGTCGACCAGCAGCGCTCGGTCGGACTCGCACTGGCGTCGCTGTCGCACGACGGCGTGAAGATCAACCTCGTCGATACGCCCGGCTACGCCGACTTCATCGGGGAACTGAGGGCCGGGCTGAGGGCGGCCGACTGCGCCCTCTTCGTCGTCGCCGCCAATGAGGACGTCGACGAGCCGACGCGCTCGCTGTGGTGGGAGTGCAGCCGGGTCGGGATGCCGCGCGCGGTGGTGATCACCAAGCTCGATCACGCACGCGCCAACTTCGCGAACGCGGTCGCCACGGCACGGAAGGCGTTCGGCGACAAGGTGATCCCGTTGTTCGTGCCCGACGGCGGCGACGTGACCGACGTGCTGTCCGAGGCTGCGCCCGACGAACTGCGCAGCACGCTGATCGAGGGCATCATCGAGGAGTCCGAGGACGAGTCGCTCATGGAGCGCTACTTGGGCGGCGAATCCGTCGACCGCGCGGTGCTGATCGACGATCTGGAGAAGGCCGTCGCGCGTGGCTCGTTCTTCCCGGCGCTCCCGGTGTGCAGCACCACCGGCGTCGGCACTCGCGAACTGCTCGACGTGATCGCGCGCGGCTTCCCTGCTCCGCTCGAGCATCCGATGCCCGAGGTCTTCACCCCTGCCGGTGCGACCCGCCCGTCACCCGCGTGCGATCCGGCGGGTCCGCTGCTTGCCGAGGTGGTGAAGACGACGTCGGACCCGTACGTCGGGAGAGTCAGCCTGGTCCGGGTCTTCTCGGGCACCATCTGGCCCGACATGACGGTTCACGTGTCGGGCCATTTCTCGTCGTTCTTCGGATCCGAGGCGGCCGGCCCGCTGGCCGGGCACGTCGATCACGACGAGGACGAGCGCATCGGCGCGCTGTCGTTTCCGCTCGGCAAGCGCCAGCGCCCCGCACCCGTAGCGGTGGCGGGCGACATCTGCGCGATCGGAAAGCTCAGCCGCGCCGAGACCGGGGACACGTTGTCGGACAAGGCGCATCCACTGGTGCTGAAGCCGTGGACCATGCCCGAGCCGCTGCTGCCCGTCGCCGTTGCGCCACACGCCAAGACCGACGAGGACAAGCTCGCAGTCGGGTTGGGGCGACTGGTCGCCGAGGATCCGACGCTGCGCGTCGAGCAGAACGCGCAGACCCATCAGATCGTGTTGTGGTGCATGGGCGAAGCGCACGCGGGAGTGGTGCTCGACGCGCTTTCGAAGCGCTACGGAGTCGCCGTCGACACCGTCGAATTGCAAGTGCCGCTGCGGGAGACGTTCTCGAGGGCCGCCAAGGGGCACGGCCGTCACGTCAAGCAGTCCGGCGGGCACGGCCAGTACGCGGTGTGCGACGTCGAGGTCGAACCGCTGCCAGAAGGCGCGGGCTTCGAATTCGTCGACAAGGTCGTCGGTGGCGCCGTCCCGCGCCAGTTCATCGCGAGTGTCGAGAAGGGCGTGCGCGCGCAGATGGAGAAGGGCGTGTCGAACGCCGCGGGCCCTGGCCATCCGATGGTCGACATCCGGGTCACACTGGTGGACGGCAAGGCCCACAGCGTGGACTCGTCGGACTACGCATTCCAGATGGCCGGCGGGCTGGCACTGCGGGAGGCCGCGGCGACGGTGCCGGTCAAGCTGCTCGAGCCCGTCGACGCCGTGTCGATCGTGGTGCCCGACGAGCTGGTTGGCGCCGTGATGGGCGACCTGTCGAGCCGACGCGGCCGCGTGCTGGGCACCGACCGTGGGGCCGACGACCGCACGGTGGTCAACGCCGAGCTGCCTCAGGCCGAGTTGGTCCGCTACGCCATCGAACTGCGCGCGCTGTCACATGGTGCGGGTTCGTTCACCCGGACCTTCGCCCGCTACGAGGCCATGCCAGAATCAGCAGCCGCCAAAGCGAAGACGGGAGTCTGATGGCACTGCGCCTCGTTCAATGGAACCGGTGCCATCGGCAAGGAAGTGCTCGCCACCGTGCTCGATCCGCGGTCCGGGCTCGAATTGGCCGGGGTGAAGGTGTATTCCGACGACAAGGACGGGGTCGACGCGGGCGTCCTGCTCGGGCGCGACCCCGTCGGGGTGACGGCGGCGAAGGACACGGCCACCATCCTGGCGCTCGAGGCGGACTGCGTGGTCTACACCCCGCGGCTCACCGACGTCGACGAGGTCTGCGCGATCCTCGCCAGCGGCAAGAACGTGGTGACCACGGCGTTCCAGTTCCACCCGGACCGCATCGCCGCCGCCGATCGCGACCGGCTGCTAGCGGCATGCCACCAGGGCGGCACCACGGTGCACGGCTGCGGGCTGACCCCCGCCAACATCTCCGGAGCGCTGCCACTGGCGCTGAGCGGGATGAGCCGCACCATCGCCAAGCTGACGCTGCAGGAGCGTGCCGACTGGTCGGTGTACGAAGCACGGCCATCACGTTCGACAACATGCGGTTCGGTGCGCCCGTCGACGAGATCAGCGTCACCGCAAACGATTTCCTCGCGTTCAACAGTTCGATCTTCACCGAGCAGGTCTGGCTGCTGGCCGACGCCCTGCATGCGGGCATCGACGATGTGACGGCCTCCGTCGAGGCGGTCGCCGCCGAAAAGGACCACCAGATCTTCGATCACGTGCTGCGGGCGGGTACCACCGCGGGGCAGCGGTGGAATTGGGTCGGCAGGCGTGTGGGTGAGCCGCTTGTCGAGATCGAGACGCTGTGGACCGTCGGCAACGAGTACCCCAAGCACTGGCCGAAGCCGTCACGGCTGGACGCTGACCATCGAGGGCGACCCGTCGATGCAGGCACACTTCTTCTCGCTGGCCAGCTTCGAACGGGACGCCACGATGCTCGAGCACGTCAACTCCGCCAACGTCGCGACCGGGATGCAGGTGCACACCCTCATCGGCTTCGGCAACTAGCGATTCGTGCACCCGCAGTCGCGCTGACCGCGACCCAGGGTGCACGAATCGCCTGGGTTAGAGCAGGCCGAGCAACTCCAGATCGGTGACGTACTTGACGATCACCGACGCGCTCACGTGCGGAATGTCCTTGTCGGGACCGATCTTTGCGTCCTGCACTGCCGCCCGGAACAGCTCGGTCGACGCCATCGCACCGTTCACCGGGCGCTCCGGCTTCTGGTAGTTGTGCAGCAGCGGAAGCAGCGACGCCTGCCGCTGTGCATCGGGCAATGCCCGCAGTGTGGTCTCGAAGCGAGCCAGCCACTCGTCATATGAAGCGAGGCGTTCGATCGGGTAGCCGGCTTCGACGAGCCAGTCGACGAATTCGTCCATGCCAAGGCCGTCGTCGTAGGGGTTCATCACGTGGTACGTCTCGAAGCCGGCGGCGACCCGTGACCCCAGTGTGGAGATGGCTTCGGCGATGAACTCGACGGGCAGCCCGTCGTAGTGGGCGCGCTGCCGGTGTCCGGACGCGTCGAGCTGGTAGAACGACTGCGGCGCAACGCCCGTCGCCACCAACGACAACATCGTGCGAGTGAACATGTCCGGCAGGTTCAGCTGTCCGGCGTAGCTGGTGTCGGCCAGGATCATGTCGCAGCGGAACACCGAAACGGGTAGCCCGAACTTCTCGTTGGCCTCGCGCAGCAGCACTTCGCCGCCCCACTTGCTGTTGCCGTAGCCGTTGGCGTAGCTGTCGTCGACCTTGCGGGTGGCGCTGACGACGCGGACGTCGGCGTCCTCTTTGAAGTTGTGGCTGTCGGCTAAACCCGCGCCGACGGCCATCGTGGACACGTAGGCGAACGGCTTGACCTTCGTGGTCAGCGCGATGCGGATCAGCTCGGCCGTACCCAGCACGTTCGGCCCGAACAGCTGGCTATAGGGCAGCACGTGGTTGACCAGGGCCGCTGGGTCGACGATGAAGTCGACCGTGTCGGCCAGCCGCTGCCACGTCGCTTGGTCCAGCCCGAGGTTGGGCTCGCCCTTGTCACCGGCGATCACCTCGAGGTGCTCGGCGGCCAGTTCGCGGTAGTGCGCAAGCAGTTTCGGGTCACCGCTGTCGAACGTCGCGTCCAGCCGGGCGCGGGCGGCGGCGTCGTCGCGGCCACGGACCAGGCAGATCACCTTGCCGTCGACGAGGTCCATGCGCTCGAGCCACTCCAACGCCAGGTAGCGGCCGAGGAAGCCGGTGGCGCCGGTGAGCAGCACGGTCCGGATCGGCCGCACCGCGGGCAGCGTCCCGAGCCGCGGCGCGAGCGCCAGATCCGCCAGCGCGAGGTCGTGCGCCGCGCTC
>Ga0207668_10000675_pt1 | contig 20963 bp, 22 predicted proteins | sample KBSS43metaG_FD_184323 | JGI IMG/M metagenome (GOLD analysis project Ga0207668, IMG submission 184323) | Switchgrass rhizosphere microbial communities from Kellogg Biological Station, Michigan, USA - KBS S4-3 metaG (SPAdes) (version 2) | ecosystem: Host-associated > Plants > Roots > Rhizosphere... | reverse complement strand
TGGCGGCTCCTCGCTGATGATGGTTGTAGTAGATCGCGCCATCATCAGCGAGGAGCCGCCAACACTCGCGCAACACCTCCTTTTGCCATTCGACGTACTCAGCGGGGTCGCGGGCATCGTCATAACTGGCATAGCCATTGGCGAGTGCCGCACCGCGCCATCTTCCGCTTGAGCCGGCACCCCTCAATCCTCCACCAGTCGAGACGCCAAGGTTGTACGGCGGGCTGGTGACGATCAGGTCGATTGATCCCGTCGCCATTTGCCTCATCACATCAAGGCAGTCGCCGTGGATAATCGTTGCTTGCTCGTTGTCGTTGAGGGAGGCGGAAACCGGCTTCCCCTTCCTCGACGAACTCGCGGTGATGATTGCCCCGCCGGTCTTCAGACGCCTTCCACGCCGGCTGGGAACTGTCTGAGCACGCAACCGCCACCTCGCGGGCATCTCTGCACTCTCAATCTCGGGACGCTCCTCAGCGAGCCTCCTCATGCGGTTGTAGACGCTACCCAAGCTGAGACTTTCGCCCGACGCGAGGGCACGCTTGTGAAGCTGGCCAGCCGTTTGCCAGTCCGTGGTGAGGAGGCTGATGAGAGCGCTGTCCCCGATCGATTTGATGACGGCGGGGAGACGATCGGGTTCGATCGCGGGAAGCGGTGTGGGCTTCGCCTTGATTAGATTGGCCGGCTTGACGGTTTTCGGCTGATCCGCTGCCGGAATGATGGCGTTGAGCCGTTGAGTGAGTTCATAATACTGAGCTTCTGCCTGCGAAGCTCGATCGTTTGCCGCATTAATCGTCGTGAGGACGGTATCGGACAGGGCTTTCAGAATGTTTTCAATGGTCTGCATGGTAGTCCTTCGCTGTTGATGTTTGAAGGATCGCACAAGTTTGAAATCTGTCAGCAAATAGTTCATTTAGTCACGCATGGGGTATCGGCCGGGCATAGAAGCAAGCAAAATCAAGCGCATGGAGAGATCCGCCGCGTACTACGACTCGCTGCGTCCGGCGATCGAATCACTGATTACTCAATATCGACGCTGGCACCGGATCGGCCGTCCATCCGTCGTGCAGATCAAAGATGCGCTAATCGACGCGGGCTATCTGGCGCCAAAGGGTGGGCCTCTCACGTACTATATCGTCGCGAAGGCGGTGGCACGGATCGGCGAGTTCGAACCGCCCGCAAGTACCTACAAGATGTCGGAGGAAGAAAATCGTCGGCGGCGGATCGAAGAGGCGCGATTGTTCCGGTAGACGGCGGAGTTGCGGCGCACCATTGTCGAATAATATTGCGCTGTCGTTGGGCGATCGGGTAAATTTTCTAAATAGAAATGTCGAGGTAGTGACTCGACGGTGAAAAGAATATTGGAATAAATATGTAATCACGGTATAGTGATTGACATAACTCCTTTGAACTGAACGCCTGACAGTCACTACCTGTCAGGCGTTTTTTCTTCAAAGGAGAATGCCATGTTAGAATCTCAAAATGATAGCCCTCGCGATGCAAGAACGAAACTCCGCGAGTTGATGGCCCTCAAAGCCTTGCCGGCAGATGCACCGAGCCGTAGGCGCCGCGATTTTTCCGGTGATGTCGAGATCGAGGCCCAAGATGATGATGGCCTCGGCAGGCGCATCAAATTCCCCACGCATCATGACGATGTCGAGCCGGCGACCGTGCCAGAGATCGAGCTGGATTTCCCGCAAGATGATGCCGCAGCCGATGGGCCTCGAATGCCCTCAAAGAAACCCGTAGAGGCCCCGTACAGCGGCCTCTTGCAAGATGCGGTCTCAGCGGCCCTTGGGGATCGAGTATGGCTGAGAAGTCTTCTCAGCGGCATTGGTGAGGATACAGTGAGGGGATGGCTGGATGACCGTTCGCGCGTATATTCGCGCTTCCCGTTCGAGTTCAATCTGTGTGAAGCTGCGGTTTTTGATAATTGGGGGAGTGAGATCAAGCCGAAGGGAAAGAAAAAAGCCGATCTCAAAGAAGGCGAGAAGCGTTCGTATATCCAAGCTCATCGCTTCGCCATGTCGTTGAAGATTTGGGAGCGTGACGGAGTGATCGATTTCAAACGCAACGCGGACCTCCGCGCATTTGCGAACTTGATCGAGGCTGCCGACATGGAAACAGAGATCGCGCGCCTGTCCGATCCGAAGAAATGCAAGACGCCGCCAAGCGAAGAATACAAGGCCCTCATTCGCGATGCGGTCGCGCAGCATCCCGATTGCCTCATTGGCATGGTCTATTACAAGCCACCAGAGGGCGGAACGCATTACTTCGATCGTGTCCTCGTCATCGTCGACCGTGATCAGCTGCATAACACCAAACTCGCGATTGCGTTGCTGGTGATGGCCGAAGGGACCATCTGCCTGCCACGGTTCCTCAAAACCGATGCCAAGATGCAGCCGCTACGGGGAAATTGCATGATGCAGTCACGATCGGCGCGGGATGGCGCGATGTCCTATTGGAGGACTGGCCCATTCGATCGTCGTCCCAATTGATGTTTCAATTCTCTATTAAATATATGTCTTTAGACATGATATTAAATAGAGAATTGGAGATACCGGCTTTCCAAGCCACTTGTTTGATTTAGATCAAGTCATGATCGATTCTCTATTAAATAGAAAGATCAACTCGCCACAACTCGTTGCTCGATGTGAAATACCAGTTGTGAGGTGATAAATCGAGCCATGAACACAGAGATGTCGATCTCAAATCAATTAACCGATATCTCTATTAAATGGAATATTGATCTCGCATCCGCTCGATCCCAAAGAAAATACACACAAATCAAATTCGAGAAAAAGCGGGACAGAGTTGCGTTTTCGGGTTGCGTTCCGGTGCGCCGGCAGATGCGTATTGCGCTCTTATGCAGATCGGCGCCGCAGTTCATTGGCCGTCACATGTAGCCCCGCTGTATGCGATTCTTGACGATCCGATAGCGGCACGCTGCCGCCGCGTCATCATCGGTCAAATGCTGCCACTTGCACTTATCGAAGTTGGACAGGCCATTATACCACGATTGGAAGGCAATGATCCCGATCGCGATGAGCGCGATCAATATGAGCGCAAGTAGGATATTGGTGAGTTTCATGCAGATTACATGCTTGTCGCGTGTAGACGCTTCAAATTTTCGTTGATTGTGCATCCATAGTAGACGGCGGAATCGAAAGACCCATCCCCTCCGCCACCCGCCTCGGCCTTGCACTGACGCTCTCGGCCAGCTTTCCACATCAGTTGTTCTGACATCGTCTGATTGCGGCTGTCAGTGTCCATGTCAGTCGTCGTTCGCAGAACCGCCGCCGCCAACGCTGCATCTTGGCGCTTGGCCTCAGCGGTCCCGCAGTCGATCATCCCCATCGTGCTGCTGTCTTCGGCAAGGCAAGTGCGGTAATCTGGCGTGAGCATTGAACGGAGGTTGGCGTCGATCCATGCAGGCTCCGAGCCATCGTCGGTCTCGGTTGCCTCAAGCTCGGCGGAATCGTTCTGAACCTCCAAGGAAGGCGCAAGGCTATTTTCGTCTACCTCCAGCGGGCTGGATGTGTCCGTGCCAGACATGCCACTCTTGCCCCGCAGATAGAGAGCCGCTGCTTTCACCGTTGAATTGCTGAGCCAATAGGCATTGGCGAGGGAGACGACATTGCCTGAGCCGTCGGCGCTCGGCTGGACCGTGTATGTAATCTGCTGGCGTTTTTGAAGACTATTGCTCGCGATTACATCATCAGGCAGCATGTAATCCATGACCCCTGCACAGGTCGCTTTCTTGCTGTCCTTATCATACGAATCTACCGTCACGAGATCGTATTTGATGAGCTTCGCCATTTCGTCGGTATCGAGGGCGTTGAAATCAGGATGATTTCCGCTGATGGTTTTGAGGCCATCCAAAAGAATGCCGTTCAGGCTATCGAAGGTGGATGGATTCGAACACAATTTCTCAGGCGTGGTCCCGCAGCTTCCGAGCAACCCTGCCACAATCACTACCATCCAGCGCATCGATCCGTCCCCCTGACTACCCCAATCAGTCGAAGTGCTTCACAGCACCGAACGCCAGTTAGCTCCGGCTCATCGCGCCTTCGATCGCAGCCCTCAACCGAAAGACCTCATCCTGATCGCGAGTCATGTAGGCTTGAGCCTCCGACGAACTCGTCATAAGAAACAGTCGATATTCAACGATTTTCGACCGCATCAAGAACCAGTAGGTGAGCGCGCCAAAAATCGCCGCCACGACCAGCTTGCCGATCGTGAAATCAGGCACGGCCGATAGGATCGCGGCTCCGCTGATGAAGGCGCAAATGATGAGACCGATCTTCCCGTAAGGATGATACTCGCGAATCTCGACGGTATTGATTTTGTTGATCGCGTAGCTCTTCGGCCCGAACCGTACGAAATCCTTGTCGACCGTCACGCCACCGTCATTGTAAATCATTGACAAACCCCCCTGTCGTCAAACGGCCACATTGTAGCATCGTGATTGCCGACGCCAAGGGGGATGGTCGGAGGCCGTTATCAGCCCTCCAGATGCTCTTTCGCCGCAGCCTTCGCGCCCGCGATCCCCAGCTTCTTCCTGCCAACCTTGGCGGGCTTCTCAGCGACCGGTTCAGGCGCCGCTTCAGCCTTCCGCCGCATCGATCCAAGCCCGATCGTCTTGGCGATCTCCCGACGACGCTCAGCATACGCGGGAGCGATCATCGGGTAATCGGCCGGCAGACCGTAGCGCTGACGATACTCCTGAGGCGTGAGGCCATGCTGACCAAGATGGCGCTTCAACATGCTGTACGGCTTCCCGTCGATCATGCTGATGATCTTGGCAGGGTCCGCGAGGCTCTTACGGATCGATACGGCAGGCTCATAGACCGGACCAACCGGCTCCTCCGCCTTGGGAGAGACGATGTCACTGAGAGCCTGATGCACCGTCGTGATGAGGGTGGGGACATCGTCGGTGGCAACCGTGTTGTTGCTGACCATGGCTGAGACGATGTCGGCGGTCAGTTCGGTGAGGCTGGAGGTGTCGGGAAGGTCGTCGGACATGGTGGCTCCGAGTGGTTGGGCGACGATTGGATAGATCGTCACAGATATAGTCTCAATGGCTGTGATGCGAACGATCGCCAACCAGCCGTGTCAAGCGCCCATATTTCAGGTCGATGACATTCATGCGCTTGATCGGTCGCCCCGAACATGTGGCAATGGGGCTATGACAGGCGATCTCGAAATGTCGGGCCTCATCCTCTCCGGTTCGGTGATGGTGCGAGCCGTTGCGATCTTGCTACGCGAGTTCTACGCTGGACGGGCGGCGTTGGTTTGGGCGCAGCGCCGATCGGCGTCGGGAGAAGGAGATGAATGCGGAGACGTTCAGGTGATGTAGGGTCGCGACGGGAATCTGGAGCACGGTATGCCGCTACTGAATTTAAAGACCGTCGATTGGGCGCTCTGGTGCCTTCAGGCGGAGTATCTGTCTCAATGCGCGCTCAATCAGTCGTTTTTGCCATCGGCTGTATTCGAGCAGATGTACGAAATAATAACCCAAGCTCGCCCTCTTGCCAACATGCTCCCGAGATGGATCGAGCAGAACTCTGAGCAAGGCCGAATTCTCACAGCATTGCAGGCTCATTCATCACCTCAGTCGGTTCGGCTCGAAATAAAGTACAGTGGATACGAGCAAGTTGTATCGGACAGCTTCGATAGGTTGATATCATCTCTGGGTAATGACGATCTAAGAAATGTGCGCGGCAGCACTCCGCTAAACTGGTGGGAAGTTGTGATGTTTATTATGCGGCATTGTATGAACGATGCTGCCGAAGGATTGCCGGCGACCTCCCGACAAGGTTCAGCTTTTATCGACAGAGTTGGCTTTCGAGAGGATTTTCAAACTGATATCCCGAGATTCCTTTATGAGGAGGGGCCTTGGAAAGCAATCGTGGAGGAGTGGTCAGTTGATCCCGCCTCAGCAAAGGCGTCGATCGTGTCCGGTTTCTCCAAGCTTATCCTTAGAGGATACGATGCGTATCAGAGTCCAATGCCTACGGAATTGACCTTCCAAGATGTGCCTAAGCGCGCTTACGTTTACACCTCCGACTCCTTTCGCTGGCGAGATGCGAACTTGTTCGAGGACACGACTGCGGGCACCCGAGAAGTAGGGGCTGATCAAGAGATTGCTTCCTCGTCGCAGTGGACGGGCAATCCGACCATCCGTGATCGTCTCTTCACCGTCCGCGCCACCGGCAGAATTGCCCTTCAGGGTGTCGACGAACTCATTCACAGAATCGAAGATGCACGCATCAACGATCCAGAGGCTCAGGTTGCGCTCGACGAATTGAGGGCTTTGCGTGATGCTCTGAATGAGTTGATCGCGATGGCCGAAGTTGGCCGCGATATCGCAAAGGTCGGTCCTCGTTTCGAAAAAGTCTATGCGATCGTTGAGAACCATCGTGACGGCTTTTTCAAGGCTGTCGGCAACGGTGCTCAGGTTGGTTACGCAAGCTGTCTCACGATCGGCGTAGTCCATGCTCTTGCGACACTGACGAGTGTTCCGATCACCGATGGTCTCGCGGGCACTGTCTTTGCAGCAATCTATGGCAAGGATGCTCTGGTGTCGTTCATCAAGGGAAAAGCTGGTAAGGACGATAAGAAAGACTGAGGGGGATCGTCGGCCAAGATGGTGCTTTGAATCGGTGGGGTGACGATCGGTTAAAACGGTGAGGACTAGGGTTCAATAACACTCTTGTGAGAGGCCGTGTCGGGTAGCAATCTCTTGCGAAATGAGGTGGTCATATGGCGCAACCAATAGGGCGTTTTAAGGGCGAACTCATTGCGAAGTTTGCGGACTACAAAGATGGGAAGCTGATCACCCTGCTGGAGGACTTTACCTACGAGGACTCATTCGGTTTAGATTGGACAGTTCCAAAAGGCTGGAAATCTGATGGTGCGACTATTCCAAGAGTTTTGTGGACATTCGGTTCGCCTCTCACCGGCCTTTATGTCAGAGCGTCGGTAATCCATGATTATTTCTGCGATACCCGAAGCAGGCCATGGGGCGCGGTCCACAACGTTTTTTACGAGGCCATGCTTGCATCAGGCGTGAGTCCCTTGCGCGCCAAAATCATGTATGCCGGCGTTTGTTGGGGTGGACCACGATGGTCCTATGAGATCGTCAACAGTTATGAAGTGGCTTTGGCGGATTATGTTGGCTTTTCGAATTTGCCCGGCCGGATAGGGTCAAATCGCTTGCATTATCCGTCGCCGCACGAAGATCATACTTCTATTAAGCGGCGCCAGCGGATCTACTTGAATGTGTTCAGATATCCTATCACGGAGCGTGATTTGAAATTGATCGAGTTCGAAGTTGAGAAAAATGGCCTCAAGGCTGAAGATGTACCCAATTTCTGCCAAGGTAATGTTTCTACTCTGGAGCCGACGGATTTTGTCAAGCTACCAGTGAAATCTTGACACCATTACCGATCGTTCACAGCGACAGTCGGAACAGCATCGCATCCTCACGCTCTCGGGCAATAGGTAAGTAATGCTGCCATAAATACTCAGCTATGGCCACCAGAACGCTTCCCATCGATCCCAACAACGCTCCAAACTCTCATGCGCTGATCGTCAAGTTCAACGATTTCCAAACCAAGCTCCGTAACAGTCGAAGCATCGGGCGTCCGAAGCTCGATCCATCCGTTTTCATGGATGAGTTGGTCGATCGTCTCACATATGGTGAGTCTCTACTGTCCATCTGCAACCATTCCGGCAATATGCCTTCATATGAATGGGTAACAAAGCTTGCTGTGCTCAATCCTCCATTGTTCAAGGCGATCGATGACGCAAGAACGCTCGGCACAGAGGCTTTGTTTGATCTCATGCAAGACATCGCCTCAGGTGGAGAATACTCTACAGGCGATATTCACCGCGATCGTCTCTTAATTGATGTCATCTGGCGCACGATCAGGATGCGCAATCCCAATAAGTATGGCGATAAAATCTCCGCAGCATCAGGCATAATCATCGTCGCCCGACCATCCTCTCAAGATGGATTAGACGATTTCTTCGGATGATGACTAAGCTCGACATTGCACTGTCGCATATAAGCTCTGGCGCGACGATCTCGGAAGCTTGTCGATTGGCTGGCGTTTCGTCGGGTGAGTTTGTGCTGATGCTTGGTGTGGATCGTCAGTTTGGGCGATCGTATCGAGCGGCTGTTGAGCTTTGGGAGATGATCGCGGCAGAACGATCGAGATCGACTGTCACGAAACGGTAAACTGCTACGATACGCGGCAAAACCCGTGTTTCAGCGTCATTTAAGGCTTGAATCGACCTATAAGTGACATGTAATGCTATCTTCTAAGACCGTTTGAGGACAGTGGGCATGATCGTCGGCTATGCGCGGGTTTCGACCACCGATCAGGATTATGAGATTCAGGTTGAGCAGCTTCGCGGGGCCGGCGCTGAGAAGGTGTTTTCCGAGAAGCTCAGCGGGACGAAGGCGGATAATCGGCCTGAGCTTCAGAGGATGCTCGAATTCGTCCGTGAGGGCGATGTGGTGCTCGTCACTCGCCTCGATCGGTTGGCCCGCTCTGTGCTCGATCTCCATGCGATCGTCGACCAGCTTGCCAGAAAGGGGGTGGCCTTCCGCTGCACCGAACAGGCCGGCGTCGATACCTCAACCACCACCGGCAAGCTCACCCTCGCGATCCTCGCCGCTGTCGCTGAATTTGAGACAGCCATCAGGAAGGATCGTCAGATGGAAGGCATAGCCAAGGCCAAGGCGGCTGGCGCCTATGCTGGTAAGGGCCGGCTCCCGACGATCGACGCGGCTGAGGTGGTCAGGATGAGGCGAGAGGGGCATGGTCCGGCCGCCATCGCTAAGGCGCTCAATATCAGCCGTCAGAGCGTCTACCGACTAACGACAGAACTATAATCCCCTCAAATCTTTATCCTGAGCCTTTCTCAGAGCCTTTCTAAGAAAATAGCACCCATACAGCCGCTTTTCACAGAGGCTCTCAGCGGGCTTTAAAATCGATTATAGAGCGTGCTTGATCGTGCGAGGATGGTGGGGGTAGCGTTGGGGGAGACGGTAGGGGGGACGATCGATGATATGGAAAGTCGCACTGATGGGACTCTTCGCCCTGATCGCTTTAATCGGCTGCTTCATTTCGACCGGAAATCAGGGCGAAGCGATAAAGAGCGAGGATCAGTAGGATGGTTTGCGGCATCCTCTGGAGTGAGTTTGGGTGGGACGCTTTTGCCACGATGTTCACGGGCGTCCTCGCGGTAGGCGGCGCCTTTTGGGTCGGTCGCAAGCAGACGCAGATATCGGCGCAGCAAAACAATATTCTCGGGCGACAGGCTGACGCGATGGCTCAGCAAACGGAGATTATGGACCGGCAGGCGAAAACTGCGGATCGTCAGACGGAGATATTGGCAGCTCAAGCGGCAGGGCAGGATGCAAGTGAAGAGCGACAAGCCTCGAATAGGGCGAGGCAACTCGAAATAATGGCTGGACAAGTTGAGACCGCAGCATTGCAGAACAAGATACTGAATCGACAGGCGAAAATTCAGCTATCAGAGAACAGAATTGCACTGTTTGAACGGAGAACAAATGTTTATCAGGCTATATTCGACTACATTGCGCACTCAATCGCGGGTGAACTGGGGGAGCCAGCAGACAAGGCGGAGGCTGCTTACTACAGGGCGCTCCATCAGGCAATCTTCCTGTTCTCGGATGACGTAAACAATAAACTTCGGGAGCGAGGCGACAACGCCGGACAACTATTTGCGATGCGGTATAACCTTGCTGAAGAGGAAAAATATTCCACGGCTAATCTCCCGCCATTGAAGAAGCAGGTTCTTGATCAAAAAAACAAGGTCAGGGGTCACCTGACGGACCTCAAATGGGTGATACAAAAGGAAACGAAGCTATACGTCAATTGATATTGCCCCACCATCCTCTCATCCTGTATAAATAATCTCAGATGATCATTCGGGCGCTCTTACGATCATCTCGTTTATTCTCCTAATGCTCAATTCTCCTGAGACCCCCGCTTAACGGCGGGGGTTTCTTTTTGTGTAAATATCATCGGAGCTATCACCTCCGTAATTAATTGGTTTTTAGGTCGCGCTAACTTTCTGAGGGGAAGCGCTACCCAACCTTTGTATGACGATCAGGTGAGCGTGCCGCGTCGATAAATAACGACATGGCTAAAGACAATTTTCAGTACGATCGATTCGCTTCGACCTCAATCTCTTGCGCACGCTCAGGCTATCTCGTCACCCCCCACGATACCAATGAGCTTCCCAGCTACAGTGGCAAGGGCCTTTGGGTAGTAACTGGCGGCACACTCACCGTGGTATTTGCCGGCGACGATGCCACTACTGGCGCGCTGAATCTCGGCACTGTTGCGGCTGGCGCCTACATCCCATTCGTCTGCCGCATCGTCAAGGCGACCGGCACAACCGCAACCGTCATTGCTCTGACGATCTAATGGCCATCGGCTGCGGCGTCGTTGTCACGACGGTTTCATTGCGCAAGGCGCTCGCCGGTGGCGGTGGTGCTGCGCCGGTCAACACGGTCGCGCCTGTCGCGTCTCTTGTCGGATCGAGCTTCTCGACGACGAACGGCACATGGATCAATTCACCGACCGGCTACACCTATCAGTGGCGTCGCAACGGCTCCGCGATCTCGGGAGCGACGGCCTCAGCGTTCACCAAGACCAGCGCCGATTTTGGAAGCGATATCAGCGTCATCGTCACTGCCACCAATGCCAGCGGAAGCGGGCAGGCAACGTCTAACGCGATCTCTGTCCCCGCCCTCCCCGTCAATAGCGTCGCCCCCTCGATCTCAGGCACCGCACAGGTCGGTCAAACCCTAACTGCCTCAACCGGCACTTGGAGCGGATCGCCAACCTACACCTATCAGTGGAAGGCAGATGGCGCCAACATCTCGGGCGCCACGGCCTCAACCTTCGTCCTCACCGGCTCTCAGGTTGGCGCTGCGATCACGGTCACCGTTACCGCCACCAATGCGAGTGGCTCGGCCTCAGCGACATCGTCCGCAACATCTGCGGTCCTACCGTTGGCGCCTGTCAACAGCGTCCTGCCGACGATCTCGGGGACGGCTCAGGTCGGTCAGACCCTGACGGCGTCAACCGGCACTTGGACCAACTCGCCGACCGGCTACAGCTATCAATGGCGCGCAGACGGTGCGGACATCTCTGGCGCAACATCATCGACGATCGTCCTCACCGTCGCGCAGCTCGGCGTCGCGATCACCGTCGCGGTCACGGCCTCCAACGCTGGTGGATCGACCGTCGCCACATCGTCAGCCACCAGCGCTGTCAGCAATGTCGCCGCAGCGTTCACGATGACGCAGTTGAGCGAGGCCAATCGCGTCTACCAGCGCGATACGCTCACCGGCGGATCATACGGCAAGGGCGCGGGCACGATCCCCATCACGGTCAATGTCACCTCAGCGGGCACGATCTACGCACGGACGCGGGCTGCCGATGGGTCAACCATCACTCAGACGCCTTGGCTGGCGGTTTCCAACGCCACGGTCGCAAATGGTCCAGTCAACATCACAGGCGTCGAGGCTCGCCCTGATAGTTTTTACCTCGATTTAAGTCCCGATGGTACCACTTGGGGAGGTGCAAAGAACGGCACCGTCTTGGTTTTCATGGGTCAGTTGTGGATGATTGCGGCATCGCAATCCTACACGGCGAACGCCTTAAAGAATCCATATCTACCAAGCGACGACACATTAGCCACCGCAGGCTTCTCACCCGCCGCAAACACTTGGGCGCGGGTCGGCGCAATGTCCGGATGGGCGCAGTTCAGCGACGGCTCTTCAACGATCAACTCGATCGGTGGCGCATGGTGGCTCAACAAGGCCGCTCAGGCATCTGGTGTCGCGGTCGGGCTGATCGGTCACGCCGTTGGCGGAACGACTGTCGAAGATTGGGCGGTCGGTAATACTTCAACCAATTACTTGTCGACGGCTTTGACGCAGTTAACCGCAGCGGGCGGAAAAGCAGAAATCATCTATTCACAGCTTGGTCACAGCAACATCGCTGGTGCCGGCTCGATATCCTTTACGAACCAGATGGCAGATTACGCTGCATATTCGGATGGCTCGGTTGTCCAAGGTTATGTTACCAAGCTCAACGCGATTATCGATGCGGTAAAGGCTGCGAACGCTTTTTCGAATCCGACGATCATGCTCGGCACTATTCCGGCGCCGGCCGGTGCCGCTGGCCAAGGTGCTGAGGCGATCCGCCGTGCCGTCGCGGACTATGTCGCGGCCAAGGCCTATGTGGATTTTTCCAACACTGACAACATCCAAGTCACTGACGGCAGTCATCCAACCGGCAAGGGTATGATGAATCAGTCTGAGAGCGCTGTGAGAGCCGCTCAGGGCAATCTCGCGGGTGCTCCTCAATTCCCGCTTACGATGACACGCGGCACGCCATCGGGTGGCAATGTCGATTATACGATCGTCCTCACCAAGGCGTCGGGTGCTACACTTTCCCTTGTCGGCGATATCAAGCCACTACTTTCGATGTGGAAGCGCGGTGATCGCACTGCGGCCAATCGCATCACGATCAACGCCGTATCGCTCAGCGGCACGACCCTGACCGTCAATGTCGTCGACCCCGGTGATGTCCCCGTCGAAATCCTTCCCTTCGCATTTATCAACAACTCCGACTCGGCAGCACGCAATAACCGTCTCAACAATATCTTCGATGATGACACGATGGGTGGGATGTTGCCGTCAGGCAGAGCCATCAAGCTTCCGGTTCGTCCGATCATCTATAAACCGTCATCGCTCAGTCTTGGGATTGGGACGATCACCTATTCATCGTCGGGGACCGGTCCATTCGGCGGAACGACGGTCGCATTAGCGAGCGGTTACGGTATCACTCCGATGATTCCGACCGCCGATCTATTCGCGGGCACGACAATCTTTTTCCGATGGAAGCAGATTCTCAATGCTGCGTCGGCCAGATACATAATGGGTAGCTCCGTCACCGGATATCAACTCCAAGTGCAATTGCAAACCAGCGCCAGTGGCGTCAGTGGAGCGATCAATCTTAATTTCAGTTCATCGACAACATTGACGATCCCTGCGGCCAACCTGACCTTTGGTGCTTGGAACACGATCAAGATCATGAAGAGTCAGTTTGATCAGTTGATCCGCGTCAAAGTCAACGATGTTCTATTGACCGGTGCAGGGCAGGGGCAAGATCGCCTCACCTCGATCGCCTCGTTGGGAACCACCCCGTCGCAACTCGCACTTGGTGGCTCAGCCAACAGCACGATGACCGGATTGACCGGCTCCAACATGGGGACATATGGCCTTCTCGCCGATGTCGGTTTCTTCTCTGGCATGCAGGATTTCGCTGTGTCGAACAGTGCTTATCTAAATGGGTCAGAGACTGGATTGCTATATAGGATGCCACTAAACGGAACAAACGACATCCTGCTCAACTGAGGTCGTGCGGCAATAAATACCGCATGATCAATTACGAAATCCACGGTCGAGAGAGCTTCACTCTCCACATTAGGTGCATTGATGACGCCACTGGCGAAGAAAGCGATATCAGTACGCTCGCGCTCTTTCTCGAAGACAAGAAAGCAAATCTCCGAAAAGCGCTGATAGCCGACGATGCAAATCCGCTTGGCCGTGTGATCTTTCTGACGATGGCGGAAGTCTACGCTCTGCCGACTTTTCCGACCGCGTTTATCGTCCGCGATGAGACCGATGCGGATGCGCCAATCGTCATCTGGGAAGCAACGCTTCAGCGGGTTGGCTGGGTCGGCGAGGTGCAGTCATGAGCCGCTCCTATATCGTGAGCCGTGGCGGCACAGCGTCCGTCGATGTACGGATGCAAGGCCCAAGAGGCGTTCAGGGGCCGCGAGGTCCCGAGGGTGCGCCCGGCCTTGGCTCGCTCTACACATTGCCGGCTTGGAAAAAGTCGATCGACTATCGATATTTCTCCGATTCTGGCGCCAACACCGTCATCCATGTCCTCAATCTTGGACAATCCAACAGCAATGGCACGCTCTCGGGTGGAATAATCGATACCACTCCGCTCAATCCCAACCATGCAAAGATGCTCGAACTTTACAATCCGTTGGTCGGATCGTCGCCTCTCGCCAGTCAGCAGGGACCTTGGATCGCATCATATACACCAACCGGCAATGTCATCCCGCTCAAAGAAAGCTTTGAGCGCGCGGTTCCGGCTTATGTCGATCTTGCATCGGGACAATCCATTACCTTGTCGCCGAATGGAATGGGAGAGACGCAGGGGAGCGGCTTGATCAACATGTGCCTCGATTTACAGGACCAAGCCGGCCTACCGCGATCAGAATGGATTTACACCTCATGCGGCAAGGGCGGTGAAGCCTACGCAAGAATAGGGCCGGGGAACTCCCCTTGGTTGTGGTTCCGCCGCGCCGTCAATGCTGGCGCCGCATATGCACGAAGCATCGACAAGACATACATCCCAGTTATTTGGGTCGATCTTGGTGAGGATGATTCAGTTTTCGACAGTCTCGAAAACCTCACCTCAGAGCGTCAGGCACTTGATTACGCCGCCCGTATGGAGCAAATGCACTACTACGCTGCGCAAGAATGCGCGGCTGCGGCTGGTCGACCGATCGAGCCGTTGATGTTTTTGACGCAGGTCGGGACAACCTATCCCTCAACCTTCCCGCCCGCTGATGGCCGTTTGGCGAGCGTTGCGGAAGGTCAGTTGATCGCGGCGCAGAACAATCGCAACATCATCGTGGCAAATCCAAACTACTATATGCAGCATACCGACCGCCTGCATGGCACCATGTATGGCAATCGGCAAAAAGGCATGTCCAACGCCATCACGCTGATGACGGCATTATTCGGACTTGGCTTCCCGCACGCTTTGCAGATGCGTGAGCTTGTTCGGACTGGCGAGAGAGAGTTCGTCGGAGTGTTCGATACGAGCTTTTCTGGGCCACTGCGTATGCAGGAATATTGCGTCTCAGAATGGGCGGTATCCGCCGCAGGATCGGGCTACAAAGCCGGCGATACGGTCATCGGATTGGGGTGGAAAACCGCGCCTAAGTTCAAAGTCTTGGCCGATGGTCCGCTCTCGGCTGGCAATCTCAAGCTGATCGACCAAGGTTCACATCCCTCTGACATGACGGGCACACTCACTTTCCTGCCTCAGCTTGCGGGTGCCACGATCGCTACCGCCGGAACCGGATATCTCGACGGCGCTATCATCACGATCGTCGGTGGCACCTACACCAAGCCGGCGCGGTTGATCATCAAGGCCAACTCGTCTGGCGTCATCACCTCAGCGACCGTCTACGATGCCGGAGAATATTCCGTGCTGCCCTCCAATCCCGTGTCCTTCACCGGAGGCTCGCCCCAAGGTGCGGGTAGCGGCGCCAGCCTCAATCTGGTCTTCAACGGCTCCGGCGGCACGCTCGCGGTGACATGCTACAAGCAAGCGGCGCTGGGTGAGAGCATCCCATATCTCGCAACCAGCCTTGGTATCGTCGCCGGAGGCACAGGCTACGCGACCGACCAAATCCTCACCCTGATCGGTGGCGAGGCTGTGAGCGAGGATCAGCGCCCTCAAATCAAGGTCAACCTGACCAGCGTCGGCGGCGTCGTCACCTCAGCCATCCTCTACAAGGGCGGAGTGATGCGCTCCATGCCGGCTGGGCCTTGGAGTTGGACCGGCGGCACAGGGACAGGCTTCCAAACCGTTGCGCTCACATCGTGCCATCCTGTCGCCAACCCTGCCTTCGGCGGCTTCAACGTCATCGATGATCAGAGCGTGCTCAACCTTGGCAACATGACCGGACTGGCGATGCCTGCCATCACCTCGATCGATGTCGTCGACTGGCAAGGTGTCGAAAAATGCGCGGTTCGCATCCGCACGGATGTCCCGCCGTCCCGCAATGCCAAGCTGACATGCGCGCAGCGCAGCTATGGTGGCAACGGCCCCAGCTCGGGCGCGCGGAGCAACCTCGCCAGCGCGGCGTGGCCAAGTTCGTGGTTGCTGAGTTAGCCGCCTACTACACCCGCAAGGGTTGGTCAGATGGTTGGCCGGCCTTCGCAGAGCGTCTCAGATGCTCGGGGCGGGATGGTTGCGGCGCCCGATCGCCGAAAGTCAGTTGGTATGTCGCGCCACCACCGCCTGAGATCGATCCGGCTCCACCGCGCCCGCGACTGGTGCGAAACGCTCTTCCCGTTCCACGCGGCGTCGATCAGAATGAATGCGAGCGTGCGATTGGTGATCGGGAGCGTCGGCGGCTGATTCGGATCGCAAGGGGGTAGCGCGTTCGAGAAGGGGGTATCATGCTTTGGCTGTGGGTAGCTGCGCTGGTGGGCATCTTCCGTTTCCGGAGCCAAGCCTATTGGAAGTGGGTAGGCGCTTTAGCCCTGTGGTCGTTAGCAGTGTCCTTCCTGTTTCAGGCTGGCGGTACCCTCGACGATCCTTCTGGTGACGGCTTCATCACACATTACATCCGAGTGGTAACGGGTGACGGACCGGGCATGGGGCTTTTCGCGATCGTCTTCCTGATCGCCCATTATGCCGTGGTAATCTATATACTTTACAAAGCGCGGGCGGGCGGGAAAGCGAGTGAGCAGAATGCGGCTCTGAGCGACTCGAATGACGGCAAGCATGTTCCTGTTGCGCGGAAAATCGGCGAAGCCGTGCTTGTCTCGGCGCTCGCTGCGGTTTGGGTTTACGCCGTTTTCGTTATGCCCACGCAGGAACGCAAATCGACTGTAAGGCTTGAGCAACCGATCGGCTCACCTGTGAGCACGCCCATGCCACGGCGGGACGAACCTGATCCGATTGCGCGCGAGCTTGCGCAGAACGCAGCTACTCTGAACGCGCGGGGGCCGCAGCAGTTGGATTCGATCACAACCTTGACGCGGACCACGGCGGAAGGTCGAACGCTCACTTACCATTATGAGCTTTCGCGCCGCGATGGAAGCGACGACGCCCTCCGCGCATTCGCCCGCAAAGGAGCAGTGGCCTCAGCGTGTCGTGACACGAACATGATGGGCGACATGAGGGATTACGGGGTTACCTATCGCTATAGCTATATGTTTCCAAACGGAGAAAACGCGGTGACCGTTGACGCTTCGATAGTCGAATGTCGCGCCTTAGGACTCGCACGGTGATCGAGTACCGTGCTTTCATCGCGCTCGCATGATCAGAAGCATCGTCATCTTGACCGGCGCCGGCCTCTCTGCCGAATCGGGGCTACTCACATTTAGAACGCAAGGCACTGAAACCCTTTGGGAATACCTCGGCGAGGACGGTGTCTTAAAAGGACATCGAATTGAGGACGTCTGCACGCCTGAGGCGCTCGCCCGCGATCCCGTGATGGTGCACCGTTTCTACGACGCCCGCCGCGCGGCGTTGCCGACGGTTGCGCCCAATGCGGCGCACCGGGCGATCGCGCGGCTGGATGCCGAATGGGCGGGCGAGCTGCTGATCGTCACGCAGAACGTCGACGACCTCCACGAGCGGGCCGGGGCGAAGCGGATGCTGCACATGCATGGCGAACTGCGCTCGGCACTGTGTGCCGAATGTGGTGCGCGGCAGGGCTGGGAAGGGCCGATGGGGCACCGGCCGGACTGCGCCAACTGCGCCGCGCCGGGCGGACTGCGCCCGGACATCGTCTTCTTCGGCGAGATGCCGTATGAGATGGAGCGGATCGAGGCGGCATTGGCCGAGGCCGACCTGTTCGTGTCGATCGGCACCTCGGGCGCGGTCTATCCCGCGGCGGGCTTTGTCCAGACCGCGCGGCATTATGGCGCGGACACGCTGGAGCTGAACCTGGAGCCTTCGGCGGGGAGCTATTTCTTCGCGGAGACGCGGCTCGGGCCGGCGACGGAACTGGTGCCGGCCTGGGTGGACGAGGTGCTGGCGGGGCAGCGCGGCTGAGGCCGGACCTTATCCGGCGAAGCCCAGCCGGTCCTCGTCGGTATAGACCTGGAAGCGGCTGAGCACGGTCGGGCCGAAGGTGGTGGTCAGCGCCGCATCGGTCGCATCGCGCCCGCGCGCCATCAGGATCCGCCCGCGGCGCGGATAATTGTGCCGCGCATCGAACGTGTACCAACTGCCGCCGAGATAGGCCTCGAACCAGGCCGAGAAATCCATGTCGCCGACCAGCGCCGGCAGGTCCATGTCGCCCATATAGCCGGTGCAGTAGCGCGCCGGCACGTTCATGCAGCGGCAGAGCGCGACGGCCAGGTGCGCGAAGTCGCGGCACACGCCGGTCCGCTCCTGATGCGCGTCCCAGGCGGTCTTGGTCGGCCGGGCCATCTGGTAGTCGAAACGAATGCGCTCATGGACATAGCTTACGATCGCCTGCACCCGCGCCCAGCCCGGGGCCACGCCGCCGAACGCCGCCCAGGCGACGTCGCTCAGCCGATCGGTCTCGCAATAGCGGCTACCGAGCAGGTAGATCATCACCTCGTCGGGCAGGTCCTCGACGGGCACCTGCGGCGCATCGGGCTCGACGAGGTCGGGCGTGAACGGATCCTCGATCACGAAGCCGGTCGAGATCGTGATGCCGCCGGTCGGGATGGTCAGCCGGGTACAGACGTTGCCGAAGGAATCGACATAGTCGTAGATCGGCACGTCGGGCGTGGTCATGATCCGCTGCGCAGTGCGCAGATCCTTGTTGCGCGACGAATGGATGCTGAGATTGGCGAGCATCGGCACCGGCCGATCGGTCTCGAAACGCATATCGTAACCGGCGCGGATCAGCATGATCGACCTTTCGAGCCGAAGGGGACGGACGTGCCGGGCGGGGGGCGGTGCTACCAGCCGCGCGAGGACGGCGGCGTCTTCAGCGGCTTGATCGTCGCGTCGGGGCGCAGGGCGGCGCGCTCCTCGGCCTCGCCGATGCCGGTGATCAGCTTCTTCCAGACGCTGTAGGCGCGCTGATGAAAGATGCGGTCGCGCTCGCTGGACGCGGCGCCGGCCGCGGCCAGGCTCTCGGCGGCCTTGGCGGTATATTCCTCGAACTTGGTCATGCCGGCCACCCCTTCACGCCGACATCGGACCACAGCTCCTTCGGTGCGGCGCGGCCGCGATCCGGATTTTCATTGATCTCGGTGGCCGGCGGCGGCGTGCGCTCGTCCCGCGCGGCCTGCGCCCGGGCGACGCGCTCGGCGAGGGCGCTCCAGGCATCGGCGGCGCGCTGCGATCGTTCGCGGGCGTTGACCAGCGTGGCCTCGTCGGCGCGAGACTGCTCGCGCGCGGCCTGCTCGCGGTAGAAGGAAAGTGTCGTCATCGTCGGCTCCCGTCGCGAGGAATCGGCGGGCACCACCGGGCGCCCGCCGCAGAGCCGGGGTCAGGCCGACTGGAGGTTCACCGCAGACTGCTTGCCGCGACGATCGCTCTCGAGCTCGTACGAGACGCGCTGATCCTTGTTGAGGGTGCTCATGCCAGCGCGTTCGACGGCGCTGATGTGCACGAAGGCGTCGTTGCCGCCGGCCTCCGGCGCGATGAAGCCATAGCCCTTGTCAGCATTGAAGAATTTGACGGTTCCGGTGATCATATCGGGTATCCTTGTCCCAGATGTGTCGGGCATGCGCCAACAGCGGCGCATCCCGGCTTCGGTGAGGCTAGAAAGGGACAAAGGGAGAGCCAGAAGCGGGCCCGATATCCGTCGCAGGCGACGTCAGCACCCCCAATATAGGGACTTGCGGGGGAATAGATAGGGGCGCGCCAGGAAAGGCGGGTGGACCACTCGATGCCGCCGGATTCTACGGACTGAACACCAGCACCAGAAACACGAAGAACAGCGAGAGGTGGACGGCGCCTTCCAGCATCGTCGTGCGCATCCCGGAAAAGGTCAGCGTGTTGAGCACGAGCGTGACCGCCAGCAGCACCATGTTCGCCGCCGACACGCCCAGCACCACCGGCTGGTCGGTCATCAGCCCGATGAACAGAACCGCCGGCACCGTCAGTCCCAGGGTCGAGGTTGCCGCCCCGAGACACAGGTTGATCGCCCGCGTCAGCTGGTTGGCGGCGACCGCCTTGAACGCCGAGATCCCTTCCGGCGTGAACACGATCATCGCGATGATGATGCCGCCCAGCGCGCTCGGCGCACCGAGCGCGGCGATCCCCTGATCGAGCATCGTGGCGAGGCTTTTCGACAGGATGATGATCGGCAGGATGTTGGCGAACAGCAGGAGAACGCGGACGCCGGTCGAACCGGGCGCGGGCTCGTGGTGCGGCAGTGGCAGCCCGGCATCGTCGCCGGCCTTGCCCGAGGCGCTGACGAAGAAACCCCGATGCCGCCCGGTCTGCAGCCACAAGAACAGTCCGTAGAGGCCCATCGTGAAAAGCGAGAAGAACACCGCCTGCAGCAGCGAGAGCATCCCCGCCCCGGTCGAGGTGGTGAAGTTCGGCAGCACGAGCGCGATCACGCTGAGCGGGATGATCACCGACAAATAGGCGCTGGCACCCTGCAGGTTGTAGCTTTGCTGGTGGTAGCGCAGCCCGCCGGCGAGGAGGCAGAGGCCGACCACGCCGTTCAGCACGATCATCAGCACCGCGAACATCGTGTCGCGGCCGAGCGTCGGCACGCCCTTGCTGCCGAGCATGACGGCGCTGATCAGCGCGACCTCGATGACGACGATGGAGAGGGTCAGGACGAGCGTGCCGAACGGCTCGCCCAGCCGTTCGGCGACCTCCTCGGCTTCGTGTACCACCCCGAACGCCGCCCACAATGTTGCGCCGACCAGCCAGCCGAACAGCAGGGCGGTGGTCAGCGGATGGCTGCCGGCCATCATCGCCGGGCCGGCGAATAAGAAGATGGCGACGGTGCCCCAGGCGGCGGCAAGACGAAGGGTGGAAGTCATACGCCGTGCCTACCGGACCCGCCCGGCGGTGTCTCCCCGGAGTGCGCGTGGCTATCCTTCCCCGATCGTGCTACAGCATGCGTATCGCCCCATC
>Ga0207668_10000669_pt1 | contig 21064 bp, 8 predicted proteins | sample KBSS43metaG_FD_184323 | JGI IMG/M metagenome (GOLD analysis project Ga0207668, IMG submission 184323) | Switchgrass rhizosphere microbial communities from Kellogg Biological Station, Michigan, USA - KBS S4-3 metaG (SPAdes) (version 2) | ecosystem: Host-associated > Plants > Roots > Rhizosphere >... | reverse complement strand
CGGGCGGCGCCCCACCTCCCCCTCGCGGGGGCGCCGCCCACCCCTACTTCCGCGCCCAGCGTCAGGGCTCCGGCAAAGTCGTAGCGCGACTCCCCGGCAACGGCTCCGCAACGGCGATCAAAGCGACCGGACCGGCCGGCACAATGCCCGGAGCGGCCAACTCACCCGGGACTCCGGCGTGTCCGCCGTTCCCGTCGGTGCGTCAGCCACCCCGGCCGGCGTGTCGGCCGTTGCCTGCAGGTCGCTCGTCCGCGCACAGACGGACTTTGCCGAGATCCTGACGTCCGACGAAGGCAGGCGTCCGGCGACGTGACCGCCGCGGGGCGCCGCCCACCCCGGCGGCGGGTCAGGAGCGGGAGGTGGCGAGCAGGCCCGCGATGCCGTCCAGGACCCGGTCGAGGCCGAAGTCCACCGAACTCGCCGCCGGGTACTCGCCCCGCGAGGCGAGCGCCGCCAGGTGGGGATAGCCCTCCGCGGCCAGCAGCGGCTGGAGGAACGAGCGAACATCCCCGGCCCGCACGGGGGAGTCGGCCGAATCCGGGTCGGACAACGCCCGCAGGCGGCCGGCCGTGGCGCGGGCGAAGTCCGCCACCAGCCGGGTACAACCGAGAGCGTCCACATCGGACAGTCCGGCGGCGGTCAGGGTCCCCACCAGCAACTCCGTCCAGCGCAGCCGGTGAGGGGTGATCGCGCTGCCGTGGAACGGGACGTCCAGCAGCCACGGCCGGGCCTGGTAGCGGTCCAGCGCGGCGTACGCCCAGGCGCGGGTGGTGCCCTGCCACTCCGGGCCGGACACCGGCGGCGGTGGCCCGAAACCCTCGTCCGCCAGCAGGACCAGCAGTTCGTCCTTCGAGCCGACATAGCGGTACAACGCGTTCGTGGTCAGGCCGAGCGAAGCGGCGATGTTGGGCAGCGACGCCGCGGCCAGCCCGTCGGCGTCGGCGAGCTCGACGGCGGCCGTGACGATCCGGGCCAAGCTGTGCGACGGCTTGGGACCACGGCGGGGCCTCGGCGCGGCGACCCACGCGGGGGCCAGTCCTGGCGGCAGGTCCGGACGTTCGTCCGGCTCGGGTTCGGTCGGCATCTATCGCTCCGCGGTCTGATTCAGTAAACTGTGTAAGTCTTGCACTAATCGGAGCTGGGGGCGAGTGGCTGTGAGCGAAAGCAACCGGTTCGGGCTGGGCCGAGTCACCGAGCTGGACCGGAAGCTGGCGGCCACCGAGATCGAACACGCCCTCGCGACCGGTCAGTACGACGGCGAGGAGGCCGCCCGGCGGCTGGCCAGGGTCCGGCTGGCCACCACGCAGGCCGCGCTGCGCGTCGCGGTCGCGGGCCGGGCCGAGGCGGTGGTCCCGCCGGTGCTCGAGGCTGCGCCGCGGATCGCGGGCGCGCTGTGGGCGTTCGTCAGCGTCACCCACTTCGTCATCTGGCTGCTCATCGGGTTGATCGGCGGGCAGTGGGACCCGCTGTGGCTGCTCTGGGTGGTGCTCGGCAGCGGGGTGCTGGTGGCCGGCGTGTGGAAGGCCCGCGACTGGGACCGCCGCATGCGGATCTCCGCAGGTGACACCCCCTAAGCGGGGCGGCTTCCCCGGGTGGCGGTGTTGCGCTAAACTGTGTAAGCCTTGCACGATTAATCCGACCACTCGGCCGGTGCCGATATGGGGGGCTTCATGCCGGAGAGCACAGAGGAAACGCGGTCCTCGGGCGGTCTCGCCCGCCGGGTCGTCACGATCGTGTGGGCGGTCGTCGGCGGCATCCAGTTCGTGATCTGGCTGCTCATGAGCCTGATCAGCATGTCGTTCAAGTCGCCCTTCTGGCTGTGGACGGTCGGCATCGGCGGGGTCGTCCTGCTGGTGTGGTGGTACCTCGACCCGGCGCGGCGCGCCCGGGAACGATCGGAGTGAACGACGTGCCCACGATGACTTCCGTCGAGTCGCCGGTCCAGCTGGACGCGGTGCACAAGACCTACGGTTCCGGCGACAGCGCCGTGGAAGCGCTTGCCGGAGTCACGGTCAACTTCCCGGCCGGCAGCTTCACCGCGGTGATGGGCCCGTCGGGTTCCGGCAAGAGCACGCTGCTGCATTGCGCGGCGGGCCTGGACAAGCCGACCTCCGGCAGCGTCAGGCTGGCCGGCACCGACCTGAAGGGCAAGAGCGAGACCCAGCTGACGGTGCTGCGCCGCCAGCACGTCGCGTTCGTCTTCCAGTCGTTCAACCTGATGCCCGCGCTGAACGTCGCGCAGAACGTCACCCTGCCGACGCTGCTGGCCGGCCGCGAGCCGGACCAGGCGTGGGTGGACCAGGTGATCGCGCGGGTCGGGCTGGCGCAGCGCGTCAAGCACCGCCCGGGCGAGCTGTCCGGCGGCCAGCAGCAGCGTGTCGCGATCGCCCGCGCGCTCGCCGGCCGTCCCGCGGTGGTCTTCGCCGACGAGCCGACCGGTGCGCTCGACACGACCACCGCGCTCGAGGTGCTGAACCTGATGCGCGAGCTGGTGAGCGCGGGCCAGACCATCGTGATGGTCACCCACGACCCGGTCGCGGCGTCCTTCGCGGACAATGTGCTTTTCCTCGTGGACGGCCAGATCGTCACGCAGATGGCGACGCCGAGCGTCGAGGCGGTCGCTTCGACGCTGGCGCACCTGGGTGCCCAGGCCAAGCAGGCACGGGGGCAGCGGTGAGTTCGCGGCGGGTCGTCTTCAACCTGGCGCTGGCCAGCCTGCGCTATCGCGCGGCCGCGTCGCTCGCGTCGTTCGTCGCGATCCTGATCGGCTGCGGGCTGCTCGTCGCGTGCGCCGGGCTGTTCGAGACGGCGATCCTGCTGCAGGCCCAGCCGCAGCGGCTGGCCGCGGCGCCGGTCGTGGTCGGCGGTTCGTCGGCCTTCAAGCTGCCGGACGAAGAGTCGCAGGTGGTTCCGTACGCCGAGCGTGCCGGGCTGCCCGCGGACCAGGTCGCCAAGATCGCCGCGGTGCCAGGCGTGCAGCGCGTGGTCACGGACGTGTCGTTCCCCGCGGTGCTGCTGAGTGACGGCACGCCGACGGGCACCGGTACGTCCGTCCTTTCCGGACACGGCTGGGATTCCGCCGCGCTCGGCGGCTACGTCCTGCGCGAGGGCAACCAGCCGGCGCCGGGGCAGGTCGTGCTCGACGCGGCCACCGCGGACGCGGCCGGGATCAAGGCAGGCTCGAACGTGGACCTCGCGGTCGACGGGCGGAAGCAGACCTTCACCGTCGCGGGGGTCGCCGAGCCCGGCCGGACCGTGCGGGCGCCGGCGTTCTTCTTCTCTTCCGGTGACGCGCAGCAGTTTTCCCCGCACCAGGGCCGGTTCGACCTGGCCGGGGTGTTCCCCTCCGAGGGCGTGGACGCGGGGGAGCTCGCCGCCCGCATCGCGGAGCAGGTTCCCGGCGTCAGCGTGCTGACCGGCGACGAGCGTGGTTCGGCCGAGTTCCTCGGCGTCGACAACAGCCAGCTGCCGCTGATCCTGCTGGCCGCGGTGTTCGGCGGCATGGTGCTGGTGGTCATGGCGCTGGTCGTCTCCGCGACGATCAGTCTCACCGTGCGGCAGCGCCAGCAGGAGCTCGCGCTGCTGCGGGCCACCGGCGCGACGCCGAAGCAGGTGCACCGGATGGTGCTCGCCGAGACCATGGCCGTCGGCGCGGTCGCCGCGGTGTGCGGCGTCGTCCTCGGCAGCCTGCTCGGCAGCCAGATCTTCGACACCAGCGTGTCGCTCGGCATCGTGCCGGACGAGCTGGTGTTCCAGCAGGACATCATCGCGTTCGCCGTCGGGATCGTCGCCACGCTCGCGATCGTCTACACCGCGGCGTGGTTCGCCGCGCTGGCCGCGGCGCGGGCCCGGCCGATCCAGGCGCTGGCCGAGGCCTCGATCCCGAGTGCCAAGGTGAACCCCTTGCGCCGCACGGGTGCCGCGGTGTGCGGGATCGCGACGGTGCTGCTCGCCGGCACCACGATGTTCATGCCCGCCGACACGGCAGCGGCGTTCGGCGGCCCGGCGGTGCTCACCGGCGCCATCGCGGTGGCGCTGGTCGGGCCGGAGATCATGGCCTACGTCGCGGACCGCTTCGGCCCGTTCATCCGGCGGGTCGGTGGCCGGGACGCCACCCTCGCGGTGATCAACTCGCGGGCGCGCGCGGTGGCTTTCGCCGCGGCGCTCACGCCGATCACGCTGGCCACGGCGGTCGCGCTCGGCAACGTCTACTCGGAGACCACCGCGCAGAAGGCGCAGATCGCCGCGTATGCCGGTCAGCTGCAGGCCGACGTCGTGATCAGCACCGGCAGCGGCGCGATCCCGGCCGACGAGCTCCAGCGGATCCGGAGCACGCCGGGCGTCGGCACCGCGTCGCCGCTGGTCACCAGCTCCGGCTGGATCGAGCAGCCCTATGACGGCAACGGCAGCGACCCGCTGCGCCTGATGGGCGTGGCCGCCGAGGACCAGGGCGGCACGGTGCTCGCGACCGCGGTCACCGAGGGATCGCTGAAGAACCTCACCGGTGATGCGGTCGCGCTGCCTCAGGCTGTGGCGGAGAACCTCGAGATCAAGGTCGGGTCCAAGATCACCATGCGGCTCGGCGACGGGACGCAGGCGCAGGTGAACGTCGTCGCGCTGCTCGACAGCCCGTCGAGCTACGCGAGCATGGTCCTGCCCGCCGACCTCCTCGCCGCGCACACCACGAGTGGCCTGCCCGCACAGGTGCTGGTGAAGGCCGCCGAGGGGAAGGACGCGAGCGATCTCGTGTCCGCGCTCACCGACCAGCTGAAGGACTGGCCCGGCGTCTCGGTCGGCGACGACAGCGCGCTGCTGCAGAACTTCCAGGCCGGCGCGGACGTCGAGGCGCTGATCAACTACCTGCTGGCCGTGCTCGCCATCGCCTACGCGGCGATCGCGGCGGTGAACACGCTCGCCGTGGCCGTGCTCGCCCGCCGCCGGGAGTTCGGCGTGCAGCGGCTCGCCGGCGCCGATCGCCGCCAGGTCCGGCGGATGCTGTTCATCGAGGGTGGCATCGTCGCGGTGGTCGGGCTGGTGCTCGGCATCGTCATCTCGCTGTTCACCGTGCTGCCGATGGCGATCACGACCGGTGAGATCATCCCGTCCGGGCCGGTCTGGGTGTTCCTCGCGGTGGTGGTCGCGGTGTTCCTGATCGTCTGGCCGGTCACCGCGCTGGCCGCGCGGCTCGCCATGCGCCGGAGCCCGATCGAGGCGGTGGCCCTGCCCGGGCAATGAGCAATAGGGGTACTGGGGCACCTCCGGCGTGGTTAGTGTCGAATCACTACCCGCGCCGGGTGTGCCCCGGTTTCCTTTTTCTGGAGTGGATTCCATGCGTGTGCTCATGGCCGCCCCGTCGTCGCCCGCCCGGCTGCACAATCTCGCCCCCCTCGCGTGGGCATTGCGGACGGCGGGCCACGACGTGAAAATCGCCGGACGCCCGTCGTTCGTCGAAGAGATCCTCCGCACCAGTTGTGTGGCGGTCGAGCTGGAAAGCGGTGACGAAGCCACGCTCGCCGAGTCCGCGGCCCTGGCCGAGTTCGCCGAGCTGTGGCGGCCCCAGGTCGTGGTCTCCGACGCCGGCGCACCGGCGGGAACGGCCGCCGCGCGGGCGGTCGGGGCCGTCGCCGTCCGGGTGCTCGGTGCGCTGGACGAGCCGGACCCGGGGGACGCGGACAGCGCCGCGGATATCACCTTGGACACCGTGCCACCTTCGTTGCGGGCCGGGGGCGGGCCGGTCCGCGCGGTCCGGCACGTGCCCTACTTCGGTCCCGTTGTGGTGCCGAACTGGTTGCGCCGCAAGGCAAGGCGCAGCCGCGTGCTGCTGTCGCTCACCGACGAGACGATGTTCGGCCCGGTGTTCGACGCGGTCGCGGAAGCGGACTTCGAACTGGTGTGCGCGGCCGAGGCGGCCCGCATCCCGGCCGGGGTGGCGATGCCGGCCAACGTCAGGCTCGTCGACTCCGCGCCACCGGCCGCGCTGCTGCCGACGTGTGCCGCGGTCGTCCACGACGGCGACGCGGCACTCGCGCTCGCGGCGGCGGCACACGGCCTGCCCCAGCTTTCCCTGACCGAATCGGCGATCGCCCCGCGGATCGCGGCGGCCGGCGCCGGAAAGACCGGCTCCGGCGCCGAGGTCCGCACGCTGGCGGCCGATGAAAAGCTGCGCCGCGCCGCGAACGCGGTGCGGGAAGAGATCGCCGCGCTGCCCGCCCCGCGCACCGTCGTGGCCGAACTGATCCGCTGATTGCGGGGGCGGCCCGGCCCGGTTAGGGGTGGGGCGGGAGCAGACATCTGGGTAGCGTTTTTCGCGGAATCACCTTGAAAAACGCGGCAACTTACCGAGGCGGTCGATTACGTGAGTGCCATTTTCTGCTCCGCTGGTGCCGGAATGGGGGTAATGACGTGAGCACGGAAAACGAGAGCAAGCTGCTCGGTTACCTCAAGCGTGCGACCACCGAACTGCGCGAGGCGAAGCAGGCCCTGCGGGAGGTGCGGCAGGCCGACGCCGAGCCGATGGCGATCGTCGGCATGGACTGCCGGTATCCCGGTGGGGTCGGCTCCCCGGAGGACCTGTGGGAGCTGGTGGCGTCCGGCACCGACGCGATCGGCCCGTTCCCGGCCGACCGCGGCTGGCCGCTCGAGGCGCTCTACGACCCGGCGGGCGAGCGTCCCGGCACCACGAACACCCGCGAGGCGGGCTTCCTCTACGACGCCGCCGAGTTCGACCCGGAGTTCTTCGGCATCTCGCCGCGCGAGGCGCGCGCGATGGACGCCCAGCAGCGGCTGCTGCTGCAGACGTCGTGGACCGCGCTGGAGCGGGCCGGCATCGTGCCGGAGACGCTGCGCGGCAGCAGCACCGGCGTGTTCGCCGGGGTGATGTACCACGACTACCTCGGCCACGAGGCCGCCGGCAGCGTCGTCTCCGGCCGGGTCGCGTATGCGCTCGGACTGGAAGGCCCGGCGGTGACGGTGGACACCGCGTGCTCGTCCTCGCTGGTCGCCCTGCACTGGGCCATCCAGGCGCTGCGCCGCGGAGATTGCACGCTGGCCCTCGTCGGCGGTGTCACGGTGATGGCCACGCCCGGGACGTTCGTGGATTTCAGCGAGCAGCGCGGCCTGTCGGACGACGGACGCTGCAAGGCGTTCGCCGCGGGCGCCGACGGCACGGGCTGGGGCGAAGGCGTCGGCGTGCTCGTGGTCGAGCGGCTGTCCGACGCCCGCCGGCTCGGCCACGACGTGCTCGCCGTCGTGCGGGGCAGCGCGGTGAACTCGGACGGCGCCTCCAGCGGGCTCACCGTCCCCAACGGCCCGGCGCAGCAGCGGGTCATCCAGCAGGCACTCGAGTCGGCCGGACTGTCCACATCGGACGTCGACCTGGTCGAAGGCCATGGCACGGGAACGAAGCTGGGCGACCCGATCGAGGCGCAGGCACTGCTGGCGACCTACGGGCAGCGCCGCGAGGAGTCCGAGGAGCCACTGTGGCTCGGCTCGCTCAAGTCGAACATCGGGCACGCGCAGGCCGCCGCCGGGGTCGGTGGCGTGATCAAGGTCGTGCAGGCCATCCGCCACGGCGTGCTGCCGAAGACCCTGCACGTGGACGCGCCGTCGCCGCACGTCGACTGGTCGGCCGGTCGCGTCGAACTGCTCACCGAGTCTCGCGAGTGGCCCGCGGTGTCCCGGCCACGCCGCGGCGCGGTGTCGTCGTTCGGCATCAGCGGCACGAACGCCCACGTGATCATCGAGCAGGCCAAGCCGACGCCTGCCGAACCGGTGACCCCGCCCGCGCCGCCCGCCCTCGCGTGGCCGGTGTCGGCCGACTCGCCGGACACCCTGGCCGCACAGGCACAGCGGCTCGCCGGCCACGTCGATGCCGCCGACTCGTTGGCGGACATCGGCTTCTCGCTCGCCACGACCCGTTCGGCGCTGGACCACCGGGCCGTCGTCGTCGGCGCCGACCGCACGGAACTGCTCGCCGGGCTGACCGCGCTCGCCGCGGGTGCCGACGCGCCCGGCGTGGTGCGCGACCGCCGGAGCAGCGGCCGGACGGCGTTCCTGTTCACCGGTCAGGGCGCCCAGCGCCCCGGGATGGGGTTGGCGCTCGCCGAGCAGTACCCGGCGTTCGCCGAAGCGCTCGACGCCGTGGCCGCCGAACTGGACAAGCACCTGGACCGTCCACTGCGGACGGTCCTCGACGACGACGAGGCACTGGGGCAGACCGGTTTCACGCAGCCCGCACTGTTCGCCGTCGAGGTCGCGCTGTACCGGCTGCTGGAGACGTGGGGCGTGCGGCCCGACTTCCTCCTCGGCCACTCGATCGGCGAGCTGGCCGCGGCGCACGTCGCCGGGGTGCTTTCGCTCGGCGACGCCTGCACGCTGGTCGCCGCGCGGGCGAAGCTCATGCAGGCCCTGCCGGCGGGTGGCGCGATGGTCGCGATCCAGGCCACCGAGGCCGAGGTGACGCCGCTGCTCACGGCCGAGGTGAGCATCGCCGCGATCAACGGCCCGGACGCACTGGTGGTCTCGGGCACCGAAGACGGCACGGCCGCCGTCGCCGCGCAGTTCCCCGGCCGCAAGACCTCGAAGCTGCGCGTCTCGCACGCTTTCCACTCGCCGCTGATGGAGCCGATGCTCGCCGAGTTCTCCGCCGTCGCGAAGAAGCTCACCTATGCCAAGCCCGGGATCCCCATCGTCTCGACGGTCTCCGCCGACGCCGACCTGACGACGCCGGAGTACTGGGTGCGCCAGGTCCGTGCGACCGTCCGGTTCCACGACGGTGTGCGCACGCTGGCCGGCGAGGGTGTCCGGACGTTCGTCGAGGTGGGGCCGGGCGCGGTGCTCACCGCCGCCGCGCGGACCGCGCTGGACGACGGCACGCTCGCGTTCGTCCCGGCTCAGCGCAAGGACCGCGCCGAGGCCCACACCGTCGTCACCGCGCTCGCGACCCTGCACGCCCGGGGTGTTCCCGTGGACTGGGCGGCGTTCTACGCCGGTGCCCGGCGGGTCGGGCTGCCCACCTACGCGTTCCGCCGCACCCGCTACTGGCTGCCCGCCACCAGCGCCGCCGGCGACGCCGGGGACCACGGCCAGCAGCCCGCCGGGCACCCCATGCTCAGCGCCGTCGTGCGGGTCCCGGATTCCGACACGCTGGTGCTCACCGGCCGGCTGTCCGCGGACACCACGCCGTGGCTGGCCGACCACGTCGTCCTCGGCACGATCCTGTTGCCCGGCACGGCTTTCCTCGAGCTGGCGCAGCGCGCCGCCGACGAGGCCGGGTGCGCCCGGATCGAGGAGCTGACGCTTCAGGCCCCGCTGGCGCTGGCCGTGGGCGCGGGCGCGGCGATCCAGGTGTCGGTGGAAGCCGAGGAGAACGGCCGCCGTCGCCTCACTGTCCACTCGCGACTCGACGGCGAGGACGCCTGGATCCGGCACGCCGAGGGGTTCGTGGGTGCCGAGGCGGACCCGCCGTCGTTCGACCTGGCCGAGTGGCCGCCCGCGGGTGCCGTCGAGGTCGAGCTGGCCGAACCGTACGCGCGGCTCGCGGAGCTGGGCTACGACTACGGCACCGCCTTCCAGGGCCTGCGGGCGATGTGGCGGCACGGCGACGACGTGTACGCCGACGTCGTCCTGCCCGATGGCGCCGACGCCCTCGGTTACGGCCTGCACCCGGCCCTGCTCGACGCCGCGATGCACGCTCAGCTGCTCGGCCCGGGGCCGGAGGACGGCGAAGCGAAGCCGATGCTGCCGTTCGCCTTCACCGGCACCACCCTGCACCGTGCGGGCGCGGCGGAACTGAGGGTGCACGTGTCGCCGACGAGTGCCGACACCATCACGCTGCGGATCGCCGACGCCACCGGCGGGCCGGTGCTGTCCGTCGAGTCACTGGCCGCGCGGCCGATCTCGCTGGACAAGCTGACTTCGAACCGGGACTCGCTGTTCCGGGTGTCCTGGGAGCCCGCTTCGCCCACCGGGAACGCCGGCGGCGCGAAGGTGCTGGAAGTGCCCACTCCGGACGGTCCGGTGCCCACCGCGGCTCGTGCGGTCACGCGGCAGGTGCTCGCCGCGGTCCGGGAACTGCTCGCCGAGGACGGCGAAACCCGCTTGGCCGTGGTCACGCACGGCGCGGTGTCGGTCGACGGCGAAGACGTCAACCCGGCCGTCGCGCCGGTCTGGGGCCTGGTGCGGGCGGCCGAGGCCGAAAACCCGGGCCGGTTCGTCCTCGTCGACCTCGAAGTGAACAGCACCGCCGGCGACGCCGAGCCGGCCTTGGCCACCGGCGAGCCCGAGGTGGCCGTCCGCGACGGCAAGGTCCTCGTGCCGCGCCTGACCCCCGCGACGCCGCAGGCGGGGGCGCTGAACTGGAACCCCGACGGGACTGTCCTCATCACCGGGGGCACGGGCGGGCTCGGCGCCGTTGTCGCGAAGCACCTGGTGAAGCGACACGGGGTGCGCCGCCTGCTGCTCACCAGCCGCCGGGGCGCCGACGCTCCCGGCGCGGCCGAACTGCGCGAAGAACTCCAGCAGCTGGGCAGCGAGGTGACGATCGCGAGCTGCGACGTCACCGACGCGGCGTCCGTGCGGTCGCTGCTCGACGCGGTCCCGGCCGGAGCGCCGCTGACCGCCGTCCTGCACGCCGCGGGCGTCCCCGCCGCCGGCCGGGTCGAGGCGCTCACCGACGACGAGCTGGACCGCGTCTTCGCCCCCAAGGTCGACGGCGCGTGGCACCTGCACGAGCTGACCCGCGACCTCGACGCGTTCGTCCTGTTCTCCTCGGCCGCGAGCACCGTGCTCGCGGCCGGCCAAGCCGGCTACGCCGCCGCCAACGCCTACCTCGACGAGCTGGCTCGCCACCGCCGTGCCCAGGGACTCGCGGCGACGGCACTGGCCTGGGGCGCCTGGGCCGAGGACGGCGGCATGGCCGGCGAACTCGACGAGGCCGACTTCCGCCGGCTGCGCCGCCTCGGCACGCCGCCGATGGCCACCGACGAGGCCCTCGCCCTGCTCGATGCGTGTCTCACCGCCGAGGATGCCGTGCTCGCGCCGGTGAAGCTCGACCTCGCGGCGCTGCGCGCCCGCACCGACGCTCTTCCGCCGGTGCTGCGCGGGCTCGTCCGGCCCGCGCCGGGCCGCCGCCCGGCCGCCCGGGCCGGCGGCGCGGTCGCCGCCCGGCTGGGCACGGTGCCCGAGACCGAGCGCGAGGCCTACCTCCTGGGTGTGGTGTCCGAGCAGGTCGCGGCGGTGCTCGGGTTCACGTCGGCCGCGTCGGTCGAGCCGGAGCGTGCCTTCCAGGAGATGGGCTTCGACTCGCTCACTTCGGTGGAGCTGCGCAACCAGCTCGGTGCGCTGACCGGCCTGAAGCTGACCGCGACCATCGTGTTCGACCACCCGACGCCGGCCGCGCTCGCCCGGCGCCTGCACGAGCTGCTCGGCCCGGGCCGCGGCGCCGCGGAGCCGCTGCTGGCCGAGATCGACCGCCTGGAAGCGCTGCTGGCCGGCGCGGGGTCGCTCAACGGCTCGACCGCGAAGGTCACCGCCCGCCTCGACGCACTGGTCCGCAAGTGGACCGAGGCGAACACGGGCGTCGCCGAATCCGCCGACCTGGACGAAGCCACCGACGACGAGCTCTTTGCCGTGCTGGACGAGGAATTGGGTATCTCATGAGCAACGAGGACAAGCTCCGCGACTACCTGAAGCGTGCGACGGCCGACCTCAAGCAGGCCAGGCACCGGGTGCACGAGCTGGAGACCAGGGACACCGAGCCCCTCGCGATCATCGGCATGAGCTGCCGCTACCCCGGGGGCGTCGCGACGCCGGACGACCTCTGGGACGTCGTCGACGGCGGCCGTGACGTGATCGGCGAGTTTCCCGCCGACCGCGGCTGGGACCTCGAGGGCGTCTACGATCCGACGCCCGAGCGGCCCGGCAAGACCTACACGCGCCACGGCGGTTTCCTCTACGACGCCGCGAACTTCGACGCGGAGTTCTTCGGCATCAGCCCGCGTGACGCCCGCCGCGCCGACCCCCAGCAGCGGATCCTGCTCGAAGCGTCCTGGGAGGCCATCGAGCGGGCCGGGCTCGACCCGCACGCGCTCAAGGGCAGCCCCACCGGCGTCTTCGCCGGCGTCATGTACCACGACTACAGCGGTGGCAGCCCCGAGGGCAGCCTGGTCTCCGGGCAGGTGTCCTACACACTCGGGCTCGAAGGACCGTCGGTTTCGGTGGACACCGCGTGCTCGTCGTCGCTGGTGGCACTGCACATGGCGGCGCAGGGCCTGCGCCGCGGCGACTGCACGCTCGCGCTGGTCAGCGGCGTCGCCGTGATGGGCACGCCCGAGATGTTCGTCGACTTCTCCGGCCGCCGCGGCCTGGCCGCGGACGGCCGGAGCAAGTCGTTCTCCGACGACGCCGACGGCACGTCGTGGGCCGAGGGCGTCGGCGTGCTCGTGCTGGAGCGCCTCTCGGACGCACGCCGCAACGGTCATCGGATCCTCGCGCTGCTGCGCGGTTCCGCGGTGAACCAGGACGGCGCGAGCAACGGCTTCTCCGCCCCGAACGGCCCCTCGCAGGTCCGGGTGATCGAGGCGGCACTGGCCGACGCCGGGCTTTCGGTGTCCGATGTGGACGCTGTCGAGGCGCACGGCACCGGCACCGCGCTCGGCGACCCGATCGAGGCGCAGTCGCTGATGGAGACCTACGGGCAGCGCACCACGGGGGAGCCGCTGCAGCTCGGCTCGATCAAGTCGAACATGGGCCACCCGCAGGCCGCCGCCGGGGTCGCCGGGGTGATCAAGATGGTGCAGGCGCTGCGGCACGGCAGGCTGCCGCGCACCCTGCACGTCGGCACCCCGTCGAGGCACGTCGACTGGACCGCGGGCGCGGTGGAGCTGCTGACGGAGCCGCGCGACTGGCCCGAGGTCTCCCGCCCGCGCCGCGCGGCCGTGTCCTCGTTCGGGGTCAGCGGCACCAACGCGCACGTGATCCTGGAGCAGGCACCGCGCCAGGAGCGGGAAGAACCGCCCGCGCCGGTGGTCTGCCCGCTGGTGCTGTCGGCGAAGACCCCGGCCGCGCTGGCCGCCGCCGCCGGCCGGATGGCGTCCCATGTGGACGGTCAGGCCGACGAACTCGCCGACATCGCGCACACCCTCGCCACCGGGCGGGCCCGGCTCGACCACCGCGCCGTGGTGCTCGCCGGGGACGGCGCGCAGGCCGCCGAGGCGCTGCGCGCGCTGGCTGCCGGGGGATCGCGGCCGGACCTCGTCACCGGCACCGCCGATGTGCGCGGCAAGACCGTGTTCGTGTTCCCGGGCCAGGGGTCGCAGTGGACCGGCATGGCGATCGAGTTGCTGGCGCAGTCGCCGGTGTTCGCCGAGCGGATGGCCGAATGCGACGCGGCTCTGCAGAAGTTCACCGGCTGGTCGGTCATCGCCGTGCTGCGCGGGGAGCCGGGCACCCCGCCCGCGGACCGGGTGGACGTCGTCCAGCCGATGCTGTGGGCCGTGATGGTTTCGCTGGCCGCGTTGTGGCGTGCGCACGGCGTGGAGCCGGACATGGTGATCGGGCACTCGCAGGGCGAGATCGCCGCCGCGAGCGTCTCGGGTGCACTGTCGCTTCAGGACGGTGCCCGCGTGGTCGCGTTGCGCAGCAAGGCGATCGGGGACGTCCTCGGCGGCCGAGGTGGCGGGATGCTCGCCGCCGGCCTGCCCGCCACCGAGCTGCTGACCCGGCTCGACGCCTGGGGCGGCCGGATCTCCCTGGCTGCCGACAACGGCGCCACCTCAGCCGTGCTGTCCGGCGACGGCGAGGCCCTCGACGAGCTGCGTGACCAGCTGCAGGCCGAAGGCTTCCGCGCCAAGCGGGTGCCGGTGGACTACGCGTCACACTCCGCGCACGTCGAGCACCTCGCCGACCGCCTGCTGGCCGACCTCGGCCCGATCACCCCCGGCGCCGGGACGGTCGCGATGACCTCCACGGTGACCGAGGAGCCGGTGACCGGGTCCACCGTGGACGCGCGGTACTGGTTCACCAACCTGCGCACCACGGTCCGCTTCGCGCCGGTCGTCGCGAAGCTCGCCGAGGCGGGCTACACCCGGTTCGTCGAGGTCAGCCCGCACCCGGTGCTGGCCATGAGCATCCAGGAGACCCTCGACGAGGGCGGGCACAGCGGCGCCGTCGTCGGCACGCTGCGCCGGGACGAAGGCGGCCTGACCCGCTTCGCGACGTCACTGGCCGAGCACTCGGTCCGCGGCGGCGCGGCGGACTGGGCCTCGCTGGTGCCCGGCGGCCGGATCGCCGACGTCCCGACCTATCCCTTCCAGCACAAGCGCTTCTGGCACGAAGAGGAAGCCGCGGCAGCTCCCGTGACCGGCGCCCAGGTCGCCGACCAGGACTTCTGGCAGGACGTCGCAGGCGGCGACGTCGACGCGCTCGCCGCCCGGCTCGGCGTCGAAGCGGCCCCGCTGGCCGAGGTCGTCCCGGCACTGGCCGCCTGGCACGGCCGCCGCACCGACCTGTCCACGGTGGAGTCCTGGCGCTACCGCGTCTCGTGGGCGCCGGTGACCGTCACGGGCGGGCTGGCCGGCACCTGGCTGGTCGTCGTGCCCGCGGACGTCCCCGAGGCGGCCGAGCTGGCCGACGCGCTCGCCGAGCAGGGCGACGTCGTGCGGGTGATCGCGACGGCCGACCGCGAGAAGCTGGCCGGGCTGCTCACCGAGGCGACGGCGCTGCGGCCGTTCGACGGCGTGCTGTCGCTGCTCGCGCTCGACACCCGCGAACACCCGGAGCACCCCGCGCTCAGCACCGCGGTCGCCGCCACCATCGCACTGCTGCAAGCCTTGCGCGACACCGGCGTCGACGCTCCGGCCTGGGTGGTCACCCGCGGCGCGGTCGCGGTGGACGCCTTCTCCGCCGCCGACCCGGCCGCCGCGGCGGTGTGGGGCCTCGGCACGGTCGTCTCGCTCGACCAGCCCGCCACCTGGGGTGGCCTGGTCGACGTCGAGGGCCCCGCGGACGCCGCGCGCCTGGCCGCCGTGGTGTCCGGAGCGGACAACGAGGACCAGGTCGCGATCCGGCCGTCCGGGGTGTTCGCCCGGCGCATGGTCCGCGCTCCGCTGCCGGGAACCGAGGCGGAGTGGAAGCCGCGGGGCACGGTGCTGGTCACCGGGGGCACGGGCGCGATCGGCGCCCACGTCGCCCGCTGGCTGGCCGGCCGCGGTGCCGAGCACATCGTGCTCACCAGCCGTCGCGGCCTCGACGCCGCCGGTGCGCGTGAGCTGGTCGACGAGCTCGGCACCCGCGTCACCGTCGCCGCGTGCGACGTCTCCGACGAGCAGGCACTCGAGGCGCTGCTGGCCGAGCACCCGCCGACGGCCGTCGTGCACGCCGCCGGGGTGCTCACCGCCGAGTCGCCCCTGGCCGACGTCACGCCCGCGGAGTTCGCCGCCGCCACCCGCGCCAAGGTCACCGGAGCCGCACTGCTCGACAAGCTGCTCGGCGACACCGAGCTGGACGCGTTCGTGCTGATGTCCTCCGGCGCCGCCGTGTGGGGCACCTCCGGCCAGCCCGCCTACGCCGCGGGCAACGCCTACCTCGACGCGCTCGCCCGCCGTCGCCGCGCCGCGGGACGCACCGCGACCGCGATCGCCTGGGGCTCGTGGGGCGGCGGGGGCATGGTCGACGCCGAGGCGAGCGACCTGCTGCGGCGCCTGGGCCTGGCCGAGATGGCGCCGGAACTCGCCGTCGAGGCACTGGGCCAGGCGCTGGACCACGACGAGACCCACCTGGTGGTCGCCGACATCGACTGGGCCGCGTTCGCCCCGGTGTACCAGCTCGCCCGGCCGCGGCCGCTGCTGCGCGCGCTGCCCGAGGTCGCCGAGGACAAGACCGACGCGGTCGAGGACACCGGCGACCTGAAGGGGCAGCTGGCCTCGCTCACGCCCGCCGAACAGCAGCGGACGCTGCTGGAGCTGGTCCGCGGCCAGGTCGCCGTGGTCGCCGGCTACGACAACGGCTCCGCGGTCGAACCGGCCCGCGCGTTCAAGGAACTCGGGTTCGACTCGGTCACCGCGGTCGACCTGCGCAACCGGCTCGGCGCCGCCACCGGCCTCAAGCTCCCGGCCACCGTCGCGTTCGACCACGTCAACCCGCAGGCGCTCGCCGAGCACCTGTGGACGCAACTGGGCGGCGGCGAAGCGGCGGTCCCCCTCGAAGTGGAGCTGGACCGGCTGGAAGCGGTCGCGGCCGGCCTGGACGCCGCCGAGATCGACCGGTCCCGGATCGTCGCCCGGCTGCAGGCGATGGTGACCACCCTGCACAAAACCCTGTCCGGCACCAAGGCCACCGACGTGCTGGAGACCGCGACCACGGATGAGCTGTTCGCCCTCATCGACAACGAGCTCGGCGCCTGAGAGGTATCCCCACGATGACTGACGAAAGCAAGCTGGTCGACTACCTGAAGCGGGTGACCGCCAACCTGCAGGAGACGCGTGAGCGGCTTCGTGAGGTCGAGGCGGCGGAGGCCGAGCCGATCGCGATCGTCGCGATGGGCTGCCGCTACCCGGGCGACGTGCGTTCACCGGAGGACCTCTGGAGCCTCGTCGCCGAAGGCCGCGACGCCGTCGGCCCGTTCCCTGCCGACCGCGGCTGGGGCCTGGACTCGATGTTCGACGCCGACCCCGACAGCCCGGGCACCAGCTACGTGAGCGAGGGTGGCTTCATCCACGACGTCGCCCAGTTCGACGCGCCCTTCTTCGGCATCTCGCCGCGCGAGGCGCTCGCCATGGACCCGCAGCAGCGGCTCACGCTGGAGCTGGCGTGGGAGACCTTCGAGCGCGGCGGCATCGCCCCGCACTCCCTGGCGAAACAGCAGGTCGGCGTCTTCCTCGGCAGCGGCGACCAGGACTACTACGACGAGCTGCCGCCGTCGGTGCTCGCCGGCGAGGTCCAGGACTACCTGAGCACCGGCAACGCCGGGTCGGTCATCTCCGGGCGGATCGCCTACGCGCTGGGCCTGGAGGGCCCGGCGATCACGATCGACACGGCCTGCTCGTCTTCGCTGGTCGCATTGCACCTCGCCGTGCAGGCGCTGCGCCAGCGCGACTGCACCCTGGCGCTGGCCGGCGGCGTGATGGTGATGTCGCGGCCCGGCCCGTTCGTCGCCTTCAGCCGGCAGCGCGGGCTCGCCGCGGACGGCCGGTGCAAGCCGTTCTCCGACAGCGCCGACGGCACCGGCTGGGCCGAGGGCGCGGGCACGCTCCTGCTGGAGCGGCTGTCCGACGCGCGCCGCAACGGGCACCCGGTCCTCGCCGTCGTGCGCGGGTCCGCGGTCAACTCCGACGGCGCATCCAACGGCCTCACCGCCCCGAACGGTCCGTCCCAGCAGCGGGTGATCCGCCAGGCCCTGGCGAACGCGCAGCTCTCGGCGTCCGATGTGGACGCCGTGGAAGGCCACGGCACCGGCACCACCCTCGGCGACCCGATCGAGGCCCAGGCCCTGCTCGCCACCTACGGCCAAGACCGCGACCGCCCGCTGTGGCTCGGCTCGATCAAGTCGAACATCGGGCACGCCCAGGGCGCGGCCGGGGTCGGCGGTGTGATCAAGATGGTGCAGGCGCTGCGCAACGGCGTCCTGCCGAAGACCCTGCACGTCACCGAGCCGACCACCGAGGTCGACTGGACGGCGGGCAGCGTTTCGCTGCTGACGGAGGAGCGTTCGTGGCCGGCCGGGGACAAACCGCGTCGCGCCGGGATTTCTTCGTTCGGCGTCAGCGGCACCAACGCACACGTGATCGTCGAAGAGGCCCCCTCCGCCGAGGCGGAGGAAGTGACGCCGAGCTGGCCCGAAGGCGTCCCGGTCCCGTGGCCGCTCGCCGGGCACGGCACCGCGGCGCTGAAGGCACAGGCGTCGCGCCTGCTGTCCGTCGTGGACGGTGCTTCGCCGCTCGACCTCGGTTTCTCGCTGGCGACGTCGCGTTCGCCGCTCACCCACCGTGCCGTCGTGCTCGACGGGAAGGCCGGGGTCGCCGCCCTCGCCGACGGCCTGGAGTCGCCCGCGCTGGTCACCGGCACCGTCGTCGAGGGACTCACCGCGTTCCTCTTCTCCGGCCAGGGCGCCCAGCGCGCGGGGATGGGGGCCGAGCTCGCCGCCGCGTTCCCGGTGTTCGCTCAGGCACTGGACGAAGTCTTCGCCGAGCTGGACCCGCACCTGGACCGTCCACTGAAGACGGTCGTCTTCGAGAAGCCGCGCCTGATCAACCAGACCGGCTACACCCAGCCCGCGCTGTTCGCGATCGAGGTCGCGCTGTTCCGGCTGCTGTCCTCGTGGGGCCTCAAGCCCGACTTCCTGCTCGGCCACTCGGTCGGCGAACTGGCCGCCGCGCACGTCGCCGGCGTGCTGTCGCTGGCCGACGCCGCCAAGCTGGTCGCCGCCCGTGCGAAGCTCATGCAGGCGCTTCCGGCCGGCGGCGCGATGGTCGCGCTGCAGGCGACCGAGGACGAGGTCACGCCGCTGCTGACCGCCGATGTGAGCATCGCCGCCATCAACGGCCTCGACTCCGTGGTGCTTTCCGGCACCGAGGACGCCGTCACCGCCGTCGCCGCTCGGTTCGAGGGCCGCAAGTCCTCGAAGCTGAAGGTGTCGCACGCGTTCCACTCGCCGCTGATGGAGCCGATGCTGGCCGGGTTCGCCGCCGTCGCCCGCACGCTCACCTACTCCGCGCCCACGATCCCGCTCGTCTCGAACGTCTCCGGCGCGCTCGCCGGGACCGAGGTCGCCACGCCGGAGTACTGGGTCTCGCACGTCCGCGCGGCCGTCCGGTTCCACGACGGGCTCACCGCGCTGAGCGCCCAGGGCGTCTCGCGGTTCGTCGAGGTCGGGCCGGACGGCGTGCTGGCCGCACTGGCCCGGCACGCTTTTGAACAACAGAGCTTCGACGCGGTGGTCGTGCCGGTCCTGCGCAAGGACCGGCCGGAGCCGCAGGCGGCGCTCACGGCGCTCGCCGAGCTGTTCGTCAGCGGGCTCGTTCCGGACTGGGCCGCGGTCTTCGCCGGCCGCGGCGCGCAGCGGGTCGACCTTCCGCCGTACGAGTTCCAGCGCAAGCGTTACTGGCTCGACGCCCGCGCCAACCGCGACGAGGTGACCGCGGTCGGCCTCACCTCGGCCGGGCACCCGCTGCTCGGCGCCGCCGTCGCCCTCGCCGACACCGACGGCGTGGTGCTCACCGGGCGGCTTTCGGTGGAGACGCACGCGTGGCTGGCCGAGCACCGGCTCGGCGACGTCGTCACCGTGCCCGGCACGGCGTTCCTGGAGCTGGTGGTGCGCGCCGGCGACCAGGTCGGCAGCGGCCGGATCGAGGAACTCACGCTCAGCAGCCCGCTGGTGGTGCCGGAGCGGGGTGGCGTGCAGGTCCAGGTGACCGTGGGCGCGGCGGGGGAGCACGGTGTCCGCGCCGTGACCGTCCACTCGCGAGCGGAAGGTACCGGCGACGAGCCGTGGACGCTGCACGCGAGCGGCACGGTCGCGCCCCAGTCGTACCGGGGCGGGGTGGAGCTGGCCGAGTGGCCGCCCGCCGGTGCCCAGCCGGTCGTGATCGAGGGCGTGTACGACGATTTCGCCGACACCGGCCTCACCTACGGTCCGCTGTTCCGTTCGCTGCGCGCCGTGTGGAGCCGCGGGCGCGAGGTGTTCGCCGAGGTCGTGCTGCCCGAGGACAGCGACGCCGAGCGCTTCGGCCTGCACCCGGCGGCGCTCGACGCCTGCACCCACGCCCTGCGCGTCGCGGGCGGTGGTGACGGCGGGGTCGGCCGGGTCCCGTTCTGCTGGACCGGCGTCGAGCTGCACGCCACCGGTGCCTCGGCGCTGCGGGTGCGGTTCACGCCGACCACCGAGGACGGCTACGAGGTCGCTCTCGCCGACGCCACCGGGGCGCCCGTCGCCACCGTGGCCGAGACCGTGTTCCGCGCGTTCACCGCGCCGGTCACGGCGGAAGCGCCGCTCTACCGGATCGACTGGCAGCGGATCCCCACCGAGTCCACTGTGGACGCCTCCGCGGTGGAGGTCTTCGACTGCGCCGGTGAAACCGGCACGGCGGAGGAGACGCACGCACTGACCCACAGCGTCCTCGGCGCCCTGCAGATCTGGCTCGCCGAGGACCACCCGGAGGATGCGCGCCTGGTCGTGGTCACCCGTGGGGCCGTCGCGGCCGGCGGCGGCGTCACCGACCTCGCCGCCTCCGCCGCCTGGGGCCTCGTGCGCTCGGCACAGGAGGAAAACCCGGACACGTTCGTGCTGCTGGACCTGGACGCCGAGGCCGAGGTCGACGAGGTCCTGCCGCGGGTCCTCGCCACCGGGGAAGCGCAGGCCGCCGTCCGCTTCGGCACGGTGCTCGTCCCGCGGCTCGTGCGCACCGCGGCCGAACCCGAACCGGCGTACTTCCACCCGAACGGCACCGTGCTGATCACCGGCGCGTCCGGCGCGCTCGGCGCCAAGCTCGCCTGGCACCTGGTCACCGAGCACAGCGTCCGCCGGTTGTTGCTGGTCAGCCGTCGCGGCACGCCCGAGCTGACCCGCCTGGCCGCCGACCTCGGTGAGCTGGGCGTGGACGTCCAGATCGCGCAGTGCGACGTCGCCGACCGCGCCGCGCTCGCCGAGGTGCTCGCTGCGATTCCCGCCGAGCACCCGCTGACCTCGGTGGTGCACGCCGCCGGCGTCCTCGATGACGGCGTGCTCACCGCGCTCACCCCCGAGCGCCTCGACGCCGTGCTGCGGCCGAAGGTCGACGGCGCGCTGAACCTGCACGAGCTCACCCGCGACACCGCGCTCTCGGCGTTCGTGCTGTTCTCGTCGGTCTCCGGCGTGCTCGGCGCGCCGGGCCAGGGCAGCTATGCCGCGGCCAACGCGTTCCTCGACGCCCTCGCGTCGCACCGCGTGTCCCACGGCCTGCCCGGTCTGTCGCTGGACTGGGGCCTGTGGGGCGAGATCGGCGGCATGGGCGGCACGCTCTCGGAGGAAGAGGTCACCCGCCTCGCCGCGAGCGGCATCGTGCCGCTGTCCACCTCGGACGCTCTGGCGCTG
>Ga0207668_10000667_pt1 | contig 21078 bp, 19 predicted proteins | sample KBSS43metaG_FD_184323 | JGI IMG/M metagenome (GOLD analysis project Ga0207668, IMG submission 184323) | Switchgrass rhizosphere microbial communities from Kellogg Biological Station, Michigan, USA - KBS S4-3 metaG (SPAdes) (version 2) | ecosystem: Host-associated > Plants > Roots > Rhizosphere... | reverse complement strand
TGCCGCTCGTGGTGGTCTTCGCCGTCGCGCAACAAAAGGTGATCTCCGGCATCACGGGAGGTGCCGTCAAATGAACGTGACCATGCCTTCGTCCAGGTCGTAACGGGCGCCGATGATCTTCAGCGAGCCGGCCTTCACCGCGTCGGCGAGCACCGGCTTCTTGCCGAGGGCGGCCACGATGGTCTTCGCGTTGAGGCGCACCACCGCATCCACCAGGTCCTTGGGGTCGCTCTTCGCGGCCACCCGGACCACCGGCTTGATCGCGGCGACCAGCGCGTCGATGTCGTTGCCCATCTTGCCGGACTTCTTCTCGACCGCCTCGACCGTCGCCTTCACCGCGCCGCACTTCTCGTGGCCGAGCACCACGATCAGCGGGATCTTCAGCTCCGCGACGCCGTACTGGATGCTGCCCAGCACGGCCTCGTCCACCACCTGGCCAGCCGTGCGGCACACGAACAGGTCGCCGAGGCCTTGGTCGAACACGATCTCCGGGGGCACCCGCGAGTCGGCGCAGGACAGCACGACGGCGAACGGGTGCTGTCCCTTGGCCAGGCTGGTCCGGTAGGAGACGCTCTGGTCGGGATGGTTCACGCCGCCCGAGGTGAATCGCGCGGCGCCCTCCTTGAGCCGGGCGATGGCCTCGGCCGGGTTGGTGACAATGGGTTCGGTCGCCGCGGCGGGCGTGGTGGCGCCGGCCTGTTCCGCCGTGACCTTGACCGGGGTCGCCCGTTCCGACGCGCTCGTCTCCTCCGAAGATCCGCACCCGAACAGGGCACTCACGCCGGCGAAGACGCCGAGACCGAGTGCCGCCCGCCGCGTGGACCCACCTGACACCTGCACGGCACACCTCCGCAAGCCCGAGGAACCTGTCACCCTCCGCAGTCAAGCAGCCCACGGTTTCCGGGCGGGCGGAACCGGCGAAACCGGCTCAGATCAGGGCTCCGTCGTCGCGCAGGCGGCGCTGCAGGACCGCGACGTCGACCTCTCGTGGCGCGGTGCGGTCCGCGGCGCTGAGCGCGGCGAGCGTCCCCGCGGCCTGGCCCATGGCCATGCACTGGGCGATGGAACGGGCGCTGGCGTGTGCCTCGTGGCTGGCCGACAGGCAGCGCCCGGCGACGACGACGTTCGGCAGGCCGGCCGGCAGCAGGCAGCGCAGCGGGATGTCGTAGACGCCGTGGTCGGGGATGTACCGCCAGAGGGTGTCGGTGCCGCCGCTGTGGTCCTCGATCGGCGCCCCGCACCGGGCGATCGCGTCCGGGAACCGGCGAGCGCCGAGCACATCCTCGGCGGTGAGCCGGTAGTCGCCGTGGATCCGCCGGCCCTCGCGCACCCCGATCGACGACGAGATGCCGACCAGGCTGGCCTTCTCGTAACCGGGCACCAGGTCGTGCAGGAAGCGGACGTATTCGCCGACCTGCCGCCGCCCGGCGATCTCGGCGCGGCTCAGCTGGTGGACGTCGGTCGGATCAACGCCCTCGACCCGCGTCATGTTCGCCAGCGACACCCCCTCGACCGGGGTCCGGTGGACGCTGCCCTCCTGGCGCGGCAGGTCGTAGTCGCCGCTGCCGGCGGCGCGCGCCATCAGCTCGAACAGCTCCTCCTTGGGGAAGGACCGGGCCCGTTCGGTGTCGACGCCCGCGACCCGGAACGTGGTGGTGAGCGCCTGGACCGGCGCGCCGGGCCGGGCCGAGTCGAATCCGGCGCCGGCCAGGGCGCAGATGTCCGCGTCGCCGGTGGTGTCCACGACCATGCTCGCCGAGACCCGCAGCAGGCCGTTGCGGCCGGCGAGCAGGACATCGGTGACGGCGCCGCTCGCCTGGTCGGTGACCGTGTCGATCGCCGTGGTGTGGAACAGCACGCCGGCGCCGCTGCCGACGACGATGTCGTCCCACAGCAAGGTCAAGATCTCCGGCGAGTACGTGACGCCGCCACCCGCACCGTAGGTGTTCGGCCGGATGAACGCGGCGTCCCGCGCGGTGAGGTGGTCGACCACCTCCTGGGCGATGCCGCCGACCACCCGGGCGTTCGGCCCCGGCGTATAGAAACCGTAGAACGTGTCCAGCACGCCGGTGCCGATGCCGCCGAGGGAGCCGTGCCGCTCGACGAGCAGCACCCGGGCACCGGCCCGGGCCGCGGCGATCGCGGCGACACAGCCTGCCGAGCCGCCCCCGGCGACCAGCACGTCGACGGTCGGCAGCCGGGGGATCTGGTCGAGTACCGGCCGCAGCGCGGCGGCGAGCGGGAAGGATGCGGGCATCAGGAAACGTCCTTCGTGGCGAGGAATCGGGCGGGGTTGGCGCGCGTGATCCGGTCGACCGGTTCGTCGCCGACGTGCCGCCGCAGCCGGGGCAGGAAGTCGCGGCCGAGCACGTCCATGCCCGGCCCGCCGCCGTAGGAGCGCAGCATCGTGCGGCGGCCGACGTCGGTGCCCAGCAGCAGCCGGTCGGCGTGCCCGGCGGCCAGCAACCGTTCGACGAGGGTGATCAGGTCGGAGTCGGGCCGGTACTTGATCCGGCCGACCGTGTCGTAGAGCAGGTAGGCGCCCCGGGCGGCGAGTTCGCCGTGCAGGCCCGGGTCGGGGTTGCGGTCCAGATGGGCGAGCGACACCCGGTCGGCGGTCAGCCCGCCCGCCTCGGCGAGGTCGAGGATCTCGGCGGCCTGGGTGCCGATCTCGCAGTGCGCCGCGACGCCGACCCCGGTGAGCCGGGCCGCCTCGACGCCCGCCTCGATCCGGCGCCGTTCGCCCGCGGTGATCCGCTGGTAGGAGGCGCCGATCTTCACCACGCCGGCCCGCACCGCGGTCGGCTGCGGCACCGGACCACCCCAGTCCCGCGCGTCGATGCCGGTGCGCAGGTCGGCGAGCAGCACCTCGAGCAGGACGCCGGAGTCCTCGCGGTGCACCCAGTGCCCGGCGGCGTAGTGCGCGTCGCGGTGATAGCCGGTGGCCAGCACCACGTGCACGCCGGACCGGCGGGAGATCTCGGCCAGGTCGGCGGGCCGCCGGCCGAGCCCGACGGTGGTCAGGTCGACCACGGTGCCGACGCCGCTGCGGGCGACCAGCACCAGTTCGGCGCCCATCCGTTCCGGGTCGTCGAAGTGCTCCCCGGCCAGGAACGGGCTGGACAGGAACACGTGCTCGTGGGCGTCGACGACGCCGAGGCGGCCGGCCTCGACCGGACCGAGAACCGTTTGCACGGTGGCCATGCGGTGCGCTCCTATCGCAGGGTCCAGCCGCCGTCGGCGGGCACGACCGCGCCGGTGATGGTGCGGGCCGGGTCCGACAGCAGCCAGAGGATCGTGGCGGCGACCTCGCCGGGTTCCAGGGCACGCCGGCTCAGCGGGTGCAGCGCGGCGACCGACGGGGCCAACTCCGGATCGCCCAGCGCCCGGGCGGCCATCGGCGTGTTCACCAGCCCGGGTGCGACGATGTTGACTCGTACGCCGGACGGCGCCGCCGCGTAGGCCGCCGACCGGACCAGCGGCACCAGCGCACCCTTCGCGCTCGCGTAGGCGACCGTGAGGAAGTCGTCGGTGAGGGTGGTGGCCAGCGCCGAGCCGACGACCACGATGGATCCGCCGGGGGCCAGCGCCGGGATACCGGCCCGCAACAGGCGGAAGACCGACTCGTGGTTGACCCGGTGCACCTCGTGCCACGCCTCGTCGGTGCACTCGGTGATCGGCCCGTCCCCCCACGACCGCCCGCTCATCCCGACCGCGTGCACGATGCCGTCCAGGCCGCCGAGGAGCTCGGTGGCCTGCCGGACCGCCGTCTCGGCGCCGCCCGGCTCGGTGATGTCCACGGTGTCCCGGTCGACGCCGTGGGCGGCGTGCCCGGCGGCCGTCAGCGCCGCCAGCACGGCGGCGCCGATGCCGCCCCGGCTGCCGGCGACCAGGGCGCGCATCAGTGGGCCTTTTTGCGCAGGACCGCGGCGGCCCGTGCGGCGTGGTCGAGGTAGGCGTCCTCGAACAGGGCCGCCGACCGGTCCGCGCCGATCAGCTGCCCGCTGGTGAGTACGGACGGCATCCGTCCGGCCGCGACCAGCAGTTCCGCCGTACGGACCTTGATGTCGTTGACGATGGCGACGGCCGCTAGCGTGCTGCCCGGCCCGACCGGGGTGTCCAGCCCGGGGATCGCGCACAGCGCGTCGCCGACCGGAGTGCACAGGTCGATCACCACGTCGGCGTGGTCGCGCAGCCTGGTGCCGGAGGAGTGCCGCGCCTCGGACGCGTCGGTGGCGGCCAGCGAGGTGACCGCGATGACCGGCAGCCCGGCCTTGCGCGCGCCCATGGCCATCTCGATCGGCACGGCGTTCAGGCCGGTCGCGCTAAAGATGATCATGCTGTCCTGCGGGCGCAGCTCGAAGTTGGCGAGGATGACGTCGGCGAGCCCCTCGACCCGCTCGATGTACATCGCCTGGCGCTGGCCGTTGGCGCCGACGACCTGGGTGTGGAAGGTCATCGACAGCTCCACCAAGGGATGGAATCCGGGGTAGGAGCCGTAGCGGGGGAAGAGCTCCTCGATCGGGATCCGGGAGTGCCCGGTGCCGAAGCCGTGCACCACCCCGCCGGCGCCGATCGACCGGGCGGCGATCTCGCTGGCCCGCTCGATCGCCGTCTGCTGGGTGCGGTCGAGCTCGTCGAGGATGCGGCGAGCCTGCTCAGTCCATCTCACGGGTGCTCCAAGTCCGGGCGCCGATCGCGGCGCCGATCGCGGCGGAATGGTCGGTGAAGTGCGCGTGCCGGACCGTCGACGGGCCGATCAGCGGCGCCACCAGGGCGAGCCGCCGGCCGACGGCGCCGGCCAGGTCGGGGTAGTGCCGGGCCAGTCCGCCGCCGAGGACGACGTCGGAGATCCCGAGCAGGGCGCAGGCGTTGGTGACGCCCGCGGCGACCGCGTCCCGGGCCCGCTCGACGACTTCCGTCGCCGCCGGGTCGCCGTCGGCGGCCGCGGCGAAGACGTCGGCCGGGGTGCGCCAGGCGCCGCCGGCAGCCGGCCCCGCCTGCCCTCCGACCGGCCTCGCGCCGCCGGCGACCAGCCCGGCGCCGCCGGCGATGGCGTCGACGCAGCCGCGGTTGCCGCAGCCGCAGCGTGGGCCGCCGGGCAGCACGCTGAGGTGCCCGACCTCGCCGATGCGGCCGGCCGCACCGCCGAGCAGTTCCCGCCCGAGGGCGACGGCACCGCCCACTCCGGTGCCGAGCACCACGAAGAGCACGTCGGTGAGCTCGGTCGCGGCACCGAGGTGCAACTCGGCGAGGGCGAACGCGCGGGCGTCGTTGAGCAGCGCGACCTGCTGCCCGGTGTCCCGGGCCAGGGCCTCGCGCAGCGGGAAGTCGCGCCACTGCCCGGGCAGATTGGGCACGATGCCGGTCCGGCCGGTGTCGTCGTCGACATGCCCGGGGACGGTGATGCCGGCGCCCCGGATGCCGCCGGCCCGCTCGCCGATCAGCGCGGCGACCTGCGCGACGACGGATCGCTCGCCGTCGCGGGCGGTCGGCGTCGACCCGGTCTCGACCGGGGTGCGGCCGTCCAGGACGGCCCACTTGATGTTGGTGCCGCCGACGTCGATGCCGAGCCAATGTCCATCCTGGATATCTAGCCCTCTAGACATACGGTATCCTGAGAGTTCGCTCGGAGAAGGGAACGATCGCTGTGACTCGCGCCGGCACCCCGCGCTACCTGGTGATCGAGGAGCACCTGCGCAAGCTCGTCGGCGCCGGCCAGCCCGGTGATTCGCTGCCCAGCGACAGCGAGCTGTGCGAGCGGTTCAACGTCAGCCGGATGACCGCCCGGCAGGCCGTCATGCGGCTGGTCAACGAGGGAGCCATCTACCGCGTGCCGGGCAGCGGCAGCTTCATCGCCGACCGGCACATCCACCGCGGGATGAACAAGCTGTTGTCCTTCACCGAGGACATGCGGGCCCGCGGCCGTACGGTCAGCTCGCGGGTGCTCAGCGCCGGCTTGCGGGCCGGCGCCGCCGACGAACTGCGGGCGCTGCACCTCGCTCCGGCCGACCGGGTGGTCGCCATCACCCGGGTCCGGCTGGCCGACGGCGTCCCGCTGGCCCTGGAGCGGGCCGTGCTGCCGCCCAGCATGGCCCAGGTCCTGCAGGCCGACCTGGCCGCCGCGTCGATGCACGAGCTGGTGCGCGAGCTGGGCCGGGAGCCGACCCGGGCGCACGGCTCGCTCACCGCGGTGACCGCGTCCCCGCTGGAGGCGGAGCTGCTGGAGGTCAAGGTCGGCGGCGGGCTGCTGGTCGAGCGCCGGACGATCCTCGACCAGCTGGGCGCGCCGATGGAATACACCGAGACCTCGTATGTGGGGGAGCGCTACCTCTTCGACGTCATCCTTGAGCGCGGCTGACATATCAGCCTTCAGCCCGGTCAAGGGTGGGGAGCGCGTCGATCGTGCGCGGGTCGACCGGCAGCCCGGTGCGGGACGACTCCACCGCGGCGTAGCACAGCGCCAGGCCCGGCAGCGACGCCCGGGCCTCGTTGCTCGGCCGCCGGCCGTCCTCGATCGCCCGCAGCAGCTCGCCCATCGTGCCGCGCATCCCGTTGGTGAACCAGTCGCCCGTGACGGTCGCCGGGTGCGCGCCGGCCGCGTCGACCAGGAGGAGGTCGGGGCCGCCGAGCGACAGCCCGGCATGGGTGAGCACGCCGCCGGTGCCCTCGACCCGATAGCCGCCCGACTCGACCCACCGGCTGGACCCGCGGAAGACCAGGCTGACCTGCGCCTCGTCATACTCGACGAGGACCTGCGCCTGGGTAGCCACCGGGATGACCTGGCCGTCGCGGCGGCCGGTGTGCGCCGTCACGCCGCGGGCCGGGCCGTGCCCGGCGAACAGGGTGGCGACCAGGTCGAACCAGTGGATGCCGAAGTCGTACAGGATCAGGTCGGTCATCGTGGCGAACTCGGGCATCTCCGCGACGATCTGGTCGTGCGGCCAGTAGACGGCGAAGTCGGCCGAGGTCAGCGTGCCGAGCCGGCCGGCCGCCACCGCGTTGCGCAGGTAGGAGAAGTGCGGCGCCCAGCGGCCGTTCTGGTTGACCGCGAGGACCCGGCCCGCCTCGTCGGCCAGGTCGGCCAGTCGGCGTCCCTCGGCCAGCGAGCGCACGAACGGCTTCTGGCTCAGCACGTGCTTGCCGGCCCGCAGCGCGTCCTCGACGATCGGCGGGCGGACGTCGACGTGCGTGGCGATGTCCAGCACCTCGATGTCGGGCATCGCCAGCAGGTCGCGGTAGTCGGTGGTGACCAGCGCCTTCGGGAAGAACTCGGCCTGCCGCTCCAGCGCCCGCTCGGCGACGAGGTCGCACAGCACGCGTACGTCGTAGCCGGCCTCCCGGTAGGCGGCGAGGTGCAGCGCGCTGATCCCGCCGCAGCCGATCAGCCCGATGCCCGGCCGGTAGCCGACCGGGTCCTGCGGCAGATAGGGCACGGTCATCGCAGACTCCCGGCAAGCTCGGCGAGTGGCACGGTCGTCCGCCGGGCGGCGCTCGCCACGGCGGCGTCGACGATCTGCTGCCCGGCCCGCGAGATTTCCCAGGAGCTCGGCCCCTCGATCGGGACGTCGCGTTCCAGCCGGTCGATCAGGTAGCCGAGGTGGTCGCGCTCGGCCGCAGCCAGCACGTCGACCGGGATCGCCGCGCCCGCCGGCCGGTCCTCGGTGTGCAGGGTGATGTGGTCGGCGTAGTCCCAGCTCGTGATCACGCCGGCGGTCCCGACGACGGTGAACCCGCATCGCGGCGCGCTCTGCACGGTCCACGGGTCGGTGAACGTGCCCCACCGGGTCTGGAAGGTGGACAGCCCGCCGGGGTAGGCGGCGGTGACCACCGACTGCTCGTCCGCCAGCAGCCCGGCGGGCACGTGGGTCACGGCGGTCACCTCGGACGGCAGCTCGCCGTCGCGGAACCAGGTGCCCAGGGTGACGCCGTAGCCGAGGTAGTCCAGCAATGACCCGCCGCCGGCGGCCGGCTGATACCACCACGACGCGTTCTTGGTCGCCGGGTCCTCGGCCGCGCGGACCTCGTGCTTGTCGTGGACGTGCTTGAGCGGGCCGCGGTTGCCGTCGTAGTAGTGGATCGCGACGACCGGGCCGATGACCCCCTCGGCGATCAGCCGCCGGGTGGTGCGGTGCGGCGGATACCAGGCCAGCGGCCAGTTGACGGTCAGCGTGCGGCCGGTGTCGCGCATCGCGGCGATCATGCGGTCGGCCTCCGCCAGCGAGGACGCGAACGGCTTCTCGACGACCACGTGCACCCGGCGGGCGGCGAGGAACTCGGTCCACCGCACGTGGTCGGCCGTCGTCGAGCAGACGACGACAATGTCCGGTGCCGCGCGGTCGAGCATCTCGGCGACGTCGGCGAACAGCAATGACCCGGGCAGCCCCAGGTCGGCCAGCACGCCGCCGGCCCGCTCCGGCCGGTCGTCCCACGCGCCCACCAGCTCCGCGCGGGGACTCTCGGCGGCCAGGCGTAACTGGTCACCGGCATGCATGTGGTCGAAGCCGAGCACCGCGACTCGCCACCCACTTGTTGTTCCCATGACCCCGACCCTCGATCAGCTATCTATACAGCCATCGACTTTAAGAGACCTGAGGCCTGGGGTCAAGGATCCCTGAATGGCCGGGCCGGCGACGTTCCTGATCTCCAGAGGAGGGTGTTTACCAGTACATGCTACGCAGATCTCCAGTATCGGCTGAGTTCGTTCGCGGCATCGAAAGTACTAGCCATCTAGACTGCTGTGGCTTATCGTCTCGCCATGCACTGACCTTCCCCTGGAGGATCCAGATGAACGAGATGGTCCGTCCGGACGGCATCGGCCGCCGGTCCTTCATACGACTCGGCGCCGTGGGTCTCGGTGCGACGCTCCTGGCGGCGTGCGGCGACGGCAACGGCATCGGCGGCGGGACGACCGGCGGTGGCGGTGCCTCGGCCCCGGCCCTGCCGGCCGCGCCGGCCGTGAGCAACGCCGCCGCCGCCAAGAAATACTCCGGCACCACGGTGGTGACCGACATCCCCGGCTTCGGCACCGAACTGGCCACCACCGAGCAGCTCGCGAAGCAGTTCGAAGCGGAAACCGGCGTCAAGATCAAGACCGTGCCGCTGCCCAAGAGCACCTCCGACGCGTACGCCGGCGACCAGCGCCTGCTCGCCGCCGGCCAGGCCACCCCCGACGTGCTGCTGGTCGACCTGATCTACCCGCCCGCGCTCGCCGGTTACCTGCTCGACCTCAAGGGCCGGCTCACCGAGGCCGAGGTCGCGCTCAGCTATCCCAACCTCATCGGGGTCAACACCATCGACTCCCGGCTCGTGGCCTATCCCTGGTATGGCGGCTTCGGGCGCCTCTACTACCGCACCGACCTGCTGCGGAAATACGGCTTCTCGGCGCCGCCGAAGACCTGGACCGAGCTCACCGACATGGCCACCAAGATCCAGGCCGGCGAGAAGGCGGCCAACAAGGCGTTCTCCGGATATGTCTTCCAGGGCAACGCCTACGAGGGCCTGACCTGCAACGCGCTGGAGTGGGTCGCGTCGTACAACGGCGGCACCTTCATCGACGACCGGACGGTCTCGATCGACAACCCGAACGCGATCGCGGCGCTGAAACTGGCGCAGAGCTGGATCGGCAAGATCGCGCCGTCCGGCGTCACGACCTTCACCGAGGACGAGGCGCACAGCGCGTTCGGCGCCGGCAACGCGGCCTTCATGCGCAACTGGGAGTATGCCCAGGACCTGGACAAGGGCTCGGCCGTGGCCGGAAAGTTCGCCGTGGCACCGTTGCCCGCCGGTGCGGTCGCCGGCGGGAAGACCGCGGCGGCGGCCGGCGGCTGGGCGGTGGCCGTCAACAAAAACAGCAAGAGCCCCGATGCCGCAGTGGAATGGTTGCGCTACCTGACCAGCCCGGGCGCCCAGGCGTACCGCGCCGTCAACTCTGCCGACGTGCCCGCCCAGCCGGGCGTCGCGGCCCTGCCCGAGGTGCAGACCGCCCTGCCCGCCCTGAAGCAGGAGGTCAACCCGGTCGCCCGGCCGACCCAGATCGGCGGCAAGTACAACGAGGCGTCGACGGTCATCTTCCAGGCGGTGAACGCGATGCTGCGCGGCTCGAATGTGGAGTCGGGGGTGCGCAAGATGGCCGGCGACCTGCGGGGACTGGTCGGATAGTGTCCGTGCGACCGCCCGGCGCGGGCCCCAAGCTCGCCACCCGCCAGGCCCGGCTCGCCTGGCTCCTGATCGCGCCCACCTTGGCGGTGACGGCCGTGGTGGCGCTGTACCCGGCCGTCACCACGGTCTACCGCAGCTTCACCGACGACACCTTCGGCGGCACGTCGCACTGGATCGGCCTCGACAACTACGCGACGCTGCTGCACGACGCCGCCTTCCGGTCCGCGACGTGGATCACGATCGAGTTCACCGCGCTCACCGTCGCGGTCGAGGCCGTCCTCGGCGTCATCCTGGCCGTGGCGCTGAACCAGGCCTTCGCCGGCCGCGGCGCGATGCGGGCGCTGCTCCTGGTGCCGTTCGCGATCATCAACGTGATCTCGGTGAGCATCTGGAAGCTGATGTTCAACCAGAGCTACGGCGTCTTCAACGACCTGCTCGTCGACAAGCTGCACCTGGCGGACCAGCCGATCGACTTCTTCGGCACCCGCACCGCGGCGCTGCTGTCCGTCTCGGCCATCGACGTGTGGAAGACGACACCCTTCGTCGCCCTGCTGCTGCTGGCCGGGCTGCAGTCGATCCCGGCCGACGTGCAGGAGGCCGCCCAGGTCGACGGGGCGGGACCGATCCGGCGGTTCTTCGCCATCACGCTGCCGCTGCTGCGCCCGGCGCTGCTGGTCGCCCTGGTCTTCCGCACGCTGGACGCGTTGCGGGTGTTCGACGTGTTCTACGTGCTCTTCGGCGCCCGGGCGGACACCACCACCATGTCGATCTACATCGAGCAGAACATCGTGGACTTCGGCAAGGCCGGATACGGCTCCGCGATCAGCGTCGTCACCATGCTGCTCATCGCGGTCTTCGTCGCCCTCTACGTGGGCCTGAACGCGAGGGCGAACAAATGACCGACACCCTGCGCCGGCCGGCCGCCGTCACCAAGCCGTCGCCGGCACCCCGGCGTCGCGGGCGAACGCCGGCCGCCCGGATCCGGCGGGTGCTCTTCTACCTGCTGGTCCTGCTGATCGCGGGCTACCTGCTCTTCCCGATCTACTGGGCGGCGAAGACCGCCGTCTCGGCGGACCAGGAGATCTATGCGACGCCGGCCGCGTACCTGCCGCACAGCTTCACGATGCAGCACTTCAACAACGCCCTCAGCGACCCGCGCTTCCTGCGCAGCATCGTCAACTCGCTGATCGTGGGCGGCTCGGTCACCGCGATCTCTGTGTTGGTGGGGTCGTTCGCCGCCTACGCCCTCGGTCGCTTCACCTTCCGCGGCCGCAGCACCATGCGGTACGTCATCCTGGCGATGTCGATCTTTCCGCAGATCGCCATCCTCGGCTCGCTCTACAAGCTCCTGACCGCGACCCACCTCTACAACACGTTGCCCGCTCTGATCGGCACCTACCTGATCTTCATACTGCCCTTCACGGTGTGGACCATGACCAGCTTCTTCCAGCAGCTGCCCAAGGAGCTCGAGGAGGCCGCCTACATCGACGGCGCGTCCACGATGCAGACCTTCTGGCGGGTCATGATGCCGCTGGCCGCGCCCGGCCTCGCCGCCACCGCGATCCTCGCCGTCATCGCGGCGTGGAACGAGTATCTCTTCGCGCTGTCCTTCGAGTCGGACAGCAGCAACTGGACCGTGCCGGTAATGATCTCCAACGTCGGCGCGCAGTCCAGCGCGTACACGATCCCGTGGGGTGACCAGATGGCCGCCTCGCTGGTCGTCATGATTCCGGTGATCGTCCTGGTGTTGCTGCTCCAGCGCCGGATCGTCGCGGGACTGACCGGCGGCTCGGTGAAGGGCTGAAGCCCGTCAGGGCGGCGCCGGGCCGCCCTGACGGGGTGGGTCACGTTGTGCAGTCGGGCGGCCCACGGTTTCCGCGCGGACGGAACGGCGAAATCGGCCGCGTGGGGTCAGCGCCGCACGTCGATGAAGATCGGGTTGGTGTAGAACCACGTGTCCGCCCACGGGTCGCCGTCGCCCGGCGTGTGCGGCAGCGGGCCGTTCGGGTCGATGGCACGTCCGAGCAGGCCGGGCCCGTGCCGGCGGCCGTCGCTGCCGCGCAGTCGCAGATAGCCCGGCTCCCACACCGGGCCGATCGGCAACCGCAGGGTGTACGTGCCGGTCCGCTTCGCGACGTCGAAACTGTGCACGACGCGGGTGTCCGGGGCGCGCCAGTTGTCCCGGTCGGTGGCCGGTCCGCGGACCGCGCCGCGGATGACGTCGACGTGGGCGAGTCGAGGCAGCTCGCCGTGGTAGTTCGGCCGGGTCGCGGTGGTGATCGTGATCTCCAGCGTGACGTGCTGGCCGCGCTGGACGGACAGCCGGCCACCCAGGGTCACCCCACTGCGGTGCGGCGCACCCGTCAACCGGACGTCGACACCGTCGATCAGCTGGCCGTGGTCCACCCAGACGCGGCCGGCCCGCAGACCCGCCATCACCTCCAGGTAGCCGTACCGGGTCACGCCGACGTGGGTGCGGCTGAACTGGCCCGGCCAGAGGTCGCTGCCCGGTTGCGCCGTGTCCGTGTTCACCGGATCCGGCAGCCTGCCGGTGTTGTCGAAATTCTGGCCCGGCAGCCAGTCGCCGTTCTTCCAGGTGTCCCCGACGGTGCGGTGGTTGTCCGAGTTCGTGGTGATCGAGAAGAGCTTCCCCTCGGACAGCATCGCGTCCCACAACCCGCCGACCGTGGCGGTCACCCAGTCGAAGCCGCCATAGGTCACGTACGCCTCGGCGGGGTATCCGGGCCAGGACTGGGTCGACGGCTTGTTCTCGTACTCCCCGCGGATGCTGGTGGCGCCGCGGCCGGGCATCGCGGCGCCCTGCGCGCCCGGCGCCCCCTCCATGCCGATCATGATGCTCGGATCGGCGTCCCGCCAGCCCCGCAGCTCGTGCGGCGAGTCGATGCCCAGCCGGGACGGGTGGTTCGCCAGGACGAGCACGTCGTCGACATAGCCGGTGCGCTTGCGTTCGGCGAGCCAGCGGATCGCCGCCACGGCGTGCGCCTCGTTGCCCGGCGTGTCCGGATGCGTCGCGCCGCCCTCGGTGCGCTTGAGCAGCTTGCCGTCGTACGCCAGCTCGAACTGGCGCAGGACGTCCGCCTCGTTGGCGCCGGGCGCGGTGAACACCGTGCAGTGCTCGGCGGCCGGGATGTACCATTCCAGGCCCTGGAAGATCAGCATCCGCGGGTTCTCCACCCGCGCCTTGAGCGCCTCGGCACGTTCCGCCAGCGCACCGCCCGCGTTCGCGTGGCCGAAGTTGCTGTGCTCGGTGAACACCATCCAGTCCAGGCCGTACTGGGCCGCTCGCGTGGCCAGCTGGGAGAACGTGTACTTCGCGTCGTGGCTGTACACGGAGTGCACGTGATGGTCGCCGACCAGGTACATCAGCTGCGGGTCGTCGTGGTCGGACGGCGTCTGGGCCGCCGCGGGCCCGGCGGCCGCCACCGATCCGCCCATGGCGGCGGCGAGTCCGGCGCCGAACAGGCCCGCCCGGCGCAGCATGGCGCGACGGGACACCCCTTGGGCGTCCAGGAATTCCTCCGGCACGTCCGGATCGGCCCACCCGGGCATCGGGTGCCTGTCGATCTGATCCATCGCCTGGCTCCAATCGTGAGTACGCGGTGGGCTGGCCATGGCCGTCCGGTCCGGTCGCCCGCTCAGTCGTGATCGAGTTTGAAGATCTATGACTGACTTAGCAATAGATTCGAGATGCTGCGCGTGACAATGACTGATCGAATCTTGCCCTCGCAGCCTTACTGAGACGATTAGGCCTATAAAGCGAGAATTCGCAGAGAACAGATGATTGACTTTGAGCGACAACTGGCAAGGGCCGGCGCCCCGCGCGGGGGCGCCGGCCCTTTCGCCGGAGGCGAGGATCAGGAGGCGAGTTCCAGTTCCTTCGCCGGGGCGTCGTCGGCCGCCCGCTTGGTGTCCCGCATGACCAGGGCGGACAGGATGGCGGCGGCGAGGACGCCGATCGCGCTGAGGGTGAAGGTGACCGACATCGCCGAGGTGAATGCCTCCCGGGCGGCGTGCACCAGGCCGGGGTCGCCCTGGGCGGCCGCGAGGGCGCCGGAGATCGAGTGCTTGGCCTGCTCGGGGGCGTCGGCGGACATCTCCCGGGCGAAGCCGCTGGAGAGCAGCGAGCCGAGGATCGCGATGCCGAGCGCCGTGCCGGCCTGCTGGATGGTGTCGTTGAGGGCCGAGCCGACGCCCGCCTGCTCCGGCGGGATGGTGCCCATCAGCGCGCCGACCGCGGCCGGCATGGCGAGGCCCGCGCCGAGGCCGAGCAGGCCGAGCGCCACCGCCGGGACGGCGAAGCCCGAGTCTGCCGAGACGGTGGTCAGCAGCGCGAAGGAGGCGACCATGGTGAGCATTCCGCCCAGCACCAGGATGCGGTTGCCGATCTTCGGGGCGAGCGCGGCGCCGGTGGCGTTGCCGATCAGTGCGGCGACGGCCAGCGGCAGGAACGCGAGCCCGGCCCGCACCGGCGAGTAGCCGAGGACGAACTGCAGGTACTGGGTGAGCACCAGCAGCAGGCCGCCGTTGCCGATCTGCACGAGCGCCAGCGACAGCGAGCCGCCGCTGAAGTTGCGGTGCTTGAACAGGACCAGCGGCACCATCGGCTGATCGGTGACGTTCTCCCAGATCACGAACCCGGCGAGGGCGGCGACCGCGATGACGAGGGTGACCGCGGAGCGGCCGCTGAAGGCGCCGTGCTGCGGGATCTCGATGATCCACCAGACCAGGGCGGTCATGCCGGCCGCGGACAGGACGGCACCGAGCGGGTCGGGCTTCTGCCACGGCCCCTTCGACTCCGGCATGAGGACGAGGCCCGCGATGATGGCCAGCGCGACGACCGGGACGTTGATCAGGAAGATCGAGTGCCAGGAGAAGTGGGCGATCAGCACGCCACCGAGCACCGGGCTGCCGACCAGGCCGAGCATCGACACCGAACCCCAGGACGCCATCGCCTTGCCGCGCTCGGTGTCGTCGAAGACGGTGATGAGGATCGACAGCGTGGACGGCATGATCAGCGCACCGCCGACACCCATCGCGATCCGCACGGCGATCATCTCGCCGGGGTTGGTGCAGAAGGTCGCGGCCAGCGACGCGGCGCCGAACAGCAGCAGGCCGATGATCATCACTTTCCGGCGGCCGAACCGGTCGCCGAGGCTGCCCGAGGTGAGCAGCAGCCCGGCGAAGACCAGGACGTAGGAGTCCAGGATCCACTGGATGTCCGACGCGCTCGCGCCGATGTCCGCGGTCATCTGCGGCACCGCGACGGTCAGGGCCATCCCGTCGACCACCAGCACCAGGCTGCTGAGGCACAACACGATCAGGATCCACCAGCGGTGTGGATTGCGAGTCTCCATCGGAGCTTCCTTTCGGCTTGCGTACGTCGTTCCGGCGATGCGAACACTGTACGCACACGCGAACGCCGTACGCAACACCATCAACATGTACGCTGATGGCGAACGGTGTACGCACGAGGAGGAGCGCCATGGCCGCCAAGAACCCGATCCCGTCCGTGTGGGCCCGCCAGCAGGCCGAGCCCGGCCAGCCCGCACTCAGCCGGGCCGCGATCGTCCGCGAGGCGATCGTGATGCTCGACGCCGAGGGCATCGAGGCGCTCAGCATGCGTAAGCTCGGCGCCCGCCTGAACGCCGGCGCGACCTCTCTCTACCGGCACGTCGCCACCAAGGACGAGCTCATGGAGCTGGCCGTGGACGAGGTCTTTGCCGAGATCACCGTGCCGCCCGCCGACGGTCCGGACTGGCGCGCGGCGGCGACCGAGGCCGCCCGTTCCTTCCGGGCGACCGCGCTGCGCCACCCGTGGCTGTCCTCAGTGCTCGGTCAGGCCGGCCTCGCCTACCTGGGCCCCAACCTGATGAGCTTCAGCGACCGGCTGGCCGCGCTGTTCGCCGCGGCCGGCTGCCCCGAGCCGAGCGGCGCGATCGACACCGTCCTGTCGTACGTGATCGGCATGAGCACGACCGAGGCCGCGTGGCTTACCACGGTCGCCCGCTCCGGAGAATCGGAAGAGGCGTTCATCACTCGTCTCATGCCCGCCGCCGAGCGGGCCGCGGCCGGCTACGAGCATCTCGTAGACGCACGTGCCGTCGGGCTGGTCGACCCCGTCGACCTGCGCAATAGCAAGTTCGCGTACGGCTTGGAAGTGGTTTTGGACGGCCTGGCACTACGGATCCCGAGGGGGTAATCGTGCGACATAACGGACTTGCCAAAGATTGCTCCTAGGTAAATCCTCCGGACGGACTGTTGACCATCCCCGGTCGACAGTTGATCCTTTGGCGACAGCGCCGGAGGGACCCTCGGTGGCCGAATTCGCGTGGCGGCGCGCTTTCCCGATCGAGCATGAGAACCGACGCGTCGTGAGCTCACCCTTCGTGGTTTTGGCGCTACGCACAGCGCCGGAATCATCACGCTTACAGAGGAGAGGATCGCGTGCCCTACGTGGACGTTCGGCCGCGCCGGAAGGGGTGGCCGGGTGAGTAATCTCCCCGCACCCGCAGGCGCACCGGAAGAAGTCGTCGAGCAACCGGCGCCCTTGCACGCCGCTCCCTCCGGCGGCACGATCCGCCGGCGGATCGCGCGCACCCTGGCGTTGCCGGTCGTCGCGGCTCTCGTACTGCTCGGGGTCATCGCGGTCATCGAGGTCGACGACTATCGGGACGCGGCAGCCACGGCCCAGGCCGTCACGCTGGACCTCGCGGTCCAGGGCCTGGTGCAGGAACTGCAGACCGAGCGTGGTCTCACCGCCGGTCTGCTCGGCGGCAACGTCGGCTTCCGGCCCGAGATGGCGCCGGCCCGCCAGCGCGTCGACGACCAGCGCGCAAAGGTGGAAAAGCTGACCGCCGACGGCGGCGAGGTCGAGGACCGGGTCGCCGCCGCGCTGCGCCGGCTCGACGGCCTGGCGGGCGTCCGGGCCGGCACCGACACCGGTGCCGGCGAGCGGGCGGCCACCTTCACCTTCTACACCGATCACATCACCGACCTGCGCAACGTCGACTTCGGACTGGACAGCTCCACCGACGCCGAACTGCGCCGCGACGTGGCCGCCCTGGAGGCGCTCAGCGACGTCAAGGAGGCGACGGCCCGGGAGCGGGCGTTCCTCAACGGCGTCTTCTCCGCCAGCGGTTTCCGCGGCGGCGAGTTCCTCCAGTTCGTCACGATGCGCTCGGCCAAGGACGCGGCGCTCGCCTCGTACGGCCGGTACGCCGACCCGACCGCGCGCGACGCGATGAACTACGTGAACGACACCGGCGCCGCCCGGGTCGCGGCCTACTTCGAGCAGGTGGCCCTCGGCGCCGGCGACGGCCGCTACATGCAGGTCAACCCGCAGTCCTGGTGGTCCGCGCTGACCACCGTGCTGGACGACATGCTGCGCCTCGAACAGCACGTCGGATCGGTCATCCAGGCCCGCGCCGAGACCCTGCAGGACCGGGCCACGCTGCGGATGGCCGGCCTGCTCGGCGCGACGCTGCTCTGCTTCATCGGCTCGATCTACCTGGCCCGGATCGCGTCGCGGTCGATCGCGCGCCCGCTGGCCGACCTCGCCGAGGAGGCCAACCGGCTGGCGAGCGAGCAGCTGCCCGAGGCGGTGCGGCGGGCGACCGCCGGCGCCGAGGACACGCCGCCCTCCCCGGTGCGGGTGGCACGCGGGGCAAGTGACGAGGTCCGCCAGGTGGCGGACGCGTTCGACCGGGTGCAGGCCACCGCGTACGCGCTCGCCACCGAACAGGCCTCGCTGCGGCGCAGCAGCGCCGAGTCGCTGGCCAACCTCGGCCGCCGCAACCAGAACCTGCTGCGCCGGCAGCTGGGCTTCATCACCCGGCTGGAACGCGAGGAGTCCAACCCGCAGGGGCTGGCGAACCTGTTCGAGCTCGACCACCTCGCCACCCGCATGCGCCGTAACGCGGAGAGCCTGCTGGTCCTCGTGGGCGCGGCGAGCCCGCGGCAGTGGTCCGAGCCGCTCCCGGTCACCGACCTGATCCGCGCCGCCATCTCCGAAGTGGAGGAATACCGGCGGGTGACGCTGCGCCGGGTGGACGAGACCATGGTGGCCGGTTCGGTCGTCAGCGGTGTGGCGCACATGTTGGCCGAGCTCATCGAGAACGGACTGGCCTTCTCGCCGCCCGACCAGGACGTGGAGATCCACGGCCGGATGGTCGGTGACAGCTACCTGATCGCCGTCATCGACCAGGGCGTCGGCCTCAGCGCCGCCGAGCTGGATCGAGCCAACGAGCGGCTGCGCGGCGAGGGCGACTTCATCACCGCGCCCGCCCGGTTCCTCGGCCACTACGTGGTCGGCCGGCTCGCGGTCGACATGGGCATCGACGTGCGCCTGACGCCCTCACCGGTGACCGGCGTGACCGCCCGGATCACTCTGCCGCCCAACATGCTGGCGACTCAGCCGGCCGTCGCCGGCGCGGCCGGTGCCGGCCAGCGGTCCGTCGCGCCGGCCCGGCCGGGCCGCCCGCTGCGGGTGGCGAGCGACCTCGCCGACACCGAACTGCTGCGGCTGCCGCCGGCCGAACCGGCCCCGGCCCCGGCCCCGATGACGGCCACCGCCAGCAACGGACGCGTACGGCCGACCACGGTCGAATACGTCGTCCTGGACGACAGCCCGGTCGCACCCGCGCCGCCGCAACGGGTCGAATCCTTCGTGCCGGCGCCGGTCGCCGCCGATCCGGTGTTCGAGCCGTCGCCGGACGAGGCCGAGCGGACCACGAACGGCTTGCGTAAGCGCAGCCCGCGGACGCGTAAGGGACCGGCCGCCGCGGCGCGTTCGGCGACCATTGTGTCCGAGCGCCCCGAGGACCGGCCCGCACCAGTGAGCGCCTCACCGGAAGACGTCCGGGCCCGCCTGACCGCGTTCCGCCAGGGTGTGCAGCGCGGCAGCACCGAGAACGCCGGTCGTCCGTGATCCTTCCCAGTCCTTGCCAGCCCCGTCCTTGCCAGCCCCCCGGCAATGTCGAAAGAAGTCCTCATGAGCGTTGATACGTCGGCCGACCGGCACCAATTCAACTGGCTGCTCGGCAACTTCGTCCACCAGACGGACGGGGTCCGCGATGCCGTGGCAGTGTCGTCGGACGGGCTGCTGATCGCCAGCTCCGACGGGTTGAACCGGGCCGAGGCGGACCAGCTGGCCGCGATCGTCTCGAGCCTGGCCAGCCTCGCCCGCAGCGCCTCGCGCCGCTACGACTTCGACGGCCTGAAACTCATCATGATCGAGATGCGGCGCGGGTTCCTGCTCGTCTCGGTCATCGACGGCGGCAGCTGCCTGGGCGTGGTGGCCGGCAGCGAGAGCGACCTGGGCCTGGTGGGCTACGAGATCTCGCTGCTCACGGAGAGGTTCGGCAACCTGCTCACCCCGGCGCTGATCGCCGAGTCCCGGCAATACCTACCGCGATGACCCCGTCATCGTGGGACCAGGATCCCCTCATGTTCCCGTACGCCGGTGCCCGCCCGGCCGCGCCGGCGGATTACCGGCCGGTCAGCTCGTCGCCGGAGTCGGACGAGGACCCGATCGTGCGCCCGTTCATGATCACCGGCGGGCGGACCCGCCCGCTGCAGGACGGGCTGCGCATCGAGACGCTGCTGCGGGCGGCCCCGGCCGCCCTCTCGGCGCCCCTGCGGTTCGAGTCCCGGCGGATCGTCGAGCTGTGCCAGCAGTCGATGTCGGTCGCGGACCTGTCGGTGGCCCTGCGGGTGCCGCTCGGCGTGGCCCGGGTCATCATCGCCGACCTGATCACTCAGGACTACCTGCGGGTCGAGGAACAGCCCAACGAGTTGTCCACCGCATTGATCGAAAGGATCAGGGATCGTGTCCGGGCGCTATAGCGACACACGGCAGATGGCGCCGGTCGCGGTAAAGATCGTCATCAGTGGCGGTTTCGGCGTCGGCAAGACCACCTTCGTCGGTGCCATCTCCGAGATCGAGCCCCTGGTGACCGAGGCCGAGATGACCGAGAAGTCGATCGGCATCGACGACACCTCGGCGGTCGCCAACAAGACCACCACGACCGTGGCGCTCGACTTCGGCCGGATCACTCTGGACGACGCCCTGCTGCTCTACCTGTTCGGCACCCCCGGGCAGGATCGGTTCGCGTTCCTCTGGGACGACCTGGTCGACGGTGCCCTGGGAGCGATCGTCCTGGTGGACACCCGGCGGGTCGAGGACTGCTTCCCGGCCATCGACTACTTCGAGGAGCACGAGATCCCGTTCATCATCGGCGTCAACACGTTCGACTACGCATTGCGTTTCGACCTCGAAGAGGTCCGGGACGCGCTCGGCGTCGACCCTGACGTGCCGCTGGTGGAATGCGACGCGCGCGACCGCGAGTCGGTCAAGCGCGTGCTCGTCGCGCTGACCGAGGAAGTGCTGAACAAGAGGCTGAGCCGGGAACGGGCGGGCTCGGCGTGGTGAGAAACGAGACTGTGGGAGAGGGAAAGAACCGGATGCGCGCACCGATCCTCGGCCGGTCGGCGGGCCGGCTACGGGCCGCCGTCGCCGCCCTGGCCGTGCTGGCGCTGGCCGGCTGTGCCGGCTCGTCCGCGGCACTCACGCCGCCGCCGGGGGTGCCGAAGGTCCCTTGTGGAAACGTGACGATCGCGGTCAACCCGTGGGTGGGCTACGCCGCCGACGTGGCGGTCGTCAGCTACCTGCTCAAGCAGCAGCTCGGCTGCAAGGTGGTGGAGAAGGACCTCACCGAGAACGAGTCCTGGGAGGGCCTGGCCAAGGGCAACGTCGACGTCATCCTGGAGAACTGGGGACACGACGACCTGAAGAAGAAGTACATCGACGACTCCAAGGTCGCGGTCGAGCTCGGGCTGACCGGCAACAAGGGCGTCATCGGCTGGTACGTTCCACCGTGGATGGCCAAGTCCTATCCC
>Ga0207668_10000663_pt1 | contig 21145 bp, 23 predicted proteins | sample KBSS43metaG_FD_184323 | JGI IMG/M metagenome (GOLD analysis project Ga0207668, IMG submission 184323) | Switchgrass rhizosphere microbial communities from Kellogg Biological Station, Michigan, USA - KBS S4-3 metaG (SPAdes) (version 2) | ecosystem: Host-associated > Plants > Roots > Rhizosphere... | reverse complement strand
CGAGATCCGCGACCTGCAGCGGCGGCTGGCGATCACCACGATCTACGTGACGCACGACCAGGAGGAAGCGATGGCGGTCTCGGACCGCATCGCCGTGATGAACCAGGGTTCGATCGTCCAGCTCGGCTCGGCCGAGGATCTGTACCATCGTCCGGCGTCGCTGTTCGTCGCGCAGTTCATCGGGCGCGTCAACCTGATCGCCGGCCGCTTGACGAGCAAGGCCGGCGATGGCGTCGTCGTCGCCGCACTGGGCACGTCGTTCGCGCTGGCCGACGCGCCGGCCGGCGTGGTGCCAGGCACCGACGTGCGGCTGCTGCTTCGACCCGAAGCGGTCAGCGTCACCCGCGATCCAGCTGCTTCAGGCGCATTGCGTGCATCGGTGACCGGGCGCACGTTCCTCGGCGAGAAAGTCGAGTATCTGCTGGAGTGCGCGGGCGAGGCGCTGCAGGTCGTGCAGTCGAGCGCGGACGCCGCCGACGTGATCGCTGTTGGCGACAGTGTCGGACTGCGGATCGGCGAGCGCGCGCTGGTGATTCTGCGCGACGACTAGCGATGGCACGGGCGACAGGGAAATCATGGATCGTCGGGCTGGCGCTGCTGGCGGCGACCGCCGCAGGCGGCGCCGACGCGCCCCGCGCAGTCCATGGCGCGTCCGACGCGTTCGCCGAACCCGGTGTTGCGCTGGCGTGGGGAATCCTGCGTGGCGCGAGCGAAGCGGCGACCAACGTCGTCATCAGGATCGATGTCGACGCAGCGACCTATCCGGTGGTGTCGGTCGTGGGCGTCGATCCTTTCACGCAGGCGCGCCAGCCGCTGCTTTCGCCGACGCGCGTCGCCGGGACGCTCGACGTCCGGGTCCCGCGCGCGCGTTTCTCCGACTATCCGCGCAGCGAACTGCGCTTGTTCGGGAGCGCCGCGGCCGCGGCGGCCGATTCGCCGGCGCTGGTCGTCTACTACGCCGGGGTTACCGACACGACGCCGGAATTCACCGATGAGCGCAGGCTGGACAACGATCTTTCCGCACGGATCGGCCGGGCGCGCGGCGAAATCGGGCGTAAGGCGCCATGACGCGCGCCCAGCTCGCACTCATGCTCGACCATTCGGTGCTGAAGCCCGAGGCCACCGAGCGCGACGTGCGCGGCGGCGCGGACATCGTGCGCAACTGGGGCGTGGGCTACTACTGCGTGCAGCCGTGCTGGGTGCGCGCGGCCTGCGAAGCGCTGGATGGCACCGCCGCGCGCGTCGCCGCCGTCATCGGTTTTCCGCACGGATGCGAACGCACGGACGTCAAGGTGGCCGCCGCGCAACTCGCGATCACGGACGGCGCATTTGAGCTCGACATGGTGATCAACATCGGCGCGCTGAAGGGCGGCGATGCCGCTGCCACCGCGGCCGATATTGCAGCCGTCGTGCGCGCTGCCCCGGGCATTCCGGTCAAGGTCATCCTCGAGACGCGAACGCTATCGGACAGCGAAAAGCGGCTCGGCTGCCGGCTGACGCTCGATGCCGGCGCAGCGTTCGTCAAGACGTCCACCGGCTTTCACGCCTCGGGGGGCGCAACGGTGGCCGATGTCCGATTGCTACGCGCCGAAGTCGGCGCCGCATTCGGCGTCAAGGCGTCGGGCGGCATCCGCACGCTCGCGGACGTGCAGTCGATGCTCGCCGCCGGCGCCAACCGGATCGGCACGTCGGCCAGCGCCGCGATCCTGGCGGCGATCGCTTAGGGCGCGTCGGGCCTCGCGTTCCGACCGGCGGTGTGCGCGTGTCGCGCCTCCGCGGGCGATGCCTTCGCGGCGTGCGCGCGTCGCGCTGCGACGCGGAATCGCCCCGGGGTCACGCCGGCGTAGCGGCGAAACACTTCGGTGAAATGGCTTTGCGTCTGGAACCCGACGCTGGCGGCGAGATCGGCCAGCGGCGGGCTTCCGTCGCGCAGGAGCTCCTTCGCCCGCTCCATCCGCAGCCGCGTGATGTACGCGTGCGGCGTGTCGCCGGTCGCCTTCTTGAACATGCGCGCAAAGTGGTACACGCTCATGTTCACAGTCGCCGCCAATCGCAGCACCGAAATCGGGTCGGACAGATGCTCGTCGATGAACGCCTTGATGCGGTTGAGCTTGTGCGGCGGCAGCCCGGAGCATGCGGGCTTCGGCCTCAACGCCGCGAAAGCGAAAGTCCCGGCGCCGAAGCGCGCTCGTAACCACTCGCTGACCGCGCGGTCGCCAGCCTCGGCCTCCGGTCCTCTTGTCTCGGGCCAGACGATGTCCCCCGCGGTCAGGACCGCGGGCTCGAGGCCAGTGGCGACAATCCGCATGACGATCTGGCTCGCGGACATCACGCCGAGCGGGACAGCGTCGCCGCCGCGCGTGTCGACGACCACCAGTTCCTCGACACCGAAGTCGCGCATGACTCGGCTGGCCCCGGCAATCGTTGTCTCGCGGTCGACGCAAATACGCTTTCCTCTTGATGGTTCTTTCCTACTCGTTGCCAGCATGCCGGACCCAGACATCGCTATCTCCTCTCGATCGCCGCTATCCAATCACGCCACCATTGAAGCGAAAACGGACGCCAATTCTTCCGAACCGCTCTGGCTTGTGGGAGTCCGATCTCTTTGCAGACATCACGTCGGCGCCCGCCGACAGTGTTTTGGCACTGTTGCCGATAGCGCGTGACCGCGTGGGCGCGCGATCATCGGTGAGCCGATGGCGCTCCAAGTGCCCACAGGCCCAATCAGGCCATCCAGCGAACACACGCTGGCCCCTCGCCGGCATTGGCGACCATCCAACAAAAGGAGCTTTCGATGAATGGATCTTTCAACTCTCTGAGGCGTACGACACTTGCACTTGCGCTGGTGTTCGCAGGCACACAGTCGCTGGCCGCGATGGCCGCCGACATCAAGGTCACGTTGTCCGGCGACCAGGAAGTGCCGCCCGTGACCACGGCGGCGAAGGGCAGCGGAACGATCTCCGTAGCCGCCGACAAATCGGTGACCGGCAGCATAACGACGACCGGGGTCGCAGGCGTCGCCGCTCACATCCACGAAGCGGCACCGGGCACGAACGGTGGTGTCATCATCCCGTTGACCAAGAGTGGCGACAACGGCTGGTCGGTTCCCGCCGGCGCCAAGCTGACCGATGCCCAGTTCGCGGCGCTGCAAGCGGGGAATCTTTACGTCAACGTGCACAGCGCCGCCAACAAGGACGGCGAGATTCGCGGCCAGTTGAAGCCCTGACGTGGCTTGAGCACAAGGCCGGCGCCGTTCTGGTCGCAACGCAAAACGCCCCGTCCGGCTGGACGGGGCGTTTTGTTTACCGGCGAGCGCTATTGCGCACAAGGCTCAAGTTACTGCTTGCGGCCGGTGTCCGAATCCTGGCCGGGTCGCTTGCCGGATTGCATATCGCCGCTGCCTTGCTGGGACCCGCGATTGTCGTCCTGTTGTTGCTGACCGGGGTTGTAGCCCCCTCCCTGCTGCTGCTGTTTCGAATCCCGATTCTTTTGGTCCTGGTTCTTTTGATTCTGCTGGTTCTGCTGGTTCTGTTGGCTCGACTTGCCCTTCTCTGACTGGTTCTGGTGACCCATGGAAATCTCCTATCAGTGCGCCGAATCCCGCGGGAGGCGGCGTACTCTTAGTGTGAGCGGCCCGGTCGCATCGTTCAGTCGGTACCGCACCCGAGTTGGTGTCGGATTCGTCTGTCGGCGCCAGTTCGGAGGTGCCACAGATGCCCGCTACCCCCGTCCGAAGTAGAATCCGCTTCCAGCCATGAACGCCGCCGCCGACCTTCGCCTGCCCTTCGCCGTTCGTCCGTTGACGTCGAACCTCGGCGCCGAGATCGTGGGTATCACGCTCGCGGACGATCTCTCCGACGAGCTCTTCAACGGCATCTACGCCGCGTTCCTGCGCTATCAGGTGCTGCTGTTCCCGCCGCAGGACCTGCCGCCGGGAGCCCAGGTCGCGTTCGGGCGCCGCTTCGGGGAAGTTCAGGTCCACGTGATGAACCAGTACCACGCCGACGGCTACCCGGAACTGTACCGGCTGTCGAACCTCGACGAGCACGGCAGGCCCAACGGCAAGCATCCCGACAAGGGCACGATGGCGTGGCACACCGACGGCTCGTGGTCACGCGTCACGGGCCAGGCGACGATCATCTACGGCGAAGTCGTCCCTGAAATCGGTGGCGAGACGCACTTCTGCGACATGTACGGCGCGTACGAGCGCCTCGACGCCGGCTGGAAAGCGCGGATCGCGAATCTGCGCGCCGTGCACAACCTCGACTTTTCACGCACTCGCCGGCATGGCGAGGACCCGATGACCGACGAGCAGAAGCGCGACAAGCCGCCGGTCGACCAGCCGATCGTCCGGACGCATCCCGAAACGGGCCGCAAGTGCATCTACCTCGGCGACCACGCCGAATACATCGTCGGCATGCCGTACGACGAGGGACGCGCGCTGATCGAGGAGCTGAATACGCTCGCCGTCCATCGGGACCTGACGTACGAGCACCGCTGGAAAGCCGGGGAACTCATCGCGTGGGACAACCGCTGCGTCATGCACCGCGCCACCGCCTACGACCCGGCGACTCAGCGCCGCGTCGTGCGGCGCTGCACGGTGCTCGGCGAAGTCCCGCACTGAGCAGGAATAGCCGCGCCCCGCTTGCTTTGGAGCAAGCGCCGCTGCGCCTGACGTTCGCACGCTCTCGTCGGCGGTGCCCCCGACCTGGCGCTCCCCGGTTGCTGCGATCAACTGCCGCGAGGCCCTTCGCCGCGCTCGAAGCGCTCGCGAACCTTGTCTTCGTCGAGGTCACCGGCGAAATACGACGATTCGAGCCACATGACGTTGACCACGCCGAACGCCAGCGCGAGGCCGAGTCCCAATATCCAGGTGAAGTACCACATGGCTGTCCTCTATCGGTGCGGGTTGCGCAACGCCGCGCGTCGCGGTCCGGTATCGATGTTGCGCATCATGGGTCGCTGTGCAGCGTTTCCGGGGTGATCGTGCCACGCATCTTGTAGTAGGCCCACGACGTGTACAGCGTAATCAGCGGCAGGAACAGCAGGGTGATCCAGAACATGAACTGCAGCGTGCGGTGGCTCGACACGGCATCCCACAGCGTGAGGCTGCTTGCCGGGTGGCTGCTCGACGGCATGATGAACGGAAACATCGAGAATCCGGCGGTCAGAATGACGCCGGACACGGCGACGCCGCTGGCGATCAGCGTCGGCAGCGGCCGCCGCCACGTCGTCATCAGCAGGACGCCGAGCGCGCCGGCAAACGCGGCGATCGGCGCCGCGAGCATCCACCGGAACCTCGCGTAGTTGTCGAGCCAGGCACCGCTGGCGCGCACGACGCTCTTCGCCAGCGGATTCGCGACGCCGTTAGGGTCGGCGAGCGCCGTCAAGCGATAGCCGTCGATGCCGGTGGCGATCCAGAGGCCCGCGGCGGCCATCGTGACGATCAGCGCGACGCTCGCCAGCCGCGCCGCCTGTCGAGCTCGCTGTTGCAGCACGCCCTCCATCCGCAGCTGAAGATATGCGGCGCCGTGCATGACCAACATCGCCACGCTGACGAGACCTGCGAGCAGCGCGAACGGGTTCAAGAGCGCCCAGAAGGTCCCGGTATGCAGCACGCGCAAATCGGCATCGAAGCTGAACGGCGTGCCCACCAGCAGGTTGCCGAACGCAACGCCGAACACCAGTGACGGGACGAAGCCGCCGATGAACAATCCCTTGTCCCATGCCCGCCGCCAGGCGGGATTCGGAAGCTTGTTCCGGTACTTGAAGCCAACGGGCCGGAAGAACAGCGCGAACAGCACCAGCAGCAGCGCCACGTACATGCCGGAAAACGCCGCGGCATAGACGAGCGGCCACGCGGCAAACGTGAGAGCGCCGGCGATGATCAGCCACGTCTGGTTGCCCTCCCAATTCGGCTCGATCGCGCGCAGGATCACGCGCCGCTCCTCGTCGGTCTTGCCCAGGATCGGCGAGAGCATGCCGATGCCGAGATCCCAACCGTCGGTCAGCGCGAAGATGATCAGCACCAGCCCGAAGAACGCCCACCAGATGAGCTTCAATGTCGCGTAGTCGAAGATCACGGTCGCCTCGCGGGCCTAAGTGCCGCGCGCCGGCACCGCGGCATCGGCGCCGTCGGTTGCCGCTTCGCCGAAATAGCGGCCGGTGCCGAGGCTCCCGGGGCCGAGGCGGATGTACTTCAGCATCAGGTACATCTCGATCACGAGCAGCGCCGTGTAGAACGCGACGAACGCGGCGAGGCTCGCATAGACGTGCGATGCGGGAATCGACGACACCGAGAGGAACGTCGGAAGCACGCCGCTGATCGACCATGGCTGCCGCCCGTATTCGGCGACGATCCACCCCAGCTCGGCGGCGACCCACGGCAGCGGGATGCTCCACAGCGCGATCCGCATCAGCCAGCGCTGCGGCGCCAGGTTGCGAATCGCGAGAAAATAGAACGCGGCTGCGAAGACGCAAAGGAACCAGATCCCGAGTCCGACCATGATCCGGAAGCTCCAGAACATCGGCGCGACCTTCGGGATCGTGTCCTCGGCGGCTGCGAGCTTCTGCGCCGGTGTCGCGTCGACGACGTTCGCTGTGTATTTCTTGAGCAGCAATCCGAAACCGAGGTCGGCCTTGTGGCGCTCGAACAGAGCGCGCGTTTCGGCGCTGCGGTCGCCGCGCCGCAGCTTCTGAAGCTGCTCGTAGGCGACGATGCCGTTTTCGATGCGGACCAGATGCTGCTGCTTCAATTCCTTGATCCCGGTCACCTCCTCGGTCACCGTCCGCGTCGCGATCAGCCCGAGCAGGTACGGGATCTTGATCGCGTAGTCGGTGCGCTGCTCGGCATCGTTGGGGAATCCGAACGCCGTGAACGCGGCCGGAGGCGGCTGCGTCTCCCATTCGGCCTCGATGACCGCCAGCTTGACCTTCTGCACTTCGCCGGTCGTGTAGCCCGACTCGTCGCCCAGCACGATCACCGACAGCGCCGACGCCAGCCCGAAGCCCGCGGCCACGGCGAACGAGCGCAGCGCGAAACCGACGTCGCGCGCCTTCAGCAGGTAATACGACGACACGCCGAGCACGAACATGCAGGCGGTGACGTAGCCGGCGGCGACCGTGTGCACGAACTTCGCCTGCGCGACCGGGTTGAGCACGATCGCGGCGAAGCTCGTCGCTTCCATCCGCATCGTCTCGTAGTTGAATTCCGCGCCGACCGGGTTCTGCATCCAGCCGTTGGCGATCAGGATCCACAAGGCCGACAGGTTCGAGCCCAGCGCCACCAGGAACGTGACGAACAGGTGCTGGACGCGGCCGAGGCGATTCCAGCCGAAGAAGAACAGCCCGACGAACGTCGACTCGAGGATGAACGCCATCAGCCCTTCGATGGCGAGCGGGACGCCGAAGACGTCGCCGACGTAATGCGAGTAGTACGCCCAGTTGGTGCCGAACTGGAATTCGAGCGTGAGTCCGGTCGTCACGCCCATGACGAAGTTGATGCCGAACAGCAGGCCCCAGAAGCGCGTCATGTCGCGGTAGATCGCGCGCCCGGTCATCACATAGACCGACTCCATGATGACGAGGATCCACGACAGCCCCAGCGTCAGAGGGACGAACAGGAAGTGGTACATCGCGGTGACGGCGAACTGCAGCCGGGACACGTCGACCAGTTCAAGGTCGGGCATGTGCAGTTCCTTGTCCGCTGACGGACGCCGCCTGGCCGGACGAATACACGCCGGCACCCACCCGCTCGCCGTCCATCCTCGACGGATGCGAGAAGAACGCGTACCAGATCAGCGCGAGCGCTGCGAACTTGAGCGTCAGCGCCCACGCGATTTCGCGCTTCAGCCGGGGCTTTCGCTTCCGACCCGGCACTGTGGCCGCGAATTCCCCGTCCCGGTGGTCGCGTGCACCGTCCATCGGGAAATTATAGCTGCTGCTCGGGAACGAAGGGCGCGAGCAATTGGTTCTGGATCTGCATGAACAGCGTCGAATCCGGTTCCGACGACAGAATCACCTCGCCGTCGTCGTCCATCGTCAGCCACTGCAGGCTGTTGCCGTCGGGCCCGAAGCGCAGCCGGTAGGCGCTCTGCAGCTTGCTGATGTGTACGATGCGTAGCACTTCGCGGGCAAGCTGCGGACTGTCGACGATGATGCCCAGCTCGGTGTTCTTGCTTGCCGACCGCGGGTCGAGGTTCATCGACCCGATGAAGACCAGCTTCCCGTCGATGACCGCGGTTTTCGCGTGCAGCCGTCCGAGCGATCCGCCGCCCAGCATCAGCCGCTTGTTGCGCTGCACGCGGGTCGGGCTCAACTCGTACAGGTCGACGCCTGAGCGCAGCAACTCGACGCGGTAGCGCGAATATCCGGTGTGTACCAGCGGCTCGTCGGTCGCCGCAAGCGAATTGGTGAGGATCGTGACCTTGACGTCGCGCTTGCGAAGCGCCCCGAACGCATCGGTTCCCATCCGCCCCGGGATGAAGTACGGCGACGACAGCAGAACGTCGCTCTTGGCGGCCACCACCAGGTCGAACACGTTCATCGTCACGCTGCCCATCCGCGCCATTTCGTCGGACGTCGCCGCGACCTTCGCCGGCGAATCGGCGAACGCCATCGCCTTGCCCCAGACCAGCCCCAGGCGTCCGCCGTCGAGGTCCTCGCGGAGGGGCCCATAGCCGAGAATGTCGATCGGCGGCAGCGTGACGGCCATCATCTGGTCGCCGTCGTCGACGCGACGCTCGAATTCGCGGCGCAACGCATCCGGACCGGGTCCGGGGCCAAGAATCGTCGCGACCGGGTAGACGTGCGGGCTGTTCCAGTACACGTCGAAGATCGACGCCAGCTGCGGCACGACGGCGCCGGTAATGAACGCGTCCATGTCGACGAAGTTCTCCGCCATGTTGCGCATGAAGTATTCATCGGCGATGTTGCGGCCACCGGCGATCGCCATCGCGCCGTCGGCGATCAGGAGCTTGTTGTGCATCCGGTGATTGAGCCGCGAAAAGTCGAACAGCGATGCGACGTACTTGGTCCCGAGCCCGCGATCGCGTGCGCAGCAGAACGGATTGAACAAGTGGACTTCGACGTTAGGAAAGGCCGCCAGCCCCTGCAGCAACGGGTCGGTGACGCCGGCGTACAGATCGTCGACCAGCAGGCGGACGCGAACGCCCCGCAACGCAGCGTCGCGGAGGTTGCGGAACAGCAGCCGGCCGGTCGAATCGTCCTGAAGCACGTAGTACTGGACGTCGAGCGTCTGCCGTGCGCGCTGGACCAGGAGAATCCGCGTATCCAGCGCAAACGCGCCCGACGGCATCAGCCGGAAGCCGGACAGGTCCGGCGCCGGCATCGAGGCGTCCGCGATCCGCGCGAGATCGCTATCGGCAGTGGCGCGCAGCGCCGTCGTTGGCGCGCGGTCGACAGGCGCGGGTATCGTGCCGCAACCGGCGAGTAAGGCGACGACCAGAAGGCCCGACCAACGCGCTAGAATCGATTCCAACGCCTGGTAGGAGAACGCCATCAATCGCCTGCTCCGTTGCGCGCTCGTGTCGTTCGCCATCGTCGTCGCCCCTGCCGCCACGGCGGCGCTGGACATCGGTGACCGCGCGCCGGATTTCACGGCGGACGCGGCGCTGGCCGGCAAAGTCTACCGGTATTCGCTGGCCGACTCGCTGCGCAAGGGCCCGGTGGTGCTGTACTTCTTCCCTGCCGCTTTTTCCGACGGCTGCTCGGTGGAGGCGCACAATTTCGCCGAAGCGTCCGCCCAGTTTGCCGAACTGGGCGCAACGGTGGTCGGCGTCTCCGCCGACGACATCGACACGCTCTCCAAGTTCTCGATGCAGGCCTGCCAGAGCAAATTCCCGGTCGCGTCCGATTCGTCGATGGGCGTGATCAAAGCTTACGACGCCGCGCTTGAGACGCGACCCGAGTATGCGAACCGGATCTCCTACGTCATCGCGCCCGACGGCTCGATCGTCTCGCACTACCAGAGCCTGAACCCGCAGCGGCACGTCGAGCGGATGCTCGGCGCGCTTCGCGGTTGGGCCGAGCAGAACCGGAAGAAACCGTAGAGCGATCGTCCGTCAGTCGACGGGGATGCGGTCCTTGTTTCGGCCGACCCAGGTTGCGAACGTCTGCAGGCCCGGATAGAGCGAGCGGGCCACGGCGGGGTCGCGCGCGCCGGTGAAATACGACTCGAAGTCGCGCTTGAACTGGAACATGTTGCCCAGATCGTCGGCGCCCGGGAAACCGAATGCGCGATACGCGTCCGGCGTCACCGCGTTGTAGCGAACCTCACGTCCGAGCGCGCGACTGAGCTCGGCGGCCATCTGCGTACCGGTCGGATGCTCGCCGGCGATGCCGACCGTTTTTCCGATCCACCGCTCGCTCTGTTTGAAAATGCCGTACGCACAGCGGCCGATGTCCTCGGCGGCGATGCCGGGCAGCTTCTTGTCGTCCATCGGAAAGGCGATCGCGAGTTTCCCGTCCGCGTCCTTCTTCGGACCCATCCCGAAGTGGATCAAGTTGTCCCAGTAGAACGACGTCAGCAGGAACGTCGTCGGCACACCGGCCGCCGTGAAGACCTCGTTGGAGGCACCCTTGGCGTCGAAGTGCGGGACCTTGTACTGACCCATCAGCGTCGGCATCCGGTTGTCGGTCAGCGGTACCCACTTGCGCGTGTCCTCGAGCGTGGACCAGATCGCATGCCGGATGCCGGCGGCCTTGGCCGCCGCCGCCATGTTCCGCGCCTCGGCCATTTCCTTTTCCGGCGAGAAGTGGTCCCAGTAGAACGTGACGAAGTACGCGCCCCAGGCGCCGGCGAGCGCCTTGGCCAGGCTCTGCTCGTCGTCGATGTCGGCGGCCACTACTTCGGCGCCGAGCGCGGCCAGTTCACGCGCCTTCTGAGACTGGGGGTCGCGGGTGATCGCGCGTGCCGAAAACCCGCCGTTGCGATCTTCGGTGATGGCGCGCACGAGTCCGCCGCCTTGCGCGCCGGTCGCACCCAACACCGCGATGATCTTCTTGTCTGCCATGGCGATTCTCCCCGCCGAATCGGATCGGCCGGGGATTTTCGCATGCCGCCGGAGATGGCGTCACGACGCCCGATCGTGGGCGGGTGGCGCGACCGCGCCGCGGTCGCGCGCGGACGTTGCCGGGCAACTTCGCCGCGGCGACGCCGTGCGGGGCGCTAGAAGCGGTCGGAACGAGGACGACGGGTCGAGGCGAGCGCGCCCCGGAGCTTCAGCCACTTCATCAGCTGGTTGAACTGCCAGCCAATGCAGGCGCCGAGGACCATTACCAAATAGATTTCGCTGGGTTCCATGTGCGTTCTCGAAAGAAGTGGCGGAGCTACAGCTGCAGTCGAGCAAAATCCGGGCCTGCCCTGCCTCTCGGCACCTCGCGGAGCGGAACGCGTAGGACGGACACCGACGCAAGAAATGCCTCTGCGCCTATTGCTTCATTCCGACCGCGTGGCGCGCGGAGGGTTCCCGATCGCGGCTCGCGCGGGTGCGTACGGATTTCGCCGGATCCGCCGGGGTGGGCGGCGACAGCCGGCGACCTCCGCCGTCACCCGCTGCCGCCGTCCGTCATCCCGCGCCTGCAGACCTGCCGCGGCCCGCGCGTCGGTATTCCTCCCACACGAGGATCAGGGGCACTCCGATTCTGCGGGGGTTCAGTGCTCCCCAACATGGGCGCTGCCAACCGGGCCGCGTTGCAAGGACCGGTTCCCTGTAACCAATGGAGACTAGAAATGAATCTGCTTATCTGGCTTGTTGTGGGCGGTGTGCTGGGTTGGCTCGCGAGCATCATGATGAAGACCGACGCGCAACAGGGCATCCTGCTGAACGTCATCGTCGGTATCGTGGGCGCGCTGGTCGCGGGCTTCCTGATTGCGCCGCTGCTCGGCACCGGCACGATCAACTCCAACGACTTCAGCCTGTCCGGCCTGTTCGTGTCGTTCCTCGGCGCGGTCGTGCTGCTGGCGATCGTCAACCTGATCCGCAGGGGCACCGCCCGATAGCCGGACCAAGGGAATCGCTTCATCGCCTGCCTCCGCAGGCATTGCAACAAAGCGCCGTGCCGCCCGCGATGTGCGGGCAACACGGCGCTTCACGCTTTGGCTGGCGCGTGCTCCGCTTCGACGCTGGGTTTCGGTGCGGGCACCGGCGCCGGCGGCGGGGTCGCCGGCTTGCAGAACACGATTTCGTTGAACCAATTGACGAGCACCGTCGTGTAGGCGCGCTGCGAGGCTTCGGTCGACAACCCGTGATCGGCCCCTTCGATCAGCCGGTAGGTCAGCGATCGAGCACTGATCGAGGCCTCGCGATAGTTGACGATCACCTGGTGCGGAATCACCGAATCGTGCTCGGACTCGACGATCAGCACGTCGCCGGTGAACGCGCGGCAGGCGCGGAGCGCCTTGCTCTCCTCCGGACTCACCGGTAGCAGACGGTATTTTTCGAGGCCCTGCTCGCTTCGCAGCCGCTGCTTCGGCAGGCCCCATTCCGAGTCCTTGTAAAGCGCCGGCACGCGCAGCGCGAGCCATTTGACCGGGCGCAGGGCCGCCAGCAGCGCCGCCAGGTAGCCGCCATAGCTGCTGCCGACGACGGCGATGGCATCGGAGTCGACGTTGCGCAGCGCCGCCAGGAAATCGTAGGCGGCCAGCACGTCGCGCATGTTCTCCTCGCGCGTGACCGTGTCGTGCTGAGCTTGCGTCTGCGCGTGGCCACGCAGATCGAACGTCAGGCACACGCAGCCCAGCGCCGCGAGCTCGCGCGCCCGAGCGACGTACTGCCGCTGATCGCCGCCCCACCCGTGTACGAACAGCACCCCCGGGACCAGCGATCCCGGCGAGATCAACGTACCCAGGATGTGCTCGTCCTCGACGCGCACGTAGACCGGTTCATCACGGGTCGGCATACGGTTCCGTCCATGCGTACTTGGTCATAAGACCTACGTGGGGGTCGACGCCCGAAAAATACACAGCCGCATTGCCCGGCAGCATCGGGGGCTCGCCGTGCACCTCCCGCGTCATTGCGCGGACGACCCGAAGCGCCGGGTCGCCGGCGAACGCTTCCAGCGCGGCAATCTCCGCGCCGCTGGCGCCGCCGGCCCGCCATGATTGCTCGAGCACGCCCGAACGTGTCCGTCCGGTCGCGTCGGTCCCCTGCGCGACATCGTAGTTGCGGCGCGACGCAAGAAATCCGGCGAAGCATCGCATGGCCGCATCGTCGTACGCGCGGGCCTGGGCGATCGCGAGGCGGACGGCGGCGGTCAGCGGCAATGCCAGCAGCGCGTCGAAATCTCCGCGTACGACGACGATCTTCGAACCCCCGTAGACCTCGAGGCCGCGGTTATTGGTCGTCGTATGCTGCGTACCGTAGTAGGCCGCAACGGCGTTGGCCACGCGCACCCGACCGACGCTGTACGTGACCACGTCGGCCAGGTTCTGTTCGAGCACGACGCCCGCGCTCGCCATTTCGCCGCTGTCGATGACACCGAGCGCGCGTTCGAGCTCCACCGCGTTTTCGACGACGAACTGCCCATGGCCTGCGATCCCCGTCGCACGCTTGAGGCGAACCGCACCGCGTACGAGCAACTCCCTGCCTGCCTTGTCCGCGTCGTCGTGATCGAACGCGGCGAATCCATCGAGGACCACGTCCGCGACGAGACGGGGAAAATCGGGCTGCCACCCCAGCGGCGCATGCGCACCGGTTCCGGCCAGCGGATGGGTGATCGTCTTGGTCGCCGCGAATGGATGCGGCACGACACCGCCGAACAGGTCGCGCTCGTCGTGGATGCCGAGATCCGCGGCGGCGGCGCGGGTCAGCGTATCGGCAGGAACGAAGTACGACGGCACCTGGTAACCGCGCGTCGGATCGTACTCGCCGTCGTAGCGATATCCGGCCAGCCTTGCGAGCCGGCGCGCGAGCTCGTGGCGCGTCGACGCATCGTGACCATCGGGCGTGCCGCGGGCGCCGATGGAGTACGTGACGACGACGCGCGGTGGCGACGCCTCTCGCCGCTCGTTGCTGTGTCCGTCGTCGCGCGAACTCATCGGTGTGTGCACGTGCGAAAGGGCTGGGTGCTAGTCCTGCGCCGGCCTTTCGTTGCCTGTCGCCGACATTCACCGATGTTACCGCACTGGAAGTTCATGTGACGCGACGGCGCGCGCATTCCCTGGGGCTCACGACACGCAAAACCATGTCGATCCTGGGCTGGGGTGGAATGGGTTTCCGGACTACGGCCGATTAGGAGCGCGTCCTACGGACGGCCCGCATCCGTTGGGCTAGCGTGAAACCACGTTTGGAACCGCGACGACGTCCAACCGAGGAGCGAACGATGGATACAGTCCTGTGGTTCTTGTTGGGATGCTGGTCAGGCGGGGCCGCGGCATTTCTGCTGTACGCCTGTATGCACATGGCGCGCGATTCGGCGCAACGTTCGGATGCCGAGTGGGCGCTCGCCCGATACGCCGAGCGGGTTCGCTGGTCGAACTGAACACCGACGCTCTGCACGACGTGGTGGTGATTCGTCCGCCAGCGCGGCATGCCCATCGCGGTCATTGCGCACCGCAGTAAACGTTTCGTCGGCTCGCTCGCAGTAACGCCGACATCTGAAGAATCGACGACCGTCGGCCGCGTCGCGTTTTTCCCGGCGCGCTCGTGCTTCCATCCTACAGAAAAGAACGAGCATCGCCGATGGGGCGATGCATTGCAGGCACGTAGCGTGTGGGCATGGCAATCGATCACTTCCGTACCATGTCGTGGATCTTGGCCCTGCTCGCCGCGCCAATGGCCGTCGCACAGGGAAACGGCGTCTACAAGTGCGTCGAGAGGGATGCCGTTGCCTATCAGTCGACGCCGTGCGCGGCCGGCATGGGCGAGACCCGGATGACCTTCACCGCAGCGCCGACGCGTGCGCGCGCCGACGTCCCGATTGCGATCCCGCCCCCGCGCGGCGCCCCATCTCGGCCGTCGTCGCGCCCGCTGCCGTGGCGGAACACGACGCTGACGATCGGGATGTCCGATGACGAGGTGCTCAACATGCCCGGCTGGGGACGTCCGGCGCGCATCACGCGCACTAGGATGCCCCGCGAGTGGCGTGAAGAGTGGGTCTATACCCAGTCGCTGGCGGGCGAGCAGCGGTTGCTGTTCGCCAACGCGAAGCTGGTCGATGTCGTCAACGCGCCCGCCGGCGACCACTACGCGCAGTGGACTTCGCGATAACTCGACCCGGGTCGGCCATGGCGACCGACGAAGCACGAGGCCCGCCGTGCGACTAACCTGGCGCCGCGTTGGCCATCCCCAACCTCCTGCGCCAGCCTTGAACGAACCACACCAGCGCGGCCACCAGCGCCGCCGGGATGAATACCCAGTTCTGTGACGGGCGCGCGGGATTGGGCAGCTTCAGTTCGACGATCTTGAATCCGCGCTCGACGCCGAGCTTCTTCGCGCGGCTTCCGAACTTGACGTCGGAAATCGTGAGCTCGTTGCCGAGCTTGACCAGCGTGACACCTGCATAGCGGATCTTCTCGCGCCCGTCCTTGCCCTCGCCCATCGGGATCGCCACCGTTTTCTGGACGTCGTCGCCCTCGATCGATTGCCCGGCGGTGGCCACGACCAGCCACTCGTTCGACTCGAGCCCCGCCGCGACGTCGAAGATCCGCTCCGGCGATGCGCTCACGTACTTGGGATAGAACTGGTCGATCACGTAGTCGGGGCGGAAGAACAGGAAGGTGGCGACCAGCAGGAGCGCCACGTCGTACCACGTGCACCGGGTGCGAAACCACAGCATCGTGGCCGCCGCGAACAGCAGCGAGGCCACCGTTGCGCTGATGCACACCATGACGACGTCGATCCACGTCGCGACGCCGATGAACAGGATCTGCGGGTTGAAGATGAAGACGAACGGCAGCAGTGCCGTGCGAAAGCTGTACCACGTCGCCTGCCAGCCCGTCTTGTTCGGGTCGGCACCGGAAATCGCCGCCGCCGCATAGGACGCCAGTCCCACGGGTGGCGTGACGTCGGCCATGATGCCGAAATAGAACACGAACAGGTGAACGGCGATCAGCGGGATCACCAGCTCGCTGCGCGCGCCGAGCTCGACGATCACCGGTGCCATCAGCGTAGCGACCAGGATGTAGTTCGCCGTCGTCGGCACACCGGCGCCGAGCAGCAGGCAGATGACCGCGGTCAGCAGCAGCATCAGGAGGACGTTGCCGGCCGAGATCAGCTCGACCAGGTCGGTCATCATCAGGCCCATGCCGGTGAGCGTGATGGCGCCGACGATCAGCCCGGCGCTGGCGCAGGCGACGCCGATGCCGATCATGTTGCGGGCGCCCAGCACGAAGCCCTTCCACAGCGTTGCCAAACCCTCGCGCAATCCGTCGACGATCGCACGGTTGCCGCGCATCCACGACAGCATCGCCGGCTGGACCAGCACCAGCGCCATGGTGGTCGCCGTCGCCCAGAATGCCGATGTTCCCGGCGACAGCTCCTCGACCATCAGGCACCAGAGCAATACGACGATCGGAATGAAGAAATGCAATCCGGCGCGCACCGTCGGCCACGGCCGCGGCAGGTGAAAGATCTTCGCGCCGGGTTCGTCGACCGGAAGGTCGGGGTAGCGCGACGAATAGCCGAGCAGCAGAACGTACGACAGCAGCGTGAGTGCGCCCAGCGCCCACCCGGCGTAGGCGCCGAACACATAGCGGACCGCCAGGATGACGAAATACACGGCGCCGAGCGCGATGATCGTCCCCGACAGTCCAAGACCCCAGCCGAAAATGCGCCGCCGCCACGTGATTTCGTAGCCGCGCGGTATCGGCTGCAGGTCGTACTTGAGCGCCTCGAGATGCACGATGTAGAACAGCGCGATGTACGAGATCACCGCCGGCAGCACCGCGTGCTTGATGATCTCGCTGTAGGGGATGCCGACGTACTCGACCATCAGGAACGCGGCCGCGCCCATCACCGGCGGCATCAGCTGGCCATTGATCGACGACGCCGCTTCGATGGCCCCCGCCTTTATCGCCGAGTACCCGGTGCGCCGCATCAGCGGGATGGTGAAGATCCCGCCGGACACCACGTTCGACACCGAGGAGCCCGACACGACGCCATTCAACGCCGACGAGACCACCGAGACCTTCGCCGGACCGCCGCGCAGGTGGCCCAGCAGCGCAAGCGATACCTGCAACATGTAATTGCCCGCGCCGGCGAGGTCGAGCAGCGTGCCGAACAGCACGAACAGGAAGATGAACTGCACGGATACGCCGATCGCGACGCCGTACACACCCTCGGTGGTGAGCCAGAAATGCGAGACGAAACGCGACAACGACGCGCCCTTGTGCTGGATCACCTCGGGCATGTACGGGCCGGCGAACACGTAGAGCAGGAACAGGCCGGTGGTGATCAGCATGCCGAAGCCCATCGCCCGGCGCGTGGCCTCGAGCATGATCAGGACGCCCGTGACGCCGACGGCGATGTCGAAGGGCGTCGGTTGTCCCGGGCGGGTCGCCAGCTGGTTGTAGAACAGGAACAGATAGGCGGCGCAGAACGCGCCGATCAGCGCCAGTATCCAGTCCACCGCCGGCACGACGGTCCGCGACGAGCTCTTGAAAGCCGGGAACGCGACGAACGCCAGGAACACGGCGAACGCGAGATGGATCGACCGCGCTTCGGTATCGTTGAAGATTCCGATGCCGGCAATGAACGGCAGCGGCGACGCGTACCACACCTGGAAGACCGACCACGCGGCGGCAACCAGCGCCAGCAGCAAGCCGATCTTGCCCGCCGGCTCGCGTGCGCCGAGGTCGGCTTCCTTGACGAGTTCTTCGGCCGCCTGGACGGATCCGGCGACGCGTGCGGGCTCCGCGGCCATCGTGTCTCCCCCGGCGATGAAAAAAGGGCGGGCTCCCCGGCCCGCCCCCGGCGCGCGTCAGCGCTTATTTGATCCAGCCCTTTTCCTTGTAGTAGCGGGCGGCGCCTTCGTGCAGCGGCGCCGACAGGCCGTTCTTCACCATTTCCTCGGGCTTGAGGTTGGCCAGAGCCGGGTGCAGCTTCTTGAACTCGTCGAAGTTGTCGAACACCGCCTTCACGACGACGTAGATCGTGTCCGGTGATGTTTTCGACGACGCGAGCAGCGTCGCCAGCACGCCGTACGTCTCGGTCGCCTGCGGATTGTTCGGATACAGTCCCGCCGGAATCTCCGCCTTTGCGTAATACGGCTTTTCCGCGATCAACTTGTCGACCGCCGGACCGGTGATCGACACCAGCTTCGCGCCGCAGCTCGTTGTCGGATCCTGGATATTGGCGGAAGGGTGGCCGACGCCGTAGTAGAAGCCGTCGATCTTGCCGTCGCACAGCGCCGCGCCGTGCTCGTCGGCCTTGAGCTCCGACGCGAGCGCGAAATCGCTCATCTTCCAGTTGAGCGCGACCAGCAGTTCCTCCAACGACGCACGCGTGCCCGACCCCGGATTGCCGACGTTGAACTTCTTGCCCTTCATGTCGGTGAAGTTCTTCGCGTTCAATTCCTTGCGCGCCAGCACGGTGAACGGCTCGGGATGCAAGCTCATCACCGCGCGCAGATCGGTGTAAGGGCCTGCGTCCTTGAATTGCGTCAGCCCCTTCGCGGCGTTGTACATGACGTCGGATTGCGCGACGCCGAGGTCGAGCTCGCCCGCCTTGATCGTGTTGACGTTGAACACCGAGCCACCGGTCGACTCCACCGAGCAGCGCAGGCCGTGCTTGGCGCGGTCCTTGTTCACCAGCCGGCAGATCGCGCCGCCCGCCGCGTAGTAGACCCCGGTGACGCCGCCGGTGCCGATCGTCATGAATTTCTGCTGGGCCAGCGCCTCGGGCGCCACCAACGACGCGGCGATCGCGGCGCACAGGGCCATCGAGCGTACGGGATTCTTCATGCAGGTCTCCTCTCCAAGTGTACTTACGGGGTTGCAGCAGGCTCGGCCGCCCGGTCCAGGGCGCGCGTGCCGGATTCTATGGCAGCGGTCAGGCGCTCCGCGATTTCATCGAGGTCGGACTCGCTGGCGATGAACGGCGGCGCGAGCAACACGTGATCGCCGCGCAGGCCGTCGATCGTTCCGCCCATCGGATACACGAGCAGCCCGTGTGCCATCGCCGCCGCCTTGATTTTCGCGTGCAGCTTCAGCGCGGGATCGAACGGACGCTTCGTCGAGGGGTCTTCGACGAGTTCGACGCCCCAGAACAGGCCGCGGCCGCGGATGTCGCCGATGTTCGGGAGCCGCCCCAGCGACGCGCGCAGCCGGCGCTCGAAGTACGCGCCGCGCGCTTTCACCTGGTCAATAAGGCCGTCGCGCCGAATGACCCGCTGCACGGCGAGCGCGGCAGCGGCAGCCATCGGATGCCCGATGTATGTGTGTCCGTGCTGGAACATTCCGCTGCCCCGGCGGAATGCGTCGACGATCTTTTCGGCGACCAGCACGGCGCCCACCGGCTGGTAACCGCCGCCGAGGCCCTTGGCGATCGCCATCAGGTCGGGCGCGATACCTTCCTGCTCGATCGCGTGCAGCGACCCGGTCCTTCCCATCCCGCACATCACTTCGTCGGCAATGACGAGGATGCCGTGGCGGTCGCAGATTTCGCGCACGCGCCGGAAATAGCCGGGCGTCGCCGGCACCGCGCCGAGCGTCGCGCCGACGACGGTCTCGGCGACGAACGCGATCACCTTCCCGGCGCCGATCGCGACGATCGTCGCCTCCAGCTCCGCCGCCAGCCGCTCGCTGTATTGTTCCGGCGATTCGCCGTCGCGCCGGTCGCGGTATTCGTAGCACGGTGAAACGCGGCCGACGTCGATCAGCAGCGGCGCGAACTGCCGGCGGCGCCACTCGTTGCCGCCGACTGCGAGCGCGCCGAGCGTGTTGCCGTGGTAGCTCTGCCGGCGCGCAATGAACGTCGTTCGCTCGGGCTCGCCGGTTTCGACGAAGTACTGCCGCGCCATCTTGAGCGCAGCCTCGACCGCCTCCGATCCTCCGCTCACCAGATAGACGTGGCCGATTCCGGCCGGCGCATCGGCGACCAGGACATCGGCGAGCTCTTCCGCGACATCGGTCGTGAAGAAGCTGGTGTGCGCATAGGCGATCGTGTCGATCTGTGCGTGCATCGCCGCCAGCACGTCGGGGTGCGCGTGCCCGAGGCAGGACACGGCCGCGCCACCGCTGGCATCGATGTAACGACGGCCGTCGCGATCGGTGATCGTGACGCCCTCGGCGGCCACGGCGGTCGGCAACGTGACGCGAAGACTGCGGTGGAGAATCCTGGACATCGTTGCCGGGTGCTGCATCAGCGTTCGGGCTCGACGTGCAGCGCGACGAGGAAGCGCGCGACGAGGTTGTACGTGCCTATCGTGGCGGTCAGCTCGACGATCTCGGTCTCGTTGAATCGCGCACGAATCTCGGCAAACAAACTCTCGGGGACGGCAACTTCGCGCGTCATCGCGATCGCGTAGCGGATCACCAGCTGCTCGTCTGCCGAGAATACCGGATCGACGGCCGCCGCATCGGGGGCGTCCAGCTTCACCAGCGCTTCGGCGGACCCCCCGGCCTTCACGTACTCCGGCGCGTGATGAATGAACTCGTAGTGCGCGCCCGTCAGTTTCGCCACCGTGCAGACGCCAAGCTCCTTCAACCGCGGCGACAGCGCGAACTGCTGTCGCACCGCCCGCAGCAGTTCGTTCCACCCGCGCGCCAGCGGCTCGCTCCACAACAGCGCGGTGTCCAGATTGAGGAGCTTGCCGCCGCGGCGCTCGAGAATCGCCCCGACCAGCGCCGGATCGCGGGGTGCCGCTTCGTGAGTCCAGGACCGGATTCGCATCAGCTTGGAGGACGGTTCGGAAGTCCGGCCATCATGGGGGGTCCGTTCGCTGCGGGTCAAGCGCGTGGCGGCGCCCCGTCAGTCAGCTAGTACAATCCTGATCCCATTGCGCCCGTAGCGCTCAACCTGCCTTGACGCCCGTTCGTCCGGCACCCGCAAATAGACTACCGGATTGGCGTCGACCCTACGCACGCAGGAAACCTTGGTGAGCCCTTCTGACGGTCGGGCGCGTGCACGGGGCGTGGCGCCGTGAAGGCGATGGCCGATCCCGGTGTTGATACGACCCCCACGTC